>Ga0116112_1002509_pt1 | contig 10897 bp, 8 predicted proteins | sample June2015DPH_8_15_FD_89721 | JGI IMG/M metagenome (GOLD analysis project Ga0116112, IMG submission 89721) | Peatland microbial communities from SPRUCE experiment site at the Marcell Experimental Forest, Minnesota, USA - June2015DPH_8_150 | ecosystem: Environmental > Terrestrial > Soil > Wetlands >... | reverse complement strand
TCGAACATTATAGCTTACGATCCATGACCTTAGATAAATGTTTTAGAAAGATCACTCCTAAACAACATCCGTGAATTTGTGCCCGATGGAAAAGCACTCGTCCAAGGGCGCCATAACCATCAGGGCTGTCGTTTCATGCAGATCTTGATACCCTGTCCGCGTATATGTATTTCGAAGTTCGATCTGATACATTAAACCAGCGAGGAAAGCACGGTATGCGGCAGGATTGTCGCTTGGCCCTATTTTTGAGAATACGCCGGTAAAGGTTACGCCACGACCTGCTCTGTTACAGCGAACAGGTCAGGATCCATCTTTTCGCTCAGGCTGAGTTCCTTCCACATAGAAAAACGGATCGCAGGACATCTGCGGATCCAGGGCGGTTTTGATCCGCTTCAGCCAGATGTGATAATTGCTGCAGGCTGGTCCGAATATCTCATTGGCTTCGCTACCAAACCCGGCGATCGGGAGGCCCAAAGCCCGGTCGATGGAATCCCTGACCCCGGTTTGAACCAGATCACGGGCCGCCAGGGCGGATTGCGGATTGCTGGGGTCATATAAGATAATCCCTTCCAGATATCCCAGGTGACCGCTCTCAAAGGTCCCGCCCGTGCCCAGGTCGCCGCCGTCGTCCAGGATCAATCCTTTTTGGATATATTTTTGCTTGACCTGCGCTACATATTCCGCCTGCGTATGAGCCAAGTCCCAGGTGTCAAAAGCGCCCAGCATGGTCGCCATTCCCTGCGAAGGCCGGAAGGCTGCCTGAGTGTTGTTGGCATTACGAAACAGCAGCCAGAAGAGCGTGGATTGCTTTTCCCGTTTAAGCTTTTGTCCGAACGGCAGATGCTGGATCCATTCTTGCAGGAATGGGAAACGGCGCAGCGGCGCCAGCGGATCTTGAACGTGCCGGGTCAGCCTACCTGCCATGCGCAGGAGTGCCGGGCGCATCGGAATGTTCATGGGAATGATCACGCCGCCGGTTTCTTTCAAGATCTGCTTCAAGGCTTTCATCTTCCAGGCGTATTGCGCCTCGGAAGCCGCAAAGACCGCCGTGCTGATGATGTTCTTGCCTATCTTTTGGAAAATCCCGCTTTCTAACGCGATTTTCAGCTCTTCATTGTTATCCGTCAGTCCCAGCGCGGCGAAGAACATCGGCGTCCGGAATTCGCCGTGGTTCAATTCCGCTTCTCCCATTTTGTAGCCCGCATCTTTCTCTGCTTCCCGGGAAGGAAAAGCGATGGCGTTCATGGCGCTGCGCGGCGGAATTTTCTTCAAAACATATTTGGGGGATTGTCCTTCAAACTCCCACTCACGGGGTCCATCCCATTTATAAAGTTTGATCGCACACTTGGTGAAGACGCCCAACCCGCCAAAGGTACCCTGGAAGCCGCGCATGATCCCGCGCAGTGAGGGTCCCGGGCCATCGGGTGAAAACCAGCCGCAGCCTGCCCCCGCGCTGCCGAGGGTGACCACTTCTCCGGTGGGCAGCACCCATTCCACTCCCAGAAGGTTCCTGCCCGAGAAACTGGTGGCCGCACCCGAAACGCCGTACCCCCAGGCGGCGGTATGCGATGCCAGCAAGGAATGATTGGCTCCCGAGGAAATGATATGGCAGGTCAATCCCAGCCTGACGATCTCGGTTTGTAAATCGATGGCACGCACATAAGGTTCGATGACCGCGATCTGATTTTGCGCATCGATCTCAATGATCCGATTCATGCGGACCAGATCAAGGACGATTACGTTCTCCTGCGATGCGGCCGCAGCTGTGTGAAAGCCGGTTGAAAGCGGTTTGGCCATGTACTGGCTGCGGCAGCAAAACCTCATGATCTCCTGGACTTCTGCAGTGGACTGAGGGAGGACCACCGCGGCGGGCCGCGGCAGCCACTGAGAGCCATCCTTGTTCATCGTCTCCGGATTTTGGTAGAAGGCATAGGTATCAAGAACACAGGGAGCACTGGACACCCACTGTTCGCCGACAATGCCCTCCAGGATGGCACGATCTTGATCCGAGATTCTATGCATGTCGTGATCCTTTTAGCGCCGGTCTAAAGGCCCCATTTCCCATGCTGCAGCACTCGCTTGGGGTCAAAAATCCCTTTGACGGTCTTTAATAATTGGTAGTTAGCCGGGTTCTGTGCCCAGACCAGTTCCGCGGCAGAACCATAAGGGCGGCTGAAAAAAGCCCCCGCCTCCATCAAATGGATCACCGCCTGCCTCTCAAATTGTTTCATGCGATCGATCTCTACTTCAGAGCGGGGGTCAAAGGGAAGCATGAATTCCACCTGGCAGGCGTGGTTCTGGACGATGGGTTGGAGATAGGTTCCAATCTCGTCCTCAGGGAGGCCAAACCCCGTTGCTGTATTCACAAAGATCTTACGTAAGTACGGCGTCCGGTCCAGCATGGAGAGGAAAAATATGGAAAGGCTGCTCCCTCTCATCGTATCCTGCCAATCGATTTCACCGCAGGGTTGGGTTGCCCTGGTAAACAGATCGGCGGCGGAGACGGTGCCCATCTGCTCTTCGAGGCGCAGGCCAAACTTTTGGGCAAAAAGCCCGATGTCCTGCAAATGGGCTGCCAGGCGTTCCCGGGGCAGCCTCTCAAAGCCAGCGATAGCTTGCAGGCATAGATAGCCCGGGAATGCGGAACGGAGTCTGCCGAATGCATTCGTATCACCGTTTGCCAGCAGCAATGCGGCGGCTGTTCGATCCAGAATAAAGGTTTGTTCGCCCAGCAATCCACGTTGGACGGCATAAACATAAGGCAGGAGGTCCTCCAACCGCTCGCTGCCCGTGAGCAGGATCTTCTGCAGCGTGGGGTTCAACTCGGTGCGCAGGGTGATCCAGGTCAGGATGCCTAATGTGCCTTGCGCACCCTGTACAACCCGGTGGAAGTCGGCCTGGGAGGGGCCGGAAGAAAACTTCTGCGCCCCACCCGATTGTCGCTGCTGCTCGATCGTGCCCGGTCCGCCACCTGCCCCGCTGCGAAAACGCTCACCGTTTCCAAAGAAGAACTCTGTGCTGCCGACCGGATCGCTGCTATCCCACTGCTTGTTCGGCCAGGTGGTGGGCTCTCGATCCATGACAGAGGCCAGCACGCTTTTGCCGCGGCGCGGCGCTAAAGGGAGCGGAAGGGTCATGCCATGTTCTGCCAAGGCGGCCATGAGCTGCCCATAGGTGACACCCGGTTCGATACGACAGACCCGGTTGCGACGATCGATCAGATCAATTTTTTGCCAGTGCGAAAGGTCGATCAACACGTGCTCGTCCGGGTTGACAATGCCTCCAAGGCGGTGGGTCCCGGTCGATGAAGTGACCGTCAGGTTAAGACCTGCTTCGTTGGCGAAACAGATCACGGCTTGCAGCTCCTCCGGGTTGGCCGGCTGCACGATGCAACTTGGAAGCCGCCCGGGTGGCAGCAGGGGGCTGGAGCTGGCAGCTGCGGCCAACCTGGTGGGTTCTGCGCTGATCATGCCGCCTGGCATCAATTTGTTCAGCTGGGAAACAAGGGTGGAAAGAGAACCTGTTTCTATCGTCATTACAGGTTCCCTTCCTCAGAACTCAAATTGGTCCGGCCTAAACCGGCTGCTTCGTGGACTATGTCAACCAGATCCACCACGGGCATTGGCCGATCTCCCTGCCAGCGGGTCAGGTTTTGCCGGCAGTGCTGGCAGGCAGTGACCACGGTTCCAGCTCCCAGCGTGCTGGCCTCCTCGATGCGCTGCAACGCAGCCGAGCGGGCTACATTAGGATGTGTGTCGGGGACGCCGCCGCCTCCCCCACAGCAAAAGGCGTATTCACGGATGCGCCGCATTTCAATCAATTGCAGGCCCGGGATCAGGCGTAGAATTTGGCGCGGGGCATCAAAAACTCCGTTGACACCATAGTTGATCGGCTTAGGCGGGACAAAATAAGTCATCACCCCGTGGGTGAGTCGTTCTTCCCCTTGCCAGGTTTGGGCTGGCTCGCTCTGGCGGCCGAGATAACACGGGTCATGGTAGGTCACTTTCCAGGGAAGCGTTCGCGAGAGCCGGAGTTTCCCTTTCTGGATGAGAGGCAGGAGAAACTCGCTGGCATGCAGAACCCTGGCGCGGGGAGCGCGGCTATAGGTTGGGTACTTTCCGCGCAGCATTCCCAGATCTTCGCCGCACAAGGTGACAATGGTGTTTACACCGGTTCGATCCAGGATGTCGACGACATGCCCGGCCTGTTTTTCAAAGGCTTGTCGGTGACCCGTCCAGTACACTTCGATCCCGCTGTCTGGCTCGTTTTCGGCCAGGATGCCGAAATCAACCCCGGCCTTCTGCAGTAATTGCGCCAGCTTGCGCGCGCTGGTTGCATGGCGTGCATCCTGGCAGGTTCCCGCCCCGGCGTAGAGCAGTACATTGGCACGCTCGCCGGGTAATATCTTTATGCCCAGCCCCTGCGCCCACTCGCCGGGAGCCAACACAGGCTTTCCGGCGGAATAGCCATAAAGCTCCAGATTGTCGCGGCGAACTTGCTGACCGGGGAGAGCCTGTCCGCATTCTATCAGGTGCTCTTTGAGGGCCATGATCACATCCTGGCGCTCAGCCGTCATGATGAATTTGCAAGCCACGTCGCACATTCCGCAGGTGGTGCAGGCAGCTACGGTTCGAGCCAGGTCCTGGTCGATTTCAATGCGACCATCAAGCAGGGAGAGTGCCATCACCTGCATCCCACCGCCGGAATAGGCATGGAAATGATACTCGTTGATCGGCGGACAGGCGCTGGTAAAGCGGGTATCCTGAATCGTGGGCATCGGGGCGAGTTTGCATAAACTGCAGCGCACACACTTCTTCATTTCATGCCGTAGCGATTCCAATCTTTCCAGGCTCATGCGGACTCCTAAGAGATGCTCCTACTTAACGCATTATCCAGTTCTGGAACAGCATGGCTATTCCACGGGTTTAAACAGAACGATTTCATGCAAGGTCGTACCCGTTTCTTGAGTGGTCGTGCCTCCACGCGATACTTCTAGCTTGAAATCTGAGGCCAGCCGGAAATATCCCGGTTTTAACCGCAGGATATTCTTCGCGAGGAACCTCAGCACCGGATTGTAATTTTCGAGCATGTCCTGCGCTTCCAGCACTTTTTTCACGATCATGGTTGCATCGAGCACGTGCGGGGTGCGGATCACAATTTTCCGGGGAAATTTGTATTTCGCCTTCGCATTATATTCATAATCCTCTTTGAAGAGATCAAACTCTCCCGTGCTGAGGATAACATCCTGCCCCTCAGCCAGCATCAGAACCTTCACCGTGTGGTTATCTACCTTGTCGTTGCACTGGATGTATGCATAGGCCACGGTAAAGGTCTTTGAATAAATCCGCCCCCACATCCAATAATTGATGATCCTCTGGAACGGGAAATTCAACCAGTTGTGGTCATGGTAACCGATGCCTGTAACCGGTATGGTACTATCTCCATCGGTGATCGTCCCTTCCACGGAGGCCCGCGCGAAGGGAATGACCCACCCAAAGAAACCCCTCTCTCCAAAGTGAGAAAGGCCCGTTCCGGGTTTCCAGCCATTTACCTCGGCCGTATATCTGAGATGGCAGCCAAGATCCTTCTCCTTCACGTTAATTTCGTATACAGGCAGCTGGCCTTCCTTTTGATCAACTTTGATCGTGTTTCCGCCAATCTTAACATCGGGCTTATCCCGGGCGGCAGCAAAATCCGACTTGCCGTATGCGATAAATTTCTGGTTTCTTTTGCCATCCGGTCGGAGCAGAACCATTTCAATACCGGTTTTGCCCTCCAGCCCCGGATTGGGGTTTGAAGCATGGAAAAATACCGCGATCGTATGGCCGGTTTCCAGATGGGCGTCAAAATACCACCACTCATACATGCCTCTCTGGTCCATATCCATATGCAGCCCGTCGTCCATCGGCTTCAACGGCTCAATCAGCGCATCACGCCTGCCGGGTCCAGTCCAGCCCTCTATGACCTTGATCACCTTATCGATCATCAGTGGCTCCTTCCATTAATTCTCGTGGGGAATGTTGCGAAGGTTCATGGGGCTATTACTCGCACGAACCGCTTTATGTATTGTACATTAAAGTCCTTAATAAAATACGCGATTTGTGGCTACTAAAACCAGTATTCAACATCGCTGAACAAATTACCATTCAGGCCATCCAGATCAGGTGCGTAGGCCGAGATTTTACAAAGAATTTACATCCAGGAAAGAGAGATTTCACACATCCTCTTTACAATTCAAGATGCATCATCCGATCAGGAATTATTGACAAAGGAGAACACAATGAAACAGTTTCTTTCAAGGACGGGGATTTTCAATCGGCTGGTCATGATCCTCCTGGCTGGGGCGGTCACATTCAGCCTGGCTTTCACGTTCCCCATTCAAGGAGCTCTGGCGGACACGCCGGCACCCACACCGCAATCCAGCGGGAAGAATACCGGCAACTTGACCGCGGCTTATCAGCGTGAGCAGACTTTACTCGGAAAACAGCAGGCCAATCTGACCAAGGCTGCCGGAGTGGTCACGAAGATCCAGAACCTGATCAGCAAAGCAAATGCCAAGGGCTTGGATACGTCCGCCCTTCAATCCGCCCTGTCGACCTTTCAATCACAATTGGCCACTGCCCAAACCTCGGACGCCACGGCCGCCGGCATCCTCTCCAGCCACAACGGTTTTGACGGCAGCGGTAATGTGACCGATCCAACCGCTGCCCTGCAGACCGTTCAGGGCGCCAGAACGGCTTTGAAGGACTGCCAGACCGCCCTGAAAACCGCCGTGGGTAATCTGCAGACCGCGGTCAAGGCCCTGAGAGGCACGCTTCAGGGTCAAGTCCTGCAGAAGGCCTACCAGAACGAACAGAAGATGCTGGGGACCCAGCAGACGAACCTGGGCAAGGCCAGCGATGTGGTCACCAAGGTCCAGGACCTGATTACCAAGGCGCAGGCCAAGGGGCTGGATTCATCCGCCCTGGAGAGCGCCCTGACCACCTACCAGTCGCAGCTCAGCAAGGCCCAGTCCAGCAACGCCACCGCCGCCAACCTCCTGTCCTCCCACAGCGGTTTCGACGGCAGCGGCAATGTGACCGATGCAACCGCCGCCAGCCAGACCGTCAAGGACACGGCTCAGGCCTTAAAGGACTGCCACACAGCCCTGTCCCAGGCAGTCAAGGACCTGCAAGCAGCCGTAAAATCCTGGCGTGACGCCAATGCACCTTCCACCTCTCCAAATGCACCGTCCACCACCCCAACCGCGCCCTCTTCGGGCGGGTAGTCAGGGACAGGGATGGGAGCAATCCCCCATCCGATATTGTCATAGTCTAAAAAAATCGTTCACCGGGGGTCGACCCTCGGTGAACGATTGGATATCCAATCACACCCAAGGCAATCGTCTCTAAATCTTCTGGAGAGGGTTTCGCACGCCTCGAGAAGCAACCTCACCTGAATCGCTTATTGAAAACTGGTAATTCCTCCCAAGTTGATATCCAGAACACAAAATGCAGTGATCCCACCCGGGCAACCCGGTTTCATCGGTTCAATTTGTCGCTGGCCTGGTCCAGTGCGGAAATCTCACCCTCCCCCAGCCGCCACCCCAGGGCACCGGCGTTCTCAACAGCATGGCGTGCATTTTTCGCCCCTGGGATCGGCAGGGCCCCCTTGCAGATGATCCAGTTCAACGCCACCTGCGAGGGGCTCCTCCCGCGTACTCGCCCGATCTCCTGCAGCTGCCCGAGTAGAGGTGCAATCCGCTGAAGGTAGGAGGGGCTGAAATACCGGCTGCGCGGTCCAGCCCGTTTGAACCCGGGTGAATACTTACCGGTCAGCAACCCCGAAGCGATCGGGTGATAGGCGACCAGCGCCACATCGAGCTCGCGACATACCTCCAGCAGACCGTTTCGTTCAGCCCCCCGCTTCAGCAGGTTATACTCTACCTGGTTGCAGGCCAGCGGAATGTCGAACTTAGCCAGGGCAGCGTGGGCCCGTCTGGTCTGTTCTGCGTTGAAATTGGAAACCCCGACTGCCCGGAGCAGGGAGGCGTTCTTGGCCTCAGCCATAGCCTCCATCCAGGACTCGATGCTCACCGGCGGGACCGGGAAATGGATCAGGTACAGGTCCACCCGATTTATTTTCAGCCGTTCCAAGCTGGCCTGTAAGGCCCTGATCAGGTCTGTCTTACCCAACCGCCAGGGCATCGGGAAGAACTTGGTCGTGACAACCACTTTCTCGCCCAACCCGGGCAGAAACAGACCCAGCGTCCGCTCCGAACCACCCAGGCCGTAAACCTCCGCCGTGTCGAACCAGTTGATCCCCAAATCCAGTGCGGCATCGATCATCGAGCTCACGCCAGAATCAGCCTGACGACCAATGCCCCAGGAGTTGGTCCCGATACCCAGAGGGCTTACGGATAAATCGCTGCCCCCGAGTTTGATCCGCTCCGGGAGATGTGCGTTCATCTATTCTCTCCTACAGCTGTTCCAGTTTGATCGAGCAAGCGCATCCAATCTAGCGCCAGCACGGCAACCTACTTTCCAGCGCTGGGAAACAATGAACCATGCCTTTTTAAGCCAAGATTCAAGAGGAAGTCCATCTTTTACTTCCTTATGAATGCATATCGCCCTTCCGCCACCAGGGCAGTCAGGGAGGTCATTCTGCAACAAATTATACGGTTAAAACGAGGGATTGATCCATTCTGCAAGCTCACCAGGACCATAAAGGGTGCTCTCTCCTTCTGTCCTCTTGTGTGCTAGAATCCAGCCGGTCAACTACGCACCCACCAAAAGCGGGTGGCTTGTAACTGCGCTCCGCCTCAGTTCCGTATCTGTAGATACAGCTTTGGCATCGTCAGGCGCTACGATTGGCTGGTTGACGACAGTCCGGCGGCTAATGTTCACCGTCGCGATGTGGTCGGCAAGTCCAAAGAAACCGCATACCACACAGGAGAAGGTGCTTTGGGTAGGCCGATTGCGTTTGTCTATACACCCGCATTGCGGACAAGTGCGGCTGGTGTTGCGGGAGTCAACCAGCACCACCGATACGCCAATCCGTCGCGCTTTGTATTCGACAAACGCCCGCAGTTGGAAAAAAGACCAGCTATGCAGTGTGGCTCTCTGGGAGCGACGAACCGTTACCCGAGCGCGTATCCCGACCAAGTCTTCGAGCGCAATAGCGCGTCTGGTGCCTTTCGCTTTTGTCACAAGCTGCTTGCTGATACAATGGTTGGTATCTTTGGCAAACCGGTGTTCTTTTCCCGAGAGTTTTTTCAACTTGCGTTTGGCCGACTTGGTTCCTTTGGATTGAAGTTTCGTTCGCAAGCAACGATTCCGGTAGCGCACGTTATTAATCTGGCTGGCCGAGTGGACCTCCCCGTCCGAATCCACTGCAAGGTTCTTGAGCCCCAAATCCACGCCGAGTGTACCTTCTATTTCTATCGGCTCGGCTTCTTCCACTTCACACGTCGCTGCGAGAAAGAACATCCCCCGAAACAGGACCAGGTCCGATTCGCCCTGCTGGGTTTGGAGCAATTCCCGTTGGCGTTCTCCACAAGCTAACGGGATATGGAGTCGCCCATCCATCGTCCAGATCGAAACCGTGTTCGCTTGAAGTTGCCACGACATAATGCGGTCATCGTAGGCAATACTGCCCATCCGCTTGAATATACGTTGGGTCTTTTTATCCGGTTTGTAGGCATCTGCCACTTTGGCGATCACACGCACCGCCACTTGCGCGGAAATGTCGAACCTGGCACGGATGGCTTTGTAGCAAAGGTGATGCAGATCGTATTGCTTGAACGTTCTGGTCTGCCAAGCATACTGGCTCACAAAATTGCAGGCGGCATTAGCCGCCTCAACCGTGTGCTTAAGTGCATTGGCCTGTTCAGGCGTAGGCAGCAATTTGACCTGGGCGATCAGCTTCATATACAAAAGTATAGCACAAATGTGCTAATACCTCAATCCTTGAAGTCATCCTTTTTGGTATGGTTCGATCTATCGCTCGATCATTTCCGCGCTGCCAAGACCGCCGGTTTCCACACCATAACCTTCAGCCCAAAGCGCGGCGTTCTCGCCCCAGAACGGGCGGCGCAAATAGGCAAACTCCCACTTGAGTTGGCACAATGTGATGCCTTTGCTGTAATGCATCCTCTCAGCCGAAGTAAATTTGGGCGAGGTCGAGAAGAAGAGATGCTCGCACCTGCCCTCCTCGGCACTTGCGTCCAGGGCACGTGTGCAGCCAGTGCAAGTGTGATCGGGCATGACTTCAACCGCCAGGATTTCAAAACCGTACTGGGCGGCAATTTCGTTGAACAGTTTCTCCAGGCGTTCCGCGAATGACCCGACCAGCACTTTCTTACGATAGCGTGGTATCCTAACGAGAGGGTAGTTGATTACCTAGACACTGTGAGGGTTACGATGCAATTCCTCATCCACACATTCATTTCAAAACAACGGGGAGCGCCTGTCTTCAGCGATGCTTTCTCCAGCCCCTCGAAGCAGCATGTTTCCGCACCGCAAAAACTATGAAGAGCATCCTCATCCTGCTTGCTGACCTGGCTTTGCTCGTCACGGCCTGCGGGACGACAACCCTGCAGGCCACACCCACCGGGTCCCCCACCCAGAGCTCTACCAGCACGGCCGCACCGAGCGACACGCTTCTCCCTCCGACCCCCACCGACACACCGATACCGATCGCAGGCAAGACCCGGACCCAGATCAACGTCCGCGGCGGGCCGGGGGCAAGCTTCGCCTCGCTCGGCCTGCTCGGATCCGGTCAGAATGTCCAGGTGGTCGAGAGTGACGCGGCTGGAACCTGGTATATGATCCTTTTTCCTGCCGGTCCTTCCGGACACGGCTGGGTTGCGGCTGCTTACGTTCAAGTAGACAATCCAGCGGATGTTCCAACCGCCCAG
>Ga0116112_1002507_pt1 | contig 10905 bp, 8 predicted proteins | sample June2015DPH_8_15_FD_89721 | JGI IMG/M metagenome (GOLD analysis project Ga0116112, IMG submission 89721) | Peatland microbial communities from SPRUCE experiment site at the Marcell Experimental Forest, Minnesota, USA - June2015DPH_8_150 | ecosystem: Environmental > Terrestrial > Soil > Wetlands >... | reverse complement strand
TCGACCACCTTGGGACGCGGCTTATCTTGCGATTTCGCCGGAATCAAGAGGATCGAGCAAAACAGTACTGCGGCAATGCTTCCGAATAGGACCAATCGCTTAGTTCTGGCTTCCGAGTTCATCTTGAGTCTCCAATCTGCGCGGTTTCGGGTTTAGTGCTCGTGTTCATGGCGCGAGTGCGCGTGAAGGTGAGGATGTGAGTGCACGACGCCGTCGTGGGAATGACGATGGGCGTGAATGAGGTTTGCCCTCAGAAGCAAGTCAGTGTTTGAGAGAATCTCCGATGGAGTCCCTTTGGCAATTACGTACCTGCCTCAAGCACGAAAACGCGATCCGCAATGTCTTTGACAATCTCCAACTGATGAGTAGCTGTGATCACGGTCCTCGCCGTGCCTTTCCACTGTTGAATGAGGTCTACGGCCTGGCTCTGGCTCTTCGGATCGAGGGTCGCTGTTGGTTCATCGAGCAGCAGGACTTCGGGGTCGAGGACCAGGACAGAGGCCAAGGCGACCCGTTTTTTCTCGCCACCCGAGAGCCGGGTAGGGCTGGCGGTCCCTCAAGCGCGAAATTGACATGAATTCGAGCGTCTCATCCACTCGCCCGATCAACTCTTCCTTGTTCCATTGCAGCTGCAAAGGACCGTAGGCGACCTCGTCAAATAGCGCATGCTGGCTCTCGGGAAACGAGCTGGGGTGCTGAATGCTCACCCGCACCGTTTCAGAGACACGCTTGCAGTTGGCATGTTGCTGCGGGAAGGGAGTCCTTATGATGTCGCGAAGATTTTGGGAGACACCATTGACACCGTCGAGAGACACTACACGCCGTTCGTGAAAGAACTCCGAGATCGAGTTCGTGTACTACTGGATGCCGGGTCTGGCCTCGAATCGAGCATTCCGGCTGCAGGCAACTCAGAAGGAGCTGTCACACCCCTGTCACAATCGCCGAAGCCCAACTAGCAAATCATAGAAAACAAAATACTTTGTGGCAGCCGGACCTGTAAGCCGAATTCTGTCCGCCTTGCGGCGGGACGGTCATTCCTCTAGGCCACGCATTACTGCGAGGCTCAAGCGACCTACCCGGAGGTTGTGGCGCGCCGAGCCGGCACGCGCTCCCGGCGCAGCCGAAGCTTTGCCAAGAGGTCCCTCCCTATTTGGTCTTGCTCCGTGTGGGGCTTGCCCTGCCCGTCGCATTACTGCGACGGCGGTGCGCTCTTACCGCACCTTTTCACCCTTACCTGGGCCTTGCAGCCCGGGCGGTATGTTTTCTGTGGCACTTTCCGTCGAATCAACCCACCCTTGCAAAGAACGCAAGAGCGGGCCACCCTCCCGGACGTTATCCGGCACACTGCTCTGCGGAGTTCGGACTTTCCTCCCGTCTTGCGACGAGCGACCGTCCGGTCCGGCTGCCAGCAGATCTATTATATTCGATGGTCTCCGTGCCGCGAGTTCTCTTGGCGCCAGCTCTCAGGAGTCCCGCGCGGACTGTTAAACTGATAACCAATCAAAGAGCCGGGCGAGAAGTCAATGCCCTGAAGCCTGGGACCTAACACCTGAGACCTAGCCCATGAACATTTCCGAGGCGATCAAGATCGCGTTCCTGTCGCTGTGGGCAAACAAGCTGCGCTCCGCGCTCACCTTGCTCGGCGTGGTCATCGGAGTCGCCGCCGTGATTGCCGTGGTCACGTTCGTCAACGGCATCAATGGTTATGTGGCGACGAAGATTTTCAATCTTGGCGCCGACGTTTTCGTCGTCTCCAAAATTCCACCCGTCGTCACTAACATCGATATATTTCTCGAGGCTGAAAAACGCAAGGACCTCACCCTGGAGGAATACGAAGCCGTCCTCGAAGCCTGCAAGCATTGCGAATGGGTGGGAGCCGAACTCGACACAAGCGGACGCGTTAAGTACGGCGAGCAGTCCATCAGCAATAGCAACATCGAGGGCCTGACGCCTTCGATGGCGACGATCTACGATATCGACCTCACCGCCGGACGCATGATCAGCGATGTGGATATGAGGAACAACTCCGCCGTGGTTGTCGTAGGATCGGACATCGTGGATAACCTGATGGCCGGCATGGATCCCATTGACAAGGAGATTCGTATCGCTGGCTGGGTCTATCGTGTGATCGGCGTCGGTAAACGCAAAGGCAAGACGCTCGGGCAGAGCATGGATAATTATGCAATCATGCCGATCACTGCGTTTCAGAAGCAGAATGGCACGCACGAAAGTATCCAGATTTCGGGCAAGGCCGCGGCCGCCGGCGCCAATTTCGAGGAGGCGATGGATGAAACGCGGGCGGTCCTGCGCGCCCGCCGCCATGTGCATCCAGGCGACGAAGACAATTTCGACATCGCGACCAACGACAGCATGATGAGTATGTGGTCAAACATCTCTGACACGTTTTTTTACGCCATGATCGGAATCGCCGCGATTTCACTGGTGGTGGGCGGCATCGTGATCATGAACATCATGCTGGTTTCGGTGACGGAGCGGACGCGGGAGATCGGCATCCGTAAAGCCATGGGCGCGCGCAGCAGCGACATCCTGCTGCAGTTTCTGATCGAGTCGGTCACCGTGGCCTTGGCCGGCGGCGCGATCGGCGTGCTGTCCGGCATTTCCGTCGCCAAGGTCGTCACGCTCGCCATCGGCGTGCCCTCCGAAATCAAACTCTGGGCGGTTGCGGCAGGATTGTTGGTAGCGGCGAGCGTCGGTATTTTTTTCGGCGTCTATCCCGCGCGCCGCGCCGCGAAACTGGATCCAATCGCGGCGCTGCGCTTTGAGACGTAGGAAAAGCTTGAACCACAGGGGGCACAGGGGTCCACAGAGGAAGTCCAGAGCCAGACGAAATGAGTTTTCTCGGCGGGCTTTGCGTGCTCCGCGGTTAGAGGTTTTTGATTTCATATGCTGATCAAAGGCGAACTCGGCGAAGGCCTGAACATGGCGGTGGACACGATCCGCGGCAATAAGATGCGTTCGTTGCTGACCGTGCTTGGCATCGTGATTGGGGTTGCCGTCGTCATCGGGATTTCGTCGATCGGGCGCGGGCTGAACGACAATGTTCGGCAATCGATTGCGAGTGTGGGATCAAACCTCATCTTCGCCAACCGTTTCGAGCCTTTTACCTTCGGCGAAATGAGCGAAGAGATGCGAAGCCGCAAGGAGCTGACTTACGAAGACGCCCAAGCGATCAAGGAGCTGCCGCACGTCAAAAATGTGACTGCCGCACTGGTTTACTATCGACCGGAGCTGGGCAGGGGCACCTACACTGTCAAATACCAGAATCGCAAAGCCAAGAATACGACGCTGGAAGGTGTTTCGGCGTCGATCAAGGACGTGGAAGACCTGGACTTATCGGCCGGCCGCTGGTTCAACGAGATGGAGGAGGAGCGGCGCTCGCCGGTAATCGTTCTGGGAATCGATACGGCCCGCGAATTGTTCCCCAGCCAGGATCCATTGGGCAAAGAAATCAACATCGAGGGGCAGTTGTTTACGGTCGCGGGGGTACTTGCCCAGCGCAAGACGGTCACCAATGGGGGCAATAACGGGGCAGACAACATGGTGCTGTTCCCGCTCTCTACTTTTCGGAAGCTGCATCCCGAGCTGAAAGACTACTGGATCATCGCGAAAGCAACCTCCCATGAGGCAATACCCAGGGCGATCGATGAAATTCGCGAGTTACTACGGCGACGCCGCAGAGTGCCGCCCCAGAAGCCGGACAGTTTTGGAATATTCACTCAGGACTCGCTTTCCGAAATGGTGAATCAGGTCACGGGTATGTTCTTCATCTTCGTGTTCGCGGTCTCGAGTGTGGGTTTGATGGTGGGCGGCGTGGGGGTGATGAACATCATGCTGGTTTCGGTGACCGAGCGCACGCGCGAGATCGGAGTGCGCAAAGCCATGGGGGCCCGGAAGCGCGATATCCTGGCGCAATTCACGCTCGAAGCCGTCATGCTCACGGCCGTGGGCGGAGTGATCGGGATCTTGCTGGGCGCGCTGGTTACCGCGCTCGTCCCGGTTGCGTTCCCATCGCTTCCGGCCACCATGTCCGTGTACTGGTCGATGTTCGCCTTCGTCGCCTCGGCCGCGGTTGGGCTGGTGTTCGGGATTTATCCGGCGTGGAAAGCCGCCAACCTCGATCCCATCGAGTCGCTGCGCTACGAGTAACATGCTACTAATGCCGCTGCCGCCACTAACAGCAAGATCCCTGCTCGAAGCTGTGGCCGCGATTGGAACTGTCTGCAGTCTGTTTTTCTATTTCCTGTCCGCGCTTTCGCTGGCCAGTTTCCTCGGCGACAGGCGCAAGAAACTCAAGCAGGTTCCGTTGCCGGAAAGCCAGCTCCCTCCGGTTTCCATCCTCAAGCCCTTGAAAGGCGTCGATCCTGCAATCTGGGAGAGCTTTTGCAGCCACTGCGAGCAGGACTATCCCCAATATCAATTGATCTTCGGTGTCAGCGATCCCGGCGATCCCGCCATCGAGGTGGTGCGCAAGCTTCAGGCAAAATATCCGAACCTGCCGATTGAGCTGATGGTGTGCGATCGCGTTCTGGGAGCAAATGTCAAAGCCAGCAATCTGGCGCAAATGCTGCCCGCGGCACGCCACGAACTGCTGCTGGTGAATGACAGCGACATCCGCGTCCCCTCCGATTATCTGCGGAAGGTGATCGCGCCGTTCGCCGACGCTTCCGTGGGACTGGTGACCTGCCTGTATCGCGGCGTTGCCGGCCCGACCGTTGGCTCGCGTCTGGAAGCATTGGGCATCAGCACAGACTTTGTGCCCGGCGTTCTGAGCGCGAGGTTTCTCGAAAAGGGATTGCACTTCGGACTGGGCTCCACGCTGGCATTTCGCCGTCGCGATCTCGACGCCATCGGCGGTTTCGAAGCATTACTCGATTATCTCGCTGACGACTATGAACTCGGCCGGCGCATCGCCGCAACGGGAAAGCGAATTGAACTCAGCACCGCGACTGTCACCACATTTCTGCCGGCCTACACGCTGCGGCAGTTTGTCCGTCATCAGCTGCGCTGGTCGCGCACCATTCGCGATGCCCGTCGCTGGGGATACGCCGGACTGCTCTTCACTTTCGGCCTGCCCTGGGCATTGTTGACGATGTTAGCGGCCGACTGGGCACCGTGGTCGTGCGCATTATTCATGCTGACGTTCGCCATCCGTCTGGCAATCGGAGTCATTGCCGGGATAGTCGTGCATGACTTCCGGATTTTTCGTCACAATGGGTTCCGCAATATTCTGCTGCGAGACCTGATCGCGCCGATTATCTGGGCCGCAGGTTTTATGGGAAACCGCATCCACTGGCGAGGCGATGTCTTCGATCTGAAGGACGGACGACTGATCGTCGTAAAGTGACTATCGCAAAGCCGGCGTCATCGGCTGGTTGGCAAAAATAGTCTTGCCGCCGCGGCGCGCGACCACATAGCTCGTCAATCCGCGCAACGCCACCGGATCATCCCCATCGGTCCAGAAGAAAATGCGCTGCGGGCCCTTCCACATTTCGACGAAGGATGCCTGTGTCTCGAACACGCGCGGCGCTCCGGGAAACTGCGCGCCGTACCACATATTTCCGCCGGGCGTGTGCAGACTGTGCAGCGGCAGCCCGGTGTAGAAGTTCAGCGTGGACGCATTCTCATACAGCCCGTTCACCACGATCTGATCGCCCGGACGGTACTGCTCGCGAATCGCCATCGCCAGATCCTTCGACGAAATAATCGGAGAGAAAATGCCGAACGCAATCCGCACGCACGCGAGCACAACCACCATCATCGCCGCCAGCGCCGCATTCCCCGCCCCTACCCGCGCGCGACGGCGCAGGATCCAGTTGGCAAGCGTTCCCAGCAGAAACGCGAGTGAGAATCCGAACAACGGAACGCGGAATGCTCCCATCGCCTGCGGAGTTAAATCCAGAAAGTGCCCGAACGAGAGCGCGTAATCCTGCGGGTTCTTTCGCAGCAGGTCTGAGAGATCGGTGCCCGCAGCCGGCGCCTTAGAGAAGAAGAGCAAGGCAAAGCCAATCACCGCAATGATGACGCCGACCGCCAGCAACACCGACGACGAAATCCGCCCGCTGCGCCGTTCGCGGCTGTCCGCAGCGGATGCTCTCTCCCGTTGCAGCCATCCACCGACCAGCAATGCCATCCCCGGAATCGCTGGGATGGTGTAGTATTCCTGCCGTGTCGAGAGGCTGAAGAAGCCGACGATCACCACGTTCCACAAGAAAAACATTAGATACGCGCGCTGACGCCGCGACATCTGCGTGCGAAACTCGCGCCAGCGCCGCGGCACTTCCTGCAGCGACTGCGGGAGAAACACAGTCCACGGAATGAGCCACAAAACCAGCAACACCCAGAACAGCAGCAGCGGAACCGTGTCGTAGTCGCGCGGAACGCGCCTGTTCAGGAAACGCAGGATGTGCTCATTGACAAAGTAGAACCAAAGAAATCCGCGCACCTGGCCCTGTGCCGGATTTCGCAGCGCCGCCAGAATGTGCCACGGCGCAACGATGGCGAAAAAAACCAGCGCGCTCGAAACCAGACGCAGCTTCAGCAAGTGCCGCAAATTCCCTGTCAGCAGCAGATAAAGCCCGATCGCTCCCGCCGGAAACACCAGCCCGATCAGTCCCTTGGTCAACACGTTGAGCGCGCACACGGCGGCGAGTCCCCAGCAAGTCCAACGCACCGGTGTCGCTTGCTCCAGCTTCTGTTGTTCCAGCGACACCAGAAAAAGCCAGAACGTCAGGGTGAGCCACAGACCCACTGCCACATCCGGAATCAGAAAGCGCGTAAAAAAAAACGGTCCGAGCGCGGTCCCGAGCACCAGCCCGGAATCGAATCCGCCTTCGCTGCCCAAAGCCCAGCGTCCCAACGCGTACGTGGAGAGAATCATGGCCAGCACGATCAGCATGAGCGGAAAGCGCGTGCTCCACTCGGTGACGCCGAACAGCGTGTAGCTCGTAGCCACGCCCCAATACATCAGCGGAGCTTTTTCCAGATAGCGGATGCCGTTGACATATAGGGTGACCCAGTCGTGCCGCAGGAGCATTTCGCGAGCCGCCTCGGCATGCACCGTGTCGGCATCGTCGAGCAAGGCGGGCCGCGAGAGTCCGGCCATGTAGACGACTGCCCACAACGCAATCAATACCAGCACGGAAATCCGCCAGTCCGAAAGCAAGCGGTTCACCCGGGTTGTTGTCGGATGAATCGTTGTTGGAAGGACAGTACTCTCGGTTTTTGGCCGTTCGAGATTGGGCGTAGAGCCTTGATTCATCGCGGAATTGTTTATTATACGGGAGTAAGAACGCCCTCAGTCGGCAGCGACCCCGCGGGAAACACGGCCGCCCGCCACTTCGCGATAAATTTCAAGGATTCTCGATACCGAACTGGTCCAGGAAAATCGTTGCGCCTGCTCGTAGCCGCGTCGTTTCATCCGCTCGCGGAGGGCCGGATCAAGCAGCACTCGCTGCAACGCTCGCCGGATCTCAAACACATTTTCCGGATTCACCAGCACCGCCGCGTTCCCCGCAACTTCCGGCAGGCTCGAAGTGTTGGAAGTGACCACCGGAGTTCCGTGGGCCATTGCTTCGAGGGGCGGCAATCCAAATCCCTCGTAGAGCGATGGAAACACAAAAATCTTGGCTCCATCATAAAAAATGCGCAACACTTCGATGGGCACAAATCCGAGGAAACGCACGTCGTTCTGCACGCCGCTGCGCACCACGGTGCGGCGCAGCCGCGGATGGCTCGAAAGATCGTCCCCGATGATGATGAGCTTCAGATCCGGGAACTGCTGCTCCTTCTGCAGTTCGCTCTTCAGCGCCGAAAACGCTTCGATGATGCGCACCACGTTCTTGTGGGGCCGAATCGCGCCCGCATACAGAATGAACGGATAGTTCACCAGATAGCGCTGGGCGATCAGCTCGCGATCCGATTCGGTGGCGTGGCCGCGCAGAAAACGCTCGTCAATCGCGTTGTACACCACCTCGATGCGCGCATCCGGAATGGCCAGGAGCTTTTCGATTTCGTTTTTGGTGAATTGCGACACCGCGATCACGCGCGCCGCCTTGCGCAATACGCGCCGGGTCAGATAAAAGTGCAGGCTGCGCCGCAAGCTGGAAGCGTCGCGCGATCCGTACATGTGCTCCAACAGGTCGTGCACGGTCAGGATATAAGGACAACTCAGTCCGCGCGGAATCCAGAACAGGTGCGGAATGTGAACCACGTCGCACTGCAGGCGCCGCACGATCGCCCGGAAAGCGAGGGTCCCTTTCAGCGTGTCATCGCCGCCGTCCAGCGTCACCGCGTGGAAGTTCGGCGGCAGCGCGCCGCATTCCGCCACCTTGTCCGGCGATCCGATGAGGAAGTACTCGCTGTCGCGGTCCAGGCACGCCAGCGTGCGGACCACGTTGCGGATGTAGGTGCCAACCCCGAATTCCGTCATGCGACGGATGTCGATGGCTACTTTCACAACCTGAATTTAACCACAGGGGTCACAAAGGGACACAGGGAATTCGCCAGACTTTTGTCATCCCGAGCGAAGCGAGGGACGACAATTCATAAAATGCTACGCCCTGACTTCGGCCTGCGCGCGCGCCCGGCGCTCGGCATACAACGGAAATTCCTCGGCCATCCCCAGCACCTGCTTGCGAATTTTCGCGAGCACGGCGGCGTCCGTCCGATGATCGAGCGCTTCCGCGATCCAGTGCGAGATCTGCCGCATCTCCGCTTCTTTCATGCCGCGCGTAGTCACCGCCGGAGTGCCAATGCGAATGCCGCTCGGTTTCATCGGAGGATTCGTATCGAACGGAATCGCGTTCTTGTTGACCGTAATGCCGGCCTCGCCGAGAGCTTTCTCCGCCTCGCTTCCCAACATGCCCTTCGCGAACACGTCCACCAGCATGAGGTGCGTGTCCGTTCCACCGGAGACGATGCGATAGCCATCGGCAGCCAGCGTCTCGGCCATCACCTTGGCATTGGCCACGATCTGCCGAGCGTAGTCGCGGAAACTCGGCTGCGATGCCTCGTGGAAGCACACCGCCTTGGCGGCAATAATGTGCACCAGCGGTCCTCCCTGCATTCCGGGGAAGACCGTCTTGTCGATGTCCTTCGCAAATTCCTGCTTGCTCAGGATCATGCCCGAGCGCGGCCCGCGCAGCGTCTTGTGCGTGGTCGAAGTCACGATGTGCGCGTGCGGCACGGGCGATGGATGCGCTCCGCCTGCCACCAGTCCGGCGAAGTGCGCCATATCCACCAGATAGAGCGCGCCAACTTTGTCCGCAATCTGACGCATGCGGGCGAAATCGATGATCCGCGGATAAGCGCTACCGCCGCCAATTATCAGCTTCGGACGCGCCTCGGTGGCGATCCGCTCCAGGTCGTCGTAATCGATCGTCTCCGTCTCCCTGGTCACGCCGTAGGGAACGATCTTGTAAGTCTTGCCCGAAAAATTCAGAGGATGTCCATGCGTGAGGTGTCCGCCGTGAGCCAGATTCAAACCAAGAATTGTGTCGCCGGGCTGCAGCACCGCCGCGTAAGCGGCTTGATTGGCCTGCGATCCCGAGTGCGGCTGCACGTTGGCATGCTCCGCGCCAAAGAGTTTCTTGACCCGCTCGCGCGCCAGATTTTCGACCACGTCGGTAAACTCGCATCCACCGTAATAGCGCTTGCCGGGATAGCCCTCCGCATACTTGTTGGTGAATACGGAACCGGCGGCTTCAAGCACAGCCTCGCTGACGAAGTTTTCGGAAGCAATCAGCTCCAGCCCTTCATGCTGGCGGCGAACTTCGTTGTCGATAGCGTTCGAAATCTGCGGATCAACTTCATAGAGCGGGCGGGACATGTCAGAATTTTTCATGGTTTAGATACCGGGAGCTATTTTACTGCGATGCGGACACTCCTGTCGGCGTGAGGCCGCGAATCCGCGCTGAAACGCGGCAGAATTTGCCGCGTTTTGACTATAGTTACTAGTTGGTACTGTGGGGGTACCCCCCTCCCCCCTTATTCCTGCAAAGTATTCATTTTGCAGGAGTTATTTTCAAAGTATTCATAATAAAGGAGTTAGCGGTCAGCGTACTTACTGCTTTCCTTTAGAATCAAGTACTTACGATTGGCATGTCGCGCAAAGTATAGATTTCAACTAACTTAGTGAAAAGGGCGCTATCGCCTCGTTGGGCTGTAGTCCAAATTTTATTATAGCGCTTGATGTCAACTGGCCGGCTGATTTCAGGTCGTGCCCGCGCCCTTTCGGGGGCATTTTCATAGTCGAACGGGTACCAGACGTCTCGTGCTTTTAGAGACGTGGGTGCTTGCCGCGCCCCTGGTCCGTCGGGCTGCCGCGGAAGAACGCGAACCGGCAACCTCGGTCGCGCATTCCAAAGGTTCGTGGCTTCGAGCCGGGTCCCACGTTTGCAAACCCGGCAAACGTGGCGCACCCCAGATTCACATTGATTGCACGTCGCTGATTCCGGCGGCGGACAGATGCGGGCCACCCGCTGGAACCGCAGGCTTCCGCAATCGCAAGCCGGGCCTAACTGAGTGTCCTGACGTTCGAAGTGAAGATTGGCTCCAGTCCACAGCCGTTATATCATTCGGACGACTATGGAAACTCTCGATCCGACGGCGGAATGGCGATTCCTCTCCGAGCATTATCGCCAGATGAGTGACAACGAACTCCTAGCCCTCGCGCGGCAAAACTCCGAGTTGACCGATGTCGCCCAACGAACTCTGGCGTCCGAGATCTCTGGACGCGGGCTGAAGTTGCAACCCGAGGAACCTCCCGTCCCGCCGAAACCCGCGCCGCAGCTCGATCCCTCCTACGACGAGGACCGGGAATTGGTCGAAATCCGCACCGTGTGGAGCTTGTCGGATGCGCTTCAGTTGCAGAGGCTGCTGGATGGC
>Ga0116112_1002502_pt1 | contig 10933 bp, 14 predicted proteins | sample June2015DPH_8_15_FD_89721 | JGI IMG/M metagenome (GOLD analysis project Ga0116112, IMG submission 89721) | Peatland microbial communities from SPRUCE experiment site at the Marcell Experimental Forest, Minnesota, USA - June2015DPH_8_150 | ecosystem: Environmental > Terrestrial > Soil > Wetlands... | reverse complement strand
GCAATTGCAATTGAACCAGCAACAAACGAAGTGGTACCGCTTACTGCCAGATTGGTGATGTCAACCGTACTTGGGAACGAAAGTGTCCACGAGCCCGAACCCGTAATCGGGCTAGACCCTGCAACTGTAATCTGGTTAGCCGTACCTGCAAGTCCGACACTGATAACACCGCCAGATGAGGCGGCTATCCATTTTGTGCCTGTAACTGTACTCGATAAAACCTGTCCCGAAGTACCAACAGAACCTGTACCATCCGTCAATGTAGAATTGAGAGTAAGGTTACCTGACAATGTTCCGCCCGCAAGAGGGAGATAGTCATCAAATGGTAATGATGCGTTTACCCAAAATGATCCGTTCCATACAATGATATCCCCCGGAATAAGGCTTACGAGTTGTACGTTATCCGAGTTGAATATTGGCACTTCCCATTCGATGTCATTGTTTGCCAAGACATAGGTTGGCACAGCCTGATCTGTGAGTGGATTTGTCGCCATCGGAATGTTCTGTAACCCGATAACCTCTACGGACGTAGTGCCAGCTTCGGCGTATAGATCACCGCGCAGAGGAAATAGAGAAGACGGATAGGTCTCCCTGTTGGACATTCGGTACTTCCTTTCACCGATACCCCCCGAAAAAGGGGGTTTTGTTACAATTTACTGTGCGTCAACGAATCTCAGTGTACTCAATTCGAACTTGATCTTTGCATCTTTTGAAACACCGTTTTCTGCACTAATAGCCGAAACAATCTTGAACAGATTATCTTCGGCCTGCTTGATTGCATTGGTGAATTGCTCCTTAAGAGCAACTATTTGAAACTGGGCTTCGCGGACAGCCAATCTCTGTTCGTTCGAAAGCGGTTTGTACTTCGGCTGTGGTACATCTAACAACTTTGGTTCACTCATACACCCTCCTATTTTGGTAGCGGTCGCCGGTAACGATCCGGCTTTCTTGGTTATGAGCCAAGTGTGACCCTGTTCACTTCCCCGCCATAAATTTGGTTCCAACGGTAGGTGGTTGTGCCGTCTCCCTCGCGGGCCGGACGGCGGCGGGTCGGTTGTCACCTAGGTGACCAACGCACCGACAAGCGAACTTGCCATGCACTGGCGTGGCAATTTTTTGGTGGATCGTGAGGGAATTGAACCCCCATCTCTTCCGTGCAAGGGAAACGTCCTCCCGTTAAACGAACGACCCATGACATTTATATCCCCGCTGCATGAGCTGTGAAAAGTCCTGACAGGAAGCCAGCAATAAACCCACGCTTGAACCACTTCAAACTATTCTTCTTACCCGCGGCCTTCACGCTAGCGACTTCGGCCTTGCATGCCTTATCATTATTCGTAATCTCCGCATTTAGTGCGGTGATTACAGTATTATTCTCCGCACCCGCTTTATTTGCACCGTCCAGCTCTGACTGAAGGTTGGCAGCAATTGCCGTCTGATCCTTCAGGTTCTGGGTAAGTACGGGCACGTTTTCAAGTTCTGCGACCGTCGCCTGCGCATCCGTGGTAGTGACTGTCACACCTGTCGGCGTAGCAATTGGCAGTGTATTCGGTACAAGTTGGGCCCATCGCTGGGTCAACTGGGTTGGCGACAAAGTCTTGTCGACTGTTTGCTGCTGCCCAAGAACGGCGTCACGCTGTGTCACAGCCTGTGCTAGAGCGGCGTTCTGCTTCTGGAGGATGTCAACCATCGCTTGATACTGAGCCTGCACCTGTGCGGCCTGTGTAGCGGCCTGTTGCGCGGACAATTTTGCATCAGCAGCCAGTTGCACGGCAACCGTAGCATTCGCTTGCGCCTTTGCAGCAGAACTGTCTAGGTACTTGCCACCGAGGAACACGGCAGCAGCCAAGACTAGAACACAAATTACCATTTTCTCATGAAGTTTTAACCATGAGGTAGTGACCGCTGTGGTCACCGTTGCAGGTGTCGTGGTTGTTGCTGTCGTAGTCGTTGCCATAATATCCCTCCCTATTACCCGAACTACCTGTGCGAGGCCATAGCCTCAATTTCAATAATATCTCCAGGTACTGGCAAAACCGCATTATTTGGCATCTGCACAATACGTGCCGAGACGTTTACTGGGAATGTACCTCCGCCGTAAGTGCCCGTCACGGAGATAGTAGTCCCGCCCTTAACAAAGAAGGGAATATTGTACAACTGCATATAATTCACACCATAACTGCCTGTATTACCGCCAGCAGCGGGGCCAAGAGTAATGGTGGGCGAAGTTCCACTAGCAGTCAAAACATTACTCGATGGGTCAGTCCATGTTATGGTTGGTGTCCATGTGTCGCCCGCATCTGCTGCGGAAGTTCTTGAAGGACCATAATACAGAGTTACCTGATAGAGTGATGTGCCCAATGCTGGTGCGACTAGGCTGATAATATTTGTTGCGGTCGTACTCGCAATTAAATCCTCTTGAGCCTGAACAAGTGGTATCGCCGCAAGTATTGCCACTACTGCCGTAAACCCACCGGCTGCTTTGTAATGAAAGTCACCTACACCGTAGTTCAGAGATGGTGCGGGGAATCCCAAATCTTGGACACTCCATGTGATCGCATAGTTTGTGTCATTAAAAGGCGAATCCCACAACACCGGGACGGATGCAAATCCTGCTAAAATGTCTGCTGCTGTAAGGGTGTATGTCGTACGCCCCATCGTTGAAATGTTTGCCATAATTCCTACTTCGATTTCTTTACGTACTCTGGTAGAGATTTGCCCTTTGTAGCAGCATCCCACTCAGCCAAACCCTTCTTACCAAGCTTCTCAGGATGAGCATGGAGGTACCCTTCCTGTGCTAATGAGGCGAACGGATTTGCGGGCACGAGTCCACCTGGAAGCGAACCAAAACCGATTTCGCACGGTTTACCCGTTGTACGGGATACAATGGTCTGATGTTCCTTGGTGAAATCAGGTTTGTCCTGAGTCACATTGCTGCCCATCTTGTCTGGTGCGGGCTCTGGCGGGGTCGTGTAGTCATCTACGTTCGCGACGTACTCTCGTCCACAAATCTTTACCTTGATATCATCACACATACTAGTCCTTTCCAAACAAATCCATGACGGAGTGCGCGGGGTTGCCTCCGGGGAATGTGCCGTGCTTGCTGAATCGAACTGGCGGGGCGACTGTACGTGCCGCTGCCATTGCTTGCTCGCCCTGATTTTCAGCTTCTTTTAGATTTACAGAAGGCCGCTGAACTGCGACATTGAACTTCTCACTTTTCCCAAGGGGAAAATTACCCTGAGGCTTTGGCATAAAACTCCGATCTAAAGCCGTGTGTTTCCGCATGACACGGCTTAAGGGCTACAAAATGCGGACGCCCGTTACTTCGTCGAAACTTGTTCGGCTTCGATCTCTTTTTGGAGCAGGGCCAATGCTCTCCACGCTAATTTTGCTGAGTGGCGCACACCGTCTGTATCCAACGTACCCCGTTGTAGAAAGTGTCGCATAATGGTATCGGCTTCATCACCAGACTTGTTACGGTTCCAATGTAGGATCATTCCCTTGTTATGCTGTTCGTTGCCGCGGTATGAAATGTTTGATACTGCAACAATGGCGTCTGGAAAGTAATCCATAAATCCAGAGGCCACAGGAAACTTTTTACGTTCACCTGCTTCGTCAGGCAATGTCGTCGCACGAGTAGGTGCACCGCCAATGCCCAGCATCGGGTCTTTCATCATTGCTCCTCCCCTATGATTCTTCCTGTATCTGTTTCTACCTGTCGAGCGCGGTCATCATAGATGGCCTTACACCAGTAGTCTTTGCGGTTAGTAATGGGTAGCACCTTTCCTAAATGCTTTAGGCACCACTCCTCAATCGGACGGCGAACATCTTCAGCAGAAACGTGACCAAAGATGGGATGGAAACAATCCATACGAGCTGTGAAGATTTTAACATCTTCACCATCTGCAATCCACTGCCTTACCTTTTTGACCATAGGCATAACTGGCTCGCCAATCTGCTTATAGTCGTTTGGCCAGTCACAGCCGAATATGGCTAGAGTGCCGTCCAAGTCGACGCCAATCCACCTTTTCTTCGGTTCGCTCATTGAACCTCCTCTTCAGGCGGCAGAGTCTTTTCAATCCTGTACCCGAGGATAAACGTCGCATCCGTAAGTTGTTGAAGCATGTCGAACTTAACAAGTGTATAAGGAAACTCAAATGTCTCTTCCTTCGTACCATGCACTTTGTCAAGCGTAATTATGGTTACACGGGCAAGAGGGCCGTACCCCATCGTGCCGTCCAACCGAATAATTATGCGTCCCTCACTATCTTTTTCAAATGCCATGTCTTCTCCAAGATTAGCTAGCTTGCGTTTATTGTAGTTACGTTTCCTGCCTTGTCACTCTGCGCCAAGCGCCCCCAACTGCCGCACTTATTGCACTGGAATCGTTGGTACTGACGAGTGATACATCGCGCCACTCCGCGGTACTGAATGTCATGCGACCCGCACTTAGGACACAGACCACGAGTCCAAAACGTCAGATTTGGGTGGGTCTTCACAAAGGGAAGCATACGAATGTAGGCTTTTTCTAACAGGAGTACATCCATCCTGTTATACTTAACCATCTTATGCCAGAACTTCATGTCGCCATTGATACAGCCCTCCCACAAATCAAAGTCTGTCTTTATCTTTTTGCCGAGCCCTAGCAGGGAGCATAAATCGTCGAGAGAATTTGAGTTGTATCGGGCAATGTCTTTGACGACTTTCTTGGTATCCACCGTCTTGAACGGGCTGGGGGGCGTCATGCCATAAATCAAAAACCTACCCACAACGACTTTAATATCGAACTGATCACCGTTGTGAGCAACAATGATGTCAGCTTCATCGAACAAATCCCAGAGGTCTTTAACTAGCAAACTGTCGTCGTACGACCCAGCCTCATAGCCCGCATAGTCAGGAAGCGCCTTGGCAATGATTTTCTTAGAGCCAAACCATTTGGCTACGAATGTTGCTATACATGACTGTTGTGTGTACCGAATTACATTTTGATCGTACTTGCCCCAAACGTACGCTATGTTTGGGAAGGTTTCAATATCCAGAAACAGAATCTTAGGCGTCGTACTCGTGCTTTCCATGGATTTCTTCTCCTTAAGCTTTTCGTCTGCGTCTACGATCTACTGGTTGGGCCATCGCAACCATTGTCATCGGTTGTGACTTTTCTGCGATTGTCTTCAAACTTGTGTCCATGCTGTGCAACAGCCCGTCCTGCTTTTGCAGGCTTTCGCACATCTTGGGAAAATGTTCGGTCGCCATCTTGTCAACCTGATCTACGGCCTTCGTTGCAACGGTTGTTATCCCTGTCACGATTTTCGATGCTCGCCATGCGAACCATATAATGGCGGGCCAGCCGACCACCATCAGGTGGCCGTACACATATTCGAATACTTCCGCGTTATTTATTGGCATCTTGTCCATCCTTCTGTGCTGGACTAAACGCGTGCCCGGTAACCGCACCAAGAATCGTGCCTGCGTATGCTACAAATACCATATCCAAATGCCCGAACCATTTCATCACAGACCCGGTAATGAACATAAATACACAAATAGGAAGATGGTAATCCTTGCATGCTGAAAGAATTTTATCAAACATATTAAACTTCTCCATCTCTCCTCCCATTAAGCCCAAAACGTCAGGCTGTTCATATCTGACACCTTTTTATGTTGTGGCATGTCATCGTTACCAACAGCTCTTACAATCTTCTCTAAAAACCATGGACGCTCAATCCTGCCGAGATCGCACCAATACAAACCCCCGCGTGTAAGGTCGGTTGTGCTACCGTCGTAAATTCCATCTACAGTATGGAGAAGTTTTACGAATGTCGGTTCCCATATGGATGGAAATTTTAGTGGGGGCATTTCGACTTCAGCCATGAAAAGCGGAACGTTCGCAATGACTTCCAACCATGACCCCCAGCCACAATGTACCCTGTTCGCCAGTGCATGCATAACCATCTGGCCCGCAAGGTGCCCGCCACCGTAGGACTGTCCGAACCGCCAGCCCATCTCTACCAACTTGGCTTGAATAAAGAAATCTTGTTTAAGCACTCTTCCTCCATGATTTATAGTATCAAATAGAAACAGGTTTGTCAAGCATTTATTTACTGTTCCCGTAGATTTGTTGGCTGGTCCGGGGCCAGTTCATCATCAATAGAGGGCCAAACCGCATGGTACTTAGGTTCCGGTGGTAATGCATCGGTTCTTGCTGCGGTGCCCATATTCATCTCTGTCCCGCCTATAGGCGCAAGTCCTGTGTTCATATCAACATAGCCTTTATATCCCAGTTTGGGCGGCTGGGTTTTGTGCTCTGTGTCGAGTTCGGGCTTTATCCTGTGTGTATTCGGTATAATCATGCCACCCCAGTCGATGGGGGCCCCAGCGGGCGCGGGTTCTTCCTTCTTGCCCTTGCCACCTTTGGCACCCACAGTATTGGCCGTTTTGGACTGCTTGTCCCTTTCGAGGTCTTCATGGGTCGGATAGAACTTTTGAAAACGGGCAGGCAGTTCCGCTTCCTCTTCAGGAGAGAGTTCTTTGCCCGTGCCGAGCGTTGCCAATGACATGTAGTTTTCTCTCGTCAGCGGTGTGCCAAGCATTTCCATCAGTGATTGAATTGGGTCTGGTTTTGGCATTGCTGCTCTCCTGCTTGAAATTGATGGCACTACATAAAGCGGCTTGTTGGAAGCGTTCGGAGTGCCCGATTGGCGATTATGCACCGACTCAGCATATATGTCTGCGTTGTCGGGACTGTCAAAGATGCCTAAATGTTCGCCCGTACTTCGAAATCTGTCTTCGGCTGCTTTGAACATCGCTTTTTCTTCAATACTTCCGACCGCTGGTTTCTTGCCGTCTTTGGTGAGGAACTTCCCATCCGCAATCGTCGGCACTAACACTTCACCCTTGTCGGTTCCAAAAGACGTTGAATATTCCGATGAATGCGAACCATCTGCATTTTTAACGGTGGGTCTATTTGCGAGGTCAATATTGCCACGTTTAAGCATGCCTTTGGGCTCTGACATTATTTGCCTCCAAAATTGAAGCTCTCCGCACGGCTTTCGTCGGCGTCCCACTCTTCCTGCGACATCCACTCAGGCTTCTTGAAACCACCTACTGCATTAATGATCTCTTGTCGTGCCTGTTCAGCAGTCATTTTACCGTCACCTACCTGCCGCCAGATGTCATTTATGGCCTGTGCGTGCTCCTGAGGTTTTTCGCCAAATAATGAGCGGATGCCTTCCCAAAGCACAGACTGTGCTTGGTTGGGCCGCATACCCTTTTCCTTGGCGACATTCCTGTAAGCCTCTTCGTGTATTGGGTACGTTCCCTTGACGTCCACAGGTGCGTTGCTGGGCGGCTGGGGCGTACCTTTGTTGCTGCTCCCAAAATTGTGTACAACCTCAGGTTCTTCACCGCCGAATCCCTTTAGATGCGCTGCGCGCACAGCATGCGTGTCAACTGTAAGATGTCCGTCTTCAGACCATGGATTGATGATGTTGTTGTAGAAGTTTCTGGTCTTGTGGCCGTTACCGATTGCCTCACCAATTGATGCAGGCGAGCCATCGCCCTCAAGAATTTGAAGCGCCTTAATCATAGGACCAAGAGAGCCCCAGTTATGAAACTGGCTTCCTCGCACAGTTCCATCAGGTGAATACGTAGGAGTCTGGTCTGAGCCTTCTACCTCGTCAACAAGTCTAAGCCACAATGCCTTGCCCGCTTGTACCGCTGCCGCTGCCTTTTCAGGTTCGCGGGCCGCATATTTCGGACTTGCCTGAATTTCGTCATACGTTTTACCGCGTATAAAATCGAGTGCCCTTTTGAATTCGGAAGACTGTGGTATGCCCGCTCTTTTCATGTTACGCAGTTCGGTCAACTTGTCATCCATAGCGTCTGTCCAAGCGTGCCCGCGGCTGTCTTGGAATCGCTGTATAAACCGATCAGCGTTACCAAGATTGTTGTTCCACTCGTTCTTTGGCGAGAACACGGAGACAACACCCGCGACCTTCTCATGCGGGACGCCCGTTTTGCGGGAGATTTCACCCGTCAACCCGTGGGACGCTTCGTACCACTTCTGGGCGTTTCGCTTTATCGAATCAGGAATTGCATCCCACAGCGCACTAAGGTTTCCAGCGTAGTGATCAACAGTGTCGTTGAGAATGTCAGCAGAAGTCTTGCCTTCGTGATTTAGCCCTTCATTATCGTACTTCGAAAGGGTAAGTCCCATCTTGTCCTGATAGCCGAGTTTGGTTTCGCCGTTAGCACCAACCTTGGTAGGAGCGTTTACATCCGCATCCGACATTGCAGCACGGCCCAATATAGGATTATCTCCCCTTGTTCGCGGAGAGATTTGTTTTGCTTGCAAACCCGCCCGATACTCTGGGGTTGTTTGTGCGGCCTTTTCGTACGGCGTCTGGCGTGGCGTAATCGAGGTCTCAGGCTGTGCAATCATCGCATGGATTTGATCGTCTGTCGGAAGTGGGCGTGCACCCTCTCCCTCACTTACTGGCGTTATTGTGCCATCTGTGCCGACCTGAATAATGGTATGGAACGGTTGTGCGACTTGGTCCGCTCTGCCCGCGACTGCTGGCAACGGATGCCAAGCGTCTTTGGAATTCGCCATGCGAGAGTCTACGTCGTACATCCGTAAACCTTGAGCCTGCTGTGAACGAAGCCTGCCCTGATCTTCGAGAGATGCAGCGCTTTCGCCTGAGGCATTTTGTGCAAGTGCCCCACCTGTGCCGCCTAATCGCTTGGGCTTTCCACCACGGATAACGCCCTCTTCGCCACCTTCCTGAAACGGTCTTTTAGCGTATGCATCTGCTACAGCATCAACGGTCGATGTCCCAACTTCATTCTTCAATATCTGAGACCGAGGCATAGTCGGGCCTTCCGCACCCTCGATAGGTGCCGCACCCCGCATAACCTTGCCTCCTGTTTCAAGAAGCTTACCACCAACTCCCATTCCGCCCGCCGTGCCTATGGCTTCAGGAGCAACATCCAGCATATCGCTCTGCATCCGCACACGCTCGTCTGGACTCGCCTTGGCATATCGAGTGTAATAATCCGCCGCTGTCTCAAGGGGTTCAGCAATCATGCTGTGGATCAACGGAACATGCCCGCCCTTAATATCGTTGTATGCACCTTGAGCAATACTCGTTGCAACGTTGACAGGATTGAGCATAGAACCTGCGGCCCCGACTTCACGAGTAAGGGTATGGTACATTGCCGCAATACTATTGACAGCATCAGATGGTAACGATTTGGGCAGGGCAATGGTGTTGTTATCGGGCATTGCAATTATGTGGTGCGTGCTTTGGTCGATTGCCTGAGGCTGTACGTTTTGATCTGGTTGAACCGATGGTTCGCTCATTGTGCGCTCGCTAGCTGTGTTAACACATGCTTTGCATATACTTTTGCTTGTCCCACGTAGTTGTCACTGTCTGGGCTATGCTTGGAATTTATGTAATCTTCCAGCGACATGTTTGCGTATTCCGGCCTGCTCTGGTCTAGCCGCAGTTGTTTGATCGCCGCCTGTTTACCCGTCTCAGGTGTAGCGAAATTCGCAAACACCTTGCCGCCGACTCGGTACGGCGTAGCGCCGGGTTGGTTTTTGAATAGCAGATTGATTGGGTTATTCAATCGTATATTAAGACTACCAGATTTGCCTCCGCTCTCAAACGATGCCATTGCTGGCACAAGTTTATCAGCGGGCAGTTCTCCGAAAGTACCGCCCGTTTCGCTCATCGTCGTTTTAGGTTTTTCAGCAGGAATGGTCTCCCACTTCTCGGTACCAGATTGGGTCGTTTGTACTGGTTCGACCTGTTTGGTATCTGGGTTGTAAATGTGGCTTACAATTCCACCCTTGATTCCAGATGCAATCTTGCTACGTACACCCGCCGTTGCGGATGCCGCATTCAACCAATTGGCACCATATCCATTCAATTTGCCAAGTCCGCTGAGAATCTTCGGATTGGTCATCAGGTCTTCAGCAAGAGCATTAGCGCCAAACCTGCCGCCAAATGCAGCCCCCAGACCAGCCAGAAGTTCTACTGTATTAGCTATTTTACCACCAGTGTTAGCCACGCCAGTAAACCCCAACGCCCCTGTTGCTGCTAATCCCATGCCACCCAGTTTTATATACTTCATCTGGTTGGTAAGAGACTTCATGCCATTAACTAATGTGTCGAGCTTTTCGCCCACTTCTGGGGTAGTCTCAAAAATAGAATCACGGGTCTGTTGTTTAATACCTTGCCAACCTTTTACAACCTTATTCAAATCCAGATGTCCAGTATCATCAAGAGCACCTTTGACTACATCCGCAAATTTGTTTACCCCGTATCCCGCCACAGTGTCGTCGCCCACGAGTCTAGACAGAACTTTGATTTTGTAGGGAGCATTGGCCCCTGTCGTGATGTTCGCAAGAACGTCAGAAGTCTTTTCATTACGGATAGCTTTCACAAACGGCTCTTTCAGATCATGCAGTGTCTGTTTGTATGCTCCTCGCGCCGCCGCATATTCGCCACTCACGCCTTTGTTGAGACCGTCCAGCGTATCATCTATGCCATCCAAAAGATGGCCGATTGCTGGTATGTTTGCAGGGTCTGCTGCTCGTAATGATTTGCTCAACCCCTGTCGTAACTCAATAAGTGTGTCACCGCTGATACCTGCTTCAACACCTTTCGAACTGGTGAGGTACTTGATAAGTTCGTCCAACTGGCTGGCTGCGGGGGTTACTGATTTCAGTGCTCCTCGCAATTCCGCGGGAAGGTTGGAATTAGCACCCTTTAGGTCTAGTGCCGCCTGATAGAGTGGCGTTTCGGTTATAGCAACGGGCGCTGCTCCCATCTTACCTTTCAGCGTCGACAATGCGGTGTCAAATGACGAATGCATATTGCTTTCAACACCATCGAGTGTATTATTTAGAACGGATGAAACCTCT
>Ga0116112_1002494_pt1 | contig 10947 bp, 10 predicted proteins | sample June2015DPH_8_15_FD_89721 | JGI IMG/M metagenome (GOLD analysis project Ga0116112, IMG submission 89721) | Peatland microbial communities from SPRUCE experiment site at the Marcell Experimental Forest, Minnesota, USA - June2015DPH_8_150 | ecosystem: Environmental > Terrestrial > Soil > Wetlands... | reverse complement strand
CTGCCCATCACACTTGTGCGGCGGCCGATAGATTGTCTTGAGTGGGCGCTCCGAACTTCCTTGAAGGGGCGCGGCGATGGACCCGGCCCGGAGGCGATCCGTGGTTGACGTAGCGCTGCAGGAGCGGGTGGCGGTGTCGGTCGAGGGGGCGGTGGCGCGCGCCAAAGTGCTCGATCGCTTGCGCCTCGGCGACGCCGCGTTCCGCCAGGTGACGCGTGCCGCAGCCTTTGGCGTGCTGTTGCTCTTGAGCGGCGTCATGATTTCGCTGGTCGCCGGCTCGCTGCCGGCGCTGCGGACTTTCGGCTTTGGCTTCCTGGTGAGCGAGCGGTGGAATCCGGTCACCGAGAATTTCGGCGCGCTCGCGCCGATCTACGGCACGCTCGTCACGTCGTTCATTGCCATGCTGATAGCGGTCCCCCTAGGCCTGATGATCGCCTTCTTCCTCACCGAGCTGTGCCCGCCATGGCTGCGGCGGCCGATCGGCATCGCCATCGAACTTTTGGCCGGCGTTCCGAGCATCATTTACGGGATTTGGGGGCTTTTCGTCTTCGCCCCGTTCCTGCAGCAGACGCTGCAGCCCTTTTTGATCAACACGCTCGGAAACGTGCCTGGGATCGGCAAGTTGTTCGCCGGTCCGCCCTATGGCATCGGCATTCTGACCGCGGGATTGATCCTTGCCATCATGGTGCTGCCGTTCGTGACGGCGATCTCGCGCGATGTGTTCGAAGCCGTGCCCGGCGTGCTCAAGGAGGCGGCCTACGGCATCGGCTGCACGACCTGGGAAGTGGTACGCTACGTGGTGTTGCCCTATGCCAGGGTGGGCGTGATCGGCGGCGTGATGCTGGGCCTCGGCCGCGCGCTGGGCGAGACCATGGCCGTGACTTTCGTGATCGGCAACGCGCACCGGATCTCCGCCTCGGTGCTCGCCCCCGGCACCACCATCTCCGCCACCATCGCCAACGAATTCACCGAAGCGGTGGGCGATCTCTATACCTCCTCGTTGATCGCGCTCGGGCTGATCCTGTTCGTCATCACCTTCATCGTGCTTGCCGCGGCGCGCTACCTGCTGATGCGGATCGAGCGCCGGATCGGGTGACACCATGTCGGCCATGCCCTGGGGACCACGCTACGCAGCCCGCCGCCGCCGCAACGCCATGGCACTGGCGCTGTCGGTTGGCGCCACGATCGTCGGGCTAGGTTGGCTGGTGCTGATTCTGGGTGCGCTGCTCTGGCATGGCTTCGGCGGCTTGTCGCCTGCGGTGTTCACGCAGATGACCCCGCCGCCTGGATCAAGCGGCGGGCTGCTCAACCCGATTGTCGGAAGCCTCATTCTGACGGCGCTTGCGGTCGCGCTCGGTACCCCCATCGGCATCCTCGCCGGCACCTATATGGCCGAGTACGGCCGTTACGACCGCCTGACCAGCGTGGTGCGCTTCATCAACGACATTCTCTTGAGCGCGCCGTCCATCGTGGTCGGGCTGTTCATCTACGAAGTCATGGTTGCGCCGATGGGGCATTTCTCCGGCTGGGCCGGCGGCGTGGCGCTGGCCATGCTCGTCATCCCAGTGGTCGTGCGCACCACCGAGGATATGCTCACGCTGGTGCCGAACGCGCTGCGCGAGGCGGCAACCTCGATCGGCCTGCCGCGCTCGCTGACGATTATGCGGATCTGCTACCGCGCGGCGCGCGCCGGCATGGTGACCGGCGTGCTGCTGGCGGTTGCCCGTATCAGCGGCGAGACCGCGCCGCTGCTCTTCACTTCGCTCAACAACCAGTTTTGGAGCCCCAATCTCAACGCGCCGATGGCGAGCCTGCCGGTGGTTATCTTCCAGTTCGCGCTCAGTCCCTACAAGGACTGGCAGTCGCTGGCCTGGACCGGCGCCCTCATCATCACGCTCGCGGTGCTGGCCTTGAGCATCACCGCGCGCGCCCTTGTCCCCTCGGGAAAACAGTCATGAGCGTCACGTCCGTTGCCGTTCCCGCCGTCGCCAATGCCGCCACCGATCGCGCGGGCCTCGCCGAGAAACTTACGATCCGCGATCTCGATTTCTACTACGGCGATAGCCAGGCGCTGAAATCGATCAGCCTGCCGCTCTATAAGAACAAGGTGACCGCCTTCATCGGTCCGTCCGGCTGCGGTAAATCGACGTTATTGCGCGTGCTCAACCGCATGTACGACCTCTATCCGAACCAGCGCGCCACCGGTGAAGTCCTCTTCGACGGCGAGGATCTGTTGTCGCCGAAACAGGACCTCAACCTGCTGCGTGCGCGCATCGGCATGGTGTTTCAGAAGCCGACGCCGTTTCCGATGTCGATCTATGAGAACGTCGCCTTCGGCATCAGGCTGTACGAGCGGTTGTCCAAATCCGAGCTCGATCGGCGGGTCGAGACGTCGCTGCGGCGGGCGGCGCTGTGGGACGAAGTCAAGGATAAGCTCGCGGCCAACGGACAAAGTCTCTCCGGCGGCCAGCAGCAGCGATTGTGCATCGCGCGCACGGTGGCGGTGCAGCCCGAGGTCATCCTGTTCGATGAGCCCTGCTCGGCGCTCGATCCGATCTCGACCGCCAAGATCGAGGAACTGATGGACGAGTTGACCGACGACTATACGATCGTGATCGTCACCCACAACATGCAGCAAGCCGCACGCGTGTCCGACTTCACCGCATTCATGTATCTTGGCGAGCTGATCGAATTCGATTCGACGAGTAAAATGTTCACGGCGCCACAGGATCAGCGGACGCAGGACTACATCACCGGCCGCTTCGGATAACCGCCATGACCGAATACAGCACCAGAATCGACCACACCGCCAAGGCATTCGACACTGATCTGCAGGAGATCATGCGCAAGGTCGCCGAAATGGGCGGGCTTGCGGAGCGGCAGATCGGGGATGCCGTCCATGCCTTGGTCGAACGCGATACCGAGCTCGCCGAGCGCGTGATCGCCACCGATCCGACCATCGACGCCATGCAGCATGAGATCGAGGAAAAAGCGATTTTGACGATCGCGCGCCGGCAGCCGATGGCCGTCGATCTGCGCGAGATCGTCGGCGCCATGCGGGTCTGCAACGACCTCGAGCGGATCGGCGACCACGCCAAGCACATAGGCAAGCGGGTGGTCGCGCTCGACGGCGACTTCAACCCGCAAAAGCTCATTCACGGCGTGGAACACATGGCCGCGCTGGTAGCCGGCCTGCTCAAACAGGTGCTCGATGCCTATGCCAGCCGCGATCTCGCCGCAGCGCTCGCCGTGTGGAACGGCGATGAGGAAGTCGACAACCTCTGTACGTCGCTGTTCCGCGAGCTGCTGACCTACATGATGGAGGATCCGCGCAACATCACGTTCTGCATGCATCTGATGTTCTGCGCCAAGGACCTCGAGCGCATCGGCGATCACGCGACGAATATCGCGGAAACCGTCTATTACATGATTGAAGGCCGCCCGATCGCCGATCAGCGGCCGAAGGGCGATTTCACGAGTTTTGGGGCAATGCCGCCGCAGAAAGGATAGGAGGGCCGGGATGGGAGCCAACATCCTGATCGTCGAAGACGAGGAACCGCTGACCACGTTGTTGCGCTACAATCTCGAAGCCGAAGGCTACGCGGTCGACGCCGTCGCTCGCGGCGACGAGGCCGACACGCGATTGCGGGAGACGGCTCCCGATCTCGTCGTGCTCGACTGGATGCTGCCCGGCCTGTCCGGCATCGAATTGTGCCGCCGGCTGCGGGCGCGGCCGCAAACCCAGTCGCTGCCGATCATCATGCTGACGGCGCGCGGCGAGGAAAGCGAACGCGTGCGCGGGCTGGCGACCGGCGCCGACGATTACATCGTCAAGCCGTTCTCGGTGCCGGAGCTGTTGGCGCGGATTCGGGCGCTGCTGCGCCGGGCCAGTCCCGAACGCGTCGCCACGGTGCTCGCCATCGGCGATCTCGAGCTCGATCGCGAGAAAAAACGCGTCTCGCGCTCGAGCCGTGCGGTCGATCTCGGGCCGACGGAATTCCGTCTGCTCGAATTCCTGATGGAACGCCCGGGACGCGTATTTTCCCGCGAGCAATTGCTGGACGGCGTCTGGGGCAGCGACGTGTACATCGACGAGCGCACGGTCGACGTTCATGTCGGCCGCCTGCGCAAGGCGCTCAACCGCGGCCATGGCACCGATCCGATTCGCACCGTGCGCGGCGCCGGCTATTCGCTCGACGATCGCTTCGGCAAGGCGAGCTGACCCGTCAGCCTTGGGGCGGGCGACGGTTTTGGCGGCCTCAGCGCTGTGAGCGGCGGTCGCGGCGGCGGTCGCTGGCCGGCTGATAGGCGACCCGGGAGTGATAAGCGCAATACGGCAGCCCGCTGATCGTATTGCCGCCGCAGAAGAAGAAATCGCTGCTGCCGGGATCGCCGATGGGCCAGTGGCAGGTCTGCTCGGTCAACTCCAGAATGGTGCGGCGCTGGCCGATCGGGATGATGTTCTCGATTAGCTCCGGCGCGCCTTCGGCTTCGAGCTCATAGGCATGCGCCAGCGCGGTATTGCCGCGGATCGACGGCCGGCTCATGCGCAGCAGATGCGTGGAGGAACGCGCCTTGCGCGGGCGCGGCGAGGCGCTCGACGCGCTCTTGGCGCGCCCGGACAGGCCGAGCCGATGCACCTTGCCGATCACCGCGTTGCGGGTAATGCCGCCGAGTTCGGCCGCGATCTGGCTGGCCGAAAGACCGTCGGACCACAGCTTCTTCAACAGCTCGACCCGCTCGTCAGTCCACGACATGCTCAATCCTCCTGAAAAAGGTGCGGTCATAGCCTTTTTTGAATCCACCTCCGGGCCGGGCAGCTTTTGCTGCCCAACACGCACATCACCAACGCTGGAGAAGACTGTCCGCCGCACGAGATGTCGTACTTGACGATCAAAAGGCTACAATATGGCGGGAGTCGGGCGCAAGAGTCGTGCGACATACGTCCACATGTTCCTGCTTCCATGTGGATGAATGCGGGATAAGCCGGGCGGCAGCGCTCCGACTTTACCGGTGTTGACAGACCGGCAGGCCGAAATAAGATACTCAATGGTGCCGCCCGGAGAGGCGGCACATTTCATTTTTGCCGCGCAGACAATGCTGCGCCGCGCGCGCGGGCTCAACCGTGACATCGCATTTGTTGCCGACCTATGCACGCATCAACCTCGCTTTCGAGCGGGGCGAAGGCGCATGGCTGATCGCGACCAACGGCGACCGCTATCTCGATTTTGCCTCCGGCGTTGCCGTCAACGCGCTGGGACACGCCCATCCGCGGCTGGTCGCCGCGCTCGCCGAGCAGGCGCAGAAGGTGTGGCACGTCTCCAATCTGTATCAAATTCCCGAGGCCGAGCGGGTCGCGCAGCGGCTGTGCGACGCGAGCTTTGCCGACGTCGTTTTTTTCTGCAATTCCGGCGCCGAGGCGATGGAATGCGCCATCAAGATGGTGCGCAAATACCAGTCGGCGAACGGGGCGCCTGAACGCTACCGCGTCATCACCTTCGAGGGCGCTTTCCACGGCCGCACGCTGGCGACGCTCGCCGCCGGCGGCCAGAAAAAATATCTCGATGGTTTCGGTCCCGTCGTCGACGGCTTCGATCAGGTCCCGTTCAGCGATCTCGAGGCGACCAAACGCGCGGTGACCGCCGAGACCGCGGCGATCCTGATCGAGCCGATCATGGGCGAGGGCGGCGTGCGCGTCGTCGCGCCGACCTTCCTGCGGGCGTTACGCGAACTGTGCGACCAGAACGGGCTGCTCTTGGTTTTCGACGAGGTGCAGACCGGCATGGGACGCACCGGCGAGCTGTTCGCTTACCAGCGCGCCGGCGTCGCGCCCGACGTTATGGCGCTCGCGAAGGCGCTGGGCGGCGGCTTCCCGGTCGGCGCCTGCCTGGCGACGCGCGAAGCGGCGAAGGGCATGACCACCGGCACCCACGGCTCCACCTTCGGCGGCAATCCGCTGGCGATGAGTGTGGCCAACGCGGTGCTCGACGTGATGCTGGAACCGGGCTTTCTTGACCGGGTGCGGCAGACCGGGCTGTTGTTCAAGCAGCGGCTGGCGCAAATCAAAGACAGCTACCCCTCGCTGATCGCCGAGGTGCGCGGCGAAGGGCTGCTGGTGGGCTTGCGGGCCACGGTGCCCGTCGCGGAGCTTGTCACCGCGCTGCGCGACGAAAAGATGATCACCGTGCCGTCCGGCGACAACGTGGTGCGATTGCTGCCGCCGCTGATCGTCAGCGAACAGGAAATCGGCGAAGCGATCGCGCGGCTTGACCGCGCCTGCGCCCGGCTCAATCGTGCGGCGCCCTCCGTTGCCTCACCCGCCAGCGGTGGTGGGCGGAGCGGGGCCACGCCGGAGGCGCCCCGATGAGCGCCGTCCGCCACTTCCTCGACCTCATCGACGTTCCGGCCGCGGATCTGCGCTGGATGATCGACGTCGCGCGCGCGATGAAGGAAAAGGGCGCCCGGGCCGATCAGCCGCTCGCCGGCAAGACACTGGCGATGATCTTCGAGCGGCCTTCCACCCGCACCCGCGTCTCCTTCGAGGTCGCCATGCGCCAGCTCGGCGGCTACGCCCTCATGCTGACGGCGGAGGAAATGCAGCTCGGCCGCGGCGAGACGCTCGCCGATACCGCCCGCGTTCTATCCCGCTACGTGGACGCCATCATGATCCGCACGCTCGATCCGAAGGACGTGGCCGAGCTTGCGCGCTACGCCACGATCCCGGTGATCAACGGCCTGACGCGGCGCTCGCATCCCTGCCAGGTGCTGGCCGACGTGATGACGTTCGAGGAGCATCGCGGTCCAATTCGCGGCCGCACCGTGGCCTGGACCGGCGCCGCCAACAACGTGCTGACCTCATGGATGCACGCCGCCGAACGGTTCGCGCTCCGCCTGCGCATCGCCACTCCGCCGGAGTCGGCGCCGAAGAAGCCGCTCACCGATTGGATCAAATCCTCGGGCGCCGCCATCCACATCGGCACCGACCCGGAAGAGGCGGTGAAGGGCGCCGACTGCGTCGTCACCGACACCTGGGTGTCCATGGGCGACCGCAACGGCGCCCGTCGCCACAACCTGCTCAAGCGCTATCAGGTCAATAGCCGGCTCATGGCGCGCGCCAAGCCGGACGCCATCTTCATGCATTGCCTGCCGGCGCATCGCGGCGAAGAGGTGACCGACGAGGTCATGGACGGCCCGCATTCCGTCGTGTTCGACGAGGCCGAGAACCGGCTGCATGCGCAGAAGGGCATCCTGACCTGGTGCCTGGCGGCCGGCGCCTGATCCGGCAACCGCGCGCCCCTAGTGTGGCGGTTCAAAAGTCCGCCATTTTTGCCGCGAACTCGTCATGCGGACTTCTGAACCAAAGCCACGCTAGATCAATACGTTGCTAGTGTCCCGATTCCGAAGTTCGCATCATTATGCGGCACCCTCGTTTGCGAACTTCGGAATCGAAGGACACTAGAGCGCAATCGCTTCAGATTGAATCGATTGGCGCTCTGATATCTTAGTGGAGCATGATCTTTTCGGAAAACAAGCGGTTCAAGCGGCCTGTCACCATTTTGTAATCCTGCGTTCGGCGCACGTTCTAGGGGTGTTCAAAATTGAACACCGGCCGAACACGGTTTGTTCCGATGGCCGAAATCCGAACCGTCACGACGTTGAGGGGCAAACGGGACGAAATAACCCGCTCGATTGCCAGCTACGAAAAGAAGCTAGGCCAAGCCCGCGCCGACCTGGCCCACATCAATGCGGCCATTCGGATTTTCGAGATTGGCGGCGATACCAGCGGCTTTGTTGCGCCCTACGTTGACATCTATCGAATGTTTAAGCGGGGCGAGATGGCAGCGATCTGCCGTGATGTGCTTACCAACGGCCCTCAGAACACCCGCCAGCTTGCCTTGCACGTCATGAAGGCCAAGGGACTAGACGCGGGCGACAGGGTACTTGCCAAGGCGATCTCGTACCGACTCATTCATGCGCTGCGGATACAGGCACGCATAATACCGCTTTTCCGGATCATGCTCCGAGGGCTCACAATTGGCCCCTCGTCGCCTATATTGCCTGGCGATGAATAATCCTCATGCGGACATCCCGGTTCGGGAGCCGGCGCCAGCCAGCCTCGACGACACCATCCTGCCGTTCGAAGTCAACGCGCTCGACCTGCGCGGCCGCATCGTGCGGCTCGGGCCGGCGGTCGATGCCATCCTGACCAGCCACGATTACCCGCTGCCGGTGGCCAAGCTCCTCGGCGAGGCGATCGTGCTCACGGTCATGCTCGGCTCGGCGCTGAAATTCGACGGCCGTTTCATCCTGCAGACCCAGACCGACGGTCCGGTCCGCATGCTGGTGGTCGACTTCACGTCGCCCGACAAGGTGCGGGCTTGCGCGCGCTTTGACGCGGAACGCATCGCCGCCGCCATCGCCGCCGGCGCCGCTGAGCCGGGTCGGCTCCTTGGCCACGGCCATCTCGCCATGACCATCGACCAGGGCCCGGACATGAGCCGGTATCAGGGCCTGGTGCCGCTCGAAGGCAACGACCTGGAGCACGCCGCGCACGAGTACTTTTCCCGCTCGGAGCAGATTCCGACCCGCGTCCGCCTTGCCGTCGCCGAGGAGTTTCGCGGCGGCGAAAGCGGCGCGCGCCGGCGCTGGCGCGCCGGCGGCATTTTGCTGCAGTTCCTGCCCAAAGCCGGCGAACGCGCCCGCCAAGCCGACCTGCATCCCGGCGACGCCCCGCCCGGCAGCGAAACCCATACGCTGCCCGAGGACGACGCCTGGGTCGAAGGCCGCTCGCTGGTCGCCACCGTCGATGACGTCGAACTGATCGATCCGGCGCTGTCGAGCGAACGCCTGGCCTACAGCCTGTTCCACGAGCACGGCGTGCGCGTGTTTCGCCCCGCGCCGGTCAATGCGCAGTGTTCCTGTTCGCGCCACAGCGTCGAGGCCATGCTGAAAAGCTTTTCCCAGGACGAGCGCGACGACATGGTCGAGAACGGCAAGATCACCGTGACCTGCGAGTTCTGCAGCTCGACCTACGTGTTCGAGCCGGATGAAATAAGCCCAAATAACGCGACGCTGGATTCCTAAAAGATCCGATGTGCCCGAGGTCCGCGCGGACGCGAGTGCGGCGCCTAATCGAGCCAGTCTTTAGACGCTCGATGAAAATCTATCGCGGGATTTTTCAACCTGTCAGATTTGAATTCTTATAATTCAAATCTGACAACTAAAAATATTCACTCGTGTTGAATGTTTGTGATTGTTAGTTCGCCGCGCCCAACATATACGGAATTCAGCTGAGCAATGAAAAAACTATTACTTCAACATAGTTCTAAAGTACTTGGTGGGCGATGTTGCGGCGACCGGTATCAGGATTTGCACGCTGCTTCGTCGATCGCGCCCGGCTGCCGAGCGGCATCGCGCTTTGCATTCTAGCGGCGGTACTCGGCGCCAACGCGCAGCAGCCGGCGCCAGCGCAGCAACAACAGGCGCCGGCTGAGCGACAGCAAGCTGCTCCGCAAGCTCCAGCCGTCGAGCCGGCCGGCGGAACGCAGCTGCCGCAAATCGTCGTCAATGCGCCGAAACCAAAAACGAAACCCAAGCCGAAGCCGGGTGCCGGAGCGCCGCAGCGCATTGCCCAGCAGACCGACGCGCCGACCGCCGCACAGGCGGCTTTGGATGCCAAGATGAGTGCGTTGGATGAGGCGCGTAATAATTTGCTGCCGAAGATCGGCGCCTCCACTTACACCATCACGCGCCAGGCGATCGTCGACATGCCGCAGGGCGACAACACGCCGATCGACAAAGTCATTCTGCAAATGCCGGGCGTGTCCTACGATTCAGCCGTTTCCAATCCCGATTTTCACGTCAGAAACGAGTACGCCAACGTCCAATACCGGGTCAACGGCGTGGTGATTCCGGAGGGTGTCTCGGCGCTCGGCCCGGTCATCGACACCAATTTCGTCGCCCGCTTGTCGCTGCTCACCGGGACGCTGCCGGCGCAATACGGCCTGCGCACCGCCGGCGTCCTCGATATCACCAGCAGAAGCTTTGCCGCGCCGAGCGGCGACATCAGTCTCTATGGCGGCAGTCACCAGACGTTCACGCCGAGCTTCGACTACGGCGGCAGCGTCGGCAATACCGAATATTTCGTCACCGCGCGCGGCAATTGGAACGCGCTCGGGCTGGAAAATCCGACATCGAGCATCGACGCCTTCCACGATCACACCGAACAGGGCAAGTTCTTCGGCTATGTCTCGACCCTGCTCGACGAATCGACGCGCTTGAGCGTGATCTCGGCGGCGTCCTACAGCGCGTTCCAGATACCGAACAACCCCAATCAGATGCCGCTCGGGGATTTCGGTCCGGCCAACTACAGCTCATTGTCACTCAACGAAAACGAATACGACACGTACATTGTCAATATCGCGGCGCTGCAAAAGAAGGGCACCGACGGCGACGCGCAATGGGCGGTGTTTTCGCGCTATGCCAAGGTCAACTTCGTTCCCGACATCTTCGGTGATTTGGTATTCAACGACGTGGCGTCGAACGTGACCCGGGAAAGCCTGCTCAACGGCACTCAGTTCGACACGTCCTATATCGTAAACGACCGGCACACGTTGCGGGCGGGTTTTGCCGTGAGCGAGGAGCACACCAACGTCAGTAACGTTTCCACGGTGCTGCCGGTCGATCCGGTTACCGGCGCCATTTCGCCGACGCCGTTCACCGTCACCGACGACAATTCGCTGACCGGGTGGAACATCGGAGGTTACGTCCAGGACGAATGGAAAATAACCAATCAACTCACCCTGAACACCGGCCTGCGTTTCGACCAGTTGTATCAGTACGTCGACGCCAACCAGCTCAGCCCGCGCGCCGCGCTCATTTATAAACCGTTTACCGGCACCACCGTCCACGCCGGCTATGCCCGCTATTTCACGCCGCCGTATCAGG
>Ga0116112_1002484_pt1 | contig 10999 bp, 8 predicted proteins | sample June2015DPH_8_15_FD_89721 | JGI IMG/M metagenome (GOLD analysis project Ga0116112, IMG submission 89721) | Peatland microbial communities from SPRUCE experiment site at the Marcell Experimental Forest, Minnesota, USA - June2015DPH_8_150 | ecosystem: Environmental > Terrestrial > Soil > Wetlands >... | reverse complement strand
TGTTGAACCTCGATGAATTTGTCCCCTGCTTCCCTCGATAAAAATGTCCCCTAGACTGCAACCTCCTGAGGGAGGGCGCGGTGAAGAGGACAGCCATGAGTAGCAGGGAGTTGCGACGTGTCGAGGTCTTGGGGCAGGTGGCCGGGGGGGCACTGCGATTGTGCGATGCGGCGGCGATTTTGCAGCTGAGCTATCGGCAGACCAAGCGCCTGTGGCGGCGGTACCGGCTAGCAGGTCCTAGCGGTCTGCAGCACGGCAATGCGGGGCGGTCCTCCCACCGCGCCAAGCCGGCCAGTTTCCGCGAACAAGTTCTGCAGTTGATTCGCCTGAAGTACTCTGGCGACGCGGAGGAGCGTTTTGGGCCCACCCTCGCGGCAGAGCATCTGGCCGAAGAAGATGGCCTGCTGGTTCATGAGGAGACCCTGCGGCGGTGGATGCTGGAGTCCGGTTTGTGGATCCGCCAGCGCGGTCGCCAGCGTGCGCACCGGCGGCGGCGTCCGCGCAAGGAACATTTTGGTGAGTTGGTGCAGCTCGATGGCAGCTTCCACGCTTGGTTGGAACAGCGCGGCCCGGAAGGCTGTCTGATGAACATGGTGGACGACGCCACGGGTACCACCCGCGCGCGCCTGGGAAAAGAAGAGACCCTATGGGACGCGGTCGCCGTGCTGCGCTTGTGGATCGAAAACTACGGCGTGCCGTTGGCTTTGTACACCGACTGGAAGAACGTCTACAAGGTGGCGCCTACAGAGAAGCAACAACTGCGCGGCGAAGCGCCCCTGACGCAGTTCGGCAGGATGTGCGCGCGGCTGGGCATCCGCATCATTGCCGCCAACTCGCTGCAAGCCAAGGGCCGCGTGGAGCGCAAAAATGGCGTGCACCAGGATCGCCTGGTGAAGAAACTGCGGCGCCTGGGCCTCCTCACCTACGAAGCCGTCAATGCCTATCTCCAGGCCGAGTATCTTCCCGCGCTGAACCTGCGCTTCGCGCAAAGTCCGGCGCGCCCGGAAGACTATCACCGGCCCACACCGCGTGCCGCGGAGTTGAACGCCATCTTCCGTCTGGAAACAGAACGCGCCGTGAGCAACGACTGGGTGGTGCGCTACCACGGGCGCTTCCTGCAACTGCTGCCACTGAGCCGTTGCGCGGGCCCACAGCCAGGTATACGAGTCCGAACAGGGAGCACTGGAAGTGCGTTATCGCGGCGAACGCATGGCCTGGAAGGAAATTCCTGCACGGCAGGATCCCTGTCCAGCCATGGGGCAATCCGCGGTTCATGTGCCGTACTCGCGGCCGCGGCGGAAGCCCGGAGCCGAGCATTTCTATAACCGCGGGTGCAACAGACGCATGCGGGAAAGGAGGGGGCAGATGCTGCGGCAAGCGAACGCCGCTCGCCATGCGGGGGGCGCTTCCGCTACGCCTGTCGGCTCCGCTGCAGCGCCCCCCGCAGCAAGCCCTTCGAATGCCAAAGAGGGGACACTTCTATCGAGCTAAGAAAGGGGACATTTCTAAAGAGGTATGATATACCTCATAAATACTTATTGACAGTTGGTAAATGCCGTGGTATCATGCGTTGTGAATACTTGGCACAGACCCGCGCGCCTCCCACAGCAAAACCCTCCCGGTCCAACTCCCAGACCACTTTTTCTCCTGCTTTTTGTTTTTCCTTCGCTTTTTCGGCTTCCAAATCCCCCTAACTCCAATGATTCCCCTACATCCACGAGATGCGCCCGTAACTCCTTTGTTTCCCCTACATCCGCAAAAAAAGGGGAGTGGGGGGTATCCGTGGTATGACCAATCGTTCCATTTCGGAATTCCGTCCAACTCGATCTTCTTCCATCGTTCTTTCTTCTGCCGCTCCGCTTTTCTCTGTGCTCTCCGTGTCCTCTGTGGTGAATCTCTTCTCCGTCGCCTTCTCCTGTTCGCCCCGAGCTTCGATTGGAGTGGGGGGCCTGTGTTACCTACAAAGTGACGTGTATAGAAATGTCGGCGCGCCGACATTCTCATTTCGGCACTCGACGTCTCGCGGGGTTATTCGTAGCGGAGGGCTTCGACGGGATCGAGCTTGGCGGCTTTCATGGCGGGCCACACGCCGAAGATCAGGCCGATGCTCACGCTGACCGTGATTCCCGCCGCGATCGCCCACATCGGCACCACCCCGGGCCAGTCCAGGGTCACGCGGATCAGCAGCACCAGCGCAAACACCAGCACCAGAGCGATCAGGCCGCCCATGCCGGTGAGGGTCATGGCCTCCAGGAGGAATTGCCAGGTAATGTCCTTTCTCTTCGCGCCGATGGCCTTGCGCAAGCCGATTTCGCGGGTGCGCTCCGTGACGCTGACGAGCATGATGTTCATCACGCCCACGCCACCGATCAGCAGTCCAATGGCGCTGAGCACAATCATCGCCAGGTACACCATCATCATGATGTTGTGGAACTCGGCGACTTCCTGCTCCGCAGTGGCAATGGAAAAATTGTCTTTTCCGCCGAAGGGCACGTTCCTGCGCCGCTCCAGGACTTCGCGGATCTGGTCCACGGCGTTATACAGCATCTTGGGATACGCCTGCGCGCGCATGTTGATTTCGTCCGCGTCGGGATAGGTTTTTTTGAAGGTACTGAACGGGATGAGGACGCGGCGGTCCTCGTCGCCCATGCCGAAGCCGCCCTTGGGCTTTTCTACCACGCCCACCACCTGGAAAGGAGAGCCGTCGATCATCACGTCCTTGCCGATGGGATGCCCCTCGGGGAACAACACGGGCGCGACGTTCTCGCCCAGCATCACCACTTTCTCCTTGTGGAGATCGTCCCCCTCGCTGATGAAGCGCCCTTCGAGCGTGGCGGCGTTGGCGTAGACTTCGCCGAAGTTGGGTTGCACGCCGCGGAAATCGATGGCGCTGACGTCGCCGGCCTTGGTGCGCACGACGTGGCTGTGGCTCCAATCGGTCTGCACAAAAACGGTCACGCTCTTTACGGCGGGACACCGCTCCTGAATGGCTATGGCATCTTCGAGGGTGAGCGGCTTGCGCTGCTGCTCTTCGAGCGGTGGAGGGCCCCCCATGCGTCCCTGGTCCCATTTAGTGACGAAGGCCGTGTCGGCCCCGAATTGATTGATGTTTTCCTGGATTTTCTGATCGAAGCCGGTGAGCAGCGCGGCCACCAACATGATCACACTGACGCCCAGGACCACGCCGAAAACGGTCAGGGCGCTGCGCAATTTATGGGAGCGCAAGGTGTCCAGCGCTTGTTTCAGGTTTTCGCCGTAAGCCTGTGCCATGTGCGTTCCTCAGCCTTCCGAGCGCAATGCTTCGATGGGATCCAGCTTGGCCGCGCGCATCGCCGGAAAAATTCCAAAGAAAAGACCAACCGCGGTGGATAAACACAAAGACAATATGACGGCGCTAATCGGGGTTTCCATGGGAAACGAGAAGACATTTTTGACGAAAAAGACCACGGCATACGCGCTGATGATGCCGACGACTCCGCCGACAGCGGCGAGGACCGCGGATTCCGTCATGAATTGCAGCAAAATGTGCTTTTTCCTGGCGCCCAGCGAGCGCCGCAAACCAATCTCCCGCGTCCGTTCGGTCACGCTGGCGAGCATGATGTTCATGATGACGATGCCGCCAACCACTAGGAAAATGCTGACCAGGGCCATGGCCACGAAAGCGATGTTCTTGGTCAAGTCGTGCCACAACTGCATGATGGAATCCGAGCCGAAAATGGCGAAATTATCGGGAGCATCATAGGGCAAATGGTGCCAGGCGCGGAAGAGCATGCGCGCTTCATCCTCGCTGGCGGCCATGAGTTCCTGGCTGGGCGCCTTCACGAAAATCGTCAACCAATCCTCGTTGGTGTGCCAACCCTTGCGCCAGGCACTGAGCGGCATGATCATATAGTTGTCCTGCGACTGCCCGAAAGCGCTGCCCAGCGCTTCGGCGACACCGATGACTTCGTAAGTGTGCGTCTGCACACGAACGGTCTTCCCGAGAGGATCCACGTTGGGGAAGAACTTGGTGGCCAGGTCCGGTCCGATAAACACGACTTCGGAATGGTGTTCCTCGTCCGCCGGGGTGATGAAACGTCCTTGCGCGACGTTGAGGTTGCGGACTTCGGCATAATTCGGAGTGGTGCCTAACATCTGGACGTTTTCCATGGTCAGATTGCCGCTTTTCACTTGGACGAAGTGGTACTCTTCGCCAGCGACAGCGGAGGCGAGTTTCATATTGTCGCGGAGGCGCGCATAGTCGTCGTAATTAATCAACGGGCGCTTCTGCGCTTTGATCCATTGATCTTGACTGGTAATGATGCCGAAGCGGTGGACGAGAAAAACGTTCGCGCCAAGATTGCCAATGCGATCGGCCACGTACATATTGAGGCCGGCGATGACGCTCATGACGGCAACGAGGGTGGTAACGGCGAGAATCACACCCAAGAGCGTGAGGAAACTGCGAAGCTTGTGAGCGCGCAAAGCGCTCAAGGCCAATTTCAGGGTTTCGCTGAAAGTAACGAAGGCCGCCCGGAGACCCCTGGCGCGCTCTTTGGACACCACGGCGCCCTGCGCTAAAGGCGGCACACGGGTCAAGCCACTGATGCGGGCGACAGCCAAAGTGATCTCCTCATCTCATAAGAATACGCAGGAGGGCGCTGAATCGTTCCTAAGACACTCTATTTAGACGCCACGGAGGCGACTTTTATTTCACGAAAACTACGTATAATCTCGATGCGATTCTATTCTACTCGCTTGCGCGCCGCGTAGGAAAGGGAAGCCATGGAATCAGGACTAGGGTGCTGACTTATCTATGAGTTGCAGACTATCCAAGAGGACCCGCTGGCCGCGATGGGTTTCGCTGGGCGGGGGCGTTTTGCTCTGCGTGGGCTTTGTTCTGGGACTGGCGTGCGCGGCCCAGGAACCTGCACCAACAGCTTCCGAGCCTAAGGGAAGCGAGCTGTTCCAGAGGGTGGTCGCCAACCAAAAGCGCACCGACCAGGAGCTGGATCTTTTCGAGCGTATCGAGCGTACGGAATTCCGCAGGACGGGGAGCGATCCGAGGCCCGCAGAAGTGAAAGTCTGGCGCGTTTTCCCCGCCGGCGTGGCCAACGACAGGATTCCTCTCTCAGCGGAAGGCAACCCCATCAGCGCGGAGAGTTACCGCGCGGAGTTGCAGAAGCTCGAGAAGCTCCTGGACTGGGCGATGCGGCAAGGCCCAGGACAGGATGAGGCGCTGGCGAAAATGGCGCGCAAACGGAAAGAACGAAATGATCTGATTGAAGCCACGCACGCGGCATTCATTTTCACCCTGGTGGGACACGAAATGCGCGGGGACCGCAGCCTGGCGAAATACAGCATGGTGCCGAACCCGAAATACAAACCAACTTCGCGGAACGCCACGCTGTTCACGAAGGTCAGGGGGTTCGTCTGGATCGATGAAAAGTCTGCGGAGTTGGCAAAGGTGGAGGGCGAGGTGAGCCAGGACATTTCTCTATCGCTCTTCCTGGCAAAAGTTTATAAGGGCAGCCACTTCATGCAGGAACGCTACGAAATGGCGCCGGGCATCTGGCTGCCGACCTTTCAGCAATATGATTTCGACGGGAGGAAATTCCTGCTGCCGTTCTCAGTTCACGAGCGAACGTTGTACACAAATTATCGCCGGGTGGGGCCGCCCCAGGAGGCCCTGGAAGTGGTGCGTGGCGAATTGGGCAAGGAAGCCGGTGAGGCGGCGGGACCTTGAAACATTAAGCGATAGAATGGGCTATATAGTACTAGTCCTACCCCGGCCGGTCCGGAGGATCCATGATCCGCTGGCTCCTAACCCTGTTTCTGCTGCCGATCAGCTTGGCGCTGCCGAGCGCGGCACAAACGAATGACGCAAATTCGTCCGGTCAGACGCCAAGCAACGCGGCCACGCCTGAATCTGCGAGCAAGCCTGCCCCAAGTGCTCCGAAAAAGGTGTGGACGAACGACAATCTCTCCGACGCGAGCAGGAAGATATCGGTCGTGGGCACCAAAAGCGACCAGACATATCCGCTCACCAAAACGGCGGATCCAGCGACGGTTGAGAGAATCCGCAAGGAGCTGAAAAAACTCCAAGGGCAAGTGGAAGCTATCAAGAAGCAGTTGGCGAGTTACAAGGAATTTAAGGAGGGGGAGGCGGTTTCCGCGAGCGGCTACCAGGTCGACAAGGGGTACGGGCGGATTCCCGTAGAGCAGCAGATGATCATGTTGGAAAAAAAGAAGAAGGACTTGGAAACGCAGATTGACGAGCAACTCGACGAGGCCAGGAAAAAGGGGATCGACCCGGGGCAGCTGCGTTAGACGGAGCGAGACAATGAAGCACAAAGGTTTGAGCTTGGGCATTTTCTTGCTGGCGTTGGCATTCGGTTGCCCTGCGCAAACGCAGGACACGCCGAATAGGGATTCGACTGGCGCCAAGCCCGCCGCGTCTGCAGACAAGAGTGCGCCCAAGCAGGATACCCTGGCGACACCGGAGAAGAAGAAGCCCAAGAAGGCTTGGACGAACGACGAAGTTGCTACCTTGCCTGGCGAGGTTTCCGTCGTGGGCGAGGCGAATCAAGGGGTAGAGCCCAGACGGAAGGCGGGATACGATTCGTCATCCGACCGGGGCCAAGCCCAGGAAAGGCAGATAGACAGTTACCGCCAACAAATCGGCGAGCTCCGCAACCAGATCGATGCTGCGGACCAGCGCATCGCACAACTGAAAAACTTCAAAGGGGAGAATGGCAGTCCCACGGGCGGAATCAATCCGAACAAGGGCTACAACATGGTGCCTTTGGAGGACCAAATCAAGCAGTTGGAAGAGAAAAAGAAAAAGCTTCAGGGGCAAATCGACGACCTGGAAAACGAAGCGCGAAAGAACGGGATCGATCCGGGCAAGCTTCGCTAGCGGCAAGAATTCCGGGGCCTCACAGAGTACATTCAATCATTGAAAAAGGCTTAAGAGCCGAAGTTGAAGAGGGATTTCATCGCACAAAAAAGCTGCGATGGAGAGAAGAGTGTCACCTATGCCCCTAATTTCCTGGTAAGCATGAGAAAAAGGGTGAGATAACGCTTCAGCTTTTGTGTGATGAGGAAGTTCTCTTTGACGTGAGCATGGCCGCGTTCTCCAAGACGGGTGGCAATTTCCGGATGAGATAGCAGGAAACGGATTTGGTAAGCGGTGCCTTCGACGGAATGGGCGAGCAACCCGGTGTGCTTGTGAATTACCTGCGTAGGGATACCGCCGACAGCCGATGCTACAACGGGCTTTTTCTTCCAGAGCGCTTCCGATACGGTGAGGCCAAATCCCTCACGCAAACTCTTTTGGATGACGATGGTGGAAGCGCGCTGAAGAGCGTTGACCTCAAGAGGAGCCCACGCGGGGAGTTCCAGAACTTTAATGTCGACATCGCCGGCGGCTGCGTGTCGCACCTCTTTCAAGACTTCCGCGCCTTCCGGATCGTCGGAGGCGGCTCCACCAGCCAGGACCAACTGACAATCGAAATAGCGTTTGACAATCTGATAGGCGCGAATCACGCCGACAGGATCCTTGAGGCGGTCAAAGCGAGAGATCTGCGTGAGTATGGGCCGCAGCGGATCGATCTGATAGCGGGAAAGCACATCGGCAATAAACTCCGGCGAGAGATCGCGGTTTTTCTCGGAGAGAGGATCAATCGCGGGGTGGAAAAGATATTGGGGAATGGAGAGTTGGCGGGCAAATTCGGGGGAGGAAAAGATCGCACCGTCATAATGGGAAACGTAAGGCTCCAGAAACTCCCAAACCGCGCGGTCGGGATGGGAGAGATCGATGTGGCAGCGCCAGATCCAGTGGGCGGAAGATTGCTTGCGCGCGGAGATCAAGGCCGCGGGTTGCGGATCATGAATCACAACAAATTCCGAATCGAGAGAGAGGCGATGGAGATTCAAGTCCGTGTAGGCGCGGAATATATCGAAGTGGCGGGGCTCGGGGTGATAGGGGGCGCCATGGAGAGCGTTGTGAAATGCTTTGGTAACCTCGAAGAAATCCTCGCCGCCCGTCATGACGTCCCATCGAATGCGCAGGCCGAGTTCTTCCGCGAGGGGCACGAAGCGGTTGAGAATCTCGGCGACACCTCCGCCGACGGCCGTGGAATTTACCATTTCGACGGTGCGCCCTTGCAGCGGCCTGGCAAGAGCCCGCAACTCATCAAGTTCACCCGCGCCGATCACCGCAGCGTAATCATCGAGCGGAATGCGGCTGGTTATCTGCACTCGATTCATGCTTCCTCCTCTCACGATCCAGAAGGCGCAACAATTTGGCACGCGCGCTATCGAGTGTGTTGGTGTAAACGTCGATGCGGTTGATGTTCTCTGCGAGGGACATCAAACCGAGACCATTGGCGAGCCAGTGGGAAAAATCGTTGGTGCGCAAGTGGAGGCGCAAGCGGGAGGAGATGAAGTGAAAGAAAAAACTGGCGTGGCTGAGACGCACAATGCCTTCACGAAATTCGTCGAGGTTGGCCGCGGCGAATCCGAAGGGGACAGTTACCTCCACGCTTTCGCAGAAATAGAAGCGTTCCAGGGCAGACTGGCGGGCATGCTCAGGATGCTTTTGACAGAAGGCGCGCACGACGCGGCAGAGGTCATCGCGAAGCGCCGCAATCGAGGGGTAATCGCGGATGTCGAGGGCGGCGAGTTGCTCGGCAAGGGCATTGCGATTGGCGTCGGCAAGAACCCATTGGGCGAAATCGTTGGAAAAACCCTCAGTAAGAAAGTGGTGGCTGCTGAGGGTTTGAAAGGTGTGGTGGAAGATGGATGCGTCGCTGCACTGTTCGAGTCCAGAAAGGAGTTCGGCGAGGGTACCAGCAGAGAGATTCCCGATGCGCGTGAGATAGGCGGCGGTGAAAAACTCGAAGCGAGTTTCGATCGTGATCATCGGCGAATCTCCTGGAAGAGTTTCATGACGAAAGCGAAGCGCCGCGGAGTTCCGGCGCAGCGATACGAATTTCCGTGAGATCGGAGAGCAGGTTGGCAGCCCAACGGTAGACGTTGTGCTCATGAATCGTCTTGCGCATGCGGGCCATGCGGAGTCCTTGCTCATCCGCGCTCATCTCCAGGGCTTGATGGATGGCTTCGGCAAGCTGCTGAACATCGTAAGGGTTGATGAGGAGGGAATCGGCGAGTTCGTTGGCGGCGCCGGCGAAGGTGCTGAGGATGAGAGCGCCGCGTTCATCGTCGCGGGCGGCGACGAACTCCTTGGCCACAAGGTTCATGCCGTCGTGCAAGGAAGTGACGAGACACACCGAAGCGGCTCGATAGTAGCGGAGGATTTCCTCGTGGGAGTGATGCCGCTTCCGGAGCACGATGGGCTTCCAACGTGCGGCCGGAAAGCGGGCGTTGATGCGGTCAGCCTCGGCGGACACTTCCTGAAGAAACTGCTGGTAGCGGAGGATGTCCGTGCGGCTGGGAGCAGCAATCTGAACGAAGGAAAAACGCTGCTGGTATGCGGGATAGAGTTCGAGAAAGCGCTCGATGGCGTGGAAACGTTCAAGAATGCCCTTGGTGTAATCGACGCGGTCCACGCCGACGCCGAGGAGAGAGGCTTCAATACCGAGTTCGGCGCACAGGGCGGCGCGCTCTTCGCCGGAGTTTTGGAAACCGTGAAAGTGATTTTCATTGGGAGAAAAGGCGACGCTGATGGGATAGGGACGGACCCGGGTGGTGTGGCCCTTGCGGTTGACCGCGAAGTGATCCCATTCAGTAAGAGCTTCCAGCGCACGGTCTACCGTTTCGAGGAAGTTGTTGCAATGCGTCTGGATGTGAAAACCGATCAAGTCTGCGCCCAGCAAACCGTCGACGAGTTCGCGCTGCCAGGGACAAATGCCGAACACTTCGGGATTGGGCCAGGGGATATGCCAGAAGATGGCGACGGCGGCATCGGGGCGCGCTTCCTTGACCATGCGCGGAAGAAGAGCAAAGTGATAATCCTGGGCGAGAAGGATGGGCGATTGAGTTCCGGCCATTTCCTGAAGGACGGCATCGGCAAAGCGGCGATTGATGTTTTGATACTGAAGCCAGTCGTCGAGACGGAAGATCGGGCGAGTGTGCGCGATGTGGCACAACGGCCACAAGCCTTCGTTAGAAAAGCCTTCGTAGTAGCCGCGATCTTCTTCGTCGGTAAGCCACACGCGGCGCAAAGTGTAAGTGGGACGATCGGGAGGCACCTGCAGGTGGTCCAGAGCGTCCACCACTTCGCGATCGGCGCTGCCGGAGCCATTGGCAATCCAAGTGCCGTGGCAGGCCTGCAGGACCGGCTCGAGAGCCGTAACCAGGCCACTGGCGGGAACGATGGTCTGGATCACGTTGTTTTTTTCCTGGAAGACGTGCATGTACGGTTCGCGGTTGGAAACCAGGAAGAGCGGCTTTTCGCCTAATTTGTTGGCGAGACTGACGCGAAGACGCTCGGCAGTCCATACGGAAGACTGGGTTTCGCGGAGCTGTGCTTCCTCCTGAGCCGCGGCGCGGGCCGTGTCCAAAGCGTGCGCCAGGTGTTTCGCCTCCGCGTGAATTTCGTCAAACAACTCTCCATGCGGGAGATTGGACGAACCTTCGGAGGAGCCGGCACGGAGAGTGCGCAGCCACCTCGCGGTGGAGGCCAGGGGCGCCGTGAAATTCCATCGGACCAGGATGAAGGCCAAAGAAGTGATCAGGAGCGTCTGAAGACAGGCGGTGAGAAGCGAATCGCGAAGAGAGAGAGAAATGCGGTGTTCGATGTAGGAAGTGTCATAAATGACGACGAGGGCGCCGGAAGGTTCGGCGTCGCGATGGAGCGGCAGGGAGTAGGTGTAGAAAGAGTCTCCGGCGATGTCAAAGAACTCACCGGAACCTGCGTCGAGTTTCACGGCTTGATCGGCGGCGGCGGGGCGCGAGCCGAATCTGTCCGGAAGCCCTGGAGTGATCGCCAGTGGGGTCCCGAAGCGATCGTAGATCGCAACGCCGAGGAGATGCTCGCGTTGGCCAAACCGCTCGA
>Ga0116112_1002482_pt1 | contig 11001 bp, 7 predicted proteins | sample June2015DPH_8_15_FD_89721 | JGI IMG/M metagenome (GOLD analysis project Ga0116112, IMG submission 89721) | Peatland microbial communities from SPRUCE experiment site at the Marcell Experimental Forest, Minnesota, USA - June2015DPH_8_150 | ecosystem: Environmental > Terrestrial > Soil > Wetlands >... | reverse complement strand
CCCGGAAGCCACGTCGAGGGTCGCGGAGCAATGCGCCATCATCTGCGCAACATCCATTTTCCCCCATTGACGCTGCGTCGTCGGTTGCAGCTTGTCGATGCGAGAGATGACATCGTTCACCGCGTCTGGTTGGAATAGATTCTTCATGCCGATCTCCCAAGCCTGAGACGTCTGCCCGACGGTCAAGATGATAGCATCAGATTCGGTTACCCGCCGCTCGCTGCTCGCGGGTCAGAGCAGACCTAGTTCCAATGGCGTCCAACAAAGAAATCGAGATCAAGTTTCGCGTCGCGGACCTGCGGTCCCTCGGACGCAAGTTGCGGGCTGCGCGATTTCGCCTCGTAACGAAACGAACGCACGAGATGAACACGCTCTACGACCTTCCCGGCGAAGTGCTAAGACGACGCAAGGAGTTGTTGCGGATCCGGCAGTATGGGTCAGAGTGGACGCTGACACATAAATCCAAGGGGAACATTGGACGGCACAATGCCCGCACCGAAGTGGAGACTAACGTAACCGATGGCAAGAAGATGGATCTCATTCTTCGCGGGCTGGGATACTCACCATCGTTCCGCTACGAAAAGTTTCGTGCCGAGTGGACGGATGGAAAAGGACAGGTCGTCGTGGACGAGACGCCTATTGGCAACTTCTGCGAGATCGAGGGCGCGCCGCGCTGGATCGATGCAACGGCAAAGAAGCTGGCTGTGAGCGAAGCAGAGTACATCACAAAGAATTATGCGAGTCTATTTGCACAGTGGAAAGAAGAGACAAACAGCCGCGCGGAGGAGATGACGTTCAACGCGGTGCATCGGCCGAACTGACCGAGTCGGTGTTCGAGATAGCCACGGCTTCGCTTCGCCGGACAGCAGAGGCGGCTGTCCCTACACGATTCGCGGTCGATTACGCCCCGTGGCACTTCTTAAATTTCTTGCCAGAACCGCACGGACAGGGATCGTTGCGGCCCACCTTTTCTTGACCGCGAACCACTTGTTGCACCGGCTGCACGTCTCCAGCCCCAGCCATGCGCGCCTGTTCCAGTTCGCGACGCTTGCGGCGCATAAAAGCCTCTTCCAGATCGTCAGCGGAAGTCGCGACCAGTCGTGGCGGATGATGTCCGTTGCCCCCACCGCCCTGCTGGGCCGGCACTCCGGACTCCGGACCGTGGCCTGCGGGTTCGCCTCCCTGCGGACCACCCGTGCCTGCGTCCGGCGGCCGCTCAATAATCTGCATGAGGTAGAGATAGCGCGCCGTGTCTTCCTGAAAGCGCTGCAGCATGTCCTCAAACATCTCAAACGATTCTTTCTTGTACTCGACCAGCGGATCGTGCTGGCCATAGCCGCGTAGGCCGATACCCTCCTTCAGATGGTCCATGCTGAGAAGGTGATCTTTCCACTGCGAGTCGAGCACGCTGAGCATGATCATGCGCTCGTGATGACGCATGGCCTCCGGGCCGATCAGCTTCTCTTTGGCGTCGTAACGCTCTTTTAGCTTCCCGAAAATGGCGTCGCCGAGTTCCTGCCGGTTCAGTGCCTCGGGCTTCACGCCTTCGGCGATAAAGTCCACCCCGAAGCGAGTGAAGACCGCATCTTTCAGCCCTTTGATGTTCCAATCGTCGGCGTGCGCCTTGGGTGGACAATACTCATCCATCAAGTCGCCTAGAATGGCGGAAACGTAGTCTTCCAGGATCAGATCTTTCTGATCCATGCCCTCAAGTAAGCGGCGCCGCAGACCATACACGGCCTCGCGCTGCTTGTTCATCACGTCGTCGTATTCGAGCAGGTGTTTGCGGGATTCAAAGTGCTGACCCTCGACCGCCTTTTGTGCCGTCTCGATGCGGCGGCTGATGAGCTTCGACTCAATCGGGATCCCTTCTTCCATGCCCAGTCGCTCAAGCAGCTTCGACACCCACTCTTTCGCGAAAATGCGCATGAGGTCGTCTTCGAGCGCGAGGTAGAAGCGAGAGGAGCCGGGATCGCCCTGACGACCGGCGCGTCCGCGCAGCTGATTGTCGATGCGGCGGGATTCATGGCGTTCCGTGCCGAGAATGTGCAACCCGCCAACGGCGGTAACCTCGTCGTGTTCCTTGTCGGTCTGTTCCTTGTAGCGGCTGAAAACATCGGTCCACTTATCCGTCGGCACGGAGTATTCATTGCCGTTGTAATAGAAGATGGAAGTCGTGCCGTCTTCCTGCGGACCCTCGATCTTGCCCTGAGCCACACGCAGCTGCTGCGCGATTCCCTTCTTCACCAACTCTTGCTTAGCCACGAATTCCGGGTTACCACCCAGCAGAATGTCGGTGCCGCGGCCAGCCATGTTGGTGGCGATGGTGACCATGCCTTTCCGTCCGGCTTGCGCTACAAACTCAGCCTCGCGCTCGTGGAACTTGGCATTCAGTACGACATGCTGCTTCAGCCCTTTCTTCTTCAGCAATTCAGAAAGGCGCTCAGACTTTTCAATGGAGGTTGTACCGACCAGCACAGGCTGACCCTTTTCGTGGAGCTTCTGAATTTCGTCGGCTACCGCGAAGTACTTTTCTTTCTCGGTGCGGAAAACTACGTCTGGATTCTCCAGCCGCAGCATCTGCTTATTGGTCGGAATAACGATGACCTCGAGTTTGTAAATATTGTCGAACTCGGTTGCTTCGGTTTCTGCCGTGCCCGTCATCCCCGACAGCTTCTTAAACATGCGGAAGTAATTCTGAAACGTGATCGTCGCCAGCGTCTGATTCTCGCGCTCAATCTTCACGCCTTCTTTAGCTTCAATCGCCTGATGCAAGCCATCGGACCAGCGCCGGCCAGGCATCATGCGTCCCGTAAATTCATCAACGATGATGACCTCGCCCTCTTTGATGACGTACTCGACGTCGCGGCGATACAGCGCGTGCGCCTTGATCGCGGTCTCAACGTGATGCTTGAGTGGCCAGTTCTCCGGATCGGCAATGTTGCCGATCCCAAGAAGTTGCTCAACTTTTTCCCAGCCTTCGTCGGTAACCGTAATGTTACGGTGCTTCTCATCGACCACAAAGTCGCCCGTCAGTTGCGCGGGTTCGCCGGGAGCCACCTCCAGCTCTTCACCTTTTTCCAGCTTCGGAATGATGCGGTTGACGCGGTAATATTTATCGGTCGATTCCTCGCTCGCGCCCGAAATGATCAAAGGCGTGCGGGCTTCGTCGATCAGGATCGAATCCACCTCATCGACGATGGCAAAATTGTGGCCGCGCTGCACGCAATCTTTCAGATCGAACTTCATGTTGTCGCGCAGGTAGTCGAAGCCGAACTCATTGTTGGTGCCGTAAGTAACGTCGGCGGCGTAAGCAGCACGGCGCTGCTCGTCGTCGAGGTCGTGGACGATCACGCCCACCGTAAGGCCCAAGAAACGATAGAGCTTGCCCATCCATTCCGAGTCGCGCTTGGCCAGATAGTCGTTGACGGTAACCACGTGCACGCCGCGTCCGCCGAGAGCATTGAGATAGACCGGAAGCGTGGCGACCAGCGTCTTGCCTTCGCCGGTCTTCATTTCCGAAATCATGCCCTTGTGCTGCACCATGCCGCCAATCAGCTGCACGTCGAAATGACGCATGTTGAGCACACGGCGGCCGGCCTCGCGCACCACGGCAAAAGCTTCTACCAGGATTTCATCCAGAACTTCCTGCAGCGCTTCGTACTGCTCTTTCTCGAACTGTTTCGCCTGATCGACATCAACATCAGAGTCAGCTTCCGCCTCCACTTCCGCTGCTCGAACATTGGCGACACGACTCAGCCGCTCCTGAATGCGCTGCCGGAACTCTTCCGTCTTAGCGCGGAGTTGGTCGTCGGTGAGCTTCCGCATCTGCGGTTCGAGGGCATTGATGGCCTCGACCCTGGGTATCATGCTCTTGATGACCCGTTCGTTCTTGGTCCCAAAGACCTTGCCAATTAGAGTGTTTATCAAACTGTGAAATCCTTCAGAGGGCGGAAACTACCCCAGCATATCCCTTTTAGCCTAGCATATTTAGATGTTTCGAACAGGCGCAAAGAACAGGCGATGGATGCTATCCATGGCCGAGAACGCGGAGCGAGCAGAGAAGAACATTCCTTGTCCTCGGCGATCTCGGAGCACTCGGCGGTAAATGGAATTTTCGTGTATATTCCCCACGACGCATGCCCACCTTCTATGACCGTTTTCTCGAATGTGAGACGCGCTGGCCGGACAACGTCGCCCTCGAACTCCAGCGCAATGATCAGATTGAGAACTGTACTTACGCCGGCCTGCGCCGGATGGCCGAATCCATCGGACGCTGGATCGACGAGAACGGATTCGCGCGCGGATCGCGATTGGCTATCGTGGCGGATAACCACCCGCGTTGGGTAGCTGCATATTTAGGGATCATTGCATCGGGCTGTACGGTTGTCCCTCTCGACACCGCGCTGCACGCCGACCAACTAACGAAGCTGCTGAAGGACAGCGGCACCTCTGTCCTTTTCTGCGACGCAAAGCATGCTGCAACCGCGCGGGAAGCGGTTTCAGACCTCAACCTAGGGCTCGTGCTCATGGACCCGGATCGCATGGCCAACCATTCGACAGGACAACATTGGCTAGGAAATCTGCCCGCGATCTTCGAGGGTGGACCGCGCAACTTCCAGCCTGCTCCCTCAAATACGGACGACATCGCTTCTCTGCTCTACACCTCTGGAACTACCGCCGACCCCAAGGGCGTGATGCTCACCCACGCGAACTTTCTCGGTGAAGTTGAGGCGGTATTTAACTGGGTCGAAATCGGCCCGTCAGATGCCCTGCTGGGTGTGCTTCCCATGTTTCATGTGCTCGCCCAGATGGCCAATCTGCTTCTTCCGCTGGTAAAAGGCTCTCGCGTGGTGTACCTGGAAACTCTGAATACGACCGAACTCCTGCGTGCTCTGCGCGACCGCAACATCACAGCCTTCGCCGTTGTGCCGCAGTTCTTTTATCTGATTCACCAGCGCATCTTTGAAGAGATCGAGAAACGAGGAGCGCTGACCCAAAGGATGTTCAAGGTTCTGGTCTCCCTGAATCGCAATCTGCGAAGGTTTGGCATCAATGCCGGGCCGATTTTATTTGGCAAGGTCCACGAGACCTTAGGCAAGAAGATGCGCTACCTGGTCACTGGAGGATCTCGCTTCGATCCCGCCATTGCCAAGGGTTTCTGCGATCTTGGCATCGACGTCCTGCAAGCCTATGGGTTGACGGAAACAACCGCGGCCGTCTTTGCGAATTCGCCTGGCAACAATGTGATTGGTTCAGTCGGTAAGGCAATGAAGGGCGTGGAGGCAAAGCTTGTCGACCTGCACGCTCAGGAAGATGGCCGACCCGCGACCGGCGAAGTAGTGTTGCGCGGCGCGGTCGTGATGAAGGGATACTGGAACCGTCCGGATGCCACCGCGGAGGTGCTGCGCGATGGATGGTTCTACACCGGCGATCTCGGCTACCTGGACGCTGACGGCAATTTATTCCTCACCGGTCGAAAAAAAGAAATCATCGTCCTCAGCAACGGCAAGAATATTTATCCAGAGGAAGTTGAGGCACATTATCTGAAATCGCCGTACATCAAAGAGCTGGCTGTGATGGGCCTCGAAGGCAAGCCCGGGGAAGGTGGCGACCGGCTGCACGCCGTGGTCGTGCCCAACTTCGATGTGCTGCGCCAGAAAAAGATTGTGAACGCGAAAGAAGTGATCCGCTTCGATATCGAGAGCCTGTCGCAGCAGATCGCTTCCACCAAGCGCATCGGCAGCTACGAAATCTGGCAGGAGGACTTGCCGCGAACCACTACACGCAAGATCAAGCGCTTCGAAGTGGACAAACGCGTGAGAGCGAATCAATCGCGGAAAGTTGCGGATGATTCGGATTTGCCTGCCGAACAGCCACTGACTCCCGGCGAGACAGCATGGCTCGACCAGCCCGACGTGCAGCGCACTCTTCAAATTGTGCGCGAGGCAGCGCGGACCGTGCCCGCAACTCTTCGACCCACCCATAATCTGGAGCTCGACCTCGGGCTCGACTCCATGCAGCGCGTCGAATTGCTCAGCCACCTTGAAGAACAGCTGGGAGGAGATCTCGAAGAGTCGCAGCTTTCGGGAATTTATACAGTGCGCGACTTGGTTGACGCGGTTCTGCAAAGCGCGGCAAGCGGCGCAGGTGCGCCAGGAACGCGCCATGCATTCGCTGGATGGAAAGCGATTCTGGCGGAACGGCCGGATCCGTCCGACGTGATCCAGTTGGCCCGACCACAGCCGGTCAGCAGTACATTTTGGTACTTGTTTTCGCGGCTGATACAGGTGATCGCGCTCGACCGGTTTCATTTGCAAGTGCGTGGAATCGAAAAACTCCCGAAGAGTGGTCCATACATTATCTCTTCCAATCACCAGAGCTATCTCGATCCTCTGATCCTGGCGGGCGTTCTTCCGCCGCCCGTCTTTGATCAAGTTTTTGCTGTGGGAACCAGCGAAATCTTCGGGAAAGGACTCATGCTGCGGCTGGCGCGTTCGCTGCGCATTGTGGTCGTCGATCCGGACGCGAATCTGATTCCTGCCATGCGCGCCGGTGCGTTCGGACTACGGCAGGGACGCCCGCTGATTCTTTATCCCGAAGGCGAGCGATCGATTGACGGTAGACCAAGGATCTTCAAGAAGGGCGCGGCGATATTGTCCATTCACCTGCGGGTGCCGATTGTGCCTGTGGCAATTGAAGGCTTCTATAAAGCCTGGCCGAGAAACAAAGCGTTCCAGGGATTCAATCCGCTCAAAATGGTGTTTGGCGACCCGATCATTCCGCCACCGGACAGTGAGGCGTCGGAAGCGGCTTACGAAAAGCTGACTGCGGACCTGAAAGCTCGAGTGGTCGAGATGTGGGAAGAGCTACGGAAGCAGCATCCCGGGGAGCGTTGACAGCTACTTCGCCCGTGGATGCGTTTGGTCGTATACCTGCAGCACATGTTTCATCGACAACTGCGTGTAGCGCTGCGTAGTTGCGAGGCGTTCGTGGCCGAGCAACTCCTGAATCGCGCGCAAATCGGCGCCTTCTTCCAGCATGTGCATGCCGAATGCATGCCGCAACGTGTGCGGGTGGACGTCAGGCGAAAGGCCTTTGGCAACAGCAATCTTCTTGATGATGCGGCCGACGCTGCGCGTGGTGAGTCGTCCGCCCCGCCGGTTGATGAGTAACGCGGTTGAGTGCTCGCGGGCCGGACCAAGGACTTTTTGCCGCTCGGGCAGATACGCGGCAAGTGCGCTCTTCACTGAATCTCCAAACGGAACGTACCGTTCTTTTTTTCCTTTGCCGCGGATGAGAATGGCTTCGGCGCTCAGTCGAATGTCATCGAGACTGATTCCGGTAAGCTCCGAATTGCGGATGCCGCATCCATAAAGCAGTTCCAGCATGAGCCGGTCGCGCTCGGGGAAAGCCGCCACCTCAGGCATTTCGCCGTCGATCACCGAATTCATTTCTTCAATGGTGGGCACGCGCGGAAGTTTCTTGGGAAGTTTCGGCGTGGCGACCAGCTTCGCCGGATTCTGCTCCACCACGCCTTCCCGCGCCAGCCAGCGGTAAAGAGAGCGCACCGCCGCAAGGGCGCGCGCCACCGAAGGCCTACTCAAACCCTTGTCGTAGAGTTGCGAAAGAAATCCCCGTACTGCAATGTGGTCAATCTGCTTCCATCCTCGAGAGCCGACATAGGCAGCGAAAAGCGCCAGATCACCCGAATATGCCTTAATGGTGTGCACCGAAGCATTGCGCTCCCGCAGATGGCGCAGGAAGTCGGTGACAGCCTTGGTGACGATCGTATTCGCTCGCTTATTCGCAGTCATTGAAATGCTTGAATCCACCACGGAGGCACACAGCGACTGAGAAATTCATTCAGGACTTCATCTCCAGAATAAATCTCATCTCGCCTTCGCCCTCGGGTGATGCTTCTGATATACGGTCCTGAGTCGATCCAGCGCCAGATGTGTATATATCTGAGTCGTTGAAATATCCGCATGACCAAGAATCGTCTGCACCGTGCGGAGATCGGCGCCATTCTCCACCATGTGCGTGGCGCAGGAATGGCGCAGCATGTGCGGAGAAGCAGTGCGTCCCGAATCAGCCGAGGCAGCCCGCACCATCTGCCAGATACGCTGGCGCGTCAGCTTTCGGCCTCCGCGCGCGACGAATAGCAAGGGCGAATTGTTCATCGATGCGACCGTCGCTCCACTTCGTTTCCCTGCCAGCAGAGACGGGCGCCCCTTCGTCAGATACTCACTGAGCGCATCTTGAGCCGATCGCCCTAAAGGAACCACGCGCTCCTTGTCGCCCTTGCCGCGCACCAGCATGTATCCTGCCTCGAGCTTCAGGTCATCAAGTTTAGCGTTGATGATTTCCGAGACCCGCAGCGCTCCCGCATAGAAAACCTCCAGCATGGCCCAATCGCGGGTAGCCAGGGCGGCCGCCTGCACCGTGTCGCGCGCTGCAATGCTCTGGCGCCTAAGCGGGGCACCCAGCGTCGCCTCCATCTCATCGCGAGCCAGCGCCTTCGGAAGAACCTTCCATTGCCGGGGCGATTCAATGTCCAGTGTGGGATCGTAGTCGATCTTCTTATCCAGCAGCAGGTAACGGTAAAGATGGCGCAGCGCCGAGAGTTTCCGCCCGGCGCTGCGGCCGTCAACTTGATGGGAAAAAAGCTGTTGCAGGAACTGGCGTACGTCTGTGCGGCGAGCACTCAGCAGCAACCGTTTGCGCTTTTCCAGGAATTCCGAAAACTGAGAAATGTCCGTGGTGTAAGCAGTGATGGAAAGCGGCGCCAACCCTTTCTCAATTCTCAAGTAGTCGAGAAAGCTGGAGACCACGCGCGGGTTAGCTTCCGAAGCCATAATGGGGAACGCGTAAGTATGCGCGTTATCGGACTCTAGGGAAAGTGATGAAGCGGGTCCCAAGTACAGGCCCGTCACGCGGACGTCGCCTGTTACGCCTGGCCGGCACTACGCAGCAGGTCGACCGCGTAGAGTGCTCCTTCCGGCGTTTCCTCATGCTTGAAATAAGCAAAAACATCGCACCCGGCGGCCATGTGTTCCGCGATGCGTCCGAGCATGCCTCGTCGCTCATCCGCCGTGTAATTCGGCTTGCGGAATCTGTAATAGACGAACGTCCCGGTAACCACATCCGGCGTAGTTCGCTCTTCGGTCTCCGCAACGCAAAGTGCGACGCCGTGCGATTTCAGCAGCTCCCAAGTGGAATCGGCGAACCAAGAATCGTGGCGAAACTCAAATGCCGACGGCAAGGTGCGCGGCAACAGCGCGAGGAAATCCTTGAGCAGCACTGCATCTATTTTCAGATTTGGCGGCAACTGGAATAGCACTGGGCCAAGCTTTCCGGCGCTGGCCAGCGGTTCAATCGTGGAAAGGAATCGCGGCAGGAACTCTTCGGTTCCCTTCAAACGCTTGATGTGAGTGAGCACCTGGTGCGCTTTGACTCCGAAGCGAAAGTGCAGGGGGGTTTCCTGAATCCAGTTCTGGATCGTGCTCTCCTTCACCAGTTGCCGAAAAGTAAAGTTGACCTCGACCGTATTCAGTTGTGTCGAGTAATGTCCGAGGAACTTTTTCTGCGCGAGTTTGGCCGGATAAAAGTCAGGCTTCCAGCTGGGGTAGGCCCATCCAGAAGTCCCAACAAACAGTTGAGGCATGGCGAAGTCTCGAGGAAAATCTCGTAGCGAACGGGATTATACCTTGCGTCGCGACTTGCGCGATGGGTGAGCTTTAACGACTTTTCGCGCGGCGGGGCGGCGGGCCCGCTTTGGCCTCTCTTCCGCTTGAGCAGCGATCGAGATCGGCGCCGCCTGTTCAGCTTCCGGGGCCGCAACTCCCTTGAGGTCCGGCAAACGCTGCTTCAATTCGTTTAGAGGGGCGAACAAGTCGCCCATCTTCTCTACCCGCGCAACCGTTTGTCGCGCTTCAAATACCAGCAGGTTTGCATCTTTCTTCTTCAGAGCGCGTTCGACCTCCTCCCAGGTCACTGGTGTTGAAACTGTAGGATGCTCTCGAGCCCGCAGCGAATATACGGCTACGGTGGTTTTGTGCTCGTCGTTCTGGCTCCAGTCGACGAAAACCTTCCCGGTTCGAATCTGTTTCTTCATGTCGGACACCACCATTTCAGGATGGTCGTGTTCGAGCAGTTGCGCCAGCGCGTGGGCAAAGTTCTTCGTCGATTCGTAGTTAGCAGGAGTGTTCAGTGGAACGTAAATCTGCAGCCCCTTGGAACCCGAAGTTTTCGGAAAACTCTCCAATTCAAAATGCTCAAAAACCTCACGCAACCATAATCCCACCTGGCAGCATTGCACGATATTGGCGGGTGGCCCAGGATCAAGATCGAACACCATCATCGTTGGACAAGTAATATCTTTCGCCAGCGCGAGTGAAGGATGCAATTCGATAGCCGCCAGATTCGCCAGCCAGACCAGCGTCGGCAGATCGTTGGCAAGAATGTAATGGACCGTGCGATGATTTCCTTCGCTCCAGATCGGAACCGTCTTCACCCACTCCGGCCGGTGCTGCGGCGCGTTCTTCTCGTAGAAAAATTCTTCGTCCACCCCGTTGGGATAGCGCTTGCGGGTGAGTGCGCGTCCCGCCAAATGGGGCAAAATCGCCGGCGCAATACGGACGTAGTAGTCGATCACCTGCTGCTTGGTAAAACCCGTGGCGGGATACAAAACCTTTTCCAGATTCGACAGCTTGAGCTGCTTGCCTTGAATCTCAATGCCCGAATCCATTGCGTGAGCTCCAGCAGGCATTGTGCCTCAAACCACGCTCAGCGCCAAATACGGGTCTCCCCCTACACTGTCGCTGGAATGAACGTACTCCCTGGTTTGACAACCTCCCTGCCCTCCACGTAATTTCAAAACTTCTGCCCCTCATATTCGTCTAACCATGGCTGTCGACGCATATCTGTCTGATCTTCTGGAGGTCCGATGAAATATCGCATGCTAAGGCCCCTAGCTTTGGTACTGCTTTTAACGGCGCT
>Ga0116112_1002479_pt1 | contig 11009 bp, 11 predicted proteins | sample June2015DPH_8_15_FD_89721 | JGI IMG/M metagenome (GOLD analysis project Ga0116112, IMG submission 89721) | Peatland microbial communities from SPRUCE experiment site at the Marcell Experimental Forest, Minnesota, USA - June2015DPH_8_150 | ecosystem: Environmental > Terrestrial > Soil > Wetlands... | reverse complement strand
TTGTTAAGAAACGTATTATTTTGTGAGTTTTGCACCAGAGTGATGCGCAGAAGAATCATTCTGTAGACATTTGTAGCTTTGTTAGCATTTATTTACATGTTAAATTGTGTTTTTATATGTTCACTTGTCTGAGTGAGGGACTAGTAGAGAACGGATAACTCGAAAACCTGATAATCAAGCTTGAACGAAATAAATTTGCGGTGGCGAGGCGGAAAGCTTTTGTCGAGACAATTGAGGAAAAACGAGTAGAGATTCAAAGGCTAGATATGTTCGATAGCGTAAAACTTTTGTTCAAACAATCCAGCCCGCCAAAAGGCGATGAATGTGAAATGTGATTTCTGAAAATATTTTGGTTTTTACAGTAGAATTCTTTTTATTATCCAAGCGTGAGTGGCGCTTTTTTCCATGAATACGCTTATTTTGTTTTCGCCCATGCTCATGCAGAGCACTTTGACGTTTTTGCCTTCGACTAGTATGCTTTCTGTTTGGCCTAGGTTAAATTGTTTAGCGATTTCTTTGCTGGTATCATGCATTTGAGTTGATAAGACGGCGTATTCGATTATTTTGTCCTGTTCGTTTAGGTCTATTATGGCTGATGTGTTGCTTCTCAGAATGTAGCCTATGACGCCTTTGAGTTTGCGTATTTCGGTGAGGCTTGCGCTTAGGTTTGCAAAGCCAGAGTTTTCCTCATCAACCGCTGTCACGATAACTTCGTTGGCTATTGCTGTTTCGGCTTCGTTGGTGCTTGTTTTTGGCTTTAACACTTTCTGGTTCTCCTTGGCTATTCGATTACTGGTTTAGCTATTACGAGTTTGCCTTTGCTGGTTTGTAGGGTTTGAAGGATTTTTTCTGGAATTTGTATTATGCCTTTTGCGTTGTGGTTTGTTTCTTTTATGGGTTTGAATTTGCAGTTGGTTTTTTTGCCCTCTAAAGTTTCGATGTGTACCTGTGCGATTTGCTTGTCACCATAAAGGTCGTTCCATTTTGCGATTACTTCGCTGTCTACTCGCACGGTATCGACGGGAACTAGTAAGCCTCCGATTTTTTCTATCATGAATTGGTTTACGGGTGGTTCTGGAAGAAGTGGTTCAGAACTAAACGATGCCGAGGTGTCGGGGGTTTGTTCATTATGGCTGGTTTCTTCGACTGGCAAAACTATTTCTTCAATTAGTTTATCTTCAGGCTTGGTGGTTTGGAGTGATTTGTTGTCTGCGAGTTCAGGGGCAATTTGGTCCACAAGCTTCACAACAGTTGGAACAAAAATGCGGGTTAATGTTTTGACGATTTTTTGGTCCGCCGCGCGTGAAGAAACGGTTGCTAAGTAACGGTTGTTCATGGATGTAATGTTTAGTTGGCTGTTTGCGCCTTGAATGGTTAGTGTTTCTATGCCGCCTATGGTTTCGGCTTGATCGGCTACGTTGTTGAAGGCGGTGATTAGTTTTTTGATTTGGTCTTCGGTTGTGGTTTCGTTGCTGGCTACGATTTCGCCATTCTTTTTGAAAATAAAAGTGTTTGTTATTTCTGGGCTTATGTTTTTGAATTCATCTATGATGGTTTGCAGTGCGGTAGAATAAGCTTCGGTCACTATTTTGCTCCCGCCCGTATGGATGGCTTAGGATATTTTGAAGAGGATGCGCTCTGGAATTCCCTCGTCTTCCAACACCAGGTACTTGAGACCTTCAGTGTCGCCAAGCTGATCCAGCCATTTTAATGCTTCGCGCACCTTTTGCAGAACCAAAAGCCGTTCTTGGTGGCTGCGCACTACGGATTCTATGGCTGTTAACTCGTGGAACGGGTTAGCGTCTAAGATGATGTTTAGTGTGCCTATTGTTATTTCGCCTAGGTTTTCAGTGGTTGGTTTTTTGCCTGCGAGTTTCATGACGACGTCGCGGATTTTTTTTGACTTTTCCGCTAAGGTGCGGATTTCGTCTAAGCGGCGTAGGTATTCGCCCAGTACGCTTTTTGTTTCGGATAATTCTTTGTCTAAGGCTTCAGCTATTGCTTGTGCTGATGTGTATTCTTTTATTTTGGTTACCATATTTCTGTGCCTCCCAAAGAGGAAATAAGAGAAAAGGAAAAATTGGTGATTTGCTTTTTCACCTTACCCCCGAATTGCTAAACACTAAAGATAGGCATTTATGGGTTGTATGTTGTTGCCGAAGAAACGACTGAAGTACCCTTTGCAGTGATCAGTTTGACTGTGTAGCTTGTTCCTGGACTCAGTGGGAAAGTAGTGGTAGAGTTAGCTACTGTGAATGACATTGTTATTGAGCTACTTTTTGGGACTGGTTCGGCTGAGGTTGCTGTCATTGCTACTCCATTGATAAATGCGTTAGTGATTGATGATTGTGTTCCGCCTGCATTCTGAACCATTACGTTAATGTGATCAGCATCTGGGATAGCAACGTTCGTAATTGATACTTGTTCTGCACTTCCCATTAATCCAATGGTCATTCCACCCATCCAAGCTGCAACGACAACGCTGACTGCGACTGTGACAGCGATGAGTATAATTGATGCGACTACGGGGCTTAGGGCTTTTGCGTTTTTCCTAAATTTTCTGTAGTTCATTTTGTTTTTTCAACCCTCCTTTGGGTCAATGAATATAGCCTGCTCGTTAGTATTAATAAATATTATGACTCAAGATACAGTATTATATATGTGTTCAACACAAATACACACAATGAAAACGCGGCTTTACCTGAGCGAGTTTACGGCAAAATAACGGGAAATTCCGTTTTCCCAGCCTTTTTTCTGCTGCTTTCTTTAATAAATCAACATTTGTACAACACAAATACAATTCTACAAAAAGATAAAAGAAACTAGAAACAAAAAACAGTGGGCACAATAGAGTTTTTAAGCGCCAATCTCGTCAAAAAGCCCGAGGAGAAGCTTCGCCAGTTTCTCGCCAAATTCAGTTTTCACATAGTACTTCTTCAGCGGATCAATACGTTCACTCTTAGCTAAACCTAACGATTCAATCTCAATCATCCTAGCCCTGAAAGTCCCATCGCTCAGTGTAAGCTTATTCTTACGCATAAAATCTTTAGCATCCTTCCACTTACCCCGATTAACATGAAGCAGCAACAAGCAGTCAATAGCATGATCCTTCTCCAGCATCGCTTTAATAGCAGACCACTTTGGCTCAGTTAGCACGCGCTTAATCTCCTCTTCTTCAACATTCTTAACCATTTTCAAACACCTCTCCATATTCACATTCAAAAATTCTCCTTAAGCTTTTAAACTATATTACGAATTACGAAACATATCTGCAGACGCCTTCCTCCCGAATTCATCTATGGTAGAACACCTTTATAAATTATACCAAGCGGACAAAAATAGATGAAGCCACAACAAAAAATAACTTTAAAATCGAATTACAATCATTAAAGCGGTAAATCGTTTAACACTGATCAGGGGAAAGAACATAATTAAGCATGTTTTTTCTGCAAAATAAAAAGACTTAACAAACCCAAAATTAACTTATAAAAGCTTAACAAATCATCAATCAATTTGAAGAGGCAAAAAAGTGTCTGCCAACACCCAATATGAAGTCCCAACATGGAACCAAATATACGATATGCTACTTGACCAAGCCCAAAAAATCCAAGGCGACGGCTACAAACCAGACATTATCATCGGCATCGCACGAGGCGGACTGGTACCAGCGCGCATCCTGTCAGACCTCCTAGAGACCCCAGAGCTAGCAATCATCCAAATAGAATATTACGTAAGCATTGCCCAACCAAGACAAGAACCAATCCTAAAACAAGGCATATCCACGCCTCTAACAGGCAAAAAAACTCTACTCGTCGATGACATCTCTGACACTGGCAAAAGCCTACAACTCGCAAAAAACCATCTGCAACAACAAGGCGCAAAAGAAATCAAAACAGCCACCCTATACGCTAAACCCCAAACCATAACAAAACCCGACTACTACGAAAAACAAACAAGCCACTGGATAGTTTTTCCATGGGACGCCAAAGAAACAGTGAGAAAAATAAACCAAAAAAAGGAAGGCAAACGTGCCACCAGCAAAGAAATCGCAAAACTTGTAAAATCAGGCTTGCCAAAGCAATTAGCCGAAAAATTCCTAAAAGACATGCAGTAGGAGCCAAAAAATGCTACATTACTTAAACGAATATGCTAAGTACGTGGAAATAACAGGCTACAGAAACATAAAGTTCGCTCAGGCAGAAGAGTTCCTGAAAGCAAACCGAAAAGAAACAAGCTACGCCGATATTCAATTCTTCGACGCCGAATTAATCGCTACACATAAGCACCTGTACTTCGCAGTCCTAAACGCGTTGCAAGCCTTCCAAAACAAAACAAGCATTTCAAAAAGCCCAGCCATGGAAACAATGCTTTACGCTTCCGCACAACGGCAAATACAAAAAGCCATCCAACACTGTGGCATCAAACCAGAAACCACAAGCATGGCAGTCATAATAATCGGCGAAAACCCAACCCAACTCAAAACCGTTCTTCAGGCAATCACTGCGTCTGTTGGCGTGGAACCTGACGAGAAAGTTTTGGAAATGTCAAAAGTTAAGGAAAAGAAAATCATCGAAACTTTTCAGATTACAGATGAAGAGCTAAAGACAGTTATGAAGAATGAAAACCGCCAAGAGGCACTGGTTAACCTAATTATCGAGCGCGTAGCCCTACTGGCAACCCAACTCTGAGCTTAAAGCATTTTCTCTTTAAGAACCGCCAAAATATCGCTGGGCCTCAGCAACGAAACGCCTGTTAAACCCCCAAGAACTTCAATAAGCAATATGCGGTCTGGGTTCTCAAGGTCAGCTTTCCGTTTAATATCTGATGCCGCTACCTCGATAATGTCCATTGAATGGAGTGTGGTGAAGCGTTTTTCAACAGTAACCCTGAAAGTCTCCCCTTCGCCGATTCTGGCGGCTAGCTCCGCAGTTACGCGCTTAATTTCCTCCAAATCAGTTGGTACAACCCGTTCAATGGGCAAAATGCGCAGAGCATAGCGGAACTCGTAGGGGCGCTCTTTGAGGATAGCGCGGAATTTTTCTATCACTGCGCATGGGTCCAGTGTGGTTTTGGCAACGATTAAGCCTCTGATTTTGGTCTTGCTGGCCTCTGCTTGGGCATCGCCTAACTCTTCTTTGAGCAGGTAGAGCAGTTCGTTGCACATTGGGCGCTCGTTTCCACGCGAAGTGGTAGCTAAAAGGTTAAAGTCGTTAATCATTGCTGTTCTCTCGAGAAATGAAATGTGGGTTGAGGTTATTTTTGCTTTTGCCTTTCACCGGTAATGAAAATTTTTTATGGGTCAGTGATGATTGACGATTTCTCACAGCTTAGGGCTCGAAGCCGTCGCCTCACATCATCCCGACACTAAAATGGTCTCTTGCGAGATTTATTATTTTTGATTATCTAGGTAGCTTAAGGTTCAATTTTAATAGCAAACTTTGCCCATAGCTTCATTGCGTTCAATAATTTAGAAAGCTGAAATAGATAAAAAGCAATTAAAGATAAATGCTGTTTTACTTTACCACTTGATTTACGAAGTCTGCCGCTCGTGCATTGAGGTCTTCAGTTTGCCCAATTTTCACTACCACAGCGTTCGATAGGGTGCCATTGTCTGAGAGAGCAGCTACCGAGTTTCTTATCATAGCTACGTCACTAGGTGATGTCGCACCTTGACCACTTCCGAAGACGCCCACCCTCGTAAAAATGTACGGTCCGTAACCTGAGCTTGCATGTCCAGGGCTCAAGTTATTCAGAAAGTCTTTTACTGAAACGGTTGGCGAGCCTGCGTAGATGGGTCCGCCAACAATTACTACTCCATAGTCTGTGGTGTTTGTAACAACTGAGCTTTTGATGCCCGCTAATGTAACAGTAAAGCTTTCTGTTTGTAGGTCGCTGGCGATTTTGTCGGCGACGCCTTTTGCAATTCCTGACAGTCCGGGATCATAGACGACCAGAGCTTTTCCTATAGAGGTTCCTGTCGGCGTTAGAGTTTGTGATCCAGTTGCTGTATAGGTAGCTGCATCCAGAAATATTATTGCGCCAAAAGCTACTATTACGATTATTAAGACGGCAAATGTGGCTAGGATTATTTTGAAGGCTTTTCTCATTTTTATGCACTTTTTTCTTAGGGAGTTATTGTTCGGTTTTGTATAAAAAATTATTTGGGTGGACCAAACCATTCCTGTATCTTAAGCTGTTTAAGCCTCGTAAATTAGGCTACGAATCATAAAGCATGTTGTTTAGAAACAGTTTTAGTAGAAAAATCAGTGCACTAGACATGTCCAACGCTGAGAATTTCGTTCGAGATTAACGACACTTGACGTATCTAAATGTTTAAACCGTCGCAAGGTTAGGGTAAGATAATGCGTCTTATTTCGGAGGTGAAAAAGAGACATGATATTCGAAGAGGAAGATGAATGGGAAGAAGGCGAAGATGAAGAATGGGAAGAAGAAGAATGGTAAACTAAACCCCAAATTACATTTTATTATCTTTCTTTTAAGTTAAAATTCTTCTCCCATGAAGTTTTTGAGGTTATTTTTTGAAAAACCGATGAAAAGCCTACGCAACTTATATTATCGTTATTTTTATCTTTCTTTTTCTGGTTTAGATTTATAACTCACTTGTTAACTTCATTATGGACGTTTACCATGACACGAATCGCTGTACTTGACCAAGATAAATGCAAGGTTAAAAAATGCAACCAACTCTGCGTTAACTTCTGCCCCATGGTCCGGAGCCGAGTGGAAGCCATAAGGGTCGAAGGAAACAAAGCAGTAATATCAGAAACGCTCTGCAGTGGCTGCGGAATATGCGTCAAAAAATGCCCTTTCAAAGCCATCAGCATCGTCAACCTGCCAGACGAGCTGGAAAAAGATTGTAGCCACCGCTTCAGCGCAAACAGCTTCAAACTTTTCCGTCTACCTATGCCTTCTCCAGGCACGGTGCTGGGTTTGCTTGGACAAAATGGCATTGGCAAAACCACTACACTTAAGGTTTTTTCAGGCGACATCAAACCAAACCTTGGCAAGTACGATAACCCGCCAGACTGGCCTGAGATCATCCAGTATTATCGGGGTTCAAGTCTTCAAGATTATTTCCTAAAGATGAGTGAAAACAAACTCAAAGTTAGCAGCAAACCGCAGTATGTGGATAAGATTCCCAAAGCGGTCACTGGAAAAGTCGGCGATTTGCTGGAAAAGGTTGATGAGAGAAAGCAGCTTGATGCGCTCTCAGAGGAGCTTGAGCTCAAAAAGGTTTGGGATAGACCCTTAGAAGTGTTAAGCGGTGGTGAACTTCAGCGTGTGGCGGTTGCTGCAGCGCTTAGCCGTGAGGCAGATGTTTACCTTTTTGACGAGCCGTCAAGCTACTTGGATGTGAAGCAGCGGCTTGTGGTTGCAAGAGCCATACGCAGCCTCAAGGAACTGCAAAAAACCATAATTGTGGCTGAGCACGACTTAGCCATCATCGATTACTTGTCTGATCAAATCTGCCTCTTCTATGGGGAACCAGGCGTCTACGGTGTCGTCTCACATGTGCATGGTGTCAGAACTGGCATTAACATTTACTTGCAAGGCTACATTCCTGATGAGAATATAATGTTCCGCAAGGAATCCATTGTTTTCCATGAGAAGCCGCCAACTGCAGGCACCAACCTAGGTGAACCATTGCTGAAATGGGACAGCATGAAGAAAACTTTCAAGGGCTTCAAACTTGCCATTGAACCAGGCGAAATACGGCGAAGCGAAATCGTCGGTATCCTTGGACCTAACGGTATCGGAAAAACCACTTTCGTAAAAATTCTTGCTGGGCTTGAGGAGACTGATGATAAGCAGAAGCTTGGCGAGTTAACCGTCAGCTATAAGCCCCAGTACATCGCAACTGACTACGCGGGCACGGTTCAAGAACTGCTCATGAGTGTTGCTAAAGAAAACTTTACATCAAGCTGGTACAAAACCGAGATAGCCCAGCCACTAAGACTTCAGGTTCTGATGGACCGAAACGTTATGGAGCTCAGCGGTGGAGAACTGCAAAAAGTTGCCATAGCCGCCTGCCTAAGCCGCAAAGCCGACCTGTTCCTGCTTGACGAGCCAAGCGCATACTTAGACGTTGAGGAACGCCTCAACATGGCTAAAACACTGCGGCGGGTTGTTGAAGCACATGGCATACCAGCATTCGTAGTTGAACACGATGTGGTGACGCAGGACTTTATTGCTGACCGATTAATGGTTTTCAACGGGGAACCGGGCGTGAGCGGCTTAGCACATCCACCGACCAGCCTGAGAAAAGGTATGAACACCTTCCTCAAAGAAATGGGCATCACATTCCGCAGAGACTCAGTCACCATGCGCCCCCGCGTAAACAAGGAAGGCTCCCAAATGGACATGTTCCAGAAGGGAATCGGCGAGTACTACTACACAAAAACGAAACCAGAAACAACCAAAAAGTAAAAAATAATTTTAGATTGTTCCACTGCCTATAAAGAACTGCCGTAATATACATGTTTACAGCAAAAGTATCCATTTCTCAAGCTGTGGTCCCTTCCAGAATCAAGGGTTTTCTCCGCAAAGTGCAGTTAACTTAAAGAACAAGCAGCAAATATACTAAACAATCTGCAAGAAATAAAACAAGGACAAGTGGTGTAAGCGGGAAGTGGCTCAAGCAACCTTTGAAGAAATAAGTGCATCAGACTTTTTCTATCGTAATCGAGATATCGCAGGCTTCACCAACCCGTCCAGAGCAATATTTGCCGCAATCCGTGAGCTAGTGGAAAACTCGTTGGATGCGGCGGAAAGCCAAAAAATTCCGCCAGAAATTTACATACGCTTATCATTCGAGGGAGAAGCCACCAAAGACACACAAATCTACAAGCTCCGCGTAGAAGACAACGGCAGTGGAATTCAGCCTCGGTTTATTCCCTCAGCTTTTGGGCAGGTGCTCTACGGCAGCAAATACAAGTTGAAGCAGATGCGCGGCACCTTCGGTTTAGGCGGAAAAATGGCTGTCCTTTACGGGCAAATTACAACGCATCAGCCAGCCTACGTGACCTCGTGCACGGGGCAAGCGAAAATTTACAGTTTCAAATTAATGATGGATATCCAAAGAAACCGCCCAATAATTCTCGACCGCAAAGTCCTAATCAACAAGGATAATTGGCGCGGAACCATCGTCGAATTCACATTAGAAGGCGACTATCTTAGGGCAATGCCGAAAATCCTTGATTACTTCAAGCAAACCGCCATGGTGAACCCGTATGCGAATTTGACGTTTGTTGACCCTAAAGGCAGACTCTACAAGTTTACCCGCGCCACCACGGACATGCCTGAGCCGCCAAAAGAAACGCTGCCACATCCATACGGCGTAGACGTGGAACTGTTGCAACGCCTTATCCAAATTACACGTTACAATAACATGCTTGAATTTCTGAAAGGTCACTTCCATCGCGTCGGCGAAATCACAGCCCAAAAATTCCTAGAATTCAGCCAACTAAGCCCCAGCAAGAACCCTAAGAGGCTTTCACATGAAGAAATCGTGCGGTTAATGCAGAATCTTAAGAAGTACAAAGATTTCTTGCCGCCAGACGCCAGTTGCCTTTCACCTTTAGGCGAGGAACTGCTTAAAGCGGGTGTTATGAAGGAGTTAAATCCCGAGTACCTTGTAGTTCACCAGCGTAAACCATCCACCTATGCGGGTCACCCGTTCATCATTGAAATGGCAATCGCTTATGGCGGTGGAGTGCCCAAGCGTGGGTGCTTTGTGATTTACCGTTTTGCCAACAAAATCCCCTTGTTGTATGATGAGGCAAGCGATGTTTCTTATCGCGTAATTTCCGCTATGAACTGGCGACGCTACAAGGTTGCACCTGACATGCCCATCGCCATTGTAGTGCATATTTGCAGCACGAAAGTGCCTTACAAGACGGTTGGAAAAGAATTCATCGCTGACCGCCCCGAAATACGCCGTGAAGTGGCAAATGCACTACGTGAGGTCGCCCGTCAATTACAGCATTTCCTATCGCGTCAGGAGCACGTGCATATGGAGAAGAAGCGACTGGGAATTTTCGGCAAGTACCTGCCCAAAATCGCCCAGTTCTCAACTACGTTGGCTGGGCAAGAACGTGTTCCAGATATTGATAAGTTATTGAAGAGTGTGCAGAAGTATGGCGCAGAAGAAAGTTAAGATAATTGAGAAAAGAAACGAGGTTATCAATGGTCTTCAGGCTTTTGGCACCCGAATCTACAATCAGCTAGACCAAGGCGTTTTCCCAACCATTAGCATGCCAAGCCGTTCCACTGAGAACATTAACTATGACCCTGCGCTTAGGCAGTACATTCTAGGCGAGAAAAGCGTTAGCCGTAGCGCCCGCAACATTCGCCACATTAAACCGTTCACGCAGTTGGCATGGGCAGCAATGTTCAGCAACGAGCTCACGAGCCAACGCAAAACCAGCACGCTCAGAGATGTTTATTACTCGGCGCAAGCATACGAAATGACCTTCACAGATCAGCAGGAAAGCAACAACATCATCACCGACTTGGAAACGCTGACGGGTTTTGCGCGTGAGGATTTCAACATTTTCCCTGAAGAGCGCAGTGCAATTTTTGGTGACTTGACGATTGGCTACACGGTGCCGGGTTATGAGGGCAAAACGTTGAATTTGACCAGTCACCCGGACGGCGTGTTGATTGGTCCAGCGTTGACTTCAGCCGAGTTCATTAACACCAAAGCCGACAAAGTCATCGCTATAGAGAAAGGCGCTTTGTTTACAAGATTTATCGAAGAAAACGTGCATAACAAGCATAAGTCACTTTTGATTTCGTGCGGTGGACAGGCGCCAAGGCAGACCCGCAGCTTCATTCGCCGCTTGCATGACGAGTTGGGTTTGCCAGTGTATATTTTGACTGATGGTGACCCGTGGGGAATGCATATTGCACAGGTTATTATTTCTGGTTCGGCGAATGCGGCGCATTTGCGCGACTTAAATACGCCTGACGCTGTGTGGAGCGGAGTT
>Ga0116112_1002475_pt1 | contig 11018 bp, 13 predicted proteins | sample June2015DPH_8_15_FD_89721 | JGI IMG/M metagenome (GOLD analysis project Ga0116112, IMG submission 89721) | Peatland microbial communities from SPRUCE experiment site at the Marcell Experimental Forest, Minnesota, USA - June2015DPH_8_150 | ecosystem: Environmental > Terrestrial > Soil > Wetlands... | reverse complement strand
TGAGAACAAATGTAGTGAAAATGTTTTACAACATAAGAATATGTGTAAAATAATTCGTTTATTAGATTACCTTTACATCGTCTTAACAAAATCTCTGCATAATTAAACACTATTTCATGTAACCGAAAAAAAGCCTGCTTGTGAAAGTCGGCTTTTTTATTTCAAATATTATTTTTATCTTTGACTCGATAACAAAAAGACTTCTATCAGGGGTCGGAAAATTAAAAATAGGTTGGATAAATCCAATCATAGCCCTAAAAAGCCAAATTACCCTGATGACCTGATAGCATCGGGGTTTTTTGTTTTAGAGCTATATCATTAAAAATATAGTTTTTACTTTAGTATAACTATTGGATCAGGTAATTTGACTATTAAACGATAGTCGAGCAAATTACTTTTCTGGGGGCTTTTCTTTCTTTTCTCTTTTAAGTTTCTTACGCTTGTTTTTTTTCTGTTTTCTTTCTTTGTTGTAGTTCAAATACTATTCCAATTTATTTTACCTCTCAACCACTCTTTCATAAAATCATCATCCTGTTCAGGTACATCTTCTCGTTTAGTGAATATTTTATTGTCAGAGGCAAGTAAACATTCTGCAGCACTAGCAGCTAAGTCATTTTTCCTTAAGTCATCAAATACTTTAAGGTTAGCTATTTGCATTAATAAGGTAGCGTGTTTAACTTTCAATCCTCTGTATTCTATGAAGTTCTGAAATAATCGCCACATCGTTTCCTTAATATCTTCTGAGATGTAAAACCCTGGTTTCTGTTCTTCTTTTCCTGTAGCTGGGTCAACTGCATAAAATAGGTATCCTTCATGATTACATTGAACAAGATATTGCCATAAGCTTTCTTGGTTCCTTTCAATACATATCATATACCCATAATAAATAGCACACATAAGGGCATCCTCATTATATTGATCCGTAAGAAGTCTATTTATATAGGTTCCTATGAAACATCCTGTCTCATGGTCTTGTATGGGCTTTGAGTCGGGGTCTATAGTCTTATCTCTTTCCTTATATATAGCAATAGCAGAAGCAGAATCATATCTACCTGTTTCAATAGCTATTTGTTTGTCACCTTTATATTTTACAGGGTCACAACCTACAGTTCCTTTAGTTCCATTTGAAGGAGCCCATATAGTTTTATTTTCATTTGTTAAAGGGTCGAATTGGTATTTTTTTATTTTTTGATTGGATTGCTTATTATCCAAAAGGAGGGATATCTCAAAACGTCCATCTGGGTCAGGACAAAATTCTACTCTACCAAACCTAATACCATCCACCCACCGAAAGTTTCCCCTTACTGGAGGCTTCATTCTTCTTATCTGTGCTAAGGCAGTATTTATAATATCCATGTTAAATACTGAACCTCCGATAGTAAGATTAAAACAATCCGCTAGCTTAAAAGGGAATTTAACTCTTGTCCTTAAATATTCTGTTTTCTTAGCTGGGTCCTTACTGTTCAATAGCTGGTCTAGCTCACTCTGGATTAATTCTTTTGCTCCATAGTTTAGTTTATATCCATTCGCCTTATCTTCTGCTGTAGGATGGTCTATGACTGAATTTCCAAACTTGTCTATACACTTTTCAAATCCATCATAAGAGGCAAAAAATATTGTAGCTAGTCCCGTTTCTGTCTGTCCAGTTAAAGGAACCCTATTATAAAACATTGATCCATGTATCATTTTTCTGAAATGCTCTCCTCCTCCATTTTGCATTTCTTCAATGGTAGATATATGCCATGAAAAGCCTATGATGTTAGGTCCTAATGCCTGAGCTCTTTTATGCTTGTTCCATCTATTTTGAACATCCATATCCTTACTTTTGGCTTCTTCATCATATATAGCGCAATCTATCTTTCTACCATCAAACTCATTACCTTCCCCACTGTCAGGGAAAGTTATTAAGCTTTGCAAATCATCGCTTATAGGTTGCTCTGCAGGACGAAAATAAGATATTTTTTTTGCTGAGTCATACGGTGTATCCATGAGTGGGGAAAAGTAGAAAGGAATTTTTCTTAGTGCTCTAGTTGTAATATCCTTAAATAAGTCACTTGCAGATTTCTCAGTGATAGAAAATATTACTCCAAGAGCTGAAGATATTCTTGAGATTATTTCTAGCTGGCAAGCTTGAGCTTTATTACTTACCCCTTGTCGTCTACCTTTAGGTTCTATAATACCGTAGAATGTTTTAAAAGCCATCTCTTCTACAGTAATCACACCCTCTTCATTCATTATTACTGATTCTTGGGTATTATAAACATAATGCCATCCTAACAATTCCCTTCGATCTCTATCTCTATATTCAGCATTAAACTTACCGTCAATAAACCATGGAGTAAGGAAAAAGAAATGCCATCCACATATATAGGTAGGCTTCCCATTACAGAAAAACCAATATCCATAAAGCCGGAAGTACCACATGTCGGCAATCCATTTTATCTCATCTTCATAGTCATCCTGATTTTCCTCAAGCTTCTTCCAAATGGCGGTGTGTATTTTTGAGGGAGTGACTTTTTTATGATCATTTTTTGAATTTTGATACTCCAATTCTTTTTTGACCATTTTTTCTAAAATAACTAACTTCTCAGGAGTTTCTTTTCTTTTAAATACCTGCTGACTTGGAGGTAGTCCATATCCATCTATAAGCTCAAGATCCGGAGGATCAGGTAAAGATAATCGTATAGGTATTAAATCAGGATCAGGGTCATAGTTAACATCCGAGGGATGCCCACAATTTAGTACAAAGGACTTGTCGGCAGGCTTATATTTATATGGTGTCATTTGTTACCTATAAATTTAATCTTGGAAGGTTTGTATTTCTTACCATAAGGCTTCCCTATATTCTCGTCAAGTTCTTCTTCGGTAGCAGAGGTAATAAATTCTGGAGTAAGAGCTCTGAATCGTTTTTCAGCCCCTTTATAAAGAGCTATTCGGATATTCATTACCTCTTCACCAGAAAAAAGTATCTGTGTTAAATCTTTTATCTTGGTTAATAAGTTTTGAGTATTAGCAATAACATCCTTTCGTTCTTTACTATCTGTAATCTTACTTGCATTCTTATATTCATCAGCCAATAATGACCAATACATTACAAGGGCCACGAATTCGGGCGAGCCAAAGGAACTAATATATTGAAATATTATGTCATTAAATTGGTCGTTTTCACCTGTTATTAAATTCTCGTATCCTTCCTTAAACTTCCCGTCTAACGTTTTTTCAAATTCGGATAGTTCTGCAGCTCTTATTTTCCTATCTATAATATCTGGATAACGTTTTATAAGAGGTGAATGTAAGTCGTAGCATAATATAAGGTATGTAATAGCCTTTCTCTTATCTACCTTTCCTAAAGAAAATCTATACGCTTCATGTTCTTTTTCTAGTAATCCAAGTGTTGTAGGATCGAAAGGGTCAAACCTGAATTTATCTATTTCTTTTTGTTCTAGTTTCATAAGTGTGTGTGTTTGTTACAACAAAGATAAACAAAAAAGCGATGCAATCTTTCGACTACACCGCTTCTAACCAAACCAAAACATTTTTTTATGAATTCACATTGTCTATATATGTTATAGCTACTTTCAATACCCCACCAGTGTTCAAGCTCCAGTTTGCGCCTGGGGTCGCTCCAACCCATACAGCACTAGCAGAAGACGAAGTTGTCGGTAATGTAGTTACATCAGCGACTGATCCGGCAGCATAAAGATTTGTGCTTGCCAAGTAAGTATTAGTACCTGTCGTTGGACCAACAGTTACACCTAAAGATACAGCACCAGAGAATACGGCTGTGTTTAAAACAGACACTTTTAATACAGAAGCTCCGGCAGGAATAATGCTTGATCCTAAGTTAATAGGTTGAGCTGTTTGATTAGTAGCAGTAACAAAATTAAAGTCTGTACCTGCGACTCCTACTCCACCTATAGTTTTTACTACCGTAACCATTGCGTCAGAATTAGTTTTCAAAAGGGCTATTGTTGCAGCTAGCGCAGTGGTGATAATCCATTTGCTTGCTCCCCATTCTCCACTTTGAACCCACATTTCAGTAGTTGTTCCTCCAGCATAACTTACTCCAGAGATTGTTACAGCAAGAGGATTAGACCTAAACCATAATATCTGGTTTAAATTAACCTGTATGCTTACAGGAGAAATAAAATTAGTGGTTCCCATAGAGTTTACGCTTAACGTAGCTCTATTATAAGCTCCTGTAATATTTAAATACCCTTGGATAGTTGCAGTAGCATCACTGATAAATAAATCAGTATATCTATCTCTCCATCCTTTTACGTTGGCAGAAAATCTCAACTGAGTATTTGAACCAGTATAAGGTCCAGGAGTATATGGACGTACATTTTCTATTCTCCCAGCATTAATGTACACAAGCTCATTAGGAGTAGCGAAAGGCTCATTTTTCGCATAGATTAGATTAATAGGAATAAAATTCATAATAATATGATTTTAAATTAGTAAAATAAGAATGTGAAAAATTAAAAAATTAATCACCATCACAAAGGTACTAATTTAATCATACTGTGCATGCAGAATATCGTATCTTTTTTGATACCTCAAAGGATAGTCTGAGAAATGATAATTACCTTCTGGCTCCAAGAGGCATTCCACTTTATTTCTAAATAATACATCCTGCCCTTCATAAACTTCAACATTGTCTGAATATTTAGGATTGACATACCATTCATTAGCACTTCCTATATGTTTTATAGTTCCCTTTGATTTGTCTATTTCTTTAGGAAGGATGATAAATTTGGATTTTAATGGATAATCATTTCTTTGTTCAAATAAGATATACCCATTCAGACAAATAACTTGCTCACCCCGTTTGGCTACTATAAGGTATTTGTAATCTACTATCCAATAGATAGTATCTTCACAATCAAATTTATCACAATGCATGATGTCGAAGTAGCTTGCCCAAACTTCATCTCCTATTTCTAATTCCTGAGTAGTTCCCCAATCTAGATATTCGTCATAACGATTATCTTTTGGATTTTCTTTCTGACGTTTATTGAATCTTAATTCACTAGGCACTCTCTCAACTATTCCCCACCGAGGCATAAACCTTGTTTCATCTGTTTTTTCATACGATTCTTGGGAATTGGTTATCATAGCATTCGCATTAGTTATAACCATAAGTCCCGATGGCCTTACAATAAATCCTTTGTCCTTCTCTGGTTGACGAATCAAAACTTTATTGGACTTCATGACCATTCTGTCTAATTCATCCTTTGTGATTTCAATCATTTTTTCTCCAAATTTTAAAAGCGTTTGTAATTTCCTCTTCACAACTATCTTGATCGTAGAATACAGTTACAACCTTAACTCCAAAGGCATATTCTTCCTCTATCTTTATGACTATACGATTTTCCATGTCAGGACATACATAAGGCTCCAAAAGAGTTCTTGTTTCAAATGTGCCGTCTTCATTACGGTTGAAGTCTACTGAGAATACTGTTTTACTCATAGGTAGTTTCTTATAAGTTCAAATAACGAAAATACTATTCCTATTGCAAAAGGAATAATGACTACTACACAAAGTAAAAAAGTAATACCTAAAATAATCTTGCTTGCGTTCATTGAATTGGAGGTAATAGTTTTCGTTGTATTTTTTCTAAAGAGGCTTTTACAGTAAGGTTAAAATTACATTCAGCCTCTACCATCTCATCTACAGATTTCGTGTGATGCCTTTTCAAGGAAGCCTCACATATATCTAATAGTTCCGGTTTTAATAATTGGACAAGTGACTTATATGCTGGTGTTCTATCAAAGTTTTTCTTTCCCTTCATTTCTCTGTGTGTTTATGCAAATTTAATATCATTATTTATATATTCCATATCACTAAGTATGTTGTAAAACACATTTTGTCTATTTAATAAAAATAATTACTTTTGCTTAACTAATTTTATAATTATGAATTATATAAGAACAGGAAATACAGAAGTTATTTCACAGGAATCATTCGATAACCTTCCTTGGTCTTCATCATGTGCTTTTGAACAAAGTGACTTACCTGTAACCCACGAAACAAAATTTCAGGAAAGCGATATTCCTTCGGGAGGTTATTGGTATTTAGAAGCTATACCTCAAGAAGTGAAAACTATGGAGCTTGCAGATATCACTATTTCAGTAGTGACAGGTGACAATTCTGATGAAGAACCTAAAATTATTGAAGTAGAAGGCGGTGTAGAAATTGGTAGTATTGCATATGCAGAACAAGCTTCTGTGACTGAATCACCAGAAGAAATTCCGGCTCCCTCTGAAATAACTACAGATGCACAACCAGTTATTTCAACCGAACAAGAAGAAATAAACGAATTACAGGCTGAGGTAGCAGAATTAAAAGAAGAAATAGCAGAACTTAAGCCTGTAGATAATACGACTTACGTAGACGGAGCCCCTAGGGTATAACAGTAAGTCTATGTTCTGTATCATTCCAAACTAATTCTCTTATTTCTCTTGGAAAGATAGTGCAACCATCCGATTCTTGACCTGGCTGAATAACTTTTCCGTCAGGCTCAGTGAATGGTTCGCTTAATCCTCCATGCATATAAAATCCAGAGCGACCAAACATTTCATTGGTTGCATCTGGAATTAATGGCAAAGAAAAAGGTCCTGTATTTGATTTGTCTATAGGCTCACCAATAGCATATCCTCCACAAGGCAATGGACCTACACCCTCTACGTTTTGCATAGCAGGGTTATTCTTGCCCTCTCCATGACCTGCATATCCAGTCGCAATAACTGAACCTGAGTCGTAAGTTAATATACCTGTAGATTGTTGATAGATCATTTTGGCACAGTTATGGTGATAGTGTCTTTGTCACAATATGGGTTTTCATCTACTATTTTAATGACTCTTTTCTGTAGAAGCCATACCTTGTAATCCGGATGAATCTTTATAGTAGGATGAAAAGTTTCTGATCCTACCACTATGTCGGCTGAAATAGACTTATCATTAACCTTTCTTTGGTATGTATTGTGAATGTATATTGTGTCGTATTTTGTTACTGTGATAGGATTATTATGAATAACACTCACTACAGTATCTTTATTATCCTGAGTTATTTTACATACAGAATCTTTTAACTGATTTACTTCATTTATAAAATTGTGGATGCGTTTAGCTTTAGCTTTTAACTCATGCCTTTCTTCTGTAATAGTATCCCTATTTAACTTAACTTCTATCTTAAGATTAAGCTCATTATTTCTAGATACCTCCAGAGAGTCTTTATAAGACTCGATTTGTGCCTGAAGACTAGCCTTTACAGACTGAGTGGACTTATGACAAGCTACTGTCATTAAAATGACGGAAACAATAACTGCTAAAATTAATTTTGAAATTTTCATATCTTTATTTTTAAGGTTCAACTTTCCAATTTAAGACTTCTTCTCTTGGTACATGTATGAATTGACTTTTTTCAGTTCCAGAAGTAGGAGTGACAAAAATCATTGTCGGTAAAATAGCTTTAATAAACCAAACCTTTCCTGTGTCAGGATCAATAACCTTCACTTTAGTATAGTCAGGTACATTATTGAGTATCATGGTTAAAATTTAATTCCTATTTTTTCAAGCTCCGACAATTGCCCAATAGCTGAATCTAGCTTGTCTGTTTTCATAATCAAATCATGTCCGATTATTTTTGAGCAATAATCTTTCAGCTTTTCAATTACCTCTTCTGGAGAATCTCCTATTGCTATTACAGCTCCAACTTCGGGATAGTTTAATGTAGGTATGCAGTAATATTTACCTTTGTATTTATAAGAAAATCTAAGCTTCACCCATTGTTCTATTTCTTCAGGGATCTCAATACATTGTTCTATTCCACAAGCAAGAAGATCTGAAGTAATAATCAATTCTCCTCCATATTTAGCTTTAAACTTGGGTTGAATCATTTTACCTTGAGCTCCAAAGTAAATAATCTCTGCTAAATTTTCATAAAGATCTGTATATAACTCACTTGGAGGCGAACCGTTACGCATGCATGGGTCCGTTAAATATCCCACAGTTTTAGATGTCATTCTAATTTCATTAGAATAAAGCATCTTATATCCTTTAAGGTACGGTTTCATCTTTGTGTTTATATCTTGGACTACTTTGGGAAGTTTTTCATAATCCATGATTTTTGCTAAGTAACAAATATCTTTAATTTCAAACCCAAATGGTGTTTTATTGGGAAATTCTCCTGAAATAATAAATCCATCGAAGCCAATCTCTATAATGGATTTAATAGTATCTTCTACCACAAAATCCACAAAGTCACATAAATTACCTGCTGAAGATCTCATTGAGTCGATAATACTCTTAGAATGATCCCAAGAAATATGTTTGAATGTTTCGTGTAAATTACGATATTTAGAAATTTTGACATATTTATTACGTACTGTTTTTAAATATGTCTCAAGTTTATCTATTCCTTTTATTTTTACACAGGGAGCATGAGGAAGATTTAACTTTTCTAACATCTTTCTAAATTTAAACCTGTCTGTTTCTATAGTTTCTGCATCACCGGCTCCAAACACGTTCTTTCCAAGTGATAATAAGTGTTTTTGAAGCCCTGCTTGATATAAATCTGTGAATATATAACAAGATACATTTTCTTCATCATAAAAAGGATTGTCTACTAATTCAAGATTATATCCATATCCAACAAAATTATCAGAAGGAGTTGGAAAACCGTTTACTACAAATGGCTTGTAATAGTAAACTTTCTTGAAATTTTTAGCCAGGCTATCTGCAAAAGAAACAAATTGCCCAGAATCTACCACCATTACTATTTTATCAGATAGTTTATCCATTTTTCTTATTTATTGCAAGTGACCATTTATATCCATACATCTTAGAATACCACATATCTGTAAACACATTCAAATCATATGAATAAATTTTACCATCCCAAACATCCCTAATAATAATCTTATCCTGACTTATTCCCATTATCACTGAATAGTGACCTTCTCCATCTTCGGTATAATTAACTAATATTAAATCTCCATTATCTTTTATTCTATGGTATAAATAAGTTAATGGAGTATTATATCGATAAGTAAAGCCTATTTTCTGACTCCATAATAAAATGGCTATATTTTCATGTGACGTTCCTAAGTCCTCATTCATACTTAATCCTTCAGCATTTATACCCATAACTTTTAATGAAGCTTGGGCACAATCATAATCGGACTTTTGTTTTACGAATGGAGCATAGTTAATGCATAATGTAGTTATATCCATCTCGCATAGATAGTGAGTTTCTTCAGAACCATACCAATTGTGAAATGTAGCAACACATATTCCCCCTAATTTGATGTAAAGATTAGTCATACTTCCTTCATGAGCATGACTGATAAAATAGTGAAAATTCAAATTCCTACAATAATTTATCATCTCAATCCTTATTCTCAAACATACATCTTGGCTTCTATAATCAGGGTCAACGCAAGTGGATGTTATGTATAAAGATCTGAACTCATTGTATTTTTTATAGTCTTTAGGTTCAAAATAACCTTCAAACCATTCTTTATCAAGATCAGAATAAATATTTCCATAGGTCATACCTATAATCTTGCCATTTTCTCTTGCAACAAAAGCAATAGCTGAATCTAAAGAATCTAATATTTCATCTTCATCCATCCGTAGTTCAGGAACAAAACACTTTTCTTCCATAGCAAGAATAGCCTCTTTGTCAGAGTCCCATTTATCCAAAGTCCATGGTTCAATTTCCATTTTTTATCTTTTGTAAGTTTACTTTGTCCCTGTACTTTTTATTCGATATAAATTTACGCTTTTTTTGCATAGCTGGAGTTATTTTTACAGCATTCTTTTTTATAAGAGCCTTAAACTCCATTATTTCCTTTTTTAATTCTGTCTTATACTTTTTGTTTGACCAATCAAATGATGCACACGCAAAAGGTCTACTCTCTAGATAAACGCAATCCCTGAGTACATAACGGAAGTATTCCATCTTTTCGGCTGAAGTTTCCCATATGTATGCATTCTTGTTATTTATATGAGATATTTTTATATAATCACTCAATGATAGCCTCATAAGAATTTGTTCTATTCTAGAAACATTGGGAGAATAACTAGTATAATCAACAACATTTAAAACATCTCTTGCAGTAAAAAAAGGACTCACTTTTAAATACTTGTTTGTAACTATAAGAATGCACAATAAAACATTAACATCAGCCCATTTTAAACCTAGAAAGGCAGACATTAGCTTTATAGCCTTTTTACTTCCCATTACAGTCCTCACTAAAGGATCATAACGGTCCGGCCTAGCTATTGATAGTTTATCTCTAAGGGGTATATAGTCTTTTGTTCTCATTATTTTAGTTTTAATTGGTTTTCTTTAATTGAATTAGCTAATGATTTATTTACCCTTAAATCAAAAGGAATGGAATTTTTTGTAGGCGTGTCATCCCAGAGTGTAGTTTTCATGCCCTTAGCCATATCTTTACATATATCTGCGATATTTGAAGCATATTCGACAGATTTTCCAAGAGCAATAAATAAGTCAATAATTCCGATACGAATAAGCTCGTATTTATCTACAATCATTAAAGCTTGCTTTTGAGTGCGATATTTATGATTAAGCTTTTCAACTTCCATTTTTAGTTGATCCGTTCCATAACCTATGACATTTGCCCTATATTGCCACCAGTCGTATTTATTGTTATGCAATACAAAATGTTTCTTTTCTACATCATCTTGAATAGAAAACAATCCCATAACTGGAATCAATTCAAGTAAAAACATTATTTGTTCTTTGGATAATAATAATCCAGTTTCAGCAAGTTGAAATATTCTTATAATTTCATCCCTAACCTTTTTTGCATTTTTTCCTCCAGAAACAATAGCTATTGAAATTGCAGCATCTCTTTTTAAATAATATTCAATACTTGGTCTTCCACCTGTACTTTTCGCCAATATTGTTGTAAAGTCCTTACCTTCCTCTAGCATAGCCTTATCAAGACTATATTTTATCCAATTTGAAAAATCCCTTTTTATT
>Ga0116112_1002471_pt1 | contig 11032 bp, 15 predicted proteins | sample June2015DPH_8_15_FD_89721 | JGI IMG/M metagenome (GOLD analysis project Ga0116112, IMG submission 89721) | Peatland microbial communities from SPRUCE experiment site at the Marcell Experimental Forest, Minnesota, USA - June2015DPH_8_150 | ecosystem: Environmental > Terrestrial > Soil > Wetlands... | reverse complement strand
TTGCGCAATCGCCATACACATCAATGTTGGCGAAAAGAGTGTGGTTGTGAATATTGTAGATTTATTACGGGTAAATATGTTGATGAAAAATTGGTATTGCATAGATTGAAAAGGCGAATCAGAATACTTGATGATTATTGGAATGCATCTGATTATGAACTTCAATTATTATGGCAATTACAAGCAGACCAATGGAAACAAAAAGCAAAAATTCGTCTTTTAAAAGGTCATAAAAAAGAACTACAAGATAATATTTTGTGAACGCTTGACATTTTACGCCCATTCTGATATACTTTCTTCATGAAGTGGCTTGTCCCAAATACAATCTATATAACCCTTCACGGTTCACAAGCTTATGGCCTGAACAATGAGTTATCAGACGTGGATGTTAAGGGTATTGTTATTCCGCCAAAGGAAGTGGAAAATAATCTTTTTCACCGATTTGAGCAGGCGGAGAATAATCCTGCAATTGAGGAACTTTTGGCACATTTAAAAAATCCAAAGAATCCTAAGTTTGAATCCACACTTTATTCCTTGAAAAAGTTCATGGTTTTAGCCGCTAATGTCAATCCAAACATCATTGAATTATTGTGGACTGACCCAACCGACCACTTTGTTTTTCATTCTCCTATGGATGCTCTTATGGAGAACAGAGATTTATTTCTATCATCCAAGGCAAAGTTTACCTTCGCCGGTTATGCGTATGCACAAGCCAAAAAAATTGAACGACATAGAAAATGGATTGTTCGTGGTGAAATTCAGCAACCAAAAAGAGAAGATTTTGGTCTGCCGGCTGAACGTCCAAAGCAAATGAACGATATCTTTGGCTTAATCAAGTCCGAAGTTGAACGCTGGAATCTTTCACAATTTCCGTTGAGTGAAATGGAACGCGATGAATTAAAATCAACCATTTGGGAACTCGTTGAAAATGTTTCACAGGTTGATGTTAATGAAGGTAATTGGCCTCAAATGTATGAAGCCGGTGTCATTGAACGTTTGTCCAAGGAATACAACTTGAAGGAAGAAATTGTTGATATTCTGCAAAGGGAAAGACTTTACAAAAAGGAAATGGAAGCTTACAATTCTTGGCTTAATTGGAAGAAGAATAGGAATCCGGCAAGACATGAATTGGAAGTCAAATCCGGTTATGATACCAAACATGCTTCACACCTTGTCAGATTGATGCGAATGGGTTTGGAAATCTTGAATGACCACAAGGTTGTTGTCAAGCGTCCTGACCGTGAAGAAATCTTGGCCGTCAAAAACGGTGCATGGTCTTATGAGCAGGTCATGGAATTTGCAGAATCCACGCAAAAGAAATTGGATGAAGCTTACAAAACGACCACGCTTCCAAAGAGTGTAAATTATGAAAAAGTAAATGAACTTTATCATAAATTGTATGAAGGTTATCACAAGGAATCACTGTCATTAGGAGGCGCTATTGCTGACGTAAGGGTAAAACGAATTTGTTTAATGAATAATGAAGTTCTTTCCGTTCCATTGGAAAATAAATTTTTCATGTAATAGTTATGAAAATCAGATATCGAAGCATATTTAGTATTGATTGGACTGAAACAGATCTTGAAAAAATAAAAGATTTGCTTACAAACCCAATGGAAACATTGGAAATCAGACTTCCATGTTCTCACAAAAAAGATTTTATAGTTGGTGGTGTCCGCCAATGTAAATATTGTGGAGACACTTTGGAAATATTGACACGAACAGATTAAATGGCAATCCCTCTTACAGAGTTAATTAAAAATCCAAGATTATTGGATGCTTTTTATGATAAGCATAGACAGCATTGTGCATATTGCAAAATTCCATTACAGGGTTTTATTACGGATAGAAATAAATGTCCGGAGGGCTATTGTTGTGACGATTGTTACTATGAAAAATTGGGTGAGGAAATAGAAAAACATCCAATATGTTCTCCAAGAGTGCGAAGAGGGTAATTAAACAAGATGTGTGGGAATTCATTACATGGTGGTGTTGGCGTCGTTGGCATATTTATTGTCCAACATACAAGGTTTCGCATTTATTTGACCAACCAATAGTTCAATGGACACCGATTGGTATAATGGAGTTTCCTTCAAAGAAGGAATGGGATGGTGCCTTATTTCATTATGATGAAGCATTTGTTTCACCTTGTACTCTTAATGAAAAGAATTGTGGTGGAATTAAAGGAAAATGGACGCCCAAAATAAGATTTATAGGTGGCGAAATGCCAAATGATCAACCAACACAAGATGACAAAGACGGCGTATGACAAATAGAAAACTTGTAACACAATGGGAAAATCTATCCATCAAGTTTAAATCAGATAACTTGATACGTCCCATGAAAGATATGTTTTTAGTTTGTTTGGGAGAACGTGAATGTAATATTGATGGCAAAGGAAAAAAAGGAAAAAAAGAAAAACTTGTAATCTTTGATGAAGGTGGCAAATGTGATGAAGGCGCGCCCATATTCTTTTGTAAATCCGATAAACAGGATGATTGTTGGATATATGCTTGGGATGGTCAAAAAAAGATTTTCATAAAAAGTAACATAGGAAAGTTTGTAAAAAATGAAACTAATTGAAATTTATGCTAAAAACAGAATTTATATTTACTATGATGGAACCATCTATTTAATTTTGAATTGTAATAAAGGTAGATGTTCTGCAAAGTTTATAAAGAATATATCAATACAAAATAATGAGTAATACCTACGTGGACCCAAAAACAGTCAACATGCTTGACTTGGTAAAAGACAATAAAGTTGTAAGATTTGCTTACTTTAGAGATAATGAATTTTGGTATCAGCACCAAGATGGATTGTTATTTCCAATTTCCATACAAGAAGCAACTACAGGTAAAGCAACTTTTCTTGCCGAAGACAAAGCGATATATTTTATGCGTTGGATAAAACGCTATATAGAAGCATGTAAACAAGAAGATTTGCCCACCGAACCTGTAAAAAAAGTTAAAGTGTTACACAGTTTTTTAGTCTAGTTTTATTTCGCAGAAGAATGTATATATTCAAATAACAATTTTTCAGCTATTCTTTCGCGTATAACTTCTCTTAGTTCTTCCAATGGGCGGCCACCCTTTGATGGGTCCCAAGTGCGAGTAAATGGTTCTTCATCCTTAAAACCAAATATGGATTTATCCAAAAATTTGTATTTGACCAACGCTTTGTCCAATGCAAACAAACCTAATGCCGGTCTGTCGGTTACACCAATCATACGGTATATCAATTTATCAATTTCATATAATTTTTCATGTTTAAATTTTCTTGCTTCAGGTGGAACATAATAAGGCATTGGAGCAGGTTCTCTTCTTAATAGGTCTTTTTGAGGAGTAGCAGTTTCTCCATAAAATTCCAATCGGTCAACCCACCGCGTTTCCGAACCTACATCAATTATTCCGTAATGCATTGTTCCCAATTTCATTGCTTTGCGGATAAACACATTGGTTCTTCGGCTTGCGCTAGAAAAAAGAATCATTTTATGCATAGGCAAACCTTCAATAAGAGATATTACTTCATTTTTTAATTTTTTTCTCCATTCTTCCAGTCTTTTATTTCTTATTTCTATATACTTTGAAAGTCTCTCAACCATTTCAGGGTTTGTTGTTTGAAAGTTACGTTTTTCAATTGCTGTTTCATCCCTAGCCCTTCTTTCTATTTCATATTGTTTTGTTGTATTTAGGTCAAAGTAATGGGTGGTATCATTGTAATCTTTTGTTATCTGTGGAGTTGTATCAGGTAATGTTTCCGGTGGTGGTGCTATTACCTTTGGAGTCGGAGCGGCTGTCGGTTGTGTTGCATCAGATGGCGGTGCAAGTAATTTAGGTTGTGCTGGAGGAGCAAGCAATTTGGTGGGTTGCGTTATAGGAACAGCAGGTTGTTCCGGTGCTCGGATAATGTCAATCTTTGGTTCTTTCCATTTAGGTTCAAATGGCACATATGGAATCGTAGGTTCAATTGTTTTTACTGCTACTGATTTAGGTGATGGTGCTTTTCCTCTAGCTTTTCCAACCCGCATTTTATATATTGAAGGAGCTGTAAGTTTTGAACCCATTTTACCTCCTGTGGGTCCTTTTTCTCTTGCTTTTTGAATTAATTTACCTAACTTGGATGTTGGTTTAGTTGTGGCAGCCAATTGACTTGGTTTAATTAATTGAGCCAATGGGAGTGGTGCCGGAGCTTTTTTGCCTGCTTGCTTAGCTTGCTTAGCTCGACTAGCATTAAACCATTTAATTATGTCATTGTACTTGCGTACTAATTTCGGGTCATCCGAAACCTTTACATTTTTAGGAATCTTTTTTTTTAAAGAAGCTTCTTGAAGAGAAGTGGTTTCCTCTTCTTCATTATTGGAATCTATTTTAGGTATATCTCTTCTTACACCACCATGCATAGCTGCTAAAAATGCAGCGTTTGCATCATATACATATTCTATGTTGAGATCACCATAATGACTAGCTAGCTCATTTATATATGCTTCTGCGTTTACGGCGCATGCGGGAATTTTTCCAACTTCTTTGCCCTTGTGCTTTATTACGCACATGGTTTTGTAGGGGTCAAGGGGTTGACCCTCTTCATTTATTATACTTTTTTTTTAATAACTTCTTGAAGAGAAATAGATTCTTCCTCTTCTTCGTCAGCCACTTCACCAATTTGCGGAGAAGGTGCTGAAGATTCATCTTGTGTAATTACTGAAGCAATTTCATCCAAAGATTGAATCTCAAAGTATCTTTCCATTTTTCTGCCCATATCTTCATAGAGAGCATTTAATTGCTGAAGTCCACCGTAACATTCTCTAGCTCTCTTTGAAAAATCCTTGGTAATTTTTTTTACTTCATTGAAATCTCTTTTTACAACTTCGGCTTGAAAATAATCACCGGATTCAGTCATAGCATATGATTCCGCCATTTGACCAATTTCAGAAAGAGTGTTTGCCATTTCCATGAGGGCAGTTTCACAACGCAGAACTTTACCATATTCATTGAATTTGCGGACCTTTTCCATCAAATCTTTTTTCTGTTGTGGGGTTAGTTTTTGCTGTTCGTTGCCAAACTTGGCACCGCCGTCACGGGGAATATTGTCAAGATTTTCTAAAATCTTTTTTAGACTGAATTCTTTTACTTCGAGATTTTCTTTCATATCATATAAATAGAGGTTGTTTTGTTAAAACGTCTCCGATTTCTTTAATGGTCATCATATGGTTGATTTTCAAACTTTTGTTTGTAATTTGCGAAATACTCTTCAAGATCCCTGAATTTTGGAAACGTTCTCTTTTCCTTTTTGACTTTATCCTCAATAATGAAACCGACGCCCTTTTTATGACTTAACCTCATTTCCGGTTTTTTAAGAGCGTAATAAAACATACCATCATTCTTAAATCCCATATCTTCAATAAACATCGCATCGGTTGCTTTCCAATTATCAACAGGCGTCAACCCTTGGTCACTTTCATCTCGGACAATATGCTGTAATAATTCTGCTAGTTTAATCATATTATAAATCCAATTTCTTTAGAAATTCCACCAAAATAGCGGCGCCTTTTATATCATCTTTAAATAGTATTGATTTTGTTACAATGATGTCATCTTTTTCCTCTTCCTCTTCAGGTTTTTTAGAGGTAGCTGGTGGGTTGGGGGAACCCGGAGGAAGTTCACCTTGGGGAGTTTCCGGCGGTCCGCCGAGTTCAGGGCCACCAAGAGGAATACCGCCAGCATTCATCGATTTTTCCTGTTCCTTCTTTTTCTTTTCTTCTTCCGACTCCGGTTTTTCCTGTTTTTGGAAAGCGGTGAAAGAAAATTGCCCGCTGTCTTTCATCTTTTTGATGACGGTAATATGACTGATTCCAAATGTATCCGTGGCTTTATACCAAATTTCAGTTCTAGCCGTGGTAATGGGCTGTTTTTCCTTGAAATTACCCAATGCATCCAATTCTCTTGGTGTAAAGGGTTGTCCAACATAAGGTTTTATATATGTTGCCCATTCTTCCTTCACATGAAATGTGGTGGCCACAGGATTAATTGAGGTAGGTTCTTCACCCGCTTCATCAAGATACATTGGTTCACGGATATCTTTAAGAATTGATAATACAGCTTTTTTTGTTTTTAATTCCGCCAAGGAATTGGCAAAATCGTTGATATCAGAATCACTCATTGACCCTGCTACCTTTCTAATACGCGCATCCCCATAATCAGGGTCATGTTTTGCTCGTCTTACTGCTTTAAAAAAATGTTGCTGTTTTATTGATTTGCTTGGCATATGATTTATTCTGTCTAATAAATATAACAAGAATTAACCTAATTAGAAGATTCTTTAATATAGTTTATTGCTCTCTCCATTATTAAAATATCTTCAAAAAATGCACCTATACCTTGATTACAGTGATGACATAGTAATCCTCTAATTTTCTTTGTATCATGGCAATGGTCAACCGCAAGGCTTCTCTTAAATTCAGACTGATGCCTGCCACATATTTTACAACAACCATTTTGTTTAAGAAACAGTTCGTTGTATTGTTCAATAGAAATGCCGTAGTTCTTAACTAGAAAACTATTTTTTTGACTTTCTTTGTATTTCTTTTTGTATTTTTCTTTGTGTTTTTGGAACCACGTTTTCTTATATTCTTTATGTGTTTCTCTCCATTGTTTCTGATATTCTTTATGATTATACATAACACCACATAAATATTATCAATCATTCCGTAAGATTTTTTGTATTTTAGAAAAAATAACACTATTTATTTATCAGAAATGCAGCAACTTCATTTGCTGCCACGTATTCAAAACGTAAACTTCATTGAAGCTCCAAATAGCTCCAGAAAACAAAGAAAAACAAAACTATGATTAATAGCGAACTATTAAAAGAAGCAATTGCTGATGCTAAGGCAGTAAGAGCTACTGCTCTCGCCAATGCTAAAGCTGCTCTTGAAGAAGCCTTCGCTCCTCGCTTTGAGGCAATGTTTGCCGACAGACTAAAAGAGGAATCCGAAGAAGAGGAAGAAGAAGAGGGACTACAGGAAGTAGAAGCCCCAAACCAAGTTTCAGGTAAAGGCGGCGAAGCCAAAGGCCCAGCAACCAAAGCCGTTACTAAAGGTAATCCAAAGACACCAAAAGGTGGCGCTGGTGACACAAGTTTTAAAGCCGTTCAAGCTGGGTTAGGCCCAACAGGTGTTCCAAAACTCGGCAAAAAAGTTAATGAGACAGCCGAAGAAGAGGAAGAAGAAGGCAAAAAAATGGACGAAGTAGCCGATGAAGAAGAGGAATCTGTTGAGGAATGCAAGACTTGTGGTAAACCCGCCAGCCTATGCACCTGTGATGAAGCCGTTAGTGAAGCTGGCCTGACTTCGGAAGATTTAGATGAAATTATTGCGGAATTGGAAAATGAAGTAGCTGATGAAGAAGAGGGTAAAAAGGTGGAAGACGAACCGGTTGCTCCAGCCCCCGCTCCGACAGAAGACCCCGCACCAATAGATGGTGGAGATGCAGAATTACCACCGGCCCCTGCTGCCGCAGGTGATGGTGAACCGGAAGCAGAAATTCCGGTTGATGCAGAACCGGGTAGCGCAGTTGATATTAATCTTGATGGCCCACCGGCAGACGGTGCTGCTCCAGAAGATGATGCCGCGGCCGCCACCGCGCCAGCCGGCATGAATGCTGGAGGCGTTGAGGAACCTCCTGTTGCAAAAGCACCGGGAGAAGAAGACGAAGATGATGAAAATATCAATCTTGAAGAATTACTCGCCGCTCTCAATGAAGAAGCGGAAGAGGAAGACGAAGGAAAGAAAGAGGAAGAGGAAGAAGAAATGGATGAAGCTCTACAAAACCAAGGGATTCCGACCACAGAACTTGCTGGTCAGAACAAAGGTGGTGGAGTAAAGGGTTATCCAGCAGGCCCGGATGCTAGTAAGAAACAGCTCACGGGCAAGAACCACAATATTAGTGGTAAAGGTAATATAGGCACCCCAGAGGGAACTGGTAAGCCAACAATGGGAGAAGCTACCCAATACAAAGTTGCTTTGAGGGAAGCTTATAAAACCATTGAATTCCTTCGTGGACAAATTAATGAGGTTAATCTGTTGAATGCTAAACTACTCTACACGAACAAGTTGTTTAAAGAATTCGCAGGTGTTTTGGACGACCCATATCGTATGAAGATCGTCGAATCATTTGACCTAACAAAGAGTGTTCGTGAAGTCAAGCTGGCCTACGCCCTATTGGCGGAGTCCCTAAATTTCGGTACGCATATGACGAGAATCCAATCTGTGAAGCCGGTTGCAAAACCAATTCCACAAAAGGGCCAAGTCAAGCAGATTACCGAAGGATTCGCATCAAAGCCGGTATCATCAACGAAACCTTCCAAGTTAATTACCGAAGGTAACGAGATGGCTCTGAGATTCAAGAAGCTCGCTGGAATCAAGGATGCACCAAAAGCTACTCCTGAAAAGAAGTAATTTACAATAGTGAGCAAACAACAAAAAGAAAAATAGAGAAAACAATATGGAAAATATTAAATCATTGTTAACAAACACTCTAAATCCTCAAGCTCGTTTGATGCAGGAAACCCGTGGTCTTGTGACCAAGTGGGATAAAACCGGTCTTCTTGATGGTATTAAGAGTGATGTGGAGAAATCCAACATGGCAGTGTTGCTCGAAAATCAAGCCAAACAGCTGATTGAAGAAGCAACCGCCACAGGTACCTCTGCAAACTCTGAACAATGGGCGGGCGTAGCTCTACCATTGGTCAGACGTGTATTCGCTGAATTTGCTGCGAAGGAATTCGTATCCGTTCAGCCGATGAACCTTCCATCTGGTCTTGTGTTCTACTTGGATTTCAAGTATGGTTCACAACACGGCGGCAGCCCTGCTGACCAATCAGGTTCATATTATCAATCATTGTTCGGTGGTACTGGTATCAAGCTGGGTTCTACCGATACATTTAGTGGTGGTCTATACGGCGCAGGCCGATATGGTTATTCCATCAATCAAAAGGTTGCAACAAGCGGTTCAATATATTTTACTACCGCCACATCGACATTGGAAGATATTGATTGGCTAGCAAATTATTACACCCAAACGGCTGCATCCGGCTCCGTACAAAGTGTTGTAAATAGTATTTCCAACTCCTTTGTAAACGGTCAACTTATTACTATTAAGAGCACGAACTTCTATAATCAATCAGTTTCCCAAGGAAACCCGTTTGACCCATTAGCTGTTCGTTCTTTTGTGCCGTTTGGCCTAGTACAAGCTGTCGGTTCTTCCGGCTCATTTGCAACCGCAAGTGCTGGAGTAAGCGGCGACATTTACTTCCCGCCATTCACGAAATTCGTGTTGGGCACGGGTATTGATGCCGGTGGTGCGCAAGTTGGAGAAGTCCAATTTGTCATATCTGCTAGTGTCAGTGGCTCTGTAACGGGTAGTATTATTTACAGTGTTCAGACAAGCCCACAAGACCGTGGTGACTTCGAAGATAACACTCAAAATACAAACGTCGCAGGTGCTGATACAGGATTCCCTTATCCAACAGGTAAGTCAACCACAGATACCGGTCTCAACAAGGATATCGGTATTCCTGAAGTAAACTTGCAACTTAACTCCGAACCAATCGTAGCTAAGACACGTAAGTTGAAAGCCGTTTGGACGCCTGAACTTGCTCAGGACTTGAATGCTTATCACAGCATTGACGCGGAAGCAGAATTGACAGCCTTGCTTTCTGAATACGTTTCTATGGAAATTGATTTGGAAATCTTGGATATGTTGATTAACGCAGTATTACCTATTAATATTGAACGTTGGAGCGCTCGTCTCAACACCGAAATCGTTCCTACGGGTATTGGTACTTATACTGCTGTTCAAACTACAGCGGCAGGTACTGGTGGTTATTACACCAAGGCAACATGGTACCAAACTCTTGGCAACAAGATTCAAAAGGTATCCAACAGAATTCACCAATTGACGCTTCGTGGTGGTGCTAACTTCATGGTTATCTCCCCATCAGTGGCAACCATCCTTGAATGTATTCCGGGATTTGTAGTGAATACCGACGGCGACCAAGCGAAGTTCGCTATGGGCGTTTCAAGAGTAGGCTCATTTGCCTCAAGATTCCAAGTTTACAAGAACCCATACATGACTGATAACATCATTCTAATGGGCTTCCGTGGTAATAACTTCTTGGAAACCGGTGCAGTATATGCTCCGTACATCCCATTGGTTCAAACACCGTTAGTGTATGACCCTGTGAACTTCACGCCAAGACGCGGTGTAATGACCCGTTACGCGAAGAAGATTGTTCGTCCTGAATTCTACGGTAAAATCTATATCGCAGATTTGGACACGGTATAATCTGAACAGGATAATTATTAATTCAAAAAGAGCCGTAGAAATACGGCTCTTTTCTTTTGCGTCGATTCAATATTCCTTGAATATTTATACTCATATGACCAAAAAACAATTAAAATGGCTTATTAAGGAAATCGTTCAACAAATTAATGAGACGTTTGATTTTATCCCAAGAACTCCAAAGTTAGCTTTATCGATAAATCGGTTCTCACTCACATCTTGGGAATATCGTCCATTGCTTGAACTTATAAGCCAAGCCAATGCTAAATTTAATTTAGGTATTAAAGATTTGCATAGATGGCAAGATAATAATGGTCAAGGTTTGCAAACTCAAGAAGAATGTAATAAACTCGCTAATGCTCTTGAATCTTTAATAGGGAAACAACCATATAATCGTCCTGTAAGAGGGCGAAATTTACCAAAAACCGTACCCGGTATAAAACCCGGCACACATTTAAAGCCCGGCGAAGAACCCTATCAAACTAATGTTGGAACCATTCAGAAATTTATCAAATTTCTTCGAACATGTGGTGGGTTTCAAATATGGTAACTTATTTATACTTATATGGCTATTGCTCGCATGACATATGGTGAATTGTTTGATATTCTAAAAGCAGGGGTGGATGAACCCAATGCTCTTTTTATAGATAAATTCCCGATTAAAGCATTGTCTTTATCAAGAAACACAATGT
>Ga0116112_1002458_pt1 | contig 11071 bp, 7 predicted proteins | sample June2015DPH_8_15_FD_89721 | JGI IMG/M metagenome (GOLD analysis project Ga0116112, IMG submission 89721) | Peatland microbial communities from SPRUCE experiment site at the Marcell Experimental Forest, Minnesota, USA - June2015DPH_8_150 | ecosystem: Environmental > Terrestrial > Soil > Wetlands >... | reverse complement strand
GAAGTGATTCAAAGGTTCACGATGAAACTTGATGTGAACCGAAGCGCCATCGATGAGTTTTTGCACTTTTTCTTTGAGCAAACCGTCCGGGTTGTCTCCTTCAAAAAGTAGTCGAATCTGAGAGCCTTTCTTTATTGCCTGCCTGCATTCTTCTGAAAACTGAGACAAAATCGGTATGATTCTTCCTTTGTCTGCAATCAGCGCGACTTCTTTTCTTGTGTTTCTAATTAGTTCTGAAGTCTTTGCTAAAATTGCTTTCTTTTCCGCTATCAGTATGTAGATGCTTTCTTCTCCGGGAAGCGGCTGCGTCCAGTCTTTAAGGGATAGTCTCTTGACACTGCTCTTCATGCCCGTTAACCGTTCATCAGATTTGCTTTTTTCTTCCGTCAACAGTAAGTTTAAGGCGTCCGAAATAGGCGTAGCTCGGATTTCAGTTGGTTTGCCTAGTAATCTTTCAATTAGGCCCATTTTTTCGAGTGACGGCAAAATTCTGTAGACGTCTTCCCTGCGCACTTTTGAAAACTTCGCTACCTGACCAACCGTAGTTTTTTCCAGCTTCAGTATTGCTAGGTACACCCTTGCTTGGTTAAGACTTAAACCCAAACCAAGCAGTAGGTCCGTGTTTTCGTCGTTGGACATTCTCAACTCCCGTGAACATTTCTTATGCAATTTGTATTTGAAATTTTTGGTCGTTTTCGCAAAATATGTAACTATCTTCGCTTTTCGAAAAAATGGGGGAAAATGAATATGACGTTTGTTAGCGATTATCAGATGCCTGAGACGGACGGTTTGCAGTTTCTGAAAGAGCTGAGAGAAAAGGGCAACCGTATTTCTTTTGTTTTTTTTAGTGGGGAAGGCAGGAATGAAATCAGCATTGAAGCTTTGGGTCTTGGGGCTGATAGGTACTTCAGCAAAATCGGTTCGCCATAAACAGTCTATAGAGAGCTGTCACACGGAATTGAATCAGCCATTGAGAGAGCAATGACAGAAATCGAAGTTTGGCAAAATCGTAGAAACATGAAGCAATGAGAAAAATGCCCACGTTTTCGCATTGGATAACCTTAATAATGCCTCCGTAGCAAAAAAATACCCGCTGCATCCCAACCGGCTAGAACTCTATTCTGTTGGAAGTGCTGTTTTTAGACTTAGGCGTTTGTATATGATTCTTCTAAAGCCAACATCCATCTGATTACGACTGCCCCTGTGCCCAGAATCTCCAGAAAGTAGTAGAGTTGAACGAGAAATAGGCACTCTTCTTTCCGAAACCCTCATTACTAATTTGTCATCATCAGTTCCAGAGAATGAAGCTTGTTTTGAGCTTATTCAAATTAAAGGCTCATGAATTTAGGAGATTAGAAATTAGATTAAAAAATTGAACACGCGTTACCGGTGAACAGTACTAACCTTAACGCGAAACAGGTTCATACTCTTGGTTTAAACTTCTTCACACTATTAATTTGCCAGTAAGAATAGCTTAATTGCGATTGAACCGGTTACGTTTTGCTGGCGTTTTGGCTATTGCCAAGGGGTGGGAGACAATTTAAATCCAACAATTGTCAATAGGTGGCTTTGATGTCTGAAGCCGAGCTCAAATCCAAACTTACGCTTTTTGATGTAACTAATCTAGTAGTTGGAGCCATAATCGGGGCTGACATATACGTCGCCTCTGCCTTAGGGGCAGGCCTTCTAGGACCATTTTCATTGGTTGCGTGGGTAGTAGCTGGAATAATAGCAATAGTGATTGCCTTGTGTTTTGCTCAGTGTTCTGCCTTGCTTCCTAGGGTCGGTGGGCCGTATGCATATGCGCGTGCGGCATGGGGTCCTTTTGCAGGTTTTATTGTTGGTTGGTCTCTTTGGCTTGCCGAATGGATATCGCTGGCCGTTTTCCCTGTGGCTTTTACTCAGTATTTGATGTTTTTCTTGCCTGGTCTCGATTGGATTTCTCAGGTTACCGTACGGGTGTTATTCGTTGTCTTTCTCATAGTTACAAATGTTGTCGGGGTCAGGGCTGCAGGAAGAACAAACGACATACTTACAGTGGTTAAGCTTGTTCCGCTGGTTTTCTTTGCTGTAATTGGATTATTGTTCATGGTCTTTAATATAACTTTGGTGACTGCGAATTTTTCCCCGTTTTCCCCTTTTGGCGTTGGCAGTTTTGGGGCGTCTCTTGTTTTGATATTCTGGGCTTATGCAGGCTTTGAAATTTCAACAATTCCAGCAGATGAGATAAAAGATCCGGGTAGAACAATCCCCAAGGCTATAATACTTGGAATTTCAATCGTAACTGTATTCTATTTGACAACAAACATTGTGCTTTTTGGAGTGAGGCCTTGGCGTTTGCTGGCTCTGGATAAGGCGCCTTTGACTGCCGCGACCAGCGCAATTCTAGGTTCAAGCCCAACGTTGGCTCTGATCGGTGTAATTATAGTAGGGGTTGGAGCCTTAATTTCGGTTTCTGGTTCTGACGAGTCAGGAATGATAGGGACTTCGAGCCTTGGGTATGCGCTGGCTGCTGATGGTCTTTTTCCAAGCGTTTTCGCCCGAGTTCATCCAAGATTTAAGACGCCTTACTTGGGAATAATCATTTCAGCCGTCACAGCGCTTGTAGCAGCGCTCATTGGCAATCTAAGCGTGCTGATAGCGACTTCTGTGTTTTTCATGGCAGTTGCCTATGCGGCGACAAGTGCGTCAACCTTTTTCTTGCGGCGTAAGGGTGCTAAAGCTCATTTTAACCTTAGAAGCTTGTTCATTCCAATTCTTGGAGTAATCTTTTCCCTATACCTGATCACACAGTGTAATTTTAATCAAATTGCGTTAGGTCTAGTCCTGCTTTCTGTGGGAGTCCCTATATACATTAAATATTCGCCTAAGAAAGAAATTGCTGAACTTAAAGAGGCTTTAATTTCCCGAGAGTCAATCTTGAAAAGAGCACACGCCCAAGAGGAGAGGTTTCTGGCTCATGTTTTGCAGCACATTAAAAGGTTCTATAGACGAAGAGTTGGAAAGAAACAGGCACGGGACTTAACTAAGTAGGGTTAAGCGTAACGGCACCGACATTGATGATATATTCTTAATGCTTCTTATGCATAACCCTTTCATAGAATAGGATAAAGGCCTGAAAACAGGTGTCTATGTTACAGTTAAAGCTCCATGAATTAGTTAGGTAACTTGCTACTTCAGACTTGTTAGTCAAAAACTTTAATTTAGTTTGATCGATATCTAAGTTAAGGTATCATAAATGGTCGGGAAATATTATGAAGCAAAGTGTCACGAATGAGGATATTAAGCGATTCTTAGCATCTTTTGATAAGGACCCTAAGAATCTTCTTGCGTTGAACGCGGTGACCCAGAACGGTATTGCAGCTGTGGCTTTGAGTCGAAAAGAAGTCGATCGAATTAACTACACATTCAGTAATCTCATAGAGTCGCCGGAGGCTACTAATCAAGAGCGGTCTGGGCGGTGTTGGTTATTCTCTGGGCTTAGTCTCCTTTGCCTGGAAGCTATGAAAAAGTTGAACCTTCAGACCTTTGAACTCTCCGAGGTCTACCAGATGTTCTGGGATAAATTGGAGAAGGCGAATTATTTCCTTGAGAACATCATCGAGACCAGAGATGAGCCATTGGACAGCAGGATGCTTCACGCGCTTCTCTCTGATCCACTTTCCGATGGTGGACAGTGGGACATGTTCGTGAATCTCGTAGATAAGTACGGGATTGTACCGAAGTCTTTTATGCCGGAGACAGTCAGTAGCAACGATTCCGATTCTATGAACACTCTGCTAGTCTCCAAGCTGAGGGAATATGCGAAGTTGCTCAGGGATATGTATGCTCAGGGTTCTTCTGCAGAGGAATTGCGAAAGTCAAAGTGCGAGTTACTTGAGGAGTTCTATCGAATGCTTGCAATTCACTTAGGGAAGCCTCCGTGCAAATTTTACTGGGAGTGGCGAGATAAAGACAAGGTATTCCACAGGGATGGTGATATGACACCTAGAGAGTTCTACAAGAAGTATGTGGGCGTTGACTTGGATGGTCTAGTCTGCCTAATAAACGCCCCAACCAAGGACAAGCCCTATAATAAAATCTATACGGTGCAGTATCTTGGTAACGTCATCTGTGGACGTCCGGTTCGTTACTTAAACGTTGATATGAAGACATTGAAGAAAGCTGCCGTCGACATGATAAAGGGCAACCATGCGGTTTGGTTTGGCTGTGACGTTGGCCAGATGCTTGAAACAGAGATGGGCGCAATGGATTTGAACGTATATGATTATGCCATCGTTTACGGAACAGATTTTAAGCTAGATAAGGCCGGAAGATTGGAATATAGAAATAGCGAGATGACACACGCTATGGTGCTGACAGGTGTGGATCTTGATGAAACAGGAAAACCGAGAAAATGGAGGGTTGAAAACAGTTGGGGGGCTATGATTGGGGACAGAGGTTATATGTATATGATGGATGAGTGGTTCGACGAATACGTGTTCGAAATAACTGTTAGAAAAGAATACCTCTCTCCAGAGCTCTTGAGTGTTCTTTGCACCGAACCTGTTGTTCTTTCACCTTGGGATCCTATGGGAGGATTAGCAAAGCAAAATTGAATTGTTCAACTCTATAGCTAATTCTTCTAAGTCGCTATTTTTTCTCTTCAGCTTTCTTTGTAGTATATGGCGTCAAAATCTCATTCCTGGTCTACCTTTGTAATTTGAAACGGCTCTGATGTTTACTTCTTGAGTTATGGATTTGCTTAATATTTTAAGCGTGCGCTCTCCCCCAGTTCCTAATCGCCAGCGCCATCTTCTTCTTAGCATTTGCAATTCTAAAGATCTTCACCTAACAAGAAATTCTCACAAAAAAACGCCAAGATCTAAGCAGGCTGACCCACGCTTAACTTGCCCTCATCGCTACCAACCCGGCAAAGCACGCACGCTAATTAGGCGCCAGCTATCCCCGTCGGTTCTTCTTGTGGGTTAGTTCCAAGTTCTTTCTTGCTTGAGCCGCCATTTTGCATACTTCTTACGAACGCTATTGCTTCTCGAAATTTGCGAGGCAAGTACAGCGCCTCTATGCCTGGACCGCGAAGAGTGTAACCTGTTCTGGCTTGAACGGCGAAGATGACGCCGGTAATTAGAAACGGGAGAAGGGACAGGAAGTTTATGAACGCTCCGAGAATAGGCGACTGCAGGAACGCCTGAGGAAGAATGGATCGGACCAGCTCTTCTAGTCCCGCAACGAACGCTCTTGAAAAAATCTGACTGAAAAACGGCAGAGAAAAAAGAAAAACAGAAATTGCCACGCCCAATACAAGTGTTTTCCAGGAGTACCGCCGCATGTATTCTATGGATGAAATGTTTTTGAAGGGAATTTCCGTGACTTTTCTGGAAAGAAAGCCTCTTTTGATAAAGAGCCTCTTTTCCGTCGCAATGACACCCCAGCTGCCTGAGGACCAACTCTTCAAAACGTTCTCAGGCGATGAAAGAGTAGAACGGGCTTCGCTAGGAATTTCTATTAAGCCTCTTTCTTTGATTAGTTCAGCTGTCAACGCCTGGTCAAGGTCAGCCGTCAAATTGGATATGGCGAGGCCCATGGTCCTTTTCTTGGCGTTTTCTGAAAGCTCCCTCCACAATCCCGGATTATCCACAAGCTTGCGGACAGCCACCGCCGCGCCCTCTATGTCTTCAGGGCCTCTCACATGGAGGCCTTCAACTCCGTCATGGATGAGCCATTTCTGTCCCCCAACCCCCGAAGTGACGACGGGAACACCGTTGTACATGAACTCCATCTGCGTCAATCCCAACGCTTCCAGCCGGCTTAAAATTATGTTTAAGTAGGAAGCTTTGATTAGGAGCACTTTTTCCTGCTCATTTATCTCGCCCAGATACGTCACGTTTGGCATGCCCTTGGTTTCTTGGATGACTTTTTCGGCGTAGGGTGAACCGCCTTTTCCAGCCAAAACGAAATGAATGTCCGTTCTTTCTTTGAGGTTCTCAGCTATTTTTATTACAGCCATCGGGTTTTTTCGTTCCTCAAGACTGCCCAAGAAAGAGACTATTTTTGAGTCTTTGTTGATCTTAAGGGCTTTCACGAATCTTCTAGTATCGGCATTCGCGTATCGCAGAAATACTTCATCGTCCACACCGCCCGGGAACAGGAAGCACTTCTTAGGGTCAGCGCCCATCTTAACTTTAGCTTCTTTCTCCAAAGGTGTAACGACGATTATGAGGTTGGCGATTGAAAATATCTGAGGCAAAGTCAGTCTGTTCCACACGGTTCGGAAAGATCGCTCAGCCAAAGAATATCTTTTTGGGGTGGGCTCTTGGAAGTGGGACATCTGGCAGAACACTAGCGGGTCTTGGTATCCACCGATGTCTTTCATGTAACGTCGCCACTCTACGAATTTGGCAACATCTTCAGGCCCATTCCACAAAGTGCTATGTGTTATGAGCACATCAAGTTCGAACTTGTCCACGATCTTTTCAAGAGTAGAAATAAAATCTCGGAAAACTATTCGCCTGGGAGGCCACCTTGCGATGTAGCTTTCAACCCGAATTATCGGTATTTGCAGTTCCGCGTCGTCGGCGTAGATGTACCCACCGAGTTTGGTTAGATTCTCTGAGGAGACAACTTTTTCTCCATCATGGAACACGCTGGTGATAAGGTATGCTTTGTTCCCAAGCTTTATGAACTCGCGTACCATTCGTTGGGCTACGAGTTCTTGCCCTTTGCTTCTGCTTGTTTGGTACATGATAACGCCAATTCGTTTCTTCAGCATTGCCGTTGGCTCACAAGTGTTTAGCGTCTAATAACTTGAATTGATTTGAGGTTTAAAAAAGTGACTCAACTCCACTCTGTTGAAAGCCGAGGCATGGGCGTATGGCCTGGTTCTTTGGCGCTTTACACGAAAGGCTAAAGCTACCCGAAACGGTATTATCCTGTGGGCGGCTGTCAGGTTGAAACAGAAAAATGCTGGGACAATAGTTGGAGCATTGTTCACGGATTATGACGGGACGATAAGCCCTATAAACGTTTCACGGTTAGAATCGCGAGTCCCCCCGAAAATCATGTTGGTGCTTAACAGGATCAGAGAACGTATTCCCGTGGCTGTGATAACTACCAAGTCACTTGAGTTTGTGGTCGCAAGGACGCCGTTTGCTTGTGCGTGGTCTGCGCTCGGAGGGTTGGAGACCAGAATCGGCGAAATCACGTCTCGGGCGTCATGCTTGAAAACTACACGGGACTTGGCAACTGCTCTACGATACGCGAAGAGCATGTCAGAGGGTGTCTTGGCAGTGGAGGAGAAACGGGATTCCAGGGGAGAAGTCGTAGCGTTTTCAGTTGACTGGCGCTTTGCTGATAACCCGGACAGAGCAGAAAAGACGGCCATGATGGTTCTTTCTTTTTGTGAAAGTTTGCCTGTGGTGGCCTTCAGATATAAGGGACAACCGTTTTTTGATGTTTTTCCGTGTGCCGTGAACAAAGGAAAAGCCCTGCTAGACTTGAAACAGAAACTCGGAGTGCTGGCTAGTGTCATGTACATGGGTGACTCAGCTATGGATAATCCAGCGTTTGAGTTGGCTGACGTCGCCGTGGGTGTGGTGCATGCGGAGACGCCGAAGAATCTTGTGTGTGACTATTTTGTCCGGTTTGAGGATATGGTCAGTTTTTTCTGGTGTCTACTAGAAAACGATTTTCTTTTTGATCCGCATTTTCCCATGATTCTGCACAAGAAAGCATAGCTACTTGTGTTTTGAATTCTTGAGCCGAGTAGCAAAACTATTTCTGTTTCCTCAGGGAGGAATATTGTTAAGATGATGCCGTAAATGAAGCTGCCTTCTATAAACTTAAATGAAAATGAGCTTGCTGATTTTGATCAGGCTATACAAAAGGAGTGGCTTGTGACTAACGGTTTAGGGGGCTACGCCGCCTCGACCGCATTGGGTATAAACACTAGGAAATATCATGGGTTGTTGGTTGCTGCTTTGCATCCTCCGGGTGACCGAACCGTCTGCCTTTCCAAGCTCGATGAAGAAATATGCGTTGGCAACGATATTTTCTGTCTTGGAGCGAATGAGTTCATTGGTGTAATTCATCCTCATGGCTACCTTTTTTTGAATGAGTTCTGGGTTTCTCCATTTCCGACATATCGTTATGAAGCTGAAAAAATTGAAGTCAGAAAGACAATTTTCATGCCTTATGAGAGAAATGCGGCAGTCGTTATTTATCATGTGAAAAACTCGGGCGTGGAAGATACAAAGATCAAGGTTTACCCTGCGATGTCTTGTAGGCATTTTCATTCAGTTGTTGACAGAAGGGCAAACCAACTATGTTTTACTCAAAACTCAAGAGCGAGAGAAGTGGAACTTGTCTTTAGCCAGCCGAGGGCCACTTTGGTCTCAAGAGCTATCAAAGGCACTTTTTCCTGTAACTCGAACTGGATCGATAGGCTGCGTTATCGGGAGGAAGAGGCACGTGGCGAGAGTAGCATTGATGATTGTTTCCAGCCTGGATTTTTCGAGTTTGCTCTTCCACATGAACATGAGGCTAAGTTTGCGATAGCTACCGCTGTAACGGAGAACAATGGGGAAGCAATTGCCATTTTGAATGAAATGGGCAACAGCATCAACGAGATTGAGTCTCTTCTGGCGCGGGAATTGAATCGTAAAACTACTCTTTTGACCCGATTTTATGAAACGCATGAAGGGGTAACGGCGGAGGATTGGTTAAGCTGGATTCTTTTGGCGGCGGATTCTTTCATCGTGAAAAAAGGCGAGAGAAAGTTCATCATTGCCGGTTATTACTGGTTCGAGCCTTGGGGAAGGGATTCGTTCATTTCGTTGCCAGGACTCATGCTGGTACCTCGAAGATTTGATGATGCAAGAAAAGTCCTTCTGAAATTCTCAAGTTATAGCAAGCGAGGGTTAATACCTGATTACATTGATGACAAGACTGGAGAACCAGCGTACAATACTGTTGACGCCACTTTATGGTACGTTAACGCTGTCTTGCAATACTTGAAGTACACGGGCGCTTTCGAATTTGTGAAAGCTACTTTCTGGGATGGTTTAAAGGATATCATTGATAATCATCAGAAGGGCACAGAATATAACATACATGTTGACCCGGATGGGTTGCTTGAACATGGCTCAAGGCTTACTTGGATGGATGCTGAAAATGACGGGGTGGCAGTAACTTCAAGAGCTGGAAAAGCTGTCGAAATTCAAGCATTATGGTATAATGCTCTTCGAATATGCGAGATATTGGCGAAAAAGTATGGAGAGAATGCACTTGCAGACGATTATTCTTCAATGGCGGATAAGGCTAAGTCGAGCTTCAATCGGAAGTTTTGGAATAGTGAGAAGCGGTGCCTTTTTGATGTTGTGGATGAGCATTGTGCCGATCAGTCGGTTAGATCCAACCAGATCATTGCTGTCGGGCTAGATTTCACGATGTTGGGAAAAGATAGGCAAAACCTTGTTGTTGACTTTGTTATGAAGGAGTTTCTTACTCCTTACGGGTTGAGAACGCTTGCTAAGAGTGATCCGCGTTATAGGGGCAGATATTTTGGTAATAGGAGGACGCGGAATTTGGCTTATCATAATGGTCCTGTTTGGCCCTGGCTGACTGGACCTTTGACGAAGGCTTACCTAAGGACGAAGGGCAAGGCGAATCGTCAATTGAAGTTTGCGCAGGAGACTTTTCTGTTTCCGTTGTTTAGCCAGAAGACTATTCAGAGCGGGTTAGGATCGATAAATGAGCTTTACGATGCCGATTTGCCTTACGCGCCAGGCGGTTGCATAACTCAAGCTTGGAGCGTCGCTGAGCTTCTAAGAGCCTACGTGGAAGATACTCTGCAATTCAGGCCGCCTTATGAAAAAGAGGTTTTCAACCCTAAGACAGTATGATTCTTTTGATCCTAAGCCGCAGTTTCAGCGGTAACTGTAAAAACTACGGATACCCATCCTCAGCATCGGACCAAAAAAGAGAACTATCCACATAAAACTGTTGTACAAGAAACAAGCAGTTCTAGTACCGCCAAAAGTCAATCAGTTTTCGCGCGCCAGCTTGTTGCAAAATTGTAAAAGTTGACATGTTGCTGTTTAAGCTTGTTTGAGCTTGAATACTCAGGGTGAAGGATGGAGAAACCCGAATTCTCATGCACCCTACTGTCTAAACTGAACTTAGATGATATTGAGAAGGTTGTCAAGGGAGCTTACCATAAAGAAGACGGTCCGGGCAGGCTGCCCAGGAAGCCGATGGGCATATTCAAAGCGTTAATCGTGAAAAGGCTTCAGCAGGTTCCCAGCGAGAGAGAACTGTGCCGGCGAATGTGGAAAGACGATAACATAAGAGAGTTCTGCGACATTGAAGCCGAGGAGAAGCTCAGAATACATAGCGGGGCTGATATGCGTCCCTCAGTCGTGTGACGACAATAAACCTTTCGATTGGCTTAAACAATCGAAACCTCGCAAGGCGTTTTACCGGCAATCGCAATTGCAGTAAAACGGGTTTATGTCGGCGCAATATCTTCAACGTACAACCAATAGCTATTCGTCTCGTGCATAGCGGTTCTTGACTGCGTTGCCCTCACCGTAACAGGACAACACATCAGAAAATAAAAGAGCGGACTATCAAGACCGCGCTTTTGAGCTGTCTTAACAGCTCCCCTCATTTGTGCCAATGTAATAAATCAGTTAGTTCTTTTTGGCATCTTTTTAGCGCGCTTTAAAGGCTGACGATGACAACGAACATTAACCAATTTAGTGCCTAATTATTGAGGAGGTTAAAGAGTCATCGATAGGTCCTTTGTCTGTCTGGGCGCGGCAGGCCAAGTTGTAGGTGGGAGTTCACATAGATATCGACTTAATAGCAACTTGCACTCTATGTTATTGTAGAAGTAGCTAACTCTAAGTGAACTTGAAAACTGTTGGAAGGGAGGTGAAAATGAATGGCAGATATAGTTGATATTGCTGTTGAGGCTGGGGGTTTCGAAACACTTGTCGCAGCAGTACAAGCGGCAGGATTAGTTGAAACATTGAAAGGTAAAGGGCCGTTCACGATTTTTGCGCCAGATGAT
>Ga0116112_1002436_pt1 | contig 11149 bp, 15 predicted proteins | sample June2015DPH_8_15_FD_89721 | JGI IMG/M metagenome (GOLD analysis project Ga0116112, IMG submission 89721) | Peatland microbial communities from SPRUCE experiment site at the Marcell Experimental Forest, Minnesota, USA - June2015DPH_8_150 | ecosystem: Environmental > Terrestrial > Soil > Wetlands... | reverse complement strand
CGCCTCACTTTGACCGTAACCGACGTGCGCGTACAGCAGTTGCTCGATATAACCGAGGAAGACGCGCGCGCAGAGGGCTTTGAGGACGGCCGGCTTGATGATGGATTTGGACCACGCGAAATTGGCGTCGGCTACACGATCGAAAGCCTCGGGACGTTCGCGTCTGCCGCTGGAATGTTCCAAATCTACTGGACAGAGATTCACCCGGAATGGGATGGGTTCAGTTCGCCGTGGGTCGCGGCAATCTCTTTCACCGTCGAGCGCCGCAACATCGACGCCCTCGCCAATGCGCCGACATGCGAGGCAATAGAAGAGAGGATCAAGCAATGACAGACGTTGAAATTGGCTCAATCTGGAAACACCGCAAGGGCGCCAAATATCGCGTGCTTGGCTTCTGCACGCTTGAGGCGACGGAAGAACGCGCCGTCCTCTATCGCTTAAATCGCATATCCGGCGATTTTTCCGACGGCGAGTTTGTTTGGTGTCGGCCTCTGAGCGCGTTCTGCCAGGATGCGCGGTCGAACTGCTGGCCGAGACGTGTGCGCGCATGATGCACGCCAGCCTGATAGATGGCGTGGAAGATAATCCGGCCAATCTGCCGCGCCAGATGTGCCTCGCCACGCTCCGCGCGCTCCTGGCGAAGAGCGAGGACGCCCCATGACCGCCCCGCGCCCGGTCCGCCTGCGCCTGTCGCGCGAGAAGGGCTACCGCCTTCAAGATCACTCCTTCGCCGTCAACGGCCTGCCAGCGGTAAACTGCGCGCGGACGAGCACGTGGGGAAATCGCTGGAAGATTGGTACGCATTCGAACGCCCTCGGTCGCGCCGTCAAGACGGCTAAGGAAGCAGTTGACCTCTATCGCAAGCTCGCGTGGCCAGAAGACCATCATCGCGCCTGGGTGCGCGAAAATCTGCGCGGCAAGAACCTCGCCTGCTGGTGCTCGCCTGGCGAGCCCTGCCACGTCGACGTGTTGCTCAAACTCGCCAACACGCCGATTTGCGAGGCCCCCCCTTAACATCTTCCCCGGCATGAATGCCGGGGTTTCTCGCGGAGCATTCGATGACAAGATCGCACGCGGTCCCGATTGGGCAGATTTTCGGGAGGGCTACCGTTCTCCGTGCAGTCGACGCTGTTGGTAAGCGACGTGTAGCATGTTTGTGTGATTGCGGAGAGACATTCGAAGTTCTCTTGGCTTCATTGAAATCGGGAAACACATCCTCTTGCGGATGCGGTTTGGTGGCGTCCAGGACGCGCCACGGCATGCATGATAGCCCGGAATATGGCGCGTGGCTGCGATGATCCAGCGCTGCACGAATCCGAAATGCAGCGAGTTTCACAATTATGGGGAGCGGGGAATATCTGTTTGCTCCGCGTGGTTGGCTTCGTTTGAGGAATTCTTTGCCCACGTCGGAAGCCGCCCGACGAAGCGCTCCGTGCCCTATGCGCGATCCTGATCCTCGGCGCGCTGCTCGCGGCCGTGCCTATCCAGTTAACACCCAACGGAGCTAGATGCTGATGGTCTATGATCAGACGACGCAAGTCACACTAGAATGTCCGCAATGCAGGTCTTACAAAACAATACCGCGCCGCAGGGATATCCCGTTTGCGGTGCGCGTCATCGAACTACTTTGCCCGGAATGCGTCTTAGACGAAACCGAACCGCATATTGAACGGTGGTTCAGCGCACCAGGCATTGAATTACCGCAAAACATGAATATCGAGCCTATCTTGTGGCCGTGCTCCGACTGCCCACCAATAGGCTACCCAACTGATAAGACTAGATGTAGGGATTGCTTGAGTGACCCGGACCGCTTGCGTGAAGATAGAGACGAGCTCCGACGCCTTTTTGGAGAATCCTAATGGACGCGATCCAAGACGCTAGAGAGTTTTTGGAGAATAATGGGCAATATGGGACACTTCGTGCGCTCGACGCCGAGCCTAGAACTTCTCGTGATCCCGCGGTCCTGGCGTCGGTCGGAGCCGATGTTCGAGCCGGTCGAACATCGCCTGTACCTCTTCCCGCTTCGGAATTCCGGCGATCTCGACGCGCAGATCGCCGCTGTCCTTGCGCAGGCTGTCGATGTGGTTATGAACCTCGCCGAACATCTTGTCGTCGACGACGCAATGATCGTCAAGTTCCTTTTTGCTTGCATCGATCGCGCTTCGCAGACCCTTGATCGTCTCATTGAGCGAGCCGTATCGCGTTCCGACATGGAGGATGGCGCCGATTGCGGCGAAAATCCCGCCGCCGCTCGCTAGGGTCACGATCGCCTCCCAAAGGCTCCAGCCATTGTCTCCCCCAACAGTTCCGGCCATCGCTGTTCCTTTCGCCCCTTGATATAGGGCCTCAGCCCTTTTGCATTTCGGTCAGCTCTTCGGCGCTAGCGTCGGCGCTCCGATCGGCGCAAGCGCTCCGGCCCAAGTGAAGCAATCGCGCGGCGTCGAATCGGCGATGGCGGGAATGGAGGCAACTGCATGACCTAGCCCCCGACCGCCGCGAACATCGCCTCGACTCCCGGCCAATCCAAACCGTCCGGTGTCTTGGCCTTGGCCTTGTCGAGTATGTCCTGGGTCAGGAGGACATAGAGCGCTCCGGTTTCGCCGGAGAAGTACTTCGCCATCGCCGCGATCGTCAGCCAACCGTCCATGCCCCATGTGGAAATATTGGCCTTCGTGAAGTCGGGATAATCCACTAGAAACGTCGCGTGGCCATCGTTGGGATTCGGCGAGCCGGCGACATCGAAGGTGAACCCCGATGCGGCGGGGGGTGGTGATATCCACGCGGCAGGAAGTTCGCAAACGGACATCAACCCTTCGAAAACATCGATCGCCGAGAATACTTCCTCGGGATCGGTTGCATCAACCACGAGAAAGCCGATCACCTTATGCGTGCCGTCCGGCAGGAGGCCATTCGTCCCGGCGTATTGCATTGCCGAGATCGGGTCGGAGCCCTGATCGGTCGAGGGGTCGCTCGCGATGAATCCGGTGTTGCGGCTATAGAAGCCGAGAACGTCATCATCTACATAAGCCGCATCATACGTGCCGCCGTTGCAGCGCTTGACCGCCGAATTGCGGAACAAGGCGACGTCGACGCAATCGCCATATCGATCGTTGCCCCAGAGCTTCGAGAGGGGATCGGTCGCCGCCGCCGCATAGTTGCACGAGGGCCGCGCCTTGGGCCATGCCGGCGTCTTGAATAGGGCCAGATTGGCGCGCGGATGACCGCCTTCGGGACGAAGGCACCCGCCGATATGAAAGCTCTGTCCCGTGACGGGATGGACGATGATGCGGCCGGTCATTTTGGCGCTCCTGGATTTGATTTTGGTTCACCGATCGGCGTCAGCGCCGCGCATGCGACGAGGACATCGCGGGGCGTCGCCAGCCGCACTGTCGCGGGTGCGCCCTTGATGATCCCAGCCATGAGCAGAGCCGCGGTCTGGAGGGCGCTGCAAATCCACGACGGGCTTTCCGGCCAGCTTGGCGCCTCGCCGGTCACGAAGCCGTCAGCCATCTCGGCGATGGCGATCATGTCGTAAGGCTTGCCGATCTGCGATCGCAGGAAGTCGTGAAATGCCAGCACTGCGTCCGGGGGGCACGGCACCGTGACGTAGAGGTCTTGCGTGTATGTGGTGTCGTAGTTGGCGGCGCGCGCTTGGACGCCGCCGTCGATGTGAGCCCCGAGTAGGCTGCCATCGGGCATCTGCGCTTCGACGTGCTGATAGGGGAAGCCGAGTTCCGCCCCGCGGATGATGCGCGAGACGAGATCGGTCGAGCTGACGAACCGCAGGGTGATGCTCATGACGGGGCCCCGTAGTTGACGCCCAAATTCAGAAGCGCCCCCGGCAAGGCGTTGAGCGCCAACGATGAGGAATCAGCAAGGGCGAGAAGCGCCGGCAACTGCGCATCATCCGCCGCAAGCGACGCGATGACGGCCCCTATGTCGAGCGTCCCGGTAGCGGTCAGCGCCGCGAGCGCAGCCGGGGGGATATCTTGATCGGCCGTGTCGGAAATGACGCGCAGCCATCCGAAGGGGATGTGGTGCTTGGCTGCGACGCACGCGGCGGTGATCGACTCCAAATCGACAGCGTCAGCCCCGGTCCTGTTCCGCAGGGCCGTTTTCTGCGACGCCGTCGCCACGGTTGTATCCGACCACGTGATGAAGACCGGAGTTGCTCCGGTCATTCGTCGGATGGATTCGGACCAAGCCGAATCACACGAAACGGGAGGGACCGGAGCGGAGCCGGCCGACCCGATGCTGACGACCCCAAACCCAACGCCGACGCACACCTCTCCGCCTTTCAATGCCGGGTTGAGCGCGCCGGCTGTTCCGACGCTCAAAATGCGGGTACAGCCGCCTGCGACTGCCCCCTCGATCGCCGATGTCAGCGCTGGACCTTCGAGTCCCCAGATGGCGACCGTGTTGTCTCGTTTGCCGAGATCGTTATCCTCATTCCACATCCCGAGGACGACGCAAGTGTCTCCGGTCGCCATCTCAGTTTGCCGCCGGGCTGGGCGATGGCGTCGGAACCGGCGACGGGCTCGGCGCCGGCGCGGGCGTCACCGGGAGCGCCGGGGACACCATGACGACCGTAGGCAGCTTGGCGCAGATTGCTTCAAGGCCGGGAACCGTGATGCCAATTCCGAGCGTTGCGATCGCATTGTCCGCTTCCGCGAAGACCGTCTGGCAAGCCTGCACGCCGCACAACTGCTTGATCCCGGCGATCGTTAGGCGCAGCCCCTCCAAATCCTCGGCGGCGTGCCCGGAGATCAGCTTGGGGTGAACTTTGAGAACCGACATGAGGGTTTGGCCGGCAACGGCGCAGTCGTGGCCGTTACCGTCCTGTAATTCGGGGATTTCCGTCGAGAGCGTCTCGGCGGTGTCGAGCCCGACGGAAAAATAGGCAATGATGGCAGTAAAGATGTCAGTCGTCGTGGCGCCCGGCGTCGGAAGAGGAACCGGCAGAGGAATCGGCGGTGTCCATGTTCCGACCTTGGCGGCAACCCTCATGTCTTCTGCGTGAGCGGGCCGCGCGCCGCCGATCATCAAACAGGCGGCGAGAACGGCGGCGAGGAAGCCGAAGGCCTTGGCCGCGTTGGCGGCTGCCGTCGCCTGTCTAACGATTAATGGATCAGGAGGAGCCAGCGGGCCGGGCTGACTGGACGAATAGCCGTGCAGCACGGCGTTGAGCACCAGCGCGATCATGCCGGCCCAGGCCAGGATTTGCGACGCGCTGGCCGTAAATCCGAGCGCGTTGAGCGTCGGAATGCTGAGGCCGGTCAGTATGGCGTAGGCGACGTTGAGCCCGATCGCCACGCTCGGGTTGATTTGAAATTTGTTCATCGCATTCTCTTCCCTCGTTAGAGTGCCGCGCCGAGCGGCGGGTTTTACGGTCCGGGCCACGCTACCGCAGCCCCTACAATCATACCAGTAAGAAATCCCCACATCCCAAACCATGCGCCCCCCGCCCACCCGAATCCCACCGTGAAACAAAAGACGCGGACGATGCGGGCGGGAGTCACGGTAGGCGCAAGCCTCGCGCGTCTTTCAACGTCTTCGTCATGATGCGGCGCAACACCTTTTGCTGCTGGGCCTCGTGCTCTTCATTCTCGTTTAGCCCCCACCTGACCGTGCGCTCCGGGATGCCCAGAACCAATCCTATCTCGTGAGGAAACATTCCCCGGTCCCGCATTGCCCGCGCTTCGTTTGGCCATGCGACGGGAAAGTGCTTCATGGCGCGGGATTAGCCACGATAAACGCTTGATTCTCGGAAACCCACACGGCCCACCGCTCGGCTCCCTGCCCGCGCCGTTCCGCCGCGTCCTCAGCGCCCGCGCCCTCGAATAACGTACACGCAGCGACCGAAGCGTCATGTGCCGTATTCTCTCTCGCGATGGCGTCGCGCGCCGCCGCGTGAGTGTGGTTCATCTCCCACCAAGCTGCGGCGACGATCTTCTTGATCGACGCCTCGGTGCGCACGTCGATCCCGGTTTCCGAGAGGATCGTCGCGCCGCGAGGCGTCCAGTGCCACTGATAGAAATTGAACGCCTGGTCGTCATCGCCGTGCGCCGTCGACTCGAACGCGCTTTCAAATTCAGCCTGTGCCACCATGGCGAGCGCGAAGGGGATCGAGACGCCAAGGTCGCGCCATGCGTTGTAACACTGCGCAGCGCGGTTGAAGAAGATGTTACTGGCCGGGGGCCAGACGGGCAACGGGGTCATTGGGGCGCTCCCTTGATTTCGGCGATGCGCGCCGTCACGAGCCCAAGCGCCCATGCGTTCGTCACGAGATTGCCGGGGCATGCATGATGGTCTGCAATGCAATCGCGATGGAAAGCCACCGCCGTCTCGGGATTCCAGCCGAACCGCACGCACAGCGCCGCGATGATGTTGGCCGACGCCTGCATCGACGCGAGCCCTTGGCCGGTCGACGGGTCGTCGCCGCCGGTAGTGAAATTTCCGATCGTCTCGACGCCGTAGTAGTTTTCGTTGCGGCAAGAATCGTGGACGCCATCCGAATTCACGTCGCAGAGAACCCACGACCATCCGTCGGGGGCGCCCATGAAATGCGGCCCCGAATGCCATCCCATATTCTTGTAATAAGGATCGAGGCCGGCGCCGTAGTTGATCCGCGTCGTCGGCGACCACGTATTCCAGAGCCCGAGACTGGGGCTTCCGGTGTTGTGCCAGACGACGCCTTCCGGCGCCCACATGCGTCCCGCGTAGGATGTTCCGGCCGGGGCCGGTTTGAAGTTCGTCTTCTGGATCGCCGAGATGTATTTCACCATGGCGTCGGCGTCGAGCCGAAGAACGGGGTTGATGAAGCTCATAGCAGTTCAGTCCCCCAACGGATTCCCCACATCGCGTGCTCCTGCGTAGGCGGTCATTCGTCGTCCTTATAGTTGGTCTTGGCCGGCAACCCGATCGCGACAAATAGACCCGCAAGCCCGGCGAACACGAACACCACGAGCGCGGTCCATTCGGCGTCGTTCATAACCCTCTCCCGGCGTGGACCAAATCGCCGCTGCCAACCTGCATGACGATCCGGATCGCTTCTGGACCGAGCTTGATCGGCGCGCAGGCCCGGTCGCCGTCGACAAAGATGATCGAGGCCGAGCCGTCGGGACGCAGCGACATTTCGGCATGATCGCCGGGCGGCAGCGACGCAGGCGTATCCGGCGCCATGACGAACAGGCCGCGCACAAACTGAAACTGATCGTTGGTCAGAGCGATGAAGTCGCCGCCGCCCATCGCATGAGCCATTTCCTTGGCCGATTCGATGGCGCCGCAGGGGAATTGCGACGCTTCGTCCGCGCGGGCGAGACGCGGACCGATGACGGCGAATCCGCCGGCGAGCGCGATGGCGGCGAGAAATCCGAGGCGCGCGAAGGCGCCTCGCGGCCAGCGAGGGTCCATCATGGCGACGCCGCCGGATTTGGCGCTGGTTTCGGCGCGTTTTTGGCCTTCTCGTCGGCGAGTTGCTTTTGCAAATCGGCGAGCTGTTGCTGCAAGCGCTGGTCCTGAACAGACAATTGCACGACTCGACCGTTGGCTTCGACGAGAAGCTGAGAATAGGCGGAGAGCGCCGGATCGGGCGGGGTCTGCTGCGCTAGGGCCGGCGCGGCGATGGCGCACAGCGCGCCGACGATAAGGATTCGCTTCAACATTTCACCTTCTCCAAGGTTGCCGGCGCGGTGGAGATGAGACGCGCACGCCCGCCGGCGCTCGTGCGCGAATTGGTCATTCCGTTCCTGTCCGCAACGCATCGATCCGCCGCAGATTGTCATTGGCGCCTTCCAGCGCATCGATCCTGGCGCTCAGCGTCTCTATCTCGCCCTGCTGCGCCTGAACAGCCCCAATCGCCACAACGCCGACACGATCGTACTGCACCGTGCGCAACTTGCCGTCCTGGTATCCCGCGAGCATGTCCTGCTCACCCTGCACATCCTCCGCGATGAGACCGATTTGCCGCCGCCCATCGGTGCCGTGGTTCATGACGAACGTCTCGGGATGCAGCGCCATCGCGTCGGCGAGACCCGTCGTGTAGGGCAGCAAGTCGTGTTTCGTCGAACGCAGCGAAGTCGTGCAGTTCGTCGCTTGGTAGCTGATCTCGCCGACTGGCGACGAGCTAGGATCAAAGCAGGCGTAATACGACGCGAGCGATCCGCTCGGCGCGCTGGACAAATAGGGCGTCCCGATCAGGTCGACCGAGCTCCCTTGAGCGACGATCGGCAAATAGGCAGTGCCGTTGTGGACGGATTGGATCGTCAGCGTGTTGCTGTTCATTAAGATGCGGCCGGTGATTGAAGACCCGCTATTAAGGGCATTGAAGTCCAATTCGTTCGTGGTGTTAATTAGAAGCGTCGCTGACGCGGTGATCAGAGAATCGCCCAGGGTCAGAATTGTCGCCTGCGACCCGGTGTTGAATTGGATCGTGTCGCCCGATCCCGCGCCTGTCGTGCTTTCGATGGTCATCGTTTGGGTTGTCGCGGAGCCCCCGATCAGCGACGGCGATGTCACCGACGAGGCTCCCGTGATGGCGTTCGCGCCCATCGCGATAGCGCCGGACATGGTGCATCCAGCCAAAGCACAATCGCTCGAAGCGTGCCCTGTCAGCGACGCCGTGATAGTGCCGGCGCTGAAATTGCCGCTGCTGTCGCGCGCGACGATTGTTGAAGCCGTATTTGCGTTGGTTGCGTCGGATGTGATCGTCACCCCCGCCGAGCCGTTATAGCTCGATCCCCCCGCCGCAAGATGCGTGCCGAAGGTCAGCGTGTCGAGATTGTTGCCGAGCGCGATGCCCGATATGGTCGAATTGAGCAGGCCTCCGTTGGGAAGTCCTGTCGCGTTCGTCAGCGTCAGCGAAGACGGCGTGCCGCCCGCGCCGTTATAGAGAACCGGAGCCCCTGGGGAACCGATGTTGACGCCGAGCGCCGTGGCGACATTCGTCCCGAGGCTGGATAGCGCCAAATCGAGTGACGCATGACCAGTGAGCGCGGCCGTGATCGTCCCGGCCGAGAAATTTCCCGATCCATCGCGCGCGACGATGGTCGACGCGGTGTTGGCGCTCGTGGCGTCCGATGTGATCGTCGCTGCGGCGGAGCCGTTGTACGACGAAGCGCCCGAAGTCAGATGCGTGCCGAAGGTCAGCGTGTCGAGATTGTTGCCGAGCGCGATGCCGGAAATTGTCGAGTAGGCTAGGTCAGCGTTCGTCACCAAGCCCGTCGCGGTGAACGACGAAGCGACCGTCAGACCGTTGTCGACCTTCGCCGTACCATTGACCTCGAAGAGGTAGCTGTCCGCCGTATTCGCGCCAACGATGACTGAGCCACCATTCGGGTTGAGAACCAAGGCGCGGTAAGACGTACCAACCTCGATCGATTGCAGCGCCGTGTAGTTGGCCGATGCATTTGAGTTGGAACCGATGATGAATTCAAGACTGAGTGCGCTCGCGTTCGGGTCATCCGAGTTGAGCGTCAGCGGGAACTGCGTGCTCGTTGTGCCCTTGGCAACACCTGTGTTGATCTGCGCGAGGTAGGCGGGCGTGATGGTGGAGGAGCCAATCTCCATCAAGCCACCAAATTCGCCGTTCACTCCCCAGATGTTCGACCAGCGAAGCCCCGAGTGCCCCAGGTTGTAGGCATTATCCGCTGACGGCCCAAACATCGAATATTCGCCGTCGATGGCGACATGCACTTGCTGCGTGTTTCCCGGACCGTAAGCGATGAAATCGATGTCGCCCGTGTAGGCTCCGTAGGTGTTCGTCGACAGGCCGCCGTTGATCTGGCCGCCGAGTTGGCCGCCGCCGTGGGTATCGATCGCCCAGAAGTTGATGAAATTTCCCGTGTTGGCGCCGCTCTGATCTACCATGGTGATCGTTGGGCCGGTGATGGACGTCGGTCCGTTGATTGTAAGATTGGTGACGCCTGCCGCGGCCGTGCTGCTGGCGATAGAGCCGCTGTTATTATAAAGAAATCCCCCAGTTCCGCCTATACCAGGGATAGCAATAGATCCAGATAGTGTGGAATTCGGAATCGTCAGCCCACTCGGCAGCGTTGTCGAATCGCCGAGGACGCCGTTGTTGTCAAACAACACGCCGCCATTGGTCGTGGGAAGAAGGATCGTCGAGCCGGGGACGAGCGTAGCGTTGGTCAAGATCATACTCGACGGCGTGCCGCCCGCGCCGTTATAGAGAACCGGAGCCCCTGGGGAACCGATGTTGACGCCAAGCGCATTTAAGATGCCATTTCCTGGCGGCGTAAACGTAATCGAATTTGACGCCCCGTTGGCGACGACAATCCCAGAACCATTCAGGATGTTCGACGTATCGGCCTGGGTGATTTCCGAATTGATGATATTTTGCAGGACGGAATTTAAAATCGGCCCGGTGATGGCGCCGACACCATTCGTTTTGATGAATGTGTTGACATCATTAGAGAGCTGGGCGCGCGTCAAGATTGTCTGCGCCCATGCCGCCGGGGCCGCGAACAGCGCCGCGGCGAAGGCAATGCGTCGGATTATCGTGCGCATTTCAATACCTCAACTGCGCGGAAAGCTGCATGACTTGCGTTGACGGAGCATCTTCAGACAAACCGTAGAATGTTTGCGATGTTGCTGATGTCGCCTCCATAGCTTGGAGATAATGCTGCCCTAGAACCGGCAACCCAGCATAGTTGACAGCCATCGTCACAGTAAATCCGCCAACGTTTTGCGCCGCTATGGCCGGTGTTGTCGTTGAATCTATGGCTATTCCGATTGAGGCGTTTGTGCCTGCGAGAACTTGGTCACAATAAGTTGCTGTGACTGCATCCTCGGGCTGTCCCGTAACGAACGTGATTCTGTTGTTATTGCTGGCGTCGGCCGCGCGCCACGTCGCCGATGTGTAGGTCCAGCTCGCCTTACTATCCTGCGCCGTCGGGACAACTGGCACGCGGTTGTATTCGTTCCACAAGCCAACCCACGCGCCGTTCGTCGGACCGCCGCTCGCCGCCGCTGGCACGGGATTGAATGTCACGGTTCCCCCAGCAGAATCACAAGCGATGGTGCCGACATAAAGCCCATAGCCAATCGCCGGTCCGTTGGTGATTGCGCTGGCGTTGGTCAGGAACCCCTGTACTCTGGTCAGGGCGAGCGAACGGGTCGTCGAATTGGT
>Ga0116112_1002426_pt1 | contig 11189 bp, 12 predicted proteins | sample June2015DPH_8_15_FD_89721 | JGI IMG/M metagenome (GOLD analysis project Ga0116112, IMG submission 89721) | Peatland microbial communities from SPRUCE experiment site at the Marcell Experimental Forest, Minnesota, USA - June2015DPH_8_150 | ecosystem: Environmental > Terrestrial > Soil > Wetlands... | reverse complement strand
GCACCCATGGGATTTCACCGTTGGGCGTGTTCGCCTTTCCGGAATCTGATTTTCTGCCCGGCATCTGGATAAAACTTACGCAATACCGCCGATTCCTGCAGTGGTAAAGGATATAAACGTAGACGGGTCAGGTCTTGATGTTGGCCCATTTGTCAGGTGGCGGGGAGAGTTTGGGCCTGATGCGGAAGCTCAGAGCGGAATATCCCGGAGCGATTTACCACGTGATGAATCTCGGGGACCGGCGGGGGAGCCATCGTCTGAGATGACGCCGACCGGCAACGGTTTGAGGAGACCCCGGTCCACGCGCGTGAGCGGAATGCGGCCAGGTCCAGGCGCACTACAATCTTCCGCGACGCCGGTTCGCCTTCAAACCGCGGCTACGTCAGAACAATCTTGTCGCCCGCTTTCAAAGTCACAATGGCCTTCTTCCAATCAGGCGCCTTGCCAGCCTGGGGCGTGCGCTGGCGGCGCAATTTGCCATGCACATTCAGCGTGTTCACTTTGATGACCTTGACCTTGAACAGTTCCTGCACCGCCTGCCGGATTTCCGCCTTGTTCGCGCGGGGATCGGCTTTGACGGTGTATTGATTGAGCTTTTCGCCCTGGCGCGTGCCCTTTTCCGTAAGCCGGACGGTTTTGATGACTTCAAAAGCGTTCATGGTTCGTTTTCAGTTAGCCCGTTCGACAAATCACTCTTTTGCCAAACGCGATTCGACTTTTTCAAAAGCGCCGCGCGTGAATAGAATTTTGCTCGGGCGCAACACGTCGTACGTGTTCAGCAAATCGCTGGTCGTCAACGCGACGCCGGGAAGGTTGCGCGACGCGAGTGCGAGATTTTTGTCCGTATCGGACGAGACAATCAACGTCGGCCCCTTCAAATCCAACGTGGCCAGCATACTGACAAATTCCTTTGTTTTCGGCGAGGCGAGCTTTAATTCGTCCACCACGATCACGCCGCCGGCCTTGAGCCGCTCGCTTAACGCCTTGCGCAACGCCAGCGCGCGGGTTTTCCGGGATACTTTTTTGCTGAAATCGCGGGGCTTTGGACCAAAGACCACGCCGCCACCACGCCACAACGGGGATTGAAATGAACCAGCGCGGGCGCGGCCGGTGCCCTTCTGCCGCCACGGTTTTTTGCCGGTGCCGGCAACTTCGCCCATGGTTTTGGTGCTGGCGGTGCCGCTGCGCTGCGCGGCATGGTATGCTGTAACGACGTCATGCACGGCTTGCGTGCCTTTGCCGTCTTCAATCAGCGGGAACTTCACTTCCAGTTCGCCCTGATTTTTCCCCTCGATATTTTTAATGGCAATCTTCATGGCAATTCGTGGTGGGGATGGCCCGCCGGGCCGTCCGCAGACGCCGCGGCGCGGCGTCCCTGCCTGTTATCTACTTTTTGGCCTCCGCGGGCTTGGGTTCGGCTTTCCTGACCTCGGCGCCCTTCCGCTTCATCGGCGCGACGCTCACCGGCGGTTTCCAGCCCTTGGGCCGTTTTTTGGATTCGCGGATGACGACGTAATCGCCCTCCGAACCGGGAATCGCGCCTTTGATGAGCAATAAATTGTCCGCCTCGCGTACCTGGATGACCTCCAGGTTCTGCGTTGTGCGTTGGACCTGCCCCATGTGGCCGGGCATTTTAAAGCCGCGCATGACCGTGCCGGGGAACAGGCGCTGGCCAATCGCGCCGACGCGGCGGCCCCAGCCTTTTTGCCCGTGCGACGAAGGGCCGCCACCAAAACCGTGGCGTTTCATGACCCCTTCAAAGCCGCGGCCCTTGGTGATGCCGATGGCATCCACAAAATCGCCGGGCGCGAACAGCGTCGGGCCAACGATGTCGCCCGGCTTCACTTCCTTCGAGAAATTGCGGAATTCCCGGATGCGTTTGACTGCCGTGCCATTGTGTTTCTTGATGTGCCCGAGCAACGGCTTCGTCATGCGCTGTTCTTTCTGGTCGTCGAATCCGAGTTGAACGGCGTTGTAACCGTCCTTGCCGGCCTGGGTTTTCACCTGCAGGACGCGGTTTGGCCCGGCGAGCACGACGGTGACGGGCATCAACACCCCGCTCGCGTTGTAAACACGGGTGCTGCCGAGTTTTTTTCCTAAAAGTCCGAGTGGCATGGTCGTTCTCCTTAAATCTTGATGGTGATGTCCACGCCGGCGGGCAGATTGAGCTTCTTCAATTCGTCCACGGTTTTGGCGGTCGGCTCGATGATGTCAATGAGCCGTTTGTGCGTGCGTTGCTCGAAAGTTTCCTGCGACTTCTTGTCCGCATGCGGCGAGCGTAGCACGGTGAAGCGCTCGATCCGGGTCGGGAGCGGGATGGGCCCGGCGACGCGCGCGCCGGTGCGTTTAACGGTGTCGGCGATTTCGCGGGCGGACTGGTCTATGACGCGATGGTCATAGGCCTTGAGGCGGATTCGGATGCGTTGGGCAGCCATACAAAGAACAATTGTCTGTTAATGGTTTAATTACATTTGCCGCTTCCGGTTTTTGAAAGCGGACGCGGAGTTTAGCAATTAAACCGTTCCGTGCAACAAGTTTTTTGGGGAAATTTGCCTCGTAAAGACGGGTGTGGCGGGAGGGCGGGGTTTGCCCCAGCGAGCCGTCTCCTGGCATCGCAATGCTGCGAACGCGGGCGTTTGTAACCGAAATGTAACTATTTCGCCACTTGTTTGTAGCAATGCGCCGCCATACTGCGTGCGATGGTTAACCAGAAATCCATGAAAAAAAATAAAACGTACAAAACCACCCGGGCGGCGCTGTACACCGGCGCCGCGGCGTTAATGGCCCTGACCCCCCAGCTTCGCGCGCAACCGTCATCCGACGCGTTGATTAATAAATTGGAGCAGAAAGGCGTTCTTACGGCGGAGGAAGCGAAGGAATTGCGCGAGGAGAGCCGTCAGGATTTCAACAACAATTTTACCAACAGCTTTGACAAGGCCTTCGGCAAAATCACCGGCATGCCGGATTGGGTGACAGGCTACAAGTTGTATGGCGATTTCCGCGGGCGGTATGACAAGATGTCCACGGACAACCCTGGCACCCAAACGTTGAGCGCCGCGGACCGGGACCGCCTCCGCTACCGTTTGCGGGTCGGTTTGCAGGTCAACATGAAGGATGATTTGCAGGTTGGCTTTCGGCTGGGTTCGGGTGACGCGACGGGCGTAGGCACTCAAAGCTCGGCAGGCAGTCCGCTTTCCAACAACAGCACGCTTCAGGACAATGGCACGAAGAAGTTCATCTATGTGGACGCCGCTTACGGCAAATGGACGGCGATCAACGACGGGGTGTGGATGCTGGCGGCAACCATCGGCAAGATGGACCAGCCCTTTCAGGCTTCCTACATGCTGTTCGACCCCGACTACACACCGGAAGGCGCTGCGGTGCAAAGCTCCTACAAAATCAACGACAAGCATTCGCTGGCGTTGAACGGGGCGGCCTTTGTGCTGGACGAAGTGGCAGCTTCAGCCCGGGATCCATTTATGTATGGCGCCCAGTTGATTTGGAACGCAAATTGGACGCCCAAAATCGCCAGTTCGCTGGGAGTTTCGGCGTTTGACATCGTGAACAGAGAAGCCTTGGGACTCAGCGGCGGCGCCAACCCTCCCAATATCAATGCCGGTGGCGTGCCGAACGTCAACCAAGGCAACACCCGTGACCGCTTCGGAGACCTGGTTTACAACTACAACCCCATCGTGGTCAGTGCGAGCGCTACTTACACCCTGGACACCTTCCCGCTCTACAAGGGGAAGTTCCCCATCAAGCTCGCCGGCGAATACATGAACAATCCCGGTGCGCCAGACCACAACGAAGGCGCCTGGGCCGGTATGACGTTCGGCAAATCCGGCAAACGCGGCACGTGGGATGTTTCCTACCGTTATCAATACTTGGAAGCCGATGCCTGGTATGATGAATTGGTGGACGACGACAACATTGCCTTCTATTCAAATACCACCACTGCCCTTGCGAAAAACAGTTTTATTGGCGGGACCAACATCAAAGGTCATCTGATCAAGTTCAATTACTCGATTACCGACGCTCTGACCTTCTCATTAACCACCTACATCAACGACCTGATCAAACCAAGCCTGAACTCAGGCGTGCTGGGTGAACCCAGGAATGACGCCATTCACGTCATGGCTGACGTCATGTGGAAATTCTAAACGTAACCAAAACGTAACCCCCGACTCATCGAGAAACCAATAAGCTGAGCGAAATATGAAAAAACTGATTCTCTTGCTCCTCGGCGGCGGTTTGTTCGCCGCCCAAACCAATGCCCAGATGCTCATCAATGGCGCGGGCGCGACCTTCCCTTATCCGATCTACTCGAAATGGTTCGACGAATACGCCAAGGTGGACCCGTCGGTTCGTTTCAACTACCAATCCATCGGTTCCGGTGGCGGTCAAAAGCAAATCATCGCCCGGACTGTGGACTTCGGCGCTTCCGACGGTCCGATGAGCGATGATAACCTCGCCAAGGCCCCGGGCAAAATTCTGCACGTGCCCACCGTCGCCGGCGCGGTGGTCATCACCTACAACCTGCCGGACAATCCGAAACTCAAACTCGACAGCGACACGTTGGTCAATATCTACCTCGGCAACATCACCAAATGGAATGACCCGAAAATCGCTGCGCTCAATCCCGATGTAAAGCTGCCCGCCGTTGATATCATTGTGGTGCATCGCTCCGACGGCAGCGGCACAAGCTTCATCTTCACCGACTATCTGAGCAGCGTAAACCGGGCGTGGGCGGACACGGTAGGCAAAGGCACTTCCGTAAAATGGCCCGCCGGCATTGGCGTGGGCGCCAAAGGCAATGAAGGCGTCGCCGGCCAGGTCAAACAACTTCCCGGCGCCATTGGTTATGTCGAACTGATTTACGCGAACCAGAACAAACTGCCGTTCGCCGATCTCAAAAACGCGGCGGGCAATTTCATCGCCCCCTCGATTGAATCGGTCACCGCGGCGCTGGCGACGGCGAAGATTCCCGATGACTTTCGCTTTTCAATGGTCAACGCGCCGGGCGAACAGGCGTATCCGATTTCCGGCGCGACCTGGCTGTTGGTTTATCAACACCAAAAGGACGCTGCCAAGGGCAAAAAAATGGTCGAGTTTTTGAATTGGGCATTGATCAAAGGCGAAACCGTGGCGCCATCGCTTGATTACGCGCCGTTGCCGGAAAACGTTCAACAGCGCGTTCGGGATTTGATCGGCACAATTAAATACTGACTTCGCTCCGCTGCCCGGTAGTTTTATGGGCGTGAGCCGGACGAAGAGCGTTGTTCCTCCCGCTCTTCGTCCTTTTGATTTCCAAACCGATTGGTAGGGACGCCTCGCCGAGGCGTCCGCGGACGGCCCGGCGGGCCGTCCCTGCCTTCGGGATGGAAAAGATGTAGAGAAAAGAAAGTGAACGAATCCGCGCTAGTTCGACCGGCGACCATGCAAACGCGTGGCGGATCCCACTTTGGCGACCGTGCCTTCAAGTGGCTGACGCTGTTCATGGCGCTGGTCATTTTCGCGCTCATCATTCTGATCGGCTGCGAACTGGCGCAAGGTTCGCGGCTGGCGCTGCAAAAATTCGGCTGGCACTTTCTGGTCAGCAGCGACTGGGACCCGGTCAACGACGTGTTCGGCGCACTGCCGTTCATTTTTGGCACGCTTGTTTGCTCGGCCATCGCGCTGCTCATTGCCGTGCCCATCAGCATCGCCACCGCCGTTTATCTCACCGAACTCGCGCCGTCGTGGCTGCGTCAGCCGTTGATCATGTTCATCGAACTGCTCGCCGCCGTGCCCAGTGTCATTCTCGGTTTGTGGGGCATCTTCGTGATGGTGCCGTGGCTGCGTGACCATTTGTTTCCGTGGCTGCAAAAGGCCTTTGGTTTTCTGCCGTTTTTCAAAGGCCCGATTTACGGCGTCAGCATGCTGGCCGGCGGCATCATCGTCGCCATCATGATCATTCCCATCATCACGTCAGTCTCGCGCGAAATCCTGCGTTCCGTGCCCGGTTTGCAGCGGGAGGCAGCCTACGCGCTCGGCGCCACGCGCTGGGAAGTCACCCGCATTGCCGTGTTGAGCTATGCGAAAAAAGGTTTGTTCGGCGCGGTGATTCTGGGGCTGGGCCGTGCACTGGGCGAAACGATGGCCGTGACCATGGTCATCGGCAACCGTCCCGAAATCGCCAAATCACTCTTCGCGCCCGGTTACACCCTGGCCAGCGTCATTGCCAATGAATTTACCGAAGCCACGACCGACACCTATTTGAGCGCGCTGTTTGAAATCGGCCTCGTGCTGCTCGGCGTGACCGTGGTGGTCAACATCTTCGCGCAACTGCTGTTGAAAACGCTCGCCGGTTCGGGCGTGAAGCCCCAAAATTAAAATGTCATTTCTGATTGCCAATTTTCGATTGCCGATTGAGTCAACAAAGCGCGGTCTCCGTTCGACCGCGGCAAAATCGTCAATCGCCAATCGTCAATCGCCAATACCATGACCGCCCCCAACCATCGCTGGCGCAAATTCAAGAATGCCGTCATTCAGACGCTGACGTTTGCGTGCGCGATTCTGGTCGTCGCGCCGCTGGTGCTGGTGTTTTATCACCTGATCAGTCAAGGCTTCAGTTCCATCAACTGGGCTTTCTTCACCCAATTGCCGAAACCCGTCGGCGAAGTCGGCGGCGGCATGGCCAACGCCATCGTCGGCACGTTTGTTTTGCTGGGGCAGGCCGCCGTGTTCGGCGTGCCCGTCGGCGTGCTGGGCGGCGTGTTCCTCTCCGAATACGGCTCATCGCGGCTCAACTGGTGGATACGTTTCACCGCCGACGTGATCAATGGCGTGCCTTCGATCACCTGGGGCATGGTCGTTTATGCGCTGCTCGTCGTGCCCATGCGCGGTTTTTCCGCGCTGGCGGGCGGTATTGTGCTCGGCATGATGATGATTCCGCTCGTGATGCGGACGACGGAGGAGGTTTTGCAACTGGTGCCGCACGGCTACCGCGAAGCCGCGCTCGCGCTGGGCATCAGCAAATGGCGCGCGATTGTGCAAATTGTCGTGCGCACCGCGCTCAAGGGCATCGTCACCGGTGTCCTGCTGGCGCTGGCGCGCGTGGCGGGCGAAACCGCGCCGCTGCTGTTTACTGCTTTCGGCAACCACTTTTGGACGCACAAGCTGACCGATCCCATCTCCGCGCTGCCATTGCAAATTTTTAATTACGCGATTTCGCCCTACGACGACTGGCACCGGCAGGCATGGGCGGGCGCGCTCGTGTTGCTCGTGCTCGTCCTGGCCATCAATATCGGCGTGCGTTTCCTCACCCGCGACCGGTTCCAGAAACAATCATGAACTTGACCATGACACCCGGCGAAAACAAAACCGTCCCCGAGACCCGTCAAGAGTCGAGGGCCAAAAGTCGAGAGCTTGGCCCAAGCGTACCGCACTCGACCCTCGACTCCTTGGCGCGGCAAAGCGAAGCGGGGACGGCTCGACCTTCGACGGTTCCGACCGCCCTGGCTTTGACGGTGCGCAACCTCTCGGTGTCTTTCGGCGGTAACCAGGTGCTCAAGCACACGTCGCTCGACATCGCCGCCCGGGCCGTCACCGCCATCATCGGGCCGAGTGGCTGCGGCAAGTCCACTTTCCTGCGCGCACTCAACCGGATGCACGAGCTGACTCCCGAGGCGCGCGTCGAAGGCGAAATCCGGCTGTTCGGCGAGGACATCTATGCACGCAACGTCGAGCCGGTCGTCGTGCGCCGCCGCATCGGTATGGTGTTCCAAAAATCGAACCCATTCCCGACCATGTCCATCGTCGAAAACGTCACCGTCGGCCTGCGCTTGAATGGCGTCAGCAACCGCCGACTGCTCGCCGAGCGCACCGAACAATCGCTCCGCATGGCGGCGTTGTGGGACGAGGTCAAGGACCGCCTGCACGCGCCCGCCGTCAGCCTGTCCGGCGGCCAGCAGCAGCGCCTGTGCATCGCCCGTGCGCTCGCCGTGCAACCGGAGGTATTGCTCATGGACGAACCGGCGTCCGCGCTCGACCCGCTGGCGACGGCGAAAATCGAGGACTTGATAGTGGAATTGAAAAAGGACTACACGATTGTGATTGTGACCCACAACATGCAGCAGGCCGCGCGCATGTCGGATTTTACCGCCTTCTTTTACCTGGGCGAACTGGTGGAATTTGACACCACCACAAAAATTTTCACCAGCCCGGCGAAGAAACAAACGGAAGATTATGTGACCGGCCGGTTTGGTTAAAGACTGACGGCATGATAAGGTTAAAACTATGGAACATCATTTCGACACTGAGCTGGACGTTCTGAAACAAAAGCTGCTGACCATGGCCAGCCACGCCGAGACTGCCGTCAACCGCGCCGTCGAAGCGCTCGTCACGCGCAACCACGACCTGGCCGTCCGGGTGAAGGACGACGATACCATAATAGACCAGTGCGAAATCGAGGTGGACGATCTGGCCATTCAACTGCTGGCCAAGGCGCCGCTGGCCAGCGATTTGCGCCTGGTGACCGTGGCCATGAAAATCTCCCAAAACCTCGAACGCGTCGGCGACGAGGCCGCCAAGATCGCCAAGCGCGCCCGCGACCTCTCCAGGGAACCGCCGCTGAAACTCAACCTGGAACTGCCCCAAATGGCCGCCCTCGCCCTCGCCCTGCTCAAGGCCGCGCTCGACTCGTTTGTGAACCACGATTCCGCCGCCGCCCGCGCCATCATCCCGCGCGACAAGGAGGTGGATGCGCTCAACAAGAAAATCAACGGTGAGTTGACCCTGCACATGATGGAGAACCGCGACAGCATCCCGCGTTGTCTGAACCTGATTACCGCGGCGCGCAGCCTCGAACGCATTGCCGACCACGCCAAGAACGTGGCCGAGGAGGTTGTCTATCTCAACGAAGCGCTGGACATCCGCCACACCGGCGCGAAAGGGCAGGTGACTCCGGTTCCGGCTCCGGGCGCGTAACACAGGGCGCAACTTCGCACCACCACAAAAGTTCTTCTTGCGCGCCGCCGATTCCTGTGCAATTATTATTTCGTCATTTGACGAAATAACAAATTATGCGCGAATTCATGTCCATCACCAGGGCGCTGGCCGACCCGCACCGGGTGCGGATCCTGCTGGCGTTGCGCCGCCGGGAATTGTGCGTGTGCCAGATTACCGAGCTGTTCGGCCTCGCACCGTCCACCATCTCCAAACACCTTTCCCTCCTGCACCACGCCGGCCTCATCCAGTCCCGCAAGTCGGAGCGCTGGGTTTATTACCGGTTGCCCGACCAAACCGCGCCGGTGGCTGCGCGCGAAGCGCTGGATTGGGTGAAGAAATCGCTAGCCAAAAGCGATGCAGCCGTCGCCGACGCCAGGAAATTGGACCGGGTGCTGAAAACCGATCTGGCTGAAATCTGCCGCCGCCAGTGCCGATAACCGCATTTAACCAACAAACAAAAGATAACGCATGAGCACGATAACCACCGAAGACCGAACAGAAACCGTCCACGAAATGGTGCGCAAAGGTTACGCCGCCATCGCCACCCGCGAAACTTCCAGCCAGTCCCGTTCGTGCGGCTGCGGCGGCGCAAAAATTTCGCCACAGGACCTGGCGAAAAAAATCGGCTATTCCGCCGAGGAACTGGCCGCGTTGCCCGACGGCGCGAACCTGGGCCTTTCCTGCGGCAACCCCGCCGCACTCGCGGCGCTCAGACCCGGTGAGGTCGTGCTCGACCTCGGCAGTGGCGGCGGTTTCGACGTGTTCATTGCCGGGCGCAAGGTCGGCCCCACCGGCCGTGCCATCGGCGTGGACATGACGCCGGAGATGCTGGCCAAGGCCCGGCGTAACAGCGTGAGTTATCGCCAACAAACCGGCCTCGATAATGTCGAGTTCCGCCTCGGTGAAATCGAGCATCTGCCTGTCGCCGACAACAGTGTGGATGCAATCATCTCGAACTGTGTCATCAACCTTTCGCCGGACAAACCGCAGGTGTGGCGCGAAATCGCGCGCGTGCTCAAGCCCGGCGGGCGTGTGGCCGTTTCCGACCTGGCGTTGCTGCAACCGTTGCCGCAGACCGTCCGCGAGATGGTCGAAGCGGTCATCGGCTGCATTGCCGGCGCCGTGCTGGTGGAGGAAACCGAACGCATGGCGCGCGAAGCCGGATTGACCGACATCGTGCTCGCCAAAAAATCCGACTTCCTCAAGGCCAAGGCGGATTGGAACGACCCGCTTTACCGGAAAATCGCGGAACATCTGCCGGCGGGAACCAACGCCGCCGATTTTGTCACCAGCTTGGAAGTGCAAGCGCGAAAAGTGAAAACGCAACGAGTGACGCGTGACGAGTGACTGGGATCGGCTAACCGACGTTTCTGATGTCTGAAATCGTCAATCGTCAATCGCCAATCGCAAATCCGAAGCGGCTCGCGTTTTTCGAGCGTTACCTGACCGTCTGGGTTTTCCTGTGCATGGTCGCCGGCGTCGCGCTCGGCAAACTCGCCCCCGGTTTCACCGCACAATTAAGTGAACTCCAGTTCGGCCAAGGCTCGCAAGTGAACGTGCCCATCGCCGTGCTCATCTGGCTGATGATTTATCCGATGATGCTCAAGGTGGATTTCACCGCGCTCGGCGGCATCGCGCGCAAACCCAAAGGCCTCGCGGTGACTTTGTTCGTCAACTGGCTGGTCAAGCCGTTCAGCATGGCATTTCTGGCGTGGCTGTTCATGCAACACCTCTTCGCCCCGTGGATTGAGCCGGAGACGGCGAAAAATTACACGGCGGGTCTCATCATCCTCGCCGCCGCGCCTTGCACGGCCATGGTTTTCGTTTGGAGTTACCTCACCGACGGCGACCCGGTCTATACGCTGGTGCAGGTGGCGGTGAACGACCTCATCATGCTGTTCGCCTTCGCGCCCATCGTGATGTTTCTGTGCGGCGTGGCCAATGTCGTCGTGCCGTCAAAAGTGCTCATCACTTCCGTCGTGGTGTTCATCGTGATTCCGCTGGCGGCGGGCTGGCTCACGCGCACCACGCTCTTGAAATCGCACGGCCAGGATTGGTTTGAGGAAAAGTTTTTGCCGAAATTTCATCCGGTGACCATCTTTGCGCTGTTGCTGACGCTGGTGCTCATCTTCGCGTTTCAGGCGGAAAATCTCACCACCCGCTGGCTGGCGGTGCTGCTGCTGGCCGTGCCGATTGTCATC
>Ga0116112_1002424_pt1 | contig 11199 bp, 11 predicted proteins | sample June2015DPH_8_15_FD_89721 | JGI IMG/M metagenome (GOLD analysis project Ga0116112, IMG submission 89721) | Peatland microbial communities from SPRUCE experiment site at the Marcell Experimental Forest, Minnesota, USA - June2015DPH_8_150 | ecosystem: Environmental > Terrestrial > Soil > Wetlands... | reverse complement strand
TGGACCTCGGAGAGGACAAAATCCAGGTATTCCATGCCCTTGAGGCGGCCTTCCTGGCTCAGGTAGATGTCGCCGTAAAACTTGCCCAGTACCTGCAGCAGCCCCTCATGGGCTGGCAGATCCAGGTTTAACCTCTCCCACATCTCGTCATAGGGGGTGGTCATAAATACATTCTCCTTTGCTGTTTGGCAGTGGCCTGGCGTCCGCCGGGCCTCCGCACCTGGGGCAGGTGTTGCGGACGAGGCGGATTCTCTTACTTCCCCGCCGCCAGCGCTTTGACGTCCGCACAGGAAAAAGCCTTGCCGCCCACCCCCCAGTCGCCACTTTTTACTTCCTCGATGACCACCCAGGTCACGGGGCGCATGTGCTCGCCTTCGAGATCGACCATGGTATCGGTCATGCGTTTGATCATCTCATGCTTCTGTGCCTGGGAATAAACGCCCTCAATCAGTTTAATGGTCACTAAAGGCATAAGATTTCCTCCTTTCCTTGAATTGATTCAGCGCTGGTTAAGCTGACTGCGGCTCATTCCTCCGGGATCAGGGCGTCGGCCACCATCTCCCAGATGTACTTCACCTCGCTGTCCAGGTTGAACTTGGGCTTCAAGTTCTTCATGATCTGGTCCCGGCAGTTGGAGCACCCCACCACCATCTTGGGGAAATACTCTTGAGTCATCCTCAAATCCTTCTTTCCGATTTAACTGGGAAACCCTCCAGACATAGTTCAGTGCGCTTAAAGGATGCGGCTGCAATAACGCGAACTCGCAGCACGCTGGCGCTCCGGTCGGCAAAGACTATCCGGCTCACCGAGCCTGGACGCACTAAAGCCGGCGACTGGTCCCAGATGTGCAGGTCCGAAGACTATGCTGGAATGAAGGCGGGGTGAGGAGTTAGCCTGAGGAGAGGAAGGAAGGAGATTGTTGAGGAACTTAGCTTACGCAGTCCCAATCCCAGGCGATCCTCCCCGGCCTCATCCAGCGACTTGGGGATGCGGGCCTTACCAAGGCCCCCCGAACACCTGGGCTTCAGGACTTCCTGCGAACAATGGGCACGGGCCGATGCACCTGGGATCACCTCCTTTAAGAAAATTTTCTCAAGTATAGACTACGCATTTTTGAAAATCAATTTTTTTCTCGCTTGTCCGGCTTTGTCCTGATACCTGCCCTTCTTTGAAACTTATCATTCGGTAGCCTGCGCCCTCGGCGCGATAACCGAGGAAACTTCACCCCCATGGGTGTGGGGACAAGGGGAAGCCAATAAAAGACCGAGAAAGCGGCGGGGCCGTCCACCAAAGAACACATATATTCTGGATATGGGAAGTTTTTAGAGCCTTGATAAGTTTCGGACCATAGCAGCTAGCCGCAGTTCACATAAGCTGCCAATCCCCCATCTGAGCAACTCGCACGTGACGCATTGGCCCGATGATCTGCTCCAAAAAAGGAGGCAGCTCCAATCGATGCCCACTCTAACTTATCATGTGGATCTGTTTTCGGGGGACAGGTCAGGGTTGCTCCCCTTGTGTATCGAACAGCAGCCAACCAAATTGCCGCCCGAAGGTTTTAGTTTTTCAAATAACTCATAATGCCTCAACAGCATTTCCATTGAGACTGTGGCCTTGATTTCCTTAAAATCGACCCAATTTTTGGTCATACCTATAGCCCCCCTTTTAGGTCAGTTTGTGGCTATAACTATTTGAAAGATAATATTTTTGTCAATTCTGCAAATATCTATAAAAAGGAATCAGGAGTTGCAAGCTTGTTCGGTTTTATAGGGGTGTTTATTGCAGTTAATTATTTTAATTAACCTATTTCTTTAATTACTTTAAATAATTTTTCGAGTGAATAGGTTTCTTTAATAAAAGCTTCACATTCTTTTGGTTGTTCACGATAGAAATGATATAAATTCCAAGAGATAGACCTTACGTCTAAGTACGCATTTTTTATTGCCGATTCGCTTAAAGGTGTTATCAACGCAATAATTATGAATAGCATTAAATTAATTATGATATAGATATTTCCTATATAATAACTCACTGCTAATATAATAATTAATCCAATAAGTAGCATGTTTCTTGCTTTGTCGAGTGCTACTTTACTAGACTGAATCTCATTCATTATATTTATTAGATAGTTGTCGGTATAAAATCGCCCGGTTATCGAGATTTCTTCTGGAGCTGCATCCGTGCGCCTCTTTTTTACGGAAAAGTGCGGCACCTACCTCCCATGAAGAGCCTGTGACCTCACCATATACCCCAGGAGAGGCGATTTGTTCCAAGACAAGTGATGTTATGTGTCGAGTGTAATATCCGATGAATAGCGGGCGAGGTTTTCCAGGTCTGCGGTGATCTTAGCGCGATAATGTTCCACCTCCGCCTCATTCAGCATGATCATGTCCAGTTGGCGGGTGTGGATGGTGACATAGCCCAGGATGCGCAGGCGGCTCACCAGGTAGTCTTTGGCCTCCCCCTCCAGGCGGGCGAAGAGGGCGTCCTCCTTGAGGTCCACTTTGAAGTGGTGCTCCTCCAGGATCTCAGCCACGAACCTGGCCCGGCGCACCCGTCGGGGATAGTCGGCGGCCCCGCCTTTGAAGGTGAAGCGGAGGTAATTTTCGTAGGGTTGCTCGCCTACCAGGGCCTCCACCGTGGAGAAATGGAAGCCCAGGCGGGAGGTGAGGTTGCAAAAATCCCGGGAAATCATGAAGTAGTTCTGGTTTCCGAAGATGGTGCCGCCAGCCGTGCCCAGGTTCGGGTCGGTGGCCGCCCCCATGACGATGGACATGAAGCCCCGGGTGTCCACCGGCGGCGGCCCCTCCCAGGGGAACGCAATGATCCCTTGCCACAGGGCCAGCATGGGGGCGCAGGCAATCTGAGCCAGCTCCACCCGATTCCCGGAAACCTCTTCCTTGAAACCGTCTTCCAGATTCAGAACCCACCACTGCATGGGCGCCTCGGTGACCAGGCGCTTGATGAAATACTTGGAGAAGGCCCGGTGTCGGTCAAAGGCGAACATCTCCTTGACCGCCATTTCGTGGGCGAAGCGGGTGATATCGTGCAAGGTGCGGCAGCCCCTGGGCTTGAAGTCCGGGGCCTCGGGGTCGATGAGAAAAAGCGGGGTGATCTGGGTCATGATCTCTTTGAGAGTCTTCCCCACCGGGGTATCCAGCAAAACGCCTTTCCTGGCAGCGGCTCCCTGGAGCAGCTCCTCCACCCGGCCCCGAAAGATGCAGCGGCGGTCGGCGTCCACTGTGACCAGCTCCCCGGGGGTGAGCACCGCGGTGGCCTCCATGGTGTTGAACAGGGCCGGGATGCCAAACTCCCGGGCCACATTGGCCAGATGCCCGGTGATGCCACCACGGTCGGTGACCACGGCCGCGGCCCGGCTCAGGAGGGTGGCCCAGCTGGGATGGGGAAAGGCGGTCACCAGTACCCCGCCTTCGGGAAACTGCAAGAGGTCCAGGTTGTTGCGCACCAGGAAAACCGGCCCCGCGGCCGCCCCGGGGCCGGCCGTCTCCCCACCCTGGAGAATGGCCGACTGTTCCAGGGCTGCCGGCGCCGGCCTCTCCTCCCGGCCAGCAGCGGCCAGCAGTTTCAGCGGCCGGCTTTGCAGAATATGGATGCGGCCGTCCCGGGCGATGCACCATTCGATGTCCTGGGGGGCCTGAAAATGGTCTTCCAGGACTAAGGCGATCTCGGCCAGCTCCAAGGCCTGGGCCTCGGTGAGGGTCGGCTCTTCTCCCTGCTCATCCTCTTGCCCCACCAACCCCTCTTCCGGCAGGCACACGATTTTGAGCTGCTTTTTCCGAATCTGCTTGTCGATTATGGTCAGCGGCCTTTGCCGGGAAATGACGTAAAGGTCCGGGGTGGTGCTGCCGTTCACCACGGCCTTGGCCAGGCCGTGCACCGCGTTGATGAAAACCACGTCCCGCAGGGGATTGTTGGGGTCCCGGGAGTACATGACGCCGCCGCACACCGAGTCCACCATGGCCATGCAGCCGACGCACATGGACAGGTCTTCATCCCGCAGCCCCTTGTGAAGCCGGTAACTCACCGCAGTCAGGGCATATTTGCTGGCAAGAATCTCTTTATAAACCGTAAACAGGTTCTCCCGGCTGACGTTGAGTTCCGAACGGTACTGCCCGGCAAAGGAGGTCTCCGGGTCGTCTTCGCCGATGGCGCTGGAGCGCAGGGCGACCCGCAAGAAGGGGCCCGCCTGATCGTCCAGGATTTCGTAGGCCCGGCTGATGCAATCCTCCAGGGACGGCGGTATTTCGGCGCCGATGATGAGCATCTGCACCTCGGAGCTTTTCCGGTAGAGGTCCGAGATATTTCCTACCTCCAGGGATTGCAGGCGCCGGTTGATCTCCTCCTGCAGCCGGTTGTGGGACAGGAAGAGCTCATAAGAGGCGGCGGTGATGGCAAAGCCGGGGGGCACCGCCAGCTCCGGCAGGTGGGTGGCGATTTCCCCCAGGTTGGCCATTTTGCTGCCCACCGTCTCGGCAAATCCCTGGTCGATCTGCTCCAGCCTCAGAACCAGTTTCCGAATGTTGGAGAGCTGGCGCCTCTCCAAAATGGCGCCGATCTTTGCTTCGATGGTGGTAAAGACCCCTTCCAGGGCCCGGTAGCGGTTGCCCGAGAGTTCATTGAGGTATTTGATGATAGTAAAGACGTTGACGCACACCGAAGTGGCGTGGGACCGGATGAAGGACATGTCGAACCGGTGGCTGCCATGGAGGGCGGCCTCCATGTCGGTCATGAGCTGCAGGGCGGTGTTATTGGCCGCTAGCAGGAGCTTGAAGGCATGGTAGCGGGTCTTGAAGACTGAACGCAACTCTTCCAGGGAGAGGGCCGCCGCCGGCTCGCCCCGGGAAAAGAGATGCTTAAGCCTCTGGACCAGGTTGGCCATATCGTAGTGGGGCCGGAGGTTCTATCCGGACAAGAGCTTCAGTACTTCGATTTTGCTTAATTTGCCTATTTTGTCAAGGCCTTGCCAGGAAGGGTCCGCCAGCCTGGAGTGGCGCCGCCCCCGGAAACCGTTATTGCAGTCCTTAACCAGGTTTAAGTTCCGTGATCACGACCATAAAGCCTGGCCTGATCTCCTGGTCTGCGGTCAGCACGGCGACGGCGTCCCGGGCGGCCGCGGCCGCCACCCGGGCCAGGCCCACCGCCTGACCCTGCGGGTTATAAACCGACAGCTCCAGACCCGGCCGGACTCCGTGCTCCGTCCCCAGGCTGAACTGGATCTCGAGGTCTCCGTCCTTCCTGATGACCCGGTAAATCTCGGCCCTGCCCCCCTGGGCCCACAGCCGGTCCAGCCTCAGAGAAAGGCAGAAGACCGTCCCGAAGGTGAGCAAGATGCCCGGCAGGCAAAGCGCCGCCACCCTCCAGGGAGAGAGGCCAGTGTACCGCCGCACCAGCGACTTGGAGCTGCGTCGCAGGCTGACAGGGTCGGCAAAGACCACGATGCGGAAGGCCGGGGTCGCCCGGGACGTAGCGCTCCGCCGCGGCACCACCGTCAGGTGGTATTCCCCCGGGTGGATGCGGGAACTGGCGGTAATTCGCCCCCGCCACATGTCGCCTCCCAGGAAATAGCCCTTATGCACCGCGGCAAAGGTGAGCGTCAGGTCGTTGGAATCGCTCAAATAAGTCAATTCCTGGACCCCTCGGACTTCTTCCCCCAGCGGCCCGTTGATTTCCGCAGTCAGGCCCGGCAGCAGTTTGATGAGGCTGGCCGGCTCCCAGACCCGGCTGAGGAGGCCATCCAGCAAGGCCATTACGGCCAGGAAGCACAATCCGGCGCCGACCCAGCCAGCCAACTGGCGCCAGCGCCACGCCTGGATCTTTTTGTCAGGGTCCATGCGGCCCAATCCCGCTGCCGAAACTAACCGGCGGAAAATCCCAACGAGCCTAATGGTTTATTTTACCACAAAAATAAGAGAATCGCCCCGGGCTTATGGGATTTCCCCGAGGCGATTCCCTTAAATTCCGAGGCGGGCCAATTATCCCTTGAAGATGTCGGTCTTGGTGACGTTCATGAACCTCAAGGCCTGGCCCGGCTGCTTATAGTAGACCCGGACTTCGTCGCCGGCGTCCCAGGTGTTATCCGGCTCGCCCAGGTATTCATCGGGCACCGAGAAGGTGGTCAGGATCTTTTGCCTCCCGGAATAGATGGTTATGGCCTTTTTGGCCTTGTCCACCTGGGGGAATTTCTTTCCTGCCACCAGGGGGTCGTCTTTGGCCACGTTTTCCTTCTGGTCGATGAGGGTATAGGCGATCTTCTTGAAGCCTTGGGTGGCTGCATCGAAAATGACGATCTCCTTGGCCTTGGTGTCCAGCTTCATCCGCAGGCCCACCTTGGGATCCGCCCCCCGCTCGCTGAGCTCCTTGGGCAGCGCAAAGGTGAGCGGGGCGCCGCTGTAGTCCGGATTGGCCGCATCGCCCTTGACTTCCCGGATGAAGGTGACCGTCCCCTTGTCCTTGTCAAAGGCAATCACCCTCCCCTGCTCCACCTTGCCCATATCCCCGCAGCCCCAGGCCAGGACCATCGGCATGATAACCAGTATAATCACCCAGTTAAGTCTTTTCCCCATAATCTCCCTCCTCTTCCCCGAATCTGAATCAGCCGCCGGCTATGGAAACCCGGGGGCCGGACTTCTTGGCGGCGAGCTCCCTTCTGGCCCCGGCTATCATGCGCACAAAGATGTAGATGGACATGGCGCTCACCAGGCCCAGGATGAGGACCGTGGCGGAGCCACCGAAGAGACCTCCATAGGCGGGAATGCCCTTGGCCAGCATCTTCAGGATGATGGACAGGCCGCAGCCGATGACGCACAGGCCGAAGGCGATGCGGATGCCGTAGCCCTTGATGTACTTGGTGGCCACCGTGCCGACCTGGGCCCCCACCGCCGCCCCCACCAACATGATCATGGCCGCCAACAATTCGACCCGGCCTTTGTAGGAATAGGTGGCGGTGCCGTACAGGCCGGACATCATCACCTCAAAGAGGTCGGTGCCCACCGCCACGTGGGTGGGGCAGCCTATGAAGTAGATCAGGGCTGGCATGCGGATCAGGCCGCCGCCGATGCCCAGGATGCCGGCCATCCAGCCGGTGGCGAGGCTGACGAAAATAGGCAGCCAGGCGGAGCAGTAGATCTGGGCCGTTTTGAAATGGACCATGGGCGGGATCTTGATCTTGTGCAAGGTCTTATGCCACTCCAGGCCGGTGGCCAGTTTGTCAAATTCTTTGCCGGCCGCCAGGGCCTCCCGCTCCTTGCGCTTCTTCTTGGCCACGTCGGCAAAGACCATCCAGGCGATCAGGGCCAGGAGGACGAGATAGAGATAGCGCACTACTATGTCCACCTCGCCAATGCGCTCCAGCCACATGATCATCTGGGCCCCGATTTCGAAGCCGACGATGGTGCCCCCCAGCATGATGAAGCCCAACCGGTAATCCACGTTGCCAAATTTGCCGTGGCGCATGGTGGAGATGAGGGACTTGCCCGCCATATGGGCGATGTCAGTGCCGATGGCAAAGGCCATGGGGAAGCCCAGGATATTCAGGCCCGGGGTCACCATCCAGGCGCCGCCCATGCCGAAGAACCCGCCGAGGATGCCCACCCCGATCCCAAGAATGATAAGGCCCGGCCAAAATATCTTAATCCCCGCAATGGGCACGAGAATATACAGCCAGTGCATAAATTAACCTCCTCTCACCTACAGGTTCAGTGTTCCGCCAGTTCCCGGGACTTCAGGTCCAAACCGATCCAGCTCATGACGATGTCGGCTATAATCCCGAAGCACAGGCCGACCACCGGGATGATGACCACCGTGACCAGGGTGAAATAGAAATGGCTTTCGTTGTAAAGGTTGGCCCACCAGGCCTCCAACCCGGTAAGCTTCCGGGTATCGGCCACCATGACCAGGTAGTCGGCCGCTGGCCCGGCGGCCGCGGCGATTCCCGGCAGCAGCAGGCCCGCCAGTAGCCCCAAACCAATGATCTTGGCCCAGAGTCTAGACATCTTCGAAAACCTCCTTTTAGATGAGCCCCATTAGCGGACAATAGTTACTTCACAAGGGGCATGGGCCACCACCTTGGCGGCGGTGCTGCCCATCATGACCCGTTCCAGGGCGTTCATGCCGGTCGAGCCCAAGATGATCCGGTCAAACTTGCCATCCTGGGCCTTACGGATGATAAGATTGGCCGGCACCAGGCCGGTGACCAGCACCGTCTCCACCTGGATGCCTTTGGCGTCGAACGCCGCCTTGGCTTTGGTCAAGGCGCCCCGGGCCTCAGACTCCAATTTATCACTCACAAAGGGCGGCATTTCATCGAAGTCCCTCCGCTCGTAATAGGCCACTGACATTATGGTCACCTGCGCCCCTTGTTTCTCGGCAAGTTCCAAGGCCCGGGCCACCGCCTTCATGGCGTGCTCCGAGCCGTCCGTTGCCACCAATACCTTCATAAAAGCCCTCCTCGGCACCTATCGAATTATGGGGACGAACCTTATACCGCTTCGGCGGACAGAGACTGAAGACGGCCGCTTTAATTCGGCAATACCCTGCCCTGCCGTCCGGCAAGGTCGCAGGAGAATTTTTTCCTCCAACCGTCCTTCCCCCCAAAAACCGGACAGGGCAACACCCAATCCCCCACGGAAAAATAAGCAACGCCTGTGCCAGGAAGGGATAAACTGCGAAAATAGCCTAATTATTGGATATTTTAGGAACTTCTGTCTCCAGAATGGAGATGCTCCGCGCCCCGGGGCTGTGGTTCTGTCAGGAATTTTTACAGATTGTAAAACCCGACTGCCCGGAAAGTGGGCTGCCGATGGACCCCCGGGAAGAAAATCATGCTGTCCCGGGGACTGACAATCTGGTATATTTCTTGATAGGAGGGGATCTTAAGATTATCCATGTTAGAGACCCTCAATCTCTTCAGAAATCTCTACCGCAAGTTTAAACCTCACCGAGGAAAATTCTCCCGGGACAACGTTGCCGCGGCCTTTCGCTTCCGCTATTCCTGCTTCAAAGACTTATTGGATTCTAATAGCCAACTATTGAAGATCATTGCCGATCTGGAGGAAAAACTTCAGGGCCGCCAGATCTTCGGCATGTCCTACGTCCGCTCCCAAGCGGCCCGGGCGGCCTTCCACGCCTTCCGGATGATCAAAAATCTGGATGTCCTATCCGGCCGCGCTTATGCCCCTCTTTATGAGGTGTTGGAGAAGATCAATTCTCAGATAAAGGAATCCCTGGGGGGGGAAAAGGTAATCCCGGAGAGCGGCTATATCTTGTTCTATTCCCAGGTTACCAAGGAGATGGTGGATTGGGTGGGGGGCAAGAGCGCCAGTTTAGGAGAAGTGCTGAACCGGGTAAAACTCCCCATCCCGGGGGGCTTCGCCATCACCACCCGGGCCTACGAGGCCTTCCTGACCCATAACGACCTGGAGGCGGAAATCAATAAGCGCCAGATGGAGCTGGACCCTCAGGAACCGCAAACCTATAAGCGGGTCAGCGATGAAATCCAGCAACTGATCCTCCAGGCCCAGATGCCCCCGGCCCTGGAAGCCGCGATTTTCGGGGCTTTCGAGCAACTGGCCGCCCGCTCCGGTGGTCCGGAATCGTTGCGGGTCTCCATGCGTTCCAGCGCCATCGGCGAAGATAGCGATCTCTCCTTTGCCGGCCAATATCTCAGCCTCTTGAACGTCTCCAAGGGGCAGCTTCTCCAGGCCTATAAAGAGGTAGTGGCCAGCCTCTATACCCCCCGGGCCATCTCTTATCGCCTCAACAAAGGGATCAGGGGCGAAGATACCGCCATGAGCGTCGCCTGTCTGGAGATGGTGGAGTCAGTGGCCAGCGGGGTGATGTATTCCCACCATCCCTTTAACCCCCTGGAGGACCAGGTGCTCATCTCCGCGGTTTGGGGCCTGGGGCCTTATGCGGTGGAAGGGGTCATCACCCCGGATACTTACCAGGTGGCCAAAGACGACCGCTTGAACATTCTGAAGGCGGAGATTTCCCACAAAAGCGTGCAACTGGTGAGTAGCCCCGACGGAGGCCTAAAAGAGATCCCGGTGCCTCCGGAGATTCAGGATAAGCCCTGTCTCACTCCGGAACAGGTCGAAATCCTGGCCGGTTACGCCCTGAAACTGGAAGAACATTACCGGGCCCCCCAGGACGTGGAATGGGCCCTGGACCGACAAGGCCGCTTGTTGGTCCTACAAAGCAGACCCTTGCAGGTTCGGGCCCCAGCGGCCGGCGACTATATAACCGCTCCGCCGCTGGCTGGCTACCCGTTGTTACTGGAAGGTGCCGCCGTGGCCTTTCCCGGGGTGGGCTGCGGGCTGGCTTTTCTGGTCCGGGAGGATAAAGACCTAGTGCGCGTTCCCGAGGGCGCGGTGCTGGTGGCCAAACATTCTTCCCCCAAATTTGTGGTGGCCATGCCCAAGGCCCAGGCCATCGTCACTGATTATGGCAGTATTTCCGGTCACATGGCCTCCCTGGCCCGGGAATTTTCCGTCCCCACCCTCCTGGCCGCCAAATCGGCCACCACGGCTATTGCCGAAGGCACGGAAGTCACCGTGGATGCTTACGCAGGCCGGGTTTACCAGGGGCGGGTGCCGGAGTTGCTGGCCCGGCGGCAGGTCAGGGAGCCGCATATGCGAGGCACCCCGGTATACCAGATTCTCAGGAAGTTGTCCGAGTTAATCATCCCCTTGAACCTGGTGGACCCCAAATCTTCCAACTTCACCGCCGCGGGCTGCCGCACCCTCCACGACCTGGGAAGGCTGGTGCACGAACTTTCCTACACCGAGATGTTCAAAATCAGCGACCTGGTCTCCGATGGCCAGGGGGGCACCTTGAAGCTGGAGGCCCCCGTTCCCCTGGATCTCTATCTCATCGATCTGGATGGCGGCCTCATCGGGGTTAAGCCTGGGGCCCACCAGGTGACCATTGACCAGATCGCCTCCACTCCTTTAAGAGCCCTCCTGAGGGGGTTTATGCACCCGGACTTGCAGGCCAGGGGCCCCCGACCTATTCAAATTTCCGGCTTGCTCTCGGTCATGCGGGAACAGATGCTGGCCACCCCCAATATTGAAGAAAGGTTCGGCGACCGGAGCTATGCCATCATCTCCGACAAGTACCTCAATTTCTCCTCCCGGGTGGGTTACCATTATAGCGTCCTGGATACTTACTGCGGCCAGACGG
>Ga0116112_1002419_pt1 | contig 11209 bp, 11 predicted proteins | sample June2015DPH_8_15_FD_89721 | JGI IMG/M metagenome (GOLD analysis project Ga0116112, IMG submission 89721) | Peatland microbial communities from SPRUCE experiment site at the Marcell Experimental Forest, Minnesota, USA - June2015DPH_8_150 | ecosystem: Environmental > Terrestrial > Soil > Wetlands... | reverse complement strand
CCCTCCCCAAACTTCCTAACCTCCACTTTCAGCGCGTTCCCTTCCATCCACTGTTTAACCTCCGCCTGCGTCCTCGGCACAGCCAAAAACGACTTCAACCCCGCTTCATTCCAGTACTTAAACTCAGCACTATCCCCACCAAGCAGGTTCCTAATCCGATTGAACGTCTGCTCGCCCGACACTTTCGTATCACCCTTCCATCCAAGTGCCTCAAGCCCATTGATTTTACCGCCGAAAGTAATAAAACCCCCTTCGTCCCGCTGCTCCCTATTCGTCGGCTTACCGCGCATCCAGTTATCCAAGTCTTCCCTCATTCCCTGATTACGGTTCTGCTCAGGAATAGCGAGAATGTTCTTAACCCACTGAGGCTCTACGCGTCCCCCAGTACTTTGCTGCACACCCCCGCGTGCGCTTGGCACTCCTGCTCCGACATCTGCGGGTACTGTTTTTTGAAGTGGGCTACTCGGCGTTGGTGTCTTGTCTTCTTGTGCGCTTCCTTGGTCGACACCGGCACTAGGGGTTTTTTGACTAGCGGTTTCATTTTGTGCTCCTTTTTTGTTAATTTCCATCACCTTCCGCCACAAATCGTTGGCGGATTGTTTTGCTTCGGCGATTGCGCCACTAAGGGCTTTTTGATGTATTGCATCACCTTCGGCGAAAAACTGTTGAATTTGCTCCGGGGTCAGGGTGTTGTTCTCTTTCCCATAACGAATGGCAGAAACCACTGACTTCAAGTCATGCTGCAAGTCCTGCAACGCTTTCGGGTTCTTCCATTCATCGTAGGAAGGGATTTTATCCAAAACCCTATCGCCGGGATGCAAAGCCCCGGTTGTCCATTGACCTTGTGGCGTCGGATAACTAATCACAGGCTGCTTGTCCGCATCCGTTCCCGGTGCTTCCCAATAAGAACCGTGGTAAACCCCTTCCACAACTCCTTGAGGAGTTTGAATTTTAACCGGCACGGCATTCTTCGGCAATGGGCCGCCGACCTCGCCCGGCTGTTTTGGCACATTAGGAAACAACCTCCCTTTATCAAACGGCGATGGAACAGCTTCCTGCGCCACGGGAGGATTTACGTGCCCCGCTACAAGCTGTCCCAATCCTTGCTGCGGCACACCGCCGCCAAGACGAAACGGCTGAGTAACCGCATCTGAAGGACGAAGACCAGCAAGAACCCTTCCCGTCTCATAAAGATGACTTCCTAAAGCACCAACGGGTTTCTCCAATCCCGGTGTCGCCGCCACTTGCGCTCCACCCCAAACCATTTGAGCGTCAAGGTAACTCTTCTCTCCTTCCGTTTGTGGCACTCCTGAAAACCTTTGCCCTGCTGCTTGTCCCACGGCTTGTGCTCCGGCTGCGCCGAACAAGGCGCGAAGGGGAATACCAACAAGTTCACTACTCATCACCCCCGGTAACACCGGAGCCATCAACGCATTAGCCGGGGTTGCTTGTTCTGCTAATGCTTTAAGAACCCCCGGCTGCATTTGTCCGGCGATGAACTTGGAGCCAAAACCCTTACTTATGCTTTCGGCAAAGTCACGACTTGAAGGCCCAAAGTTAGTTGGCGGTGGAGTAGCACCAAAATCATTCGGCACATAAGGATGTTCAACACCAGTAAGCTGTGGAACCTGTGGCCCTGCGCTGGACAAATGCTTCCTTATCTCCACATCCATTTGCTGTGGATTCATTCCATCAGGAAACTCGACAGTGCCGAGACCCGGGACTTCGACGGTAGTGGGCATATTACTGAACAGGGACTAAGCCCTGTGGTGTCCAGCGAAGACGGTTAGTAATTCCTGTTGCTGCGCCTTGAACTTGCGGAGGAACAGCAGGTGGCGCAACCGGTGCCGGAGCATTAGTCATTACATTCCCCATGCCTTGCGGTCTTGGCGCAAGAGCTTGTGCGACTCTATTTGAATAAGCATTGAACAAAGGAGCGAAGCTATTCGTATTCCACCCACTTGCCGCAAGATTACCAAGAGTGCTCATTCCCTTGTTGATATTCTCATTCTGCTGGTTCTGTGTCGCAGGAGCACCGGGGAAAGGCATACCGCCATTATCACTTGGCTGGTCAATCCACTTGTGCTCTCCGGTAATGGTGTTTAACAAATACGGACGGCCTTCTTTTGTCTCCCCAAACTTGTACTCACCCTTCGCAGCGTTCTTTGCTTTAAGCATTTCTACTGCGAGAGACAACTTATGCTGTTCCTCGTTTTGCTTAAGTTCCTGTTGCTTCAACGCAATTTCAGAGTTCCCTATCAACGATTCTTGTGCTTGTGCCTTTTGCTGCAACGCATAATGCATCATTGCTTGTTGCTGCGCCTGTCTTTGTGCCGCTAACTGCATTGCTAACTGTGCACGCTGCTGCGGCATTTGTATCATCGCCTGTGCAAGTGTGGAACCAATTCCCTCACCAGCGGCACCGGCTTCTCGAACCCATGGATTACCTATGATTGGCATGTTATTCTCCTTTTGTTACCACGCAGCGGCAGCAGATGGTAAAATGTTATAGGCTCCACTAGCCATTGGTTGTACATATTCAGCACCCCATGTAGCGGGGTTGCTCCAGTCAAAAACACCAGAAGCTCCAGCAGCACTACCCGCACCTGCTGCAGGTGCAGCGGCTAAGCTTCCTAGTCCCGCTAGCAAACCACCCATGCTCAACAACTGCCCTATCCCTGTCAACCCACTTTGTTACTGACTTGCTTGCTGCAACTCAGCAGGAAGCACTCCCGCAGATTGTGACGCCTCCCTATTCACCACACCAAGCTGACCGCCAATATCCATGTCCTTTAACGACTGCTGCAAGGGGTAATTTCCATATCCTTGTAAGTTCGCGTTTGCTTGCTGTCCTAAACCTAACTGAGAACTAAGCCTCGCTTGTGACAAGCGGTCTTGTCCACCCGGCAATGGAACAGTCGACGCCGCATACGGCATCTGCATTGCCGGTTGTCCCGCTTGCAACGCCTGTTGACGTCCTTGCTGAATCTGTTGCTGTGCTGCTTGTGGCGCTGACTGACCCAAAGATTGATTAAACAGCCCTGTCGCCCTTTGCTGGTATTCTCTTTGCCGTCGCATTTCATTTGCTACGGCACTGTTCTCTGCACCACCTTCAGCGTTCGAGGCGTACATCTGTGACGCCGTGCCCGCCAACATCAACGGTATCGCTACTTCCATTAAACCACACCCCATATTATTGTCCTCCAAAAGGTTGCGGAATCGCACCAGCATAGACTCCGGGGTTATTAAAAGCACTCAGATACTGGTTTGCAAATTGATTGTACGTATTCGCATTTTGCTGCCCAAGATACATGGTAGCAAAGTTCTGCAACATTTGACCAATGGGCTGGAATGTTGACGGCGCACTAAGCTGTCCCGCTTGCCCCACAGCCTGTTGCGCGATTGAAGATGGGTCGGAAGCCGTCTGCAACTGACTAATTAAATTACCCTTCTCCTGCCCGACTTGTTGTTGCAATCCCCTCGACGCGCCAAGAGCTTGATTGCCGATTTGTTGCTGTGCCTGTCCCATCTGTTGCGCTAGTTGTCCATGTAAAAACTGGTCGGCACCACTCCCCAACAACCCTTGATTCGCTAACTTATACCCGAGTTGTTGATTCATCGGTTGATACTGTTGATAAAGTTGTGGCGTTTCGTAGTTTGTATAAGCGTTTTGCACGCCTTGATAAAATTGTGGAGTGAAGCCACTAAACGCTGCATTAACCTGCCCCACCCCTTGTTGAATGGCGGCTTGTTGTTGTTGTTGCTGTTGCCGCTCGTAAGAGCCAGCATCTGAAGAACCACATCCCATATTATTTGGCCTCCGTTTTGTCCATTATCTGGACATTACTTTTGATAAAAAGCTTCACTGGTTTACTATATTCCACAAACCCCGCTTTGGGAAGAAACTTCATGTAGGGACTGTCCGGGTCACAGGGAATACAAATAAAAGAAAAGTTCTGCAAAGAACCTTTAATGTATCCTATTTCCTCAACCGAGTCAATCGGCCCCATTTTCTTTGAGTCCTGCCATGAAAGCACTAACGGCACGGCGTTTAAGGACAAATAACCCACAATCTCTCCGTCCTTTTCTAAGACATGCGTCGGAAAATAAACACTATGCCCATCAGCTTTAGCGTTCTTTTCTAGTTGCTCCCTATCCTTTGGTTGAAAAAGCCGTATTGCTACTAAAGATTCCATATTATTTTTCGTCGTCGGGTTCAAAGTTAAAGATTAAACTACTTAAAGTAGCGGCAGTATTTAACGTAGTCGACGCGGACAACTGCACATGATACCCTTCATCTGTCCAAGGAACTTCACCGTTTTGAAATGAAGGTTGCGAGTCAAGGTTGATATTTTTTAATGCGCCACCGCCGATTACCCCCGCATAGTCCATACTACCACTTAGCTGCCAATTTCCTTTTAACGCGTAGTCAATGGATTTTGCCGTTTTCCTTACTGTTGGACTATCCAAATCTAACCAAGGAAAAGTAGCAGTTGCTACGGAGTAATCGTAAGTATTATTATTCACTCCGCCATAAAGCATAACAAAATCACCGGCACGACCATAAACTTGGCCACCAAAAGTAACAAACTTTGAGGGGGCAAAGGTGACTACTTGATTAAGTACCCCTGTATATGTGGCATTTGCCGTTGTGCCCGTGACAACAAAGGTAGTTACTCCAGCCCCCAAAGTGAAAATTCCTTGTGCCGGACTAACATTAAAACCATCAGGAGTAAAAGTATAAGTTGCGCCGGGAGTTAGTCCCGTATATGTTACAGTTTTTCCCGCACTATAGGTTGTTGCTGGCGCGGTTACTAAATTCTCGTACGTCGGACTATACGTCGACCACGCCTGCACCTTCGACGACGGAAAGTAACTAAAAACATAAATCGTCCCGGCTAGGTAAAGCCAATAACGATTCGACGAAGGTTCTACCGCCGCACAAGCGGCAGCGATTTCTGCCTCCGTCGCGCTCTCCATCGCCGCTTGCAGTAACAAATCAATCGGCGACCCAAGGTCGTTAACGAAAGCATTAAGAGTAATGTCCCTTGCTCTTATCGACCGCACCCCAGTGTCCGACAAAAACATCACATCAAGGTCGCCGATGTTTTTAACACTTAAAGGAGCGACAGTGCCAATGTTCTCCAACGTCTGTGAAAGCTGCCACTTTGTCGGGTCGGCATCAACAATCCAGATTAGGATAACATCACGAGAGAAGAACACTAACCGTCCTTGATACGGCGCAATCGCTACAAGATTCTCCGGCGTGGCGTTCCAGTCGGACATTTGAACATAGCCATTTCCGACCCCGTTCGGGTCATTCCACGAAGTCGGGTCGCCAAGAACGGAAAAGTAAGCGGTTGAACCTGCAAGCACGTACTCCTTATTTGAAAAAGTAAAACAGAAAATTGGAAGTAGCCCGCTAACTGTTCCTGCACCTACTTGAGTTGGTAAGCCAGTAAGTTGGTCGGTAAAAATCAACGTGATTTCATCGCCTGTTAACCACGTGCCGCCAACAGTAAAGTCATAAACCGCCCCACTTCCTGTAACCCCTACATTCCCGCCTTCAAGGGCGGTAGGAGTTGGAACAATAGATGTATTGTATGGCGAACTCATACTTATCCGGCAAAAACAAGAGAGACTGTGGTGTAGGAAACATTCCCTGCCGAGTCAGTAACTGTACACGTTGCAGTGGCGACAAAAGGTGCTGGAGTAACCAAAGGGACTTTGTAAGATGTTGTGTTACTACGAATTGAAAAAGTAAACTTAGTAGAAGCTGCCTTTGGTGTAACGATTGTAGAAGTATAATCAGCCCCTACTGGGAAACCAATAACAGACCATTGATAAGTATAAGGCGAAGTTCCACCAGCAGCGGTAACAGAAACTAAGCCAGTGGTATACGCTATTCTACTCGTGGCTGTAAAATTAAGTACGGATTCGCTGAGGGTAAGTTGAATAACAGCACCGTTTGGCGTCGTTACCGTTCCATTACCTCCTGTTGGTGTTACAGTAACCACAACTGCAATAGGAACATCGGCGCTTGTTGTTGTTAACTTTGCAATGTAGATTAAAGTGCCATCAGTATAAGCGGTGTAGGTACTGCTATTAGATATAATGTTAGCCACAATAGCTGCATTATACAAAGCCAAAGTTGCTCCTGCCGTTGGGAAGGTTAAATAATGTTGTCCGCCGTTAGTTATTAGGTCTACACCACCAGCTGTAATTTCAGTCTCAAAACCCGAACCCTGTAACCAAAAAGAGCAGTTGCCGATTATTATTCCGTCGCTGACGACAACAGAAAGCACACTGTCATTCAAAGAAGCGTTAAGAGTTGTGGAGGTTATTGTAACAATTCCACCAGCAGAAGTAGCGGTAAAGCCAATTCCCGTATTCAGATTGATACTTGCAGCCACAGCAGCGGCCGTCGCTGAGGGAGTTACACCCATTGGGATAGCAGTACCTCCATTAAGCAAATTCGTCGTGCCGACTTTTACATTAGTTATTGCGTTTGTATTTCCACCGGCAAGCTTGGCTGTTGTCCATGCCCAACTAGCTGAGTTGGCTGTAGAAACAGCATAATTATTCGGCGTAGTGCCACTTGCTATTGCTGTTATGTTAACGCTATAACCCGTCACATCAACTGCTGCTGTTACAAAAGCGTTAGCTGTATTAAACCCATCGCCGTTAATCGCAGCTACAAGATTAGCAACAGAAGCTAACGCAGTTGTTCCTATCGCCACATCACCCGAAGTAGCTGGAGTCGCTTTGAAGGTATAAACTACTCCGTTAATGGTAACAGTGTTCCCGGCTGTAATGTTAGTATTATTGCCAACAAGAGTATCTACCGCATACCCCGACTGCCCGGCAACAATCTGAAATGAGCCACTTGCGCCAGTTTGTCCAAAAGGTGCAACCGCCGTGCTAGTAAGAATACTAGTTATCGTACCCGCATTTGTTTTCGTTACAATGGAAGGTGTGTAATTATTACCAGCAGAGGCAGTAACAGTAAAAGAAGCCCCGTTTTGAACGGCGGTATAACCCGCCGTCTGGTTAATTAACGCAACAAGACCTGCAGCGATTGTCGTTGGGGAAGTGAAATCAATGTCGTTAACGCCAGCAACAAAATCCGTTACAAGGTTCGTATCGTAAAAAGCATATAAAGAACCGTCGGCAAAAGCAGCAATGACAAAAGTCTTACCGCCAAAAACAGTGGAATAAATTACTGACGCCATTGCTGCACCGGTAGGAGCAAGAAGTTGTTGGTAAGCAACAGGAACAGTAAGTTGTGTCGACGGCGAAATAGCTATTGTCCCACCAGTGTCTGTTGTTATGTTCTCTGCTAATCCGGGGGACAAATAATAAATAGTCGTTCCGGGCCTGCCCAAAAGTCCATCATTGGGGCCGTTAATTGCGTTAGTGATTACGGCATTTACCAAATTGTAACCAGTACCGCCAAGTCCCGTAACTGTAACAAAAGAACCAACGGGCGGAAGAAAGCCGGTCGCGGCTCCTACTGCGCCAGAGTCAAAGGTTATCTGGGCATACATAACTCCACCAATGTTTACTCTTGAACGGAGAAAACTTGGCCCGGAAAGATATAACGACCCAAAAACAACAAGCGAATTTGCTACCGCCTCAAGTCCGAAAGTGCCCGGCAACAATGCCAACGGCACAAACGCTTTCTTTTTTTCAATCTCGGCACCTTGGTTGACGTGACAATTATTCAACACAGCCAATGTCCCCGGCTGTGAGGTCAAAACTGACCGCCGGGTGTCAAGCCCGTAAGGGAACGTATCAAACTTTTTAGATGCCATAGTTTTAAGGGCCGGGGTGCGAGAACTACACCCCGGCCAACCCTATCCCCAACCAAAAGTCAGAATTTCCAAACCAGATTCGCCGTCGCCATCCAGCCGGGGTTGTGATATTTGGTTAGATAGACCCCACCCCCGTTCACAGCCAGTGTGACGTTTTTGTTGAACACCCACGTCTTACCCGTGAGCAGCGTGTTTTCGTTATACACCGTTTTGGCGTTGCTGATGTCTGTGGCTGGCCCTTCGGTAATCACGCACGGCAACTCGCCGACGATTGGCAAGGTGGCTGTGGCGTTGTAGGCCACACTCACATTTCCTTCAAACACATCGGATTTGTTGTGCTTGTAAAAGTCCGCGATGAACACGCCGGCACTGATGTTGTTTGTTGGAAGCGTATTTATGGCAACCCCGGCGAATGAATTGCCGCTAATGTTGCCAGCAAATGCCGAACCGACAAAACCCGGAGTGAGACTTAGAGACTCCAAGCCATTCAGAGCATTTGTTCCGGCAATAGTGAGAGCTTGGGCAGTGGTTAATGCCGGAGGATTGGTTGATGTTTGCGCCCTTGCGCTGACCGCCAGAGCGAGCAGGCCGATGGTTGCGATTGTACAGAGTTTCAGTGTTTTGTTCATGGTGTTTTTGGTTGTGTTGGTGGATTTACGTTTGCATCGCCAGCGGCAATAAAACCAATGCCGCCGATGATGGCCAGAAGGCTTCCAGTGCAGTCCTGCTCGGTCAGTCCGTGAGCATGAAGTGCGTAGCCCATGTGAACAGCAGCGCCGACAATCATTGTCAGTCCTGCTGACGTTGTTTTCCAGTTTGCTATTAGTGATTTTACCATAATTTTCCTACGGGTTGAACCCGCTCAGTTTTTGTCATAGCGAGGGTCTTCCGCCATTGGCATTCTCACAATGTGACCACATCTATTACAGAATCGGTCAACCATTTTACTTCCAACAACCCACCCACTATCGGTAGGATGCAATGGCCTATGGCTGAAAATCAGGCCGCATAGCCTTCGTTTGATGAGGATGATGAGTGTTTTCATGCTGTGTATATTGTGGTTAGCTCGCGGGGCAGTTTCAAGTCCCGTGGTGAGATTTTGTGGATTGGGTAATCATCTGCAAAGCATGGGCATTGACCGACCTTAAGCAAAAGTGCGTCGGTGACAGAGCAAATCAGACCTTTGCTTGGCAGGTCAATTCCGGCGAACGTGAGCAGTCCTTCCCACCCGTAGGGCAATCCGCGAATGCCATTGTTAAACCATGCTTCGGCCAGCGAACGATTAAACGGGGCAACAGGGCGGCGCACATACATCAGGCCGTCCAATCGGAAGTCATATACATTAACGCCCTGAGCGCGGGCAGCAATAGACAAGCCGTTGCCCCAATAAATTTCAGCATGGGCAACATCGCTGTCGGTGAAAACGTCAATCACATCATCCGGCAAATCATGCGGCAAGTTGTAGAGCAGCACGTCGCCGAGTAGAAGGTCGTCGGGGAAGTTCATATCGTTGAAGATTCTTCTTTGTCGCGGTCTTCCAATCCAAAACCGCAATGCTTCCCGCGAACACAAGGCAAGCGGTCTATCTTTTTGTCTATTCGGGAGAACTTTTGGTCTAGCCAAATGACAGCAACAGCCGCCGCACTAATCCAGCCAAGGTCTGGCGCTCCTATTGCCGTGCCGACAAGCACTACTCCGCCTACCATTAGTGTAACAGATAGTGTTTCCATCTTGTCCATTCACCCTTTCATGCGTTCGTGTAGGTCATGCTGGTTGTCAGCGTGCCCATTTTAATCGTGTTCGTTTTCGGAAACAGCGGGCTGCTTGACCATTGAAGGTCGTTGCTCCAGATTCGGAAATAAGATGGCTCCGTTACGTTCGTCACCGTGAAGATTCCCGTCACCGGCACAGTGACCGTGAATGACTGCACCGTCGGCACCGGCACGGGCCAGTTCGTGACCGAGCGACCGTTGCTGGTTATGACCGTGCTCCCGTTCGTCTCATGCACGACTGTCCGGTTGGTCTTGTTGACGGATGTAGCCTGCGGAATCGGCGGCAACTCGCCAGCAGGTGACGTGCAGACCATGAACACAATCGCCGACGCTATAAGCAGCGCGAGACAAGTCCCCAAACCTATGTAGTCGCGGCGGGTCATGGGTTAGTAGTCCAGGTCACAACATTATTGGTGACATGGCCGTAGATGGGCACGATGGTATTGGTAGCCTTGGCTTGATAGATTATATTCGTCAGCCCGGAGCCGTTGCCAGAAAAATTTCCACTAAAACTATTGACTGGAAAAACTCCCCCGGCACTGTAAGTTGTCCCTCCGCTCATGTTCGTTACCAGTGTGCCGGGAATGTACCATTGAATTGTGCCGATGAATGTGTTTGTATCCATTCCGGTTTCGTCATCTTGAATCGTCGAAGTGTAGCCACTCGAACTACCAGACGCATGCTGCTGCGTATAAGTCCCGCCGATAAAAGTGAAGTTCCCGCCATAGAGGAAAATTGGATCAGTGCCTCCACCGGGTTCTATAGCGGTATTTGTAGCAGCTAACAAGATGTTATCGTATGCAAAGGTGGAGTTGTAGAATCCCATAGCCAAATCAAAGTACCCGACAACTGTACAGTTTGACACCATGCAAAAATGATATCCGTCTCCCCCTCCACTGGCATCGCCACCATCGGCATACCACGTGTCAATTACATTTGAGTTTTGAATCGAAAGATTCAGCCAGCTTACGTTTGTGGCAGAAGATAACGTCCCCGAAAGATTTGCAGCAAGTGGAGTGAAGAACACCAAATTACTGCACGTAAGATTTTGAAAAGTTTGATTCGTCGTGACCGCAATTCCGGTGGCAGCATTGGGGTCATAAGGTGCCCAAAGAACAGTGTTTGCTCCCTCTCCATCCAGAACCATGTTTGCGGGTGCCTGTATCCAATGGGTGAAAGCTCCGTTTGTATAAACCTTAAACATGCCCGGCCCAACATGATAGGCGTAGCCGTTGCCCATGTGCGTCCAAGCCCCGGTAACTGTCAAAAAGGCATTGGTCAAATAACCAGCACCACCATTAGTATCATGCCCATTGGTGGAAACGAACACAATCCCCGGATAATACAGGTTGGTCAATGCGTTCGCCATCAGGAACAAACCGGCATAGGGATTGTTCGTAACGATATTGCCACCAGGAACACCATTCATCGCATTCGTCGCCGTCGGCACGACGCCGGTGACGTTGCTTCCCGTGAGACCCGTCAGGCCGCTCACGTTGCCAGTGAACGTGCCGCCGAGGTTCACGCCGGTCTGGTTATTCGTCACCAGCCCGGACGGAACGCTCCTGCCCAGTTGCGACATGGGCAGGTTATTAGTTGGAACGATTCCAACGATTTTTGCTG
>Ga0116112_1002411_pt1 | contig 11231 bp, 5 predicted proteins | sample June2015DPH_8_15_FD_89721 | JGI IMG/M metagenome (GOLD analysis project Ga0116112, IMG submission 89721) | Peatland microbial communities from SPRUCE experiment site at the Marcell Experimental Forest, Minnesota, USA - June2015DPH_8_150 | ecosystem: Environmental > Terrestrial > Soil > Wetlands >... | reverse complement strand
GGGATCGAAGCGGGTGGCGATCTCCATGCCCCATGCCAGGAGGATAAACAGACCGGCCGCCAGCCACAGCCGCCAGTGGCGGCGTAATCGCCGCAGAGCAGCCACCCGGAACCTCCATGGCGGGCCATCGGCCATCTTGAACCTCCTTGGCGGCAGCGGCATCTTGCCGGTGCTTTAGCGCAGGCTGGAAGCCAGTGCCGCCCGGACCAATCTCACCGCCCCTTGATGGTGATATCGGTCTGGCTGGTGAAGCCGTTCACGCCGGGAGAGTACATGGCCGCCACCTTGGTGGCCGGGACCAGGAAATGGCCCTCGCATACTGCCCGGGCATAATACTCGAAGCGGTAGCGCCCGGAGTAGAGCCAATCCCGGAAGGCCAGTACCCGCTCATCGCGGATTTCAAAAAAATTGGGGTGATAAAGTATGGTGCCGTCCATTAGGACGTAACCCTGGAAATCGCCGTTTTCCTCGCCGTTGGCCTGCGGGGTGGCTTCCTCGGTTTTCAGGGCAGTGTTGATCGCCACCAGAGCGGCAGGCAAGGGATCGTCCAGGACCACGTAGCGCTGGGGTTTCCAGGCCTCCACCAGGACCGTGACTTTGACCAGATCCCCCACCTTGATCTCCGGGGAGCCGTCGGTATTCTGTACGGTCTTGCTGACCTTGAAGCCCTGATCGGCTCCGGAGGCGGCCAGGTCCAGCCGCGGGCCGCTAATTGCCAGCTCGTAGAGCCAGGTGGGGCCGGCTGGAGTCTCCGCCTGCACCACCGGGTTTTTCAGGAGGGCCCTGGGGTCGAGGTCCACGGTGCGAAATCCCTTGGGATCGAGCTTAATCCGCTGTTTGGCGGTGGCGCCGGGCTGGCTGATGGCAAACTCGGCGCCCTGGCTGCTGAATTTCTGCCCCTGGAAATATTCCCCCAGGGCCACCAAGGCCCAACCGGTGCTGCTGGTGGAGATCCAGACCCCTTGCTGGTCCAGGCCTCCCAGGAGCACCAGCGCCGCCTCTTTGGTGAGCGGGTCCTCGGGCATGATGGCTTTCCCGGCCAGCAGGGCCAGGGCCGGGCCCCGGGCCAGGGCGTTAAATTCATCATGGCTCCAACTGGTCTGTTTGGCGAGGTCCGGGCCTAACAGGGGTTTGAGGTTCCGCTGCAACTCCGCCACTGGCAGCAGGTCGGCTTCCCGAGCCGCCAGGAGCAGCAGTAATTGGCCCTCCCGGTTAAAGTTTTGATAATTCTGCCTCAGCCCCTTAAATTCGTCCCGCTCCAAACGGTGATTCAAGGCTAGGATGTAGGCGCCGAAGGCCTTGGCGGGGTAGGGGGTCTTGGGGTCGCGCAACTGGGCATGAAAATAATCGAGGCCCTTAGTCAGGGGTACTTCTGGGACCTCCACTCCGTTTTTCTTGGCGATACTCAAGGCAGCCCCGGCGTAAATCGAGCCCCAGCCGTCCGCCTGCGACTGTCCGGGCCAGTAGGCGAACCCGCCGTTCTCGGTCTGCATGCCCAAGATGCGCCCCACTCCTCGATTGAGGTACTTATCCACCTCCGGCAGACTGATGCCGGGCACCTGGTTGTCCTGGACCACGCCCCGCAAGGCGGCCAGGGCCAGGACCCCGGAGGAGGTCTGTTCTATGCAGCCGTAAGGATAAGTGAGCAGATAATGCAAGGCCTCGCTCAGCCGCAGGAAAGGGGAGCCTGAGAGGGTAAGAACCGCCTTGACCTCTTCAGGGTTGAGCTTGCGGGCAGCCTCGCCGGTGAGATAAGGAGGCAGGCTGATCTTGATAGAGGTGGCGCCCCCCAGGCTCCCAAAGTGGATGGCGGTATCCTGGACGTGCCCGGATTTAATTGGAATCTTAAGCTCAACCGCGTCGGGCCGCCCCTGGAATTCAGCGCCGAAGCGGGCCGTGGCCGATCCAGCCTGGGTGGCTTCGCCGCTGACCGTGAGGTTCACGCTATCCTTGGGTCCAAGAATTGGGAAGGGTTCCTCCGCCTTGAGGGAGAGCCCACCTTCAGACGCGGCCTTGAACTTCAGCGTCCCGCGCTCGCCGGTGTTATTGAAGGCTGCCACCTGAAACCGGAAACGGTCCCCCTGAATGAAAAAGCTGGGCAGGCCCGGCTCCAGGTAAAAATCCTTGCTGACTACCATGGAGCGCTCCGGACTGGCGAAGCCGCTGCCGTGGTCCGCGGTCACCGCGTAAACCCGGTAACTGGTCATATTGTCCGGCAAGATAAAGGTTACCCGGGCCCGGCCATCGGCAGCGGTGCGCAGCGACGGGTTGAAATAGGCGACCGGCTCAAAGCGGCGCCGCAGTTTGGCCATCATTTCGGCGTTCAGACCGGCGCCGCCGGTTAGGGGTTCATTGTGGGCCAGATAATAGGGGGTTTGATGCTGGAGAAGGGTTCGCAATTCGCCGGTGAAGACCCCCAGGGGTCCGTCAAACCGGGTCAATTGCTCCAGGGTGGGCGTCTTAAAGGCGGTGAGGGCCAGTACCGCCTCATCCACCACCGCCACCGCCAGTTCCGCGAGAACCCCCTGGCCGCGCTTGTTGAGAACAGTGAAGTCCAGGGTGACCTCGGCCCCCGGTTGGGCCTTGAGCTCCTTGACCTCCGGACTGATGGCCACCTGCAAATGCTCCACTTCCAGGCGAACCGGCAGGTTGATATTTCCCCAATAAAACCCCGGGGCCTCGGTATCATAGCGCCCGGCAAAGACCGGAAATTCCCCCCTGGGGGTGAGAGCCAGCACGGAGAGGTAGACATTGGGGGCAAATTGGGCCTTGATGGGAATCTCTAGCTCCGGCAAATCTTTCCTGGCAGTCACCACCCGGTGCTGCAGCAGGCCTTCCTGTTCCAGGGTGACCAGGTAGCAGGAGACCGGCCGCTTGGGCCGCAGGGCGATCCTGGCCGTCTGGCCCGGTTCATAGGCCGGGCGATCCGCGGACAGCGACAAGATTTGATAAGCATTTCCCTTTTTTTCGCCCTCCTCATCGCGGCCGGGGCTGGACACCTGGTAAATGGTGGCCGAGGTAAAGTTCCGGCCCCGATCATCCCGGTAGGTGAAGGTTACCAGGTAGCGGCCAGACCAGCCGAAGTCGAAGCGGAAGCTGGCCTCGCCTTTCTCTATGTGCAGGTTGGTGGCGTAGCTCCTCTTCCAGGTCTCCTGGTCGGACCAATAGATGTCACCTTGTTCGTTTCTCTTGACCACATAGACCCAAGTCCGCTCCAGAACTTCGGCCTGGATTTGTCCTTTGCCGATCCTTTTGCCGTCGCGGTTCGTGGCCACCACTTTCAGCAACTGCTCCGTTTCGGGCGGCACCTCCCCGGGATGACGGCTGAGGCCCACCAGATAATCTGGCTCGAGCTGGTAATTTTTACTGTTGGACGCGGCACGCCCGTCAAAGTCCACCACCGTGGCGATTACCAGATAGCCCGACTCTCCCGCCAAAACTTCCCGGTCCAGGGGGAATTCCAGTTCGGCCCGCCCTTTCTCGTCCAAGATGGCCTGGCCGCTTTCGATCAGTTCACCTGGCTCGTCCCGGGTATAGCCAAATTCGAAATTATCGTTGCCGGGCACCTGATAGCTGGTCTTGGATTTATGCAGCTTCCAGCGCACCTGTCCGTGTTTCACCGGCCCTCCGGCATAGTAGGCGCCGCTGAGGCCGATGCGGACAAAGTCCCGCTGGCGGCCCTGGTCATTGACAAAGCTGGTATCCGGCCGGCTCACCCTCTTAAAGTCGATCTCCACGAAATGGCGGGGCGCCTTAAATTCCTGGACCTGGAAGGTGCAGGTGGCGGCATTGTTGGGCGCCTGGCCGGAATCCTGTTGCTCCCCGTTGGCCTGCTCCTTCTCCCCCTCATCCTCCTCGTCAAGCTGGCCCGGACCTTGCTGGTCGCTATTGGCCGGCGCCTGGGTCTGCGGCGGCTTAGGGCCGAATGACATGGTCATGGTGTAGGTGCCCAGGGGCCAATGGCCCGCGGCGGTCACCTCACCGGAGGCGCTGCCAAAATCCGACAGGGGCAATTCCTGGGAATAGACCTGCTCCCCTTTGGGACTGCTGATTTCAAAAGAGCAGACCTCACCCTGGGGTGAGAGGATGCGGCCTTCCTGGTATTCCCGAACCAGGCCCTTAAAATGTAAGGTCTCTCCGGGACGGTAGACCCCCCGTTCGGTAAAGACCTGGCCCTTGAGGCGGCGGACCTTCTCTCCGGCTTTCACCTGCCAGATTCCCTGGGGTTTGAGGCTGTCCGCCGGCGTCATCCGGATAAAGGAGACGTCGCTGGCGGTAGCGGCCAGCAGGCAGACTACCTCCCCATGGTTCAGGTGGCGCTTTACCGGGCGAAAGTCTCCCAAGGTTTTCAGCGACAGCCCATCCAGGTCTTTTTGCTGAAAGGTTAGGATGCCGTCGGCATCCGTTTGTCCCAGGGGGAAGGCTTCCATCTCCCGAGTGAAGCCCACCACCTGCACCCCAGGCAACGGCATCCCGGTTTTGAGAGAGGTGGCCCAGAGGAGCAGACTGTTGCCCCCCACCTTGTAAGTCAGGCCCAAGTCGCTGATGGCAAAGACCCGGGGGCTGGAAGCGGTGCCCCCTTCGGCCCGATCCTCGCTCACCCGGATAAGTTCCAGTCCCCCGGCTTCCTTGTTCTTGCGAAAACTCAGGGGTAGAGACACCGCCAGGGGTTTGTTCCTTTCACCGGGCGCAGGGAAGAGCTGCCTTTCGGCAAAAGGTTCCAGGAGGAAGGGAGTTAAGGCCTGGTTTCCCTTGGCCAGATCATGGAGGCGCTCCGCCCCGGACTTAAGCTCATCCAGGGTCCGGCCCCAGTCGGACGGAGATTCCTCTACGGCCAGGGCCCGGGGCAGCAACAAGGGCGGAATTCTTATGCCTTCCAGGATCAGGGCCTTGACATTTTGACTACGGACGTGCAGGAGCTCCCGGCTATCTCGCTCGATGAGGCTCTTGCGTCCGACGAATTCCAGCTTGGCTGGCCGATCCGGCAGGAAGAAGGTGGTCACCGTAGGGCGGTAGGTCAGGCTGCCCAACCTAAAATTCTCCGGCAAGGTTACCACGTATCCGACCCCGAATTTAAAGCGCCCCTTTAGGGTGAGTTGACCCTCTGGGCTCATGGCGGCGTGGCGCCAGTCAAGCTTGACCAAGGGCAGCAGGCGCAAGTTGTCTTTCAAGCCCTCCAGAAGGAGGGGTTTGTCAAAAAAGATGCGGACCTCTTCCTTCTGTGCGTCGGGCTCGATCTTAAGGATGGTAAATTGAGAGTTCGCGGCCGCGGTGGTGCCCGCCTGGGCCGGCCGGCGTTCCTGGGAATTTCCCGAGCCAGCCCAAAGTCCCAGGCCCAGGGAGCAAAATACCGCTAACAGCAAGGCTATGAAGACGAGGCGGGGCCAGCTGGCCTTGGCCGCGGCCCCAGAATGGGCCCGAAAAGAACCTCTGTTCCCGGCATCCATGTTAGAGCTCCTTTTGATCCTATCTTGCCAAACTTGGTAGAGAAGTTGCCTCGGATGTTCTCCGAGATTATGCGGCAGACTCACCCACCGCAGCCTAAAAATGGTTTTTGGGAGCCCTCTCAAGGAGTTTAACCCCTCGAAGCTCCTATTTTTGAACCGAGATTATGCGGCTACCTGAGCCACCGCAGTCAAAAAATAGGTTTGGGAACCTCTCTTCCCGAGTTTAACCCCGTAAGGTATGATAGCTCAAACTTCGCCGAATGTGAAATTTCAAGGCCAGGTCCCCTTCCCCCGGGAGGCTCTCCGCCCCCTTGCCCCTAACCATTGCCTACCCCCTTTCCGCCCCTCAGAAAATGCATGAAGCATTTGTAAGGGGTGTTCCTACGGGCACAGGTGCCCAGCCTATCGGAGAGAATTTTTCATCAAAATTTTTGGGCCGGCCCCATACTAGGGGGGCTGCTGCTGGTTATCCCTCGATGAAAAATTGAAAAAATTCCCGGACGGAGCTTATCAGACGGGGGGGTCATGGGATCCATCCTGGGGTTTGGGTTTTGGGGGCCGGAAATCTATATGCGCAGAGGCGGCGGTGGTGCCAGGTCAGGAACATGGCAAGCCGTTGGTGCACGGTGGACGCCGGGGACCGGCGGCCAGGACATGGGTGCGGTCCAGGTAGCCGCGAGTCCCCTATAATCCCTGATTATTCCGAAAGGGTGGGGCTCAGGCAACCTCAAGCCTTAAGCGCACACGGCGGCACGGGAGGTGTGATAGTAAGGGCAGGCACCGCCCGCCTCCCCACTTATGGCAACTCCTCCAGTCCATCGACTATGGCGTTGATGAGGTTTGCGGCTAAATCAGGATAGTGCCGGGCGAGAAACCTGGAACATTCCACCTGCACGGCGTGGTCGATTCCCGATTGGCGGAGTTTTTCCGCCAAGTTAAGCAGTTGCGCAGTCTTTCTGCCAGAGAAAATGCCATTCAGGCTTATAAGCTGGGGAGCGGCCCGGTCCCAATAGCTCTCAAGGCCTTTGAGCATCGTGTAAAGGCTGTAGCGGTCTCCAGGGTCTGCACAGTCTTCCATGACTTTAAGCAGACTCAGGACTTCAAAGCGAGCAGCAGTAGAAATCGTGGCCAGATGCTCAGGTTCGAGGGTCCCCCAATTCTCCTCAAACCACTGCAAGCGAGCGCGGGTGTAGGGCAAAATATGGTTTCGGTACCCAGGTAGTACCGCGGTAATTGTTTCAGAGAAGTCCTTCCTAAGTTGTGCTACCACGGATGGCAACCGCTGATTTTGGGGGAGCCCGAAATCGCCGATATCCAGTAGAGAGCCGAAATAGTCAGTGCTGTGCAAGGAGACCAGAATCCGCTTCTTGCCTGGAGGTTGGGCGCGGACACACCGCACCATGACTCTGGCGGTCCAGGCATCCATTTCTGATTGCGGGAATGGGTGGTAATCATCGGCAGGGCGGCGGACTTCGCCTGAATGGGGAGCAGCCAAGATAATCTGAGAATCCGAGTTATAGAGATAATGGTAAAAGTCTTGATAAACCTGGCACTTTGCCTGGTATTCTTCCCAGGTCCGCGCGGCGAAGGCGACATTAGCGGTGAATTCTCGAAACTTTAAGGCTTGCGGCAAATATTGGGCATAATTATAAGCGTTAACCACTACCGCCCCGTCTCCCCAGTCACAAACAAACCCTGAGGCACCGTCAAAAGGAGGCAAGGCGCGATGAAAGTCGATGCCATAGCGGCCGGCCCAATAATCCTCGTCATCCGCTAGGCGAGAACATTTCCCAAAAATCAAGCGGTGGCGATGCCAATCAAAGACATCGAAGTGGGGCCCAGTCGCTACTGGAAAAGCTGCCCCTTCAAGCCCTGGGCCAGGACCCAGGTAAGCCCCCATTTGGCTTTCCCACACTAGCATCTTGTCGCTCTGCAGATTTTACGGGGTATTATCTGAGATTATGCAGCAGCTTTGGCCACCCAAAAATGGTTTTGGGGATACCTCTTCCCGAGTTTAACTCATCCCATGTGATGGGTCAAAATTTGCCTTTAAAATTTTTGGGGCTGGGCCCCATCACCGGGGGGGCTGTTCCTATTTCCCCCGATTAAAGTCCGGAAAAAGTATTTTGGGAAAAATTTACGGACGGAGCATAGTTGACAGGGGGGACAGGAGTCCCAGGCTCGGGATTTGGGTTCCAGGGCCGAAAATCCTCCAGGCTGGCGGGGCCGCCGGTGGCGAGACCGGGGCAAGCGGCTGATCGCTGCCAGGGGTCCAGAGCCGGGGCCGTCAGGCAGAAGCAGACCATATGCCAGCGTGCATGAATAATTTCTGTGATCCACCAGTTATACGAAGAATAAGAACTTCCAATATCCTGACCATATCTGGAATTTTTCCCACTCAAGGGAATAATTGACGATCCTGGCAAGTTAGCTTCAATTTTCGTTGGACTAATTTGAATCCATAATCAGCTCAGCTTTGGAGTCCTGGCCGACTGGCTCCTCACCTTGATTTTCCCATCGCATCTGGTAAAAACAATGTACAAAGGGCAATGATGAGGATAGGAGGCAAGGAGGGGTTATGACGCGCCTATTTCCGATATTCTTGGGATTTTTGTTCCTGGTGTGCAACGGTACCACAGCCTGGGCAGTGAGCGCCAAGGCCACAGCCCTGCGGCAAGCCAACGGCCTGACCGCTTATAACCCGCCCGAGAAATTTCTGACCGGAAATTTCGTGGCCGACGAGATGAACCCCACGTTCATTTTCGGTCCGGTGAAGGACTTCGTCGGCTCCCGCAAATGCCCTACGACCTGGCTCATCGAGGCGGGTGATAAAAATCTCCCGGCCAGGCCAGGCGGCCCGAATAAGCTGGCGGAGTATACCCTCTACCTGGAGGAAGACTGCCCGGATAAAGTGGTCTATTATGTTTTCATCGACCAGAGCGGCTTGACCCCCCAGCAATGGATCGAGTGGCGGGAAAAATTCCACGGGAAGAGCAAGACGGAACCTGAGTATTCTGAGGCCAAATCCAAACTGGATACAGCCTGCACGGCGGGTTGCGGGGTTAGTGCCGAGTTGCGCTTCATCCAGAAGGACGGGGAACTCGTGGCCCAATCTCCGGAAGAAGTCCTGCGGGTGGATCTCGAGTTTGCCCCCATCTATGATCTGAACCGGCAGAAAAAAATCCCTAAGTAGGCTGGCCGCTGTGGAAGATATATGGCACGGTGAAAGGCTAAGGTAGGCGACGCCCAGTCGAATTTTGGTTTGGTCCAATTAGTCTTGAACAATCCGCGAATCATAAGCCTATGAGGTGACTACTATGAGCAGGACGACTGAAGGTAAAGGCTTTACGCGCCGGGATTTCGTGAAGACCGTGGGACTCGCCGGACTCGCCGTGGCCGGGGCCGGTGTGACTGGGGCCATGGCCGCCCCGGAGGCGCCGGCCGCAGCCAAGGCCACGATCGTGCCCAAACGCCCGCTGGGCAAGACCGGGGTGGACGTCTCCATTCTTAACCTGGGCTGCATGTTCGACACCATCAACAACCAACTGCTCCTCAAGCAGGCCCTGAAATGGGGGGTCACCTTCTGGGATACGGCCGAGCACTACGGCGATACCCTGAGCGAGGAGGGAATCGGCCGCTTCTTCGCCCGCAACCCCGAGGCACGTAAGGAGATCTTCCTGGTCACCAAGCTTCAGGCCAAGGGCGGCAACTTCACCGAGCGGTTGGACAACTGTCTGAAAAGGCTACAGACGAGTTATGTGGATCTTTTCTTTGCCCCCGCCCTCACCGGCATCGATGAAATGACCCCCTCCAAAGACTGGGCCGCGGAGATGAAGAAGGCCGGCAAGATTAAAGCCTTCGGCTTCAGCACCCATACCAACATGGAGGACTGTCTGCTGGGCGCAGCCAAGCTGGACTGGATCGACGCGGTGATGACGACGTATAACTTCCAGGTCATGAACAACCCCAAGATGCAGGAAGCCGTGAACGCCTGCGCCAAGGCCGGCATAGGCTTGGTGGCCATGAAGTCCCAGGCCGGCAGGCCGGGGTCGCCGAAGATTGCCAGCGAAACCAAGCTGGAAATGGTCGAGCGCTTCCTGAAACGGGGCTTCACCGACAAGCAGGCCAAGCTCAAGGTCATTTGGGAAAACCCTCACATCGCCAGCATTTGCTCCCAGATGCCCAACTTGACCATCCTCTCGGCCAACGTGGCCGCGGCCCTGGACCAGACCAAACTGGCCCGGGAGGAGTTCGACTCCTTGCGCCGGTATGCCCTGGAGACCAAGTCCGACTACTGCGCCGGCTGTGGCAAAATCTGCCAGGAGGCCGTGGGCGGCGCCGTGCCCGTGAACGAGGTCATGCGCTGTCTCATGTACCACCGGTATTATGGCGAGCTGGAGCTGGCCCGGCATACCTTTGCCGGGCTACCCCCGGAAATTCGGCAGCGGTTGACCGAGGTTGACTTCTCCCAGGCTGAGCAAGCCTGCCCGCAGGGACTGGCCATCGGCGAGCTCATGCGCCAGGCCCGGGAAATGTTGGCTTAGAACGCAATCAGACAGCACAGGCGTCTCGCCTGTTCCAGGGTAAGCAAAGCCTGCCGTGTAGGATGGGCAATGCCCAATTATAGTAGTTCGTTTTCGAGGTTAGACTCGGGGCAGAGGTCGCAAAAACCGTTTTTGGAATGCGGTGGCCAAGGCAGCTGCATAATTTGGCTATAGTACAGTCATTCCCTGGTTCCTACCGCGGATAGCCCACCGGCATCACCAGCAGGGGCACCTGCTCCTGGGGCAGGCCCAATGCCTGGGCCAATTCGCGGTCCTCGAAGGCCCCGACGATGCCGGCGCCCAGGCCCATGGCCTCGGCCTGCAGAAAGAGGTTCTGGGATACGTTGCCGGCCTCCATGTGGGTGTACCTGACGCCCCGCTCCCCGTAACGAGCGGTGCAGCGGCTATACACCGCGGCGATGACCACCATGACTGGGGCCTCGGCCATCCAGAACTGGCGCAGCGAGGCCCGGGTCACTGCTATGCGCCGGTCTCCGGCCAGGCCTGCTTCCAGGATGTGCTCCAAAACCCGGTAGTGGTAGACCCCGGCGGTCAGGTCCGCCACCGCCCGCTCCCCTGCCACCAGATAGATTTCCAGGGGATAGGTGGCCCCGGCGGAGGGCGCGGTCCTGAGTCCCCGGGGGTCGCTGACGCCGTCGGCGCCCCAGAGAAGTTGGGAAATCTGAGACAAATCCAGGGAGCGCACGATGAACTGGCGCACCGTGCGCCGGGCCTTCAGCGCCTCTTCCACCGACACCGCCCCTTGGGGCGCCGGGCCCGGTAGCTTCACCACCTGCGCCTCCGCCCCCGCCCCCGGTATGGCCGCCAAAAACCACAAGCCCATAGAAACCATTATCATGCTCCATTTTAGGTTCATCTATGATTCCCTCAAAAAGTGATGATCAATGGCGGCTCCGGATTTGCGGCCCATGCCATTGAAGGGCTCACCTGGAGAACCACTGGCCCTTTCCTTTTTAGTTTAGATGAAAAACCGGGATTGCTCAAATGGATAGAGGAGGGTTCAGGGAAAAGTGGATATTCGGGACATAACTTGAATTTTTGAGGGTATCGGGATAGGTGCTGAAATTGGCAGTGACTGTTGAAAAAGCTAATTTATGAAAGGTGCTTCTCCCTGGATAAGGCGGGTTTTCGAGCTAGGATGTTTTTTGAGGGATAGGAGCATCTATCTTTTTTTTCTTGAGGTTTATTTCCCCTTTAAGAGTCATCTTCCTCTGTATTT
>Ga0116112_1002396_pt1 | contig 11282 bp, 17 predicted proteins | sample June2015DPH_8_15_FD_89721 | JGI IMG/M metagenome (GOLD analysis project Ga0116112, IMG submission 89721) | Peatland microbial communities from SPRUCE experiment site at the Marcell Experimental Forest, Minnesota, USA - June2015DPH_8_150 | ecosystem: Environmental > Terrestrial > Soil > Wetlands... | reverse complement strand
CTCTTCTCCTTCTATAAACTCTTGATTAGAAACTGGATACTGGGTAACCCACGAACCCTCCTCGGGGTCAGGTAACAATGTAGTCATATCACGAGACGGAATGCGCCATATATCATGCGATTGTCCAGTTTTTTGCTCCATCCATTGAGCTTGGTTTCGAGCATCCTCTAAGGTTGGATGACCATATATCCCTTCGGGATATGTCTGCTCCTCATCAAAGGTCCATATTGGATTGAGATGAGGTTGAGATGGTTGTAGTCCATGCGCCCGAATCCGTTCTCTATCACTTGTAGGGGCAGCATGATAAGGCTCATTTGGCATCCCTTGCCATTCGGGGTTTGGATTAGATACATAGTCTCCTGCTATACGATAACCGAAGTCGGCAGCCCATTCTTCTAAGCCATCAAGCGCAAACGGATTAGGCGGCTTATCAAAATGCGCTATGCGGGCCTTTACCTCAATCTTATTGTCACCCTCCCAAAAAGGATGCCTACTGAGCTTTAGCTCTCCATCGCGCCATCCATACCAATAAGATTTCTTCGGAAGGAAATCGTCATGAATTGGATTTCCTGTACTATCGACCAAACCTCCGAAGTCCCAATTCTGAGCCTTAGAAAACGCCTTCATCCTCTTTACAAGACCTTGTAAACCGATATTACTCTCGACGCTCCAAAGCGCATCTTTGCCTTGGAGGTTGATATGTCCTACGGCCATCGGTCCCTGATAGTCTGGTCGTATACCAGCGTTCTGAGCCATCTGTTGATGGTCTTCAGATGGAGATACTTTAAATTCGCCATTGGCAAAAATAAACTTTAGCTCCTTTTCAACGGGTTCCTCCATTGAGAGATTGAGGTCATCTACAATGGGACTATGGAAGTCGCGGAAATTGAAATCCTCAATCGCTTGCGGTCCTTCTCCAGGATATGCGTCAGAGCCCGAGCCGCCTGATTCGGCAAGCTTAGGATTTTGAAGTGGCATTTTCACGCCTCTTTATAGACGCCTGCGCGAGCTTCTCTATTTGGTCACTATCACAGTACGGGCAAATTGCAATCTCGGAGTGATACCGCATGGTATAACTGGGAAGTCCAATAAGCACCTTTGGGGGTTTTCCAATCTTTTCCCATCGCTCCTTACAACTCTCGCATACATCGCCAGGTTTCTGAAAACTCGAATCGCTCATGCGCTCTCTTGGTCTTTCTGTTGTTCAATCACGCCAGCCAGAGTTGTATCTTGCATAGAGGCCAAAAGATGAGCAAGTTGTGACTGTAGAATTAACGCATGTTCGGGCTCTTTAGCCGCGTGAAAAACGCGAGGGATAACCAGCGTAGGAGCGCCAGGCATATCTAGATGCTCTAGCGCAATGACCAAATAAGCTGGAGAATTGACCACAGACTCGATAGCCTGTTCGGCTAGATTTTTCCACTTCTCGGAATCATCTTCTGACTCCACAACATCAGCTTTCGTAGGAAAATCGGGCGAAGGAGATGTAGTTTGCGCAGTCGGCTCTTTCATAGCTCCAAATAGGGCTTTCACGAAGTTTTCGGTAATCTCCTTGACCGTATCTTCAAGTTTGTCTGGTTGATTTTGTTGTATTATCTCATCCATTTCACTATCTACCGCCTCGAAGTGGTTTTCGAATGTCCATCCATTCTCCGCTCCATTATAAGACCAATCGTTAATTTTATCCCACTCAATAAATACCTGTCCGTATCCGTACTTATCACATTTACGCTTTCTAACCCAACCAGTATTTCCAACCCTTCCAAGTCCATTATAGAACGATGAGTCAATACCGTCCTTTAACTTGACGTAAGCACCAACAGCGAATTGTCGTTTAGGATTATCCATTCACTGATTATATATCCGTTGGTGGCTTCAAGTTGGGTTTAGAGGCCCCCGCAGCTTGAGTATCAAATACTTTAGCAAGCCTCTCTCCTGCGCTTATTGAACCTCCTCCCGCTAAACGACCCTGTTGAACAATTGCGCTATTGAGCGCATTCACAATCTTGATAACCGTATGTCCTAAGAAGAAGACCGCAAGCCCTAACCATAGCGTCGTCGCGTAGCCTAGAAAGAAACTACCTAACGCAAGACTCGTCAAAGTGATGTCTGAAATGATTGCTAAAAAGAAACCGAATATGTAGTCGTAAGCATATCCAGGAAACTCCTTGAAAACGTCAAGCACTGTTTGGTCTTTTGTTTGATTCATCATATCTCCTTATCGCAAATAACGGTATATCGCATCTCGTAAATCAACAATTGCATCCTCGTCTACAAATCCGCCTCGATGATGTACAAGGTCATTGAGGGTCTGATACCAATCCTCTAACTCGGAATAAGATGGACCAGAATAAGGGTCAAGTGGCTTAGCAGCCGTACGAGATATAGCGACTTTCTCAACTCCAGGGGTCGGAAAAGGTACAACCCCAGGGGTCGGAGGGGGTACAAATAACCGCTCCTGCTCCTGCTCGAAACTACTCTTCTTCGGAAACTGACTCATTGTTATCCTCCTCGTCTAGTAGACCAAGATAACCTGCTAGTGTCGTATACGAACGCTCAAGTCGTTTTGTTAGTTTACTTTCTTGTGGCGTTAATAAGCCACGTCGATAACTCTCAGCCAAATCGGTTGCTTGAAAGTAACTCAAAGCGTTACTAAGAGCCCAAAAAGTTTCATTTAGATGATATCTAGCTATGGACAGATACTCGACAGAATCATCTTCGACCCCTTGGTCGTCGGCAGTCTCTTGCTCTGGGGCTAGCATTGTAACCACATCCTCAATAACGCTATTCTCAATGCTCATCACTCGCTCCCCTCGTAAGTTGAGTGCTCATAAGCCGTCACAAGCTCTTTAGGCCAAACGTCGCCGCTCTCTTCTCGCTTTTCTCTCTCATAATTCCGTACCACTCTATCCGTGAAATCGAACTTTGCTCCCTCTAGCGAACCTAGTACTTCAGCAATCGACTGATAGCGCAAACCGTGTTTATCGAGATACGCCAAAATCAACTGTTGAAAAGCATATGTGAGGTCGCCAGGAGAATCAACCTGCATTTTACCTATGGTACCAACTCGTCTATCTTCGTTTACGTAGGGCACTTTATCGCTCCTGCTCGGTGTAGAAGAAAACGATACGCTTTTGCATATTCGTCCTTAGTCACTGGTCTTAGATTCGGATATTTTAGCACAGGCAAGCCAAGATGAGGTAAACTTGCCATAAAGACCTCGACCCTGCCACCTTCCGATTTAAACCACCGTGGAAGACAAATGATAGTTTCAATACCTTCATCGGCGATAAGCTTTACATCTCGTGAAAGAAAGTCCCCCCACGTCTCCTTCTTGTGCGTTGTGCTCGGATCGCCGTCTGGCGAAGCCAAACAACGCTTGCGTACCTTCGGGTCATCAAGCTCCGCTGGGGAGATGACCGTCCATCCTTTTTTACGCAAATCCTTTGCCGCAGCATCAAATATCGGAAACGCGAATTGAGGTTGTCCCGTCATGCGGCCAAACAGCCGCACAGATAAGCTGTTGTTGACTCACTGTGCATTGGCATCATCCTCCTTCCGAGCTAAGCTCATTGGTCATCATAATAATAGCAGGCCGTTGGCTAAAGCCAAAGCAACTGTAGCAACGCCGACTCGAAGATTGCCTTCTGCAAAACTCACGACACCGATTAGAGCAAATGCTATTACGGCTACGTATGTTAGCGCGATACGCATTAGATATTTAAATCTTCGTATTGCTCAATGATTTCATGAGCCCAGGATAGCATGTCTTGAGCAGAGCCTCCTGCTGGATGTTTGGATTTGAGACGTAACTCAAGATTCTCAGGGCGATTATCGTTTCGTATAGTGTTCTTATGATGCACCGTCTCACCGGGAAGTAATTGCCGACCAAGTTTATCCTCCATTATCAAAATATGCTCAAGCATATAACGCCCCATATTCGCACGAGGATCATCGGACGCATATACCTTAACATAACCGTCTTTAAGTTGTACTCGACCGCCTTTCCAAGCACCGTGCTTAGGTCCCAATTCAGGTTTGGTATGAAAACATTTAATACACCGTTTAGACTCAGGACGCTTTAGTCCATCACAAGTAGGACAGGGAACCGAAGGACCATGCCGACAACGTTGACAAACGAGATAATGTGGAGCACATGGTCGATTACAACCTTCGCGACACAATTTAGTTGTTGTATCAACCACTAGCGCTGAACTCTTTTTTTAATTGCGTAGCATAGCGATCATCAGACTCGGGATGATTTTCTTCAAAATCCATCAAAGCTAAAGCATGAAAAACGACCGATGAAAGATGATGACATTTCGTCTCCTGATCATACGCCTCGCCCTCCCAAAATTGCGTAGCGTGTCTCATAAGAGCAGCAAAAGATAACGACCAGGCATAACTTTTACGCCAATTGTGATCAGAATACTTACGAGTTCCCGCCTCATAAAGTTCGGCAACCTTATTCATTTGAATCCAAGGAACCAAATCATAACGTTGAGACTTTCGACCCTTCATGCCTCCAGTCTTCTCATCAGTCACGCGAACCTCTGTCTCATCAATACTCATGACGGCAACCCCCCGTGGAAACGGATACGGGGACCTAATTGACTACGCCAACGGAACCACTGATTGTTTGATGGCCACCAATAGAACGAGAATGGGTACCAAGTAACGTAGTAGCCCTTTTTGTTAGGATTTTGTGTCAAGTTGAGTTTAATGCGGTTCCAGCCAACTTCCAATGTCCAGGTATCGTAATAGCGATGGCCGTCGATATAGGGGTTGCCGTATTGATAAGGGTTACCGCGTTTGATTGTTAAAATATTCATATCTCTTTCCTTGACTCAAGAGCATCATTTTCAGCCATTGTAATCCAACCCTTGATATGCCGCAACTCTGTCTGTATAGGATCATGCATATCAAAACGCCCTGGTCCGCTCAAATCATCATTAAGGTCAAAAGCCTCCTTGATAAACTTTGATGCGGGAACATTATTAATTTCCAATTGTTGTCTGCTCATGCGAAAATCTCCTTGAATTCGGCACCACGACCGTCACCGACCCGAACCGATCCAGGTAAGACGCGCATGTGAGTCTTCCACGGCAACGTAGTCATTGTCTCTGGAATATCGGCATCGGCCAAAGCCTTAGCAAGAATTGGCTCTGGGTGATAGTCTACACCAAATGTAGAACCGTATGGGCTTCTACACTCATCCAAAAGTTCCTCAATACCTTTAACCAAAGCCTTTTCAAAGGCGTCAATCTTCTCAGGCGTACAAGCCCTCTCATCTTTCTCGCGACTAAATAACTCGGAGACAAAAGGACTCGAACTATTCTGTTTAATGTTAGCGACAGTACCCTCTTCATGCGCTGGTCCGTTATCAGGCTCAAAACCAGAACGGAGCTTGTCCGCCCACCACTTAGCCCCCACTTGAGCCTCTTTACTTATCGCTTGCTCACTCATGCTGTAACCTTTCTCGTAGAATAGAAACAGACTTGGCGGTTCGGTATTAGCTCACCGTCATCATTTTCTTTTGTAGGCGGACAGGTCAAGTCCTCTATCAAGTATAGCATCTCGCATTTCTCGCGCTTACTGTGCTTACGGCCACAGTATTTGCACCACTTCGCCGTCCGTGTTTGCTTATGCGGACTAGGATGCAGGACGTGCGTTAACTTGTTCCACCAAAGGATGAGCGGGTTCTCATAGAACGACCTCTCTTCATCGGCCGCTTGGACTTTCTCAAAGTCCCCTAGCGGGATAATCGAACTCTTACGTTTCTTCATGCGACGCCCATTCCCTCATCTGGCCAATAGCCGCAAAGAGGTCGATTAGAAGCAACAATAGTAATCGAACCATCAGTGCCGTCTTTCGTACATTCGACTATACGCATACTTTCAGGAGTATCTATTTTCCAATCGCGCCATAATAGTCTAGCGAGCGCCATGTCCATCCGTTCTTGTGGGGTTCGACGGAACTTCATGTCGTGGCGACGCTTAGAAGAACATTAGGATGGTCTATTGAAACCCGCAAGGCGTATTCTTCGAACTCCTCTTGCGCAACTGGGCTCAATGTCTCGCCAGTTATATCGTAAAGAGTGATACAAACGGCATTCTTCTTCTGCTGGTACGTCATTGCCTTTTCTTTTTTAGCAGCCATATTGGCTCCTTTTACTTCGATTTTTCGCTCTTACGAGCCTTATTATCTCTCGTCTGCTCCGATGAATTGGGCCTCATTCACATAAAGTCCCGTATGAGCGACTATTCGACTAGCAGCGTATTTAGCCGCTCTCTCATAGGCGCGCTGAGGCTGTTCATCAAGACTGAGACCTACATTATCAAAATCTTCATCCGTAAGGTCGCTCTCTAAAACAGGTATTTCGCCCTCAATAGCTATCATATATCGTTTCACATAATCTCCTTATTGATACCGCTGATCTCTCCACAAAAGTGTTTTATTTACATACGTACCATGCTCAATGCGGAACAGACCGTCAGGGTGGATGGTGACAGTCGCGAAACCCTGAGTCCAATCGGGAAGTACGCTGAAGTCTGGAAACTTTCGACCATTGCGTACCTGTTGGTCTATTCTACACATGCAGCCCGCTTCGGCTGCGGTCAATGTAGTAGTCTCACCATCAATATCATGGGTGGTTTTGTACACCAAACTTTGCCGATGGGAATGTCCGATTATTACGCTATACCCTAAATGGTCTAAAGTAGCCAATGCCGATGTACCTGAACCTTGACGCGCAATCCATCCGTGACGGACGGCTAACTTAGGGCTTAGATTAATCTGAGCTAAATTATAAGGCCCTTCAGGATCTACATACTCGACATTCAACTCGTCAAGGCGAAGTAGATGTGAAAGTGTAATAACGGGAGGACCCTCCTCCTCTGGTGTATCTGCACGCTTTAAACCGTAGAGCGGATAGACCGAAGGCTTATCAAGCAAAATGTTCCTTAGACGCTCATCGTGATTACCTGGGCAAAACCGCCAACGAGTGTGATTACTCGCAATTCGACGAGCGCGCCAAAGATCATAGGCTGACTGAATACAATCATTCACTTTAGCCGTATTCTCAGGGTCAATACGATATTTACTAATATCGGGCAGGTCAAGTTTATCACCAAGAGCTACGCCTTCGTCGGGTTCATTCTCTTCAAGCCAACCCGTAAAGAGATAATGAAGATTCTCATCATGAAAAGGGCATTGCTCGTCTCCGGTGATAACAATGAGACGCGATTTATTACTCTGAATCGTCTCCTTGATTGGAGGAGCTTTCCACCCATCTGAACGCGCAGGGAGTATCTCTAACTCAGGATGCTTTCGCTTGATATTAAGCTTGGCCTGATGATAAGTAACCATACCCTCATCGGCGCTTGGACCATTCCACTCGTTAATTGTAGCGGACGAAATTAACCAAGACTCGGGACTCAAACCGCGCTCCCTAAGCATCGTATCGGGGTCATCCAACACAAGCCCACTTGCGGCTGGCGTAGTTACATCTGCCTTATCACCATCGTGGTAATGCACACTTCCCTTACGAGAATCAATAGGCGACGGTGCTTCTATGTGATGCCGTTTACGAAATCGACGAATTGACTTCTCGGTCGTCTCTAAAGCCCTAGCAATGGAACTATTAGTCCCGCCCTGTTCAATCAAATCCTTAATTCGCGAGTAAAAAGGTTCCTGGTCAAGGCGACTTTGGTTCTGCGGTATCTGTTGATTCACTTGGTTTATCATCCTCACTAAGGTCGGAAGCTAGTACGTCGATTATGCCATACTTCTTCTTTTGCTCAAACTTTACTTTGGTCTTACTTGGAGTCTCTACTATCTTTTCTTTACCACTCGCTGTCTTCTGAAGTTCTTGGTTAGCTTTGAGAACAAACTCCTTCTCTGGTTCCATCACTATAGCAGACTCTTTTTCGACTTCAGGAGAAGATGCCAATTTAGTAGCTATTTCGTTAGCTACGCTTTGCATATAAGTAGCTTCGTGCTTAGGCCAATCATAAGACAAGATTTCAATATCTACTCGCGGCACTTCAGCTAACGAACCGAACTTATGATTATCTATAATGTAATCCACAAATGGTAAACCGAGATTAGGATTATCGGCCATGTATTCATCGAAGTCTGAACCCTCCTTAGCGCTGAATCGAGTAATGCCATCATTCGATGTGTTATAGGTCAATCCTGGGCGACGCTCATTGCTCACTTGCGGTACAGTACCCGCTGGTCCCGGGGCCATTGGGTTGGTTGGCGGAGGTCCGCCCCCTGGGGGCGCTGTACCAGGTCCTGCGCCTAATCCTGGGGGTGCGGGCGGCATTACGATAGCTTCGCCTCCTGGGCCTGCTCCTGGGCCTCCTGGAGGCGCTCCTGCTCCTGGTCCACCTGGGGCTCCGCCCATACCTTGAGTGGCTCCCTGTGGGGCTCCTCCGCCTGAGCCAGGACCATGCACCAGCACAGACTCACACTCGGCCTTGAGGTCAAGCGGTACAGGCAGACCTTTGACCGTCAGCGCATAGTATGTCTCCATCTTTGCCTGCTGCTGGGCGATGGTCTGCTCCTTTAGCTCAGTGTTATACTCGTCAATCTTGTCTTTGTACTTCCAATCCACACCAATGAGCAAATCGGCATTTGGCAATGGTACACCCATCTGACGTAGCTCCATAAGGAATTGACGCTCAGTAGCCTCGTCGCGTAAGTCAAAACTGGCGAATTTTAAGGTCGGAACTATTAGCTTAGGAACTTCCTTTATTTCCTTATTCCCTTCATCGTCGTAAACAACAACGCGCTCATATATAGGTATTCTCGTTTGACCCCGTTTTTCGTAGTCTTGATGTCCTTGAGCCTCGGCAACAACCAAAGCCCGTTCTCGATAATGTGCCTTGAGTTGATTCTGAAATGTCTTAAGGACCTGGTTCATAAACTCTGCCTGGAGGGCGCTCGATGCATACGGCTGCGAGTTGGAACCCGCTGAAAGGAGCGACGGATTGACCCCAAACACCTGCATAATGCGACGCTCAATACGGTCAAAATCATCGCCAAGACGAGGCATCTGCTCCCGTCCAAATACCGACGTAATGTCAAGCCCAAAGTGGTGAACCATGAGGCGGAAATCAGATGCAAGTGCAATATCCAGGTCATCACGTACGGACTCAAGCTCGGCAGGCGTTGGAATCCATGGGGGCAGACCCTCGCCCATATCCATGATTCCAAGCTTGGCCAAGATAAGCGGCGAGTAAAGACGCTCGGCAATAGCTTCTTGAGACGCGAGAAGCTTTTCCTCATAAAGCAGTGTACGAAGACCGCGTAGGAGAATCGGTGTTCCGTGGTCATCCCAGTTATTCATCTTATTGGCGACCTGCCGCATCATCACTGGAGAGATTGGAATATGCTCGCCCTTGAGTAGATACGGAATAAGGTCCGCATACTGCTCTTGGAGCAAAAACCACTCGCGCGCAGGACTCTTAGTCTGAGCGATACGACGTAGATAATCGGGCGGTACAATCTTCAACTGCTGTGTATTGAGGAATGGGAAGTTATCAATCACCACATCCTCTGGATTGATTAGCTCCTCATGCTCCCAAACACCCAAATCCTCATCAAAGGAGCCGAGACAAAAACACTCACCGACGCAGTTATGCGTAGCCACAGAACCGACATAAGAATGATCATCCTCAACCTCAATATTGTAAACCGGGCCAGTATATTCGCCCGTCTTATCAATCTGAAAGACCTTGACCCAATAGCCTTCATTTGCCCCTTGCCAACAACCAAACTGACGTTTCTGGAACTCTCGTTCGCCGGATACTCCAAGGCGTTCTAGGAATACGCGGGTATCTCCGATAGCCGGACCAACCATCCACCAACGGCAAAAATAACCGTTTACCGTAGTAGAATTAGCCTCATTGATAGTCGTAACAACACCTTGGCGACGTATCATACGCTCAACCTGAAGAGCCAAAAGGAGTGATGCGGAAGCAGCATGTACCCGAACGTCGCCGTAATGACCATCGCCGTCGAAGTATCCGCGCAAGAGATGAATCTGTCGTTGCGCAGGCAAGATCATCATCCACTCAGCAATTCGCTTATTGTTGTGTCCTGTACCAAGCAATGAATCAATCCATGCACCAAAGGCAATACTATAAACGATTACATTGATGCTGTTTTCGCTCGATCCGTGCGATATGTTAGCGTTGAGACCAAAGTCGGCGGCTATACCAACAACCCTTTCCGCATAAGCTATCTCCTTTGCATGTAAGGAGATGCGCACCCCATCCTTAGTAACCGCGCCCTCGGCAAGGTAAAGTCCAAAAAACCAAAGTAAATCATCAGTAAGGTCTATTTCAGACTTTAAGGGACTACGCTGCGCCCCGTAACCCAAACGCTTCCAAACATCTCCAGGGGTTAAATCTTTTGTAGTTCTACGTACCCAATTTCGATAGGTAATCTCAGAATCAGTCCATGTAATATGTTCAGGAATTGGCCATGTTGCAATCTCACTCTCTGAAGGTACTTGTAACCATCCTTGTAATGTCTCCCATATATTGACCACCGTACGGTCTTGAATACGTTGATCCACGGGCACAAAAAGTTCATCTGTTGTCGTAATCTCCTCAACGGGAATCCAATCTGTTTTTTCATCGCGGCGCACCAAGAATGGGTGCCCGTAAGTGTATCGCATTGGCAAACCATAATGAGGGCGCAACTTCACATATTTACCACTGTATTCGCGCGAAGATGAGCCCTTGACTGGCTTCAATACACCCTTGTGGGTAAGCACCATATCGCCTGCTTGAACCGACTCAATAGGAATCGGACCATCTGCGCCCTGAATCAACTCATCGGGTAGAGCACACCAATACTCACGTCCTAATCCTACGAAAAACTCATCATATTTCAGATTACGAAGGAAAATCTCCTCATAAATATCCTTTAGCGCAGCATCCTTTGATTCTAGTTCAATTCCTATTAACGGAAATCGAGTAAAGATATCAATCAGTGTCGGAACAAGATAGTGCGTTGCATAGTACAAACGCAGCCACTTGTGGAGCTTATGACGATGACCCTCGTCAGCGACATTCCACGGAAGACCCGAAAGGTCCCAATACTCAAGAGGGTCATAAAAGCGCGGAATAGCATTCTGTGCATCCGTACCGCCAGGCGTCATGCTTGCCGCTGTCCGACGTATGCTCCCCATATGCCGCATACCACCCGTGTGTTGCGCGCGATATGACATGTCTCGTTTCTGACCCATAGCTTGCATCTTTGACTGG
>Ga0116112_1002392_pt1 | contig 11304 bp, 5 predicted proteins | sample June2015DPH_8_15_FD_89721 | JGI IMG/M metagenome (GOLD analysis project Ga0116112, IMG submission 89721) | Peatland microbial communities from SPRUCE experiment site at the Marcell Experimental Forest, Minnesota, USA - June2015DPH_8_150 | ecosystem: Environmental > Terrestrial > Soil > Wetlands >... | reverse complement strand
TGAATCCTGCATCAAGACTTTGATTTGCTTTCGCCCAAATTGTTTGAAGCAGCGATTTTATGCCGTCCCCAAAAGTTGACGCCATTTCAGTCGCCCAATCTGCCGACATTTCTGCTCCTGAAATTCCCTTTTCAAACATTTTGCTCGCGCCAAAAATCACAGCATCATCGAAATCCTCCGGGTGAAGCGGGACACCGGAAAACATCGAGGTCGTTCCGTTATGCCGCGCCCTGATTCTTTCAAGGGCGGCATCGGCATTGGTCTTGAAATAATTTTTCAGCTTTTCAGCCACAAGCCGAACGTGCGGCTCGACTGGTTCAACCTTTTCCTTCGGTTCTCTGCCAACTGAATCAATCAAATCTTCACGGGCGCGATTTGCCTCCGCATCGGCCTCTGCCGCACGATATTCAGCCTCGTCTTTTAACCTCTGTTTTTCGGCGGCATCAATCCGTTCAAATTCAGTTTTGATAAAAGCCTCATCCGCCTCCGTCAACGGATGGCTGGTTTTCTTTTGGAAGTCATACCGCATTGATTCCAAGTTGTAACTGTCACCAACCATGTTTCGTAGAGCGGCAAGTCCGCGTGCAGTTTCCGACTTGGCGGGCGCAATCACTTTTTCCAGAGTGTTCAAATCTTCGTCCACTCGGTTTTTTTGCTCCGTTAAACGCTGTAAAGCCTCTGCGCGATTTGGAAATTGTCTGGCATCATCGGCGGCTACTGCCATTTCCCTTGCCAACCTTGACCTCTCATAAGTCAATTCGGCTTCCCGATACAAAAGCATGGCAACATCACCATCCGACAGTGGCTTAACTTCACCCGCAACCTGGTCGCTCATCATGGTGTTGACCAGTTTTGCGGGAGCTTGAGGATCATTGTCAACTTTTGCCAATGCCGCCTGCCACACTTCAGTTTTGAAACTTCTCCGGCCAACTGACGAAAGCGGTTCTTCACCACGCGCCGCTCGTTGTGCATCAATGGCAGTGATTTTTATTCCAGTAGGCGTGCTTGAACTCGAACGTAAATCTTCCGGCGTTGATGCGCCCAATGGTGTGTGCGTCTCTGGCGGCTTCGGCTGAAATAGTTCCGATTGATTCTTTGACTGAAATTCTTCGTTAGCTTTTCTGTCGGCTTCAGACTTTGCCTTCCCCTTCGTTTCCAGCTTCACTGGCGAGGGGGATTGTTTGGATTTGAGTTCGTTGTTCTTCGCAACAATCCAATCTTGCGCCTCCTCGATTGAGGCATCCATTTCCTGCAATTCGTGCTCCGTTTCCGGCGTAGCATTCTTGACGTAAATCGTGTGCGAATCTTCTTCGCTGGCAAAAGCTCGGTTGGAATGGTCACGGATTGAGATTTGATGCGACTCACCATTTGGAAACTTGGCCGTGATGTAAATTGACCCACCAGACGTTCGGCGAGCTTCGACCTGAACGCCTGGCGGCGAGTAGATTTTTTGCAGGTCGCTTTCAATCGCCTTTGCAGAAACGAGAAACTTTTCAGTGGATTTTTTGGATGCTGGAATATCTTCATTGTTGTCAATGTCCATGAATTTATCAGCAGCATCCAGCACTTCATTTCTTGATTGGTTCGCTTGAAATATCGCCTCTTTATCCGATAACACTCCCCCCACCTTCGTTTCTGTCGGAACTGGCGAGGCGGTGGGGGTTGGTTTTGAATTTCTTTCAAGTGTGTCAATGAAGTCTTTATAGTGCCAAGAATCGGTTCCTCTAACACCTTCGCTGTCTTTTACCAAGACCGGCTCGCCTGTTTGCTTGTTTGACCAGACACCATTTGAGTTTTTTTCATATTCATAACCAGCTTTATCAACCGCTGTCGCTACGATTGTCGGCTGGGCTGGAACTGGCGCAGCGGTGGAGGGCGGCTCATCAGATGGCGGTGCGACGGGTTTTGCTCCTTTTCCAAGTTGATGTCTTTCGCCCATTGTTCCCAAAAGGAACATTGAGCCAACATTACCAACGGCGTCAATCCACGCATCACGCTGTTGGTCTTTTGGCAATGAAAAGATTTGAGTGACTTGTTGCGCTCCAATAGTTGCTGCTGCACCGCTTGCGCCACCAACTTTATTCAAAGCTGCCTTCGCAACATCGGAAGTGACACCCGCCTTTGCTGCAATCGCTTCTGTTATCGCTCCTGAATACTTTCCAATGACAGGTAACACTCCGGCAACCACAGCCAGTTTCGGATCAAAACCGTTTGGGGTTGTCCCGAAAGCCATTGCGCCGAGCAGCGGGTCTGCTGCAAACGCCGCCATTTGTGGAGTGGATTGTATTGTTCCAGCCGTCCCCGCATACGCCGCCCGCGCCACAACCGACATCTTTTTCATTTCACTCTCAACTGGCATCGGCCTGTCCATCGTAGCAGCTTCGAGATTCCTGAATTTGTTTTCGCCAGTCTTAATCGGAAGTGTGCCAATATCCGCCAGCGTGCCGGTTATCATCTTTCCTTCACGGGAAAGTCCTTTCCCGATTTCAGGAACTACGCCAGTTTGAGGATCAACAACAGCACGAAGAAAATCCGATGACTTTTGCCCTTCATCATAGTCCTTTGAAGCCTTGTCGTAATCTTCAAAACTTGCAAAGCCTGGCGGCGGTTTCAGTTTCAGACTGTCGGCGGCAGAAGGTTCAGGACTTCCAATAAGTTTGTCGGCATCATCCAGCGAAAGTGTTTTGGGAGTGCTGCCGGAAACTGCTTCATCAGCTTCATCCAATGTGAGTGTTGCTGGCATTGTGTCATTGCTCGATGAACTGCGTTCCATCCCATGAATAGGTTTTACCCTTAATGGAATACAACTGATCTTTCACCGGCTTCAAGCCTTTTGTGTAGGGAATAGCCGTAGGCGTTCCTGGCAGATTCGTCCCCGTGCCCTGCGTCAAGGTTGAGGCGGCGGATTTATTTCGGTATCTGTCGAAAATCTCCGTTCGCTGATTCATGTAATCGTCAAGGCGCGTTTGCATTGCCGCCCTGTCTTTATCCGTCACGGCTGTCTGATACGCCTTGTAGTCAGTCATTATTTTTTGACGAAGCAGACTCTCATTTGCCTTATCTTCCGGGGACATTGTGGTGAGGATTTTTTCTTCCTCCTGTTTTTGCTTCAAAGCCAGCATGTCTTTGGCGGTCTGGTTTCTGTCCTCCTGGTTGTCGAGAATACCTTGATGATAGTCAGCCGTGTCCGCATCTCGATTTGCTGTCAAACCTAGCCGCGCATTTCCAAGTTGGCCGCTCTGGTCAATTTTTTCCTGACCTAGTAACCCAGCCTGTTTCATTTGTGCCAACCTGAGTGCCATCCCCGCAGCCAGTTGGTCGTTTCGAGTTTGGGCATTTTGAGTGTCCAACTGAAAACGATCCCGCTGCAAAGCAGATGCCGCTTTTCGTTGTTGAACTTCATCGGCAAGCCGTTGGCGTTCGATGTCAAGCTGCGCTCCACGAGCGGCAAGATTACCCCATTCTTGAGTGTTGATATTGAGCCAAGGCGCGAGTTGTCCTAGTGCCATAAAATTATGTTAATAACCGTAAAGTGATTCCGGGTCATTGTTATACAAAGCCGATGTTATGTCCGAGCCGAGTGTTGGATTCGATGACGCATAAGAGTTATCGCCGGAATACATATTTTGCTGTATGTAGTCTGCCGGATTGCTGTCTGACGATGTTGGGCTATATCCCGCAAGCATCTGTTGCAGCAACGCGGCATAGCCCGTGTTTGCACCTGAATTTGTTGGGCTGTAACCACTATTTTTTTGAGTAGCTGAACTCGGACTGGAACTGGACGAACCAATACCTTGACCAAGTGCGACAGCTTCCCATGCCGCGAGTGTTGGGTTTGCAGCCGCAGCATTTTTTGCGTTGCTGTCAGCAATCGTTGCAGCCAAATCCTGACTCGTCTGCATCCCTCCACTGGTCGAAAGGAACTGGTTGAGATTTGTCGCCCCGGCCTGTTGCAATTCTTCCTGCGTCAACCCAAGCGTTTTCAAAAGTGATTCATTGACCAAGCCGGTGTTTCCGCCCTGCCCCAAAGTAAGACCGCGCGCCGCAGCAGAGTTTTCAAGATTCTCGGTTGTGGTTGGTGACAGAGTTCCGGCCAACTCTGAATTGATGTTCCCCATGTTCGACGTGACCGCCGCCGGCATACCAGGAATGTTCTGTTCCTGTTCCCAGACTGACGGTGGTATGCCGAGTGCGCCGGGAACTTGACCGAATGTCGTTCCACCACCTTCAGTCGGCGTCGGATTCAAACTGAATGCAGTTGTTCCGCCGCCGGAAGTGCCTGTGCCTGTCGAACCGCCACCATAATCACCGCCAATGCCGCCCGCGGCGCCATTGAAATAACTGCCCGTGCCGGACGCAGGATTAAATCCGTTCGTTCCAGCAGAGGGATTCCCGAACTGACTCATAATCTCTTGTCCTGCGATGCTTCCATAAGAACCCGCAGCAGCAATAGCATCTTCCCAACTGCCCGGATTGTAGGCTCCGGTCGTTGGGGCTGGACTGTTGGTGTAGCCGGTGATAAGACCGTTGAAATCGTAAATCGGAGCTTGTGCTGGCATAATTAAAAAATCCTTCTTCGTTGCGGTGTTGAGTTTTGAAAGTATTCCACGACAAATTGTTCGTCCGGGAACCGCGTTTCCATGTCCCGATTCAATTCATGGATGGCCGATGACTCATACTGCGCCGCACCAGCAACGTCCCCAGCCTCTTTTTTGCGGATGGACAAAACCATGTCACGCAACGCATCTTGATTTTCGATCAGCACATTGTCCGTGTCGGCCAACGCCGGAATGAAAGCCAGCTTCGCAACGACTGATATGAACGGCAATGGATGGTGAAGATGTCCGAACCCGTCCAGTCGCATCACGGTATATTCCGGCGTCTGCTCTGATGGCTGGTAAATTGACAATGGCAACAGGTTGCCGTTGTTATCATCCTGCTGGCAGGTGATGTAACCGTTGGATAAATCCTTGACCACACGCTGAATCTGGCCGAATTGGACGTTCGACACGTTCATGGGATAAGTCTGTCCCGGTGGAATAGCTAGAACCAATGTCGCTTGTGCCGGGTTGCCGCTTCCATCAACTCCGAAAATTGTAACATTGATGCCAACATCAAGCACGTTGTTTGATGTCGCCCGCACATACATCGGTTTGGTCGGGTTGATCTGGCTGGTGACAGGCGTTGTGCCGATGTTGTAAGCAACCCGTTTGTGATGGTGATGTTCCCCGCCGAAGTTGCCGCCTGTAAATTCATTGAACCAATGCCTGAATTCGTCGTTCCACGGGACGAATTTATACCAAAAGTTTTTGACTTCGGCATGATACCGCTCATTGACGGCAAGAATGGACTCGATTTCGCGCGGGCAAATCAGGACGGGATGCGGCGACCAAACTACGGTCACAATCATCGGCTGCACAGTCGCCCACCAGTTGCCGCGCGTGATCAACTGGCGCGTTGCGTCGTTGACATACTCAACAAAGGCGGGCGATGTGGTGGCGATGCCGCATGACCGGCCAACCGGCCCCAACTTAACTTGTCCCATTGTTAAAAGCATATTTCTAATGGCATATTGCGATAATGTTCACATTTTGAGAAATCACAGTGTTTGTTATGTATATGGTTGTGGCCCAACAACCAGTCGCCGTAAATGTTATATTTGTCAACACAGTTGAATTCAATAGTACCACTCCATTGCTGCTACTATAAATAATAGCTCCGCTTGATGAGTTGTAAATCTTGCAATCATTCGGAGTTGCTGGAAGCGCACTCCAACTCGGACTAGAGTAAGAACTATTTCCTGTGGTAAGACTAACAAAGCCGTAAGGAGAACCAGTAACCCCTCCGATATACCCCGACACCGCTTGAACTGGAGAATTGTATTGATAGTAAGCATTGACTGTCGCGTGAACGCCGCTGCTATTGGTTGTGTAGGTAATAGCGACATTGTTTCCCGCGACGAGTGTTGTGACCAAGTTTGGTGTGAAAAGAATCTGGTTTGTGGAAATAGTTGACCAGTTCGTGAGATTTCCTGATTTGGGCTGTAATCCTGCCGTGCTGGAAGCGTAAAGATTTGTCGTGGAACCGAGCGTAACGGTTATCACCCCGCCATTCGTCGCAAAACTTGCCGTCATATTCGAGTTCACGGTGACACTTCCTACGAGTGCCTGATTCGTTCCCCAATGAAGCGCGATGGTGTTGACGTTGGTGGTGTTTGCCAAAGTCAGATAATTGCTCGAAGCGTTTAGCGTGGTAATGGTCGCATACGGCGCAATAGCGGATATGACGGATGAGGTTGTGGCGTAATACGCCGCCACATTGGACGACTGCAAATAATTCTGGTTCGTCACAAAAGCAATAGTCGCAAGGCCGTTTGTTATCGCGCTTGTGACGGCTCCGTTTGTCGCAGTGTTCACATAGTTCGTCGTCGCCAATCCGTTCGTGATGCTCTGTGTAGCAAAACCATTTGTTGCCGTGTTCACATAAGCAATGGTCGCCAGACCGTTCGTAATGGACGATGTGACGAAACCATTGGTGGCTGGAATCACCGGCGCATTAGTGAATTTTGAATAGTTCAGATTGCTGGTCGTAGTTAAATAATTCCCCAAAAGATTATATGTTGAAGCTGCAACCGAAGATAGTATCAAACCGTTGGTAAAGGCTTTCGCATTGGTGTAATCGTTGATGGCCGCCAGATAAGTCGCCCATGTGTTTGCGTTTGTGGTGAACGCGCCCCATTGCGCCAGCGTAATTGCATAGAGGTTGGTTATGTAGGTGATGTTGGTCGCCGCAGGATCAAGGCCAACGGAATAAGAGTAACCGCCCGCCGACAAGTTCGACGAAACCAACAAACCACCGCCGTTGGTGATGAGTGTGATTACGCCGCTACCGAGCGCGGTCATGTTACTGACGGCGGATGATGTGATATATTTTGATGGATTATTTGAGTAGCTGTTGTTGACAATGTTTGTCATGGCAACCCCAGTCGCAAGGCCGTTTGTGACTGCGGCTTTCACCATTCCATTCGTAGCCGTGATGACGTATTGAGTTGAGGCAAGCCCGTTGGTGATCGTGCCGCCAACAAAGCTCGACGCTGACGCAACAAGGCTTGTTGTTTGTGAAGCAACCCCATTTGACGACAAAAGCAACTGAGTCTGTGTGGCCAAGTTGGTGTTCGACGGCGGGGGTAGTGTCTGGAAAACATTGGAGGCTTCGCCGTTGGTGTCCGCGTATTGAGAGAAATTGCTGATGGTCAACCCGCCAGCATTTTGCAACAGAGATTCGGTGATGTATGAGGCCGCAGCGGAATTAGCAAGTGTGACGGTTGGGGCTGGCGGGGCTGCAACGTGAAGTGTTTGCCAGTTTATCATGTTGGTAGAAACATATATTTCTACGCGGGTAGTTGCACGTCCTCTGATAGCATAACTCCTTGATGTAGTATAAACTATTGCGGTAACAAGAGAAAAGCTAGTAACGGGTTGAAGCTCTACAGAGGGAAGGACAGAAGCGTCTCCGCCTGTAACGAATTGGAATGTTCCGGGGGCGCATAAACCGTAACCAAGAAGGCAATCGTCGTTTGTTCCGAAGGTAATTGTGTAGGTCGTGTTGACTTGTAAAAATTGACCTAAGTAAAACTGGCGGACAGAATAATAAGACCCCGCAGGTATGACGTTTTCAAACGGCACTGTTTCTTGAATTTCGTAATACTGATTGGTATAAACAAGAGGATTAGTGGACTGTAAATAATAATTCCCATTTGCCAATGATTCACCCGCACCTGACACAACATAGTATTGCTGTCCTTGTCCTTGTTGCTGCTGCAAAACACCATTTGCCGCCCCAGTGATGGCAAACGAAGGGTCTTTGTTGGTCGTGAATGTATTTTGCTTGATGCCAATGGGCGTCTGCGCCAAAGCCTTTGGACAAAAGATGGCTAGACAAAAAATGGTAAGACAAATTTGGGCTATGTTTTTCATTCGCAAAAGGCAATGACCGTCACCGTTACGTTTGTTGGTATTGTCCCATTGTCGGTGAAGGTGAAGTAGCATGAAGATGACGAAACATAAGTGAACGCCAAAGAAATGTTGCCACCACTTGAATAGCCTGTCCCATTGTAATAAACCATGAGCGATGGAGCAGAACACGCCAGTCCGTGTGAAAAATACTGTTGTATTTGAGTTCCGTGCGCGGGCGTAATGAATGTTCCTGATTGCCATGCCACCGAAGTCTGGTCAACACCCGAACCGATGGTGTAAGTTATTCCGTTGGCGTTTGTGCTACCTTGAACTGTTGCGCCTGTGTTTTGTGTAATCGAAGTCACAACATTCGTGGTGAGCAAAATCGTGTTTGTTGGAACACCAGACCAGTTCGTGAGATTCGCGCTGGCTGGTTGAAAGCCGGTAACTGCTCCGCCATAAGAACCGAGGGTGGCTGTGATAACCCCGGCGTTGGTCACGAATGAAACTGTCATATTGGATGAAAGAGCGATAACACCGACAAACGGTTGGCTGATAGGCCATGTCTGGGTGATGGCGGTTGCGTTGGATGAAATCTGCGTCTGCAACGAATTACTTTCCGAATTCAAACCCGTTGACGTGATTAAAGAGTTCAAAGAATTACTCAGGGAGTTCAGTGTGGTGTAGTTGCTCAAAATACCGGCGTTGGTGTAATTTTGTGCAAGCACCCAGTTGGTCGTCGCCAATCCGCTTATGATGGCCGCTGTTACAAAACCATTTGTTGCCGCGTTCACATAGTTCGTCGTCGCCAATCCGCTTATGATGGCCGCTGTTACAAAACCGTTCGTTGTGGGGATGGCCGGTTGATTGGTGACATTGTTGTAGTTGAGATTGTTGCTTGAGGTCAAGTAAGTCCCAACTGGCTGATAAGTAGCCGCTGCGGTTGCGGCAGGCAACAGGCCATTCGTGTATTGCTTTGCATTGGTGTAATCGTTGATCGGAGCAACATAAGCTGACCAAGACGAGGAATTAGTCGTCAGTGCGCCATACGAAGCGAGACTGGTTGCATTTAAGTTTGTCACATTGACATTGTTCGTGCCGGTCGCCGTCAATGAAACCGTGATGCCCGATGCAGACGAATAAGATGCAACGACGATGCCTTGGCCGTTTTGAATTTGCGTGACAACATTGCTTCCAAAAGCCGTGATGTTGTTTGTAGCTGATGGGGTCAAGTAGCTGGACGGATTGTTTGAATAAACCGCGTTGGCTTCATTTGTAACCGCCGTCAATGAAGCAAGTCCGCTTATGATGGCCGCTGTTACAAAACCATTTGTTGCCGCGTTCACATAGTTGGTTGAAGCAAGGCCATTGGTCACGGAAGCTGTTACCAGCCCGTTTGTTGCGGTATTGAACGCGGCGATTTCGTTTGTGACGAGCGCATTGGTCGCCACTACAAGCTGGTTACTGGTCACAAGATTCGCCGGAAGGTTGGTTGCGGCGTAATTCGTCGCCTGACTGTATAAGTAAGCCGCCGCGCCGTTGGTGTCCGCATAATTAGCGTAGTTGTTCGTGTCCAGACCGCCAGCGGCTTCGATGACTCCCGGTGAAAGCGATGCGGTGATGCTGCCTTGAATTGCGCCCGTAGCGATATTCGTCGCCAGATTCAGCGCGTCGTAAGGGTCGTTCGTGGTGAACGGGTTGTAATAAAACTGTGTCGCGCCAAGCCGAAGGCCGAGCAGCAACGCCGCCGTTATGAGAAACTTTTTCATAGCCAAGTTTGTGTGATGGGATTCCAGTTATACACCGTCAGGGTGTCCAAGTCGTAATAAATGCCAGCCCCATTCGCCGGTTTCTGTGTTAGCGGAACTCCATGCCCCGAAATGTAGTCCGAACCGAGCGAAGTTGCAATCACACCGCTGCCGATTGCGGTTGTATCGCTACCCCAATAACCCGCCGGATTCCAGAAATACAACGCCCTGTTTGTGTAATCGAAATATGTCCCCGCGTTGTTGGCGGGCGTCGGCGTGGCGACGGTCGGCGCACCTGAACCGGCAAACGCCTGCCGCCCGGTGCAGATCACAAACGATCCCGTGGGCGTGATTCCGGTGTCCCATTGCGTTCCGAGCCACAGATAAAATTCTTCATCAAGGACATCCCAATAAATACCCGCCAAGTTTCCTGGGTTTTGGGTTGTCGGCGCGCCCGACGCGGCGAACATCTGTTTCAACAGCACGGCTGGCGGTGTAGGTGGCGTAGGCGGAATGGGAATGATTGGTCTGGCAAATTCCGATTGCGGCACAACCGAGGCTTTTTCGGCCAAGCCCATAAAATTACACGAGCCAACCACCGTCACCCGAACTTGAAAATCATATCCATCACGATATTGAGTGCCGGAAACCGACGCGCCGCCGATTGGATTGCCAAGCCCCATCCTGACGGCATAAGGGACATTGCCTTTGGTGTTGTCCACGCTCCACGAATACCACGGATGCCACAACGTATCGTAATCCGGCCTGAATTCGACCATGAACCCGACTTGTCCGATGATGTTCTGGACATAAACTTCTCCGTCTTCCAACCGCAATAAATCGTATTCACCCGCGCTTTCATTCCGGCCAAAAAGCACCGAGGATTCAAACTGCCATGTCGTCGTTGTTGTGCCGGTAATGTCCTGACCGTCGGCCGTCATCAACAATTCCGAAAAACCGATGGTTGTCCCGTTTGATGTGAATGAAAAACAGCGAACTTTGTTCCCGAAAATTCCCGTCATCCATTGCAAGGTGTTCAATCCTGTCCATTCCCCCTCCCAAACTGCCGGAGATTTGTTTTGCAAATTGCTGACCGCATCAAGATTCATCACCGCAGCATTTTGAAAATATGCGCCGTTGATTCCGCTGACGGGCGAACAGCCAAAGATGACGCGGTTATCAAATTGTATTGCCGAACAGAAATTGATCAGGCTCGGATTATCACTATCGAGTGCCAAGTGAACTTCCTGACTGCATGGTGTGCTGTTCCATTTGTAAAAGTCCAATGAAGCAATGGTCATGGAACGGATACCATCAGGCGCGCGAAACAGGATGTCGCCGTTCACCGGAATTGTTGACCACTGCGATAATCCGCCAGCGCCAATAAGCGACACTGTGACAATCGGAGTTGTCAGACTTGGCCATGTAGTCATGTCCGCCGGGGCACTGACGCTGAAAACGCTTTGCGTCGTAAAAACTTGAAGCGGCCCCTGCCCAAGCTGGACATTCATCGTTGGGGCGACAACCAACGCCCTGATTGTGCCGTAGTTTCCGGGGATGCTAAACGTGCCGCCGTTGGACAGAAGCGTGTTCTGCATCGT
>Ga0116112_1002371_pt1 | contig 11376 bp, 10 predicted proteins | sample June2015DPH_8_15_FD_89721 | JGI IMG/M metagenome (GOLD analysis project Ga0116112, IMG submission 89721) | Peatland microbial communities from SPRUCE experiment site at the Marcell Experimental Forest, Minnesota, USA - June2015DPH_8_150 | ecosystem: Environmental > Terrestrial > Soil > Wetlands... | reverse complement strand
GGCGGCGATCGCTTTTTGCGCTTCTTCGGGCGTGGACATGGTGACGAAGGCAAAGCCGCGCGAGCGGCCGCTCATCCGGTCCAACATCAGGTTGGCTTCGACGACCGTGCCATGGGCGGCAAAGGCCTCCTGCAGGTCATTTTCGGTGGTGTTGAAGGAAAGATTTCCCACAAACAATTTCGTGCTCATAGATGATTTGCTGTTCATGACTAACCACTCTTCCAGACTGTTCCCGACCGCCGGGTTTCAAATCATCACTGAACCACGTTCACTTGAAGATTTGCCATGCCTCGAATAGTCAGCCGCCGATAAAATAGCCGGTTCAAAAACCGGTGCAAGCGAATTCATCATGCCTTGACAATTTTGTTTTTTTGCCGACGGCGAAATTTCATTCTATGCTGCCGCGGTGCAGGCCGAACATCTGAACCAATCCATCGCGTCACTGGCGAGCAAGGATTTCACGGCGCTGACGCAGAATCTTTCCGTGGGCGAGGCGCTGGCGCAAATCCGCGAGCGCGGCGCGGCGCAGCAGATTGTTTATTTCTATGTGGTGGATGCGGAGCGGCGGCTCGTGGGGGTCGTGCCCACGCGGCGGTTGCTGACGGCGCCGCTGGACGCGCGTTTGACGGACATCATGATCCACCGGGTGGTGACGATTCCAGACACGGCGACGTTGCTGGAAGCGTGCGAGATGTTTCTGCTGCACCGGTTTCTGGCCTTTCCGGTGGTGGATGCGGACCGGCGGCTGACGGGTGTGGTGAACGTGAGCCTGTTTACCGAGGAGGTGTTGGACCTGTCGGAAAAGGAGCGAATGGATGACGTATTCCAGACCATCGGTTTCCGTGTGGCCGAGGTGCAAAACGCGTCGCCGGTCAGGGTGTTCCGACTGCGGTTTTCATGGCTGCTGGCGACGTTGGCGGGCGGTATTTGCTGCGCCGTGTTGGCGTCATTCTATGAAACGACGCTGGCCGCCAGCCTCATCATTGCGTTTTTCCTGACGCTGGTGCTGGGTCTGGGTGAAAGCGTGGCGGCGCAATCGGTGACGGTGACGGTGCAAGCGTTGCATGGGCGGCGGCCGGACCGAGGATGGCTGGCGCGGGCGCTGCGGAAGGAATTCGCCACCGCGTCCATGCTCGGCGGCGCCTGCGGGGGAATTGTCGGTGTGGTTGCATGGCTCTGGCGCGGACACGGCGTAACGGCGGCGGTCATCGGCGGGAGCATCGCATTGTCCATGCTGGCAGCATGCCTCATTGGGTTGGCAGTGCCGGCGGTGCTTCACCGGTTGAAGCTCGACCCCAAAATAGCCGCCGGGCCGGTGAGCCTGGCGCTGGCCGACATTTTCACCCTGCTGGTGTACTTCAGTCTGGCAAGTCTCATTCTCTAAGCGAGAACCGTGCGCTTAAAAACACCCGCTTCGTCCCCTGCATTTCATCGCGCTGAAGCGGATGGGAAGGGACGGTGTCACCCCGTCGCAGGATGCACGCCGTTTAATCCCGGCAGGGCGGGGCTGACGGGCAGGCTCGCGATAACGCTCATCCCACCGCAACGGACGACGGAACAGCCCGCCCCAACCTGGCAACTTTGGGCCTTTGTGCCGCTGCGTTAAAAAACCAGTTTGCGTTCTGGGCTTGCGCGAGGCGGGTTTGCCTTCGACAATCCAGTTCAGCATGGCGATGAATTCGACCCGGAGCCCGGCGCTGCTGGCGCGGCAGGGCTGGTTTGGCCTGTTGCTGCTGGCCGTGTGTTGGCCGCTGAACTGGACGTTGCCGGGGATGCGGACGGCTTACCTTTTTTTCCCACTGTGGCTCGGCTACATCCTCGTGGTGGACGCGCTGGTAGTGGCGCGCACAAGTACGTCGCTGTGGACCCGTTCGCGCCGGGACTGCGCGCTGCTGTTTGTGGCGTCGGCCCCGGTGTGGTGGCTGTTTGAGGCGGTCAACTGGCGCACGGGCAACTGGGAATATCTCAGCACCAACACCCTCACACCGTTCGAATATTACACGCTTTGCACGCTGTCGTTCTCAACGGTGATGCCGGCGGTGTTCGAAACGGCGGAACTGGTGCGCTCGTTTCGGTGGATGGAAACATTTGCGTCGCGGAAACCCATCGCCCCAACGCGAAAATTCTGCCTGGGCCTTCTGCTCACCGGCATGACGATGCTGATGTTGACGTTGGTCTGGCCGCGGTTCTTCTATCCGCTCGTCTGGATTTCGTTGGCGCTGATTTTTGAACCGCTGAATCGCCGGCTGAACCGGCGGCACCTGCTCGAATGGTTGCAGTACGGCGATTGGCGGCCGGTGCTGGCCCTGTCGCTCGGCGCGCTGGTGTGCGGGTTTTTCTGGGAGATGTGGAATTACTGGTCGTGGCCGAAGTGGGTTTACCACACGCCGGGCGCGAATTACCTGCACGTCTTCGAGATGCCGTTGCTGGGTTACGGCGGTTATGTGCCGTTCGCGCTGGAACTGTTCGGGCTGATGAATTTTCTGTGGCCCCGCGCGCCGCAGTTGAGGATTTGAGGCCGGCCAGCCAGTCAAATCCACATGTTCCGCGGTCAAACGCGGGAAATCCCGGCTTTCCAAGCCAATTTTTCCAAAATCCAACATTGACAATCAGGCGTTTTTCTGGTCTTATCAGATCCCTTTTGCGGGAAATTTTATGTACGCCGTATTGGAATCGGAACGCAATAACAGCAAGTAAAAAGCAGAAACAGAAAAAAGAGGCTTGCCGTGAAAACGCTTTACGCCAGCAATACCATTGCGGTTCTCTTGTCACCGGCGGCAGTCCACGCCGGCGCTGCCGAAACCAGTCGCCCGCCGCCGTCCTCGCCCGGCAAAACAGTCTTCACACTGAAACCGCTTCGGCCCTGAATTCGTGCCGGCAAGTGAAAAGGCAAAGCATTCTTATTGTCACTGTAGTCACGACATTATTGTCGATGGCATTGCTGACCGGATGTCGCTCACCTCAGCCCGGCGGTTCTGTTCCAGCGCTCAAGGACGTGTTTAAAAAGCAGTTCTACGTTGGCGCGGCAGTGGCGCCAGACCAGATTTCGGGCGAGGATACACCCGTCAGTTCCCTGATAAAAAAACAGTTCAACGCAATTACGTCCGAGAATTGCCTGAAGTGGGAGAATGTGCATCCCCGGCCGGGGGTGTATGACTTCAAACAGGCCGACCAGTTCATCGCCTTCGGCGAGAAGAATAAGATGTTCATCGTCGGCCATGTTCTGATTGGTCGGACACAGATTCCGGATTGGGTATTTCAGGACTCGGAGGGAAACCAGGTCAATCGCGAGCTCCTGTTGGAGCGAATGCGAGACCATATTGTCACGATCATGAGCCGCTACAAAGGCCGCGTTAACGGTTGGGACGTCGTGAATGAGGCCATTGGAAGCGATGGTCAAATACGAACCAAGTGGGGCCAGATCATAGGGGAAGATTACATCGAAAAGGCGTTCGCTTATGCGCGTGAAGCCGACCCGAATGCCGAGTTGTACTTTAATGGGCACAACATGCTCACGCCCGAGGCCGCCAGAAGTATTGTTCGTGTTTTAAAGGATATCAGAGGCAAAGGCGGACGGGTTGACGGCGTCGGAGTGCAGGCGCACTGGCAGCTTGATTATCCGCCGTTGAATGAAATCGAGGCCGGCATCGTGACACTTTCCCAGTCGGGTGTGAAGGTGATGATTACGGAAATGGACGTCACCGTTCTGCCCAGGGATACACGAACAGGGGCGGAGCTTAATCCCTATCCCGATGCGCTGCCTGAAGAGGTGCAGGAGAAACTCGCAAAGCGTTACGGTGACTTGTTCGGAATTTTTAATAAGCACCACGAAAAGATCAGTCGGGTGGCGTTCTGGGGTGTTCACGACGGGCAATCCTGGCTGAATGACTACCCGATTCGCGGGCGGACCGACTATCCACTGCTGTTTGACCGCACATTCCAGCCCAAGCCGGCTTTCTTCGCGGTCGTGAAATCGGTCAAGAGCAACGAGTGATTACCTGGACGAAGTAAACGGGGCGGCGATGGAGCAAATCCATACGCCCCCCCGCGGTCCTGTCCGCAATGACAAGTCGGGGTGGCATCGGACAAAGAACTGAGCGATTATTGCGCCGGGCTGAATGCGTTGAAGCAGCTTGGACAAACCGCTTCCAGCGGCGCGGTTCCCGCCGTTCCACGCGGAGATTCCCTCGTCTCTGGCGCTGTCGGTCAGACGCAGGCCGTGCTGGTCGCACCAATTTTGTGCCAGTTGCGTCTGACGGCGCAGGGAATCACCGTCCGTTTGCTGGTCGGAAGACCAGCGCGCGTAGCTGAAAACGCGCGCCTTTTTCTGGTTGCAATTTTGCTTCCCTTGCATACAATTACTCGTTCCCGAATAGAACGGGATTTTTATTGTGAGCTATTGCATTTTAGAAACCGGGAGCAAACAGTATCGTGTGGCTGCGGGCGACACGTTGGAAATCGAGCGCCTGGCCGTCGAGGCCGGCAAGCCGGTCACGTTTGACCGCGTGTTGCTGGTGAACCACGACGGCAAGGTCGCCGTCGGCTCGCCCACGGTGAGCGGCGCGAGCGTGGTGGCCGACGTGGTTGAACACAAGCGCGGCGAAAAAAAGCTCACGTTCAAGATGCGGCGCCGCGAAGGTTATCACAAATCCATCGGGCATCGCCAGGAACTGACGGTCGTGAAGATTAAAGAAATCAAAGCCTGATTCGCGCGACTCTCAACCCTCAACCTTCAACTCTCAACATTTTATGGCACACAAAAAAGGTCAAGGCAGCGTCCGCAACGGCCGCGACAGCGTCAGCAAACGGCTGGGCGTAAAGGAATTTGGCGGGGAATTTGTCACCGCCGGCAGCATCATCGTCCGGCAGCGCGGCACAAAATTTGCCGCCGGCCAGAACGTCGGCACGGGGCGCGACTGGACGCTCTTCGCGCTCGTGGACGGCAAGGTGAAGTTCGACAAGAACAGCACTCGTGTAAACGTCGTAGCCGAACCCGCCGCCGCGAAGAATTAGTTTGAGCGAACCAACTTCGGGCGGGGCTTCGGCCTCGCCTTTTTTGTTGGAGTTCAAGCTTTAGCTTGCTGCGCCAGTCACTTAATTTTCCAAAAACAGGCTGCAGCCTGAACTCCAACAGTCATGTTCGTTGACGAAATCAAAATCTATGCGCGGGCGGGGCATGGCGGCAAAGGCTGCGTCGCGTTCCAGCGCGAAAAATTCCGTCCCAAAGGCGGCCCGAGCGGCGGCAACGGTGGCGCGGGCGGCAGCGTGATTTTGCAGGCCGACCACGACCTCAACAATCTCATCGCCCAGTATTATCAGCCGCGCCTGATCGCGCCGGACGGCAAACCGGGCTTGGGCAAGGGCATGGACGGCATCGGCGGCAAAGATCTTGTCGTCAAGGTGCCGTGCGGCACGCTGGTGTGGCGGGTGGCAGGTGGTGGTCGTCCAGCCGAAAAGAAAAATATCGAGGACGAGAACGAGAACGAGGACGAGGACGAAAAACCGAGGTTAAGCACGAGCGCCAGCAAACGGCCGTTGATACGCAGCGCCAGCGGCGCAGTGGCGCAGGAAATTGATTTCTCCAAGGCAGACATGGGTGCCGCTCCCGATGCGCACGTCAAAGGCGAATCGGTTGCCGACCTCACCGAACACGGCCGGCAATTTGTTTTGTGCAAAGGTGGGCGCGGCGGATTGGGCAACCGGAATTTCGCCACGGCGGCGCGGCAGGCGCCGCGCTTCGCACAACCGGGCGAGCCGGGTGAAGAGGGCGATTTTCTTTTGGAACTGCGCATCATCGCCGAGGTCGGGCTGGTTGGCTATCCGAATGCGGGCAAGTCCACGCTGCTCACGGCCATTTCCAAGGCACGCCCGAAAATTGCGCCGTATCCGTTCACCACGCTGCATCCCCAAATCGGCATCGTGGAATATGCCGACTTCCACCGGCTCACGGTTTGCGACGTGCCGGGCCTGATTGAAGGCGCTCACCGCAACGTCGGCCTGGGCCACGCCTTTCTGCGCCATATCGAGCGCTGTAAAATTCTCGTGCTGCTGTTGGACATGGCCGGCGCGGATGGCCGCGCGCCGTGGGATGATTACCAGCAATTGCTCAGTGAACTGAAGCTTTACGATCCTGCCTTGCTCGAAAAACCGCGCCTCGTCGTGGCCAATAAAATGGATGAAATGGTGGCTTGGAAAAACCTGAAGCAGTTCAAAAAGAAAATCCGCAAAGTGCCCGTGCTGTCCATTGCCGCCGCGTTCGACCAGGGCCTTGAGAAATTCAGGAAGCTGATTCGCGAGGCGGTGGAGGAAGTATCCTCAACGTAGGACAGGCTTCCAGCCTTTCTCTGACTTCACTTTACGCGCCTCCTGCCCAGAGCTTGCTGCGCAAGACAACAGGCTGAACGGCAAATTGTTTTTTGAAGATTGAGACAGGCGAGACGCCTGTCCTACGCAATTTCCAGAAACCGCATCACGCTGTCGCCGTGTTTGAGCGCCTTTTTTTCGCGCCACGGGGCGACAATCTCCAGCGTGTCGCGTCTGGCATGGCCGAGCACGAACCGTCCGCCCGGCGCAAGCAGTTTCGGCAGGTTCGCGTCATCAAGTAATTGCTGCGCGAATGAAGTCGAGCGGCGGCCGATGTTCTTTTCGCCGTAAGGGGGGTCCGCCAGAATCAAATCGAATTGCCCGCCGTTTTCCGCCAAGTGATGGATTACGGTAAAAACATCCTGCATCCGGATTTCAAGAATTCCCCCGAAGCCGGCGGTGACGGCATTGCAGCGGATGAATTCGGCGTGCCGGTGCGATTTCTCGACGCACACCGCCGATGCCGCGCCGCGGCTCAGGCAGTCCAGGCTCAACGCGCCGGAGCCGGCAAACAATTCCAGCACGCGCGCGCCGACGACCCGCGCGCCGAGACTGTTGAACACCGCCTGCTTGACGAGATCGGGCGTTGGACGCACGTCAAGTCCTTTGGGGACCTTGAGAATCCGCCGGGCCGCTTTGCCGCCGGTGATGCGCATTTTTATTTGGGAGGGTCGCCGTGTCGGCGACCCAAATTGGGGGACGGCGACACGCCGTCCCTCCCGCAAAATTATTTGAAAATCTCGGCGAAGAATTGCCTCATGGCTTCCCACGAACGTTTGTCCGCCTTTTCGTTGTAAGCCGCGCCTTTGGAATTGTCATTGCCCGCATTCGGTTGGGTGAAGGAATGGACCGCCCCGCCATATTTGATGAGCTGCCAATCCACACCGCCTTTGCGCATCTCATTTTCAAACGCGGCAATGTCCTGTGGCGATGAGAAGGGATCATCCGCGCCGTGGCACACGAGCACCTTGCATTTGATATTTTTGCCATCGGCAGGGGTGGGCGAATCGAGCCCGCCATGAAAACTGACGACGCCGTTCAAGTCCGCGCCACTGCGCGCCAATTCCAGCACCGTGGTGCCGCCAAAACAGTAACCGATGGCCGCGACGCGTTTGGGATCCACCAGCGGTTGTTGTCGCAGAGCGTCCAGGCCGGCGTTGACCCGGGCGCGCAGCAGCCGGCGGTCGCTTTTGTATTTGCCCGCCTGCGAGCCGGCTTCCGCCGTGTTTTGCGGACGGCCGCCCTTGCCATAAATGTCCGCGCAAAACGCAACGTAGCCGAGTTGGGCGAGCATCTCGGCGCGATGCTTTTCGTAATCCGTCAACCCCAGCCACTGGTGCACCACCAGCACACCGGGGCGCGCGCCCTTGATGGCGTCGTCGTAGGCGGTGAATCCTTCGAGCGTCGTATCACCCTGTTTGTATTCAACGGTCTTGGTCTGGATGGTGGCGTGAACGGAAGCGGCGAGCATTGTTGTCATGGCGGTCAAAAGGATTTTTTCCATGGCCTTACTGTAATCGCTTCAACCCCAATTGCAATGGCTTGACAGGTGCCGCCTCCGGCAGGCTTCCTGTTCCCATGCAACCGCTGGAACCGCCAGACTCGCATCACCTTGATGCTGCCGTCGGCTGGCTGGGATTGGGCCGAGCCGACGACGCGCGAACGGAGCTGGATTTGATTTCCGCCGCACAACAGCAGCATCCGGCCGTGCTTGATATGCGTTGGACGATTTGCGCCCACGAAAAGCGCTGGAGCGACGCGCTGGAAGTCGCACGGGCGGAACTGGCGGCCGCGCCCGGCAGTTGTTCCGGCTGGTTGCACCGGGCCTACGCGCTGCGCCGCGTGCCTGATGGCGGTTTGCCGCAGGCCTGGGACGCGCTGCTGCCGGCGGCGGAAAAATTTCCCCGGGAACCAGTCGTTGCCTACAACCTGTCCTGTTACGCCTGCCAGATGCAGCAACTGGACCTCGCGCGGCACTGGCTGAAGCGGGCGATTAAATGCGGCGGCAAGGACGCCATCCGGAAAATGGCCCTGGCCGACGACGATTTGAAACCGTTATGGGCGGAAATCCGGGAACTCTGATTTGAAGAACTCAGCATCATCATGGAAAGCCCGCAGGGCTGGCAGCTTTGTAGTTTGAGAGTGCCGACGAATCAAGCTCCGTCAGGAGCGACATCGTCGGGGCAATGCCGAGTATGCCGCTCCTGACGGAGCTTTATTTGTTCTACATTTGGGTTCTACAAAGATGTCGCGCCTACGACGCTGGCCGCGGATTTCTCGACACGCTGCCGAACTATCCGGTGGAAATGGTTTGAAGAAATTCAATTCAACCGCGGATTACAGTCCTCTGACCGGTGGAGTAATTACTTTTCACAGGCTGGAAGCCTGTGCCACTCTGAAGCCATGACGCGTACCGAAAAACTTCTGGCCGAACTTATCGCGCTGCCCAGCGTGAATCCCGCCTTCGTCCCGCAAGGTGTGGTAGGGACGGCTCGCCGAGCCGTCCGACGGGAAGCGGAACTTCCGACGGACGCGCGGGCCGCGCGTCCCTACCTGCATTATGGCGAGAAGAATGTCGCGGATTTTTTGGCAGCCGTCGCGGCCCGCGCCGGGCTGGAAGTCGAATTTCAAAACGTTTTGGCCCTTGCGTACGGCCAATATCGTTCCAATCTCATCGTGCGGCTGCCGCCGCGAAATAATATCCACCAGACCATCTTGCTCGCCCCGCACCTGGACACCGTGGACGCCGATGAATCGCAATTCATTCCGCGCCGGAAAAACGGGCGATTGCATGGGCGCGGTGCCTGCGACACGAAAGGTTCCATTGCCGCCATGCTCACCGCCCTATGCGAACTGGCGAACGCCAAGTCACGTCCTGGCGAAACGGAAATTGTCTTCGCCGGCCTGATTGACGAGGAACATGCCCAAGCCGGCTCGCGGGCGCTGGTAGGACAGGCGTCCCGCCTGTCTCCATTTTTCTCAAAAGTCAGAGACAGGCAAGATGCCTGTCCCACTTTGGCCATTGTCGGCGAACCAACGCGGTTACGGGTGGTTACCGCGCACAAGGGCAGTTTGTGGTTTCGGCTCGATACGCGCGGCAAGGCGGCGCACGGGGCAACGCCGCAGTTCGGCAAAAATGCTGTCCACGAAATGGCGCGCATTGTCTGCGCGCTCGAAACGGGTTACGCCGCCCGGTTGCGAAAACGAAAACATCCGCTGCTGGGCGCGGCCACGGTGAATGTCGGCGCGATTTCCGGCGGCACGCAGCCGAACATCGTGCCCGACCGCTGCGCCATCACGATTGACCGGCGGACGCTGCCGGGCGAAACGGAAGCCGGCGTTGGCCGTGAGATTGCCGCGTGGCTGCGCGCGAAAAATATGTCGGCGAAAATGTCCAGCGCGAAGCCAGCGCCGGCACCGTCATTGGAAACGGACCCGAAGCTGCCGCTCGTTCGGCAGTTTTTACAGAGCGTCGGCCAGTCGAAACCGGCAGGCGTGGATTATTTTTGCGACGCGGCGGTGCTGGCGGAGGCCGGCATTCCGAGCGTGGTGTTCGGTCCCGGCGACATCGCGCAAGCGCACACGGCGGACGAATGGATTTCACTGGCGGAGTTGGAGCGCGGCAAAAATCTGCTTTTGAATTTTCTGAAATCACTGCCGTGAAGGCGTTGAACCGTTGAACGGTTTAATCGTTGAACTGGCCATTCGGTTCAACGGTTTTACGTTTCAACGATTTAACGACGATGGGAAATGCCTTTTCTCCATCCGTTTCATCCGGCAAGCTTCGCGTCCATGTCCATGACCGCCGGGAAAATCCAGACCAGTCCGGAGTCTCTCAATGCGGGGTCGCATCACGCGGCGTTTTTCCGGCAAAGCGGCTGGCTGATGATTGCCAACGTGGCCGGCGGCCTGCTGATGTGGGCAGTCCATTTGCTGAACAAAAAAATCCCGCCGGCGGAATATGGCGTGTTCGGCGTGCTCCTGGCGGTGGCGATGTTCGTGCCCAACATTCCATTGCAGATGGTGTTTGCCCAGCAAACCGCCCGGGCGCTGGCCACGAACCGGGAGCGTGAACTGGCGGGCATGATCCGGCTGGCCTGGCTGGGAACGTTGGGGTTGGGCCTGTTACTGGCCCTGGGCGCGTGGATCTGGCAGGCGGAGATAATCGCGGCCTGGAAACTGACGAATCCGGCCGGGTTGTGGATTACGCTGCTGGTGGTGTTGCTTTCGTTCTGGCTGCCGCTGTTTTGGGGCGTGTTGCAGGGGCAACAGAATTTTTTCTGGCTGGGTTGGTCGAACATTTTCAACGGCGTGGGAAGGTTGGGCGTGGCGTCGTTCATCGTGTTGCTGCTCGGCGGTTATGCGGCGGGAATGATGGTGGGGGTCTGCCTGGGACTGGTCGTTGCCGTCGGCATCGGCATCTGGCAGACACGCTCGCTGTGGCTTTCGCACGCGCAACCCTTCGACTGGCGCAGCCTGCTGTCACAAATCGGCCCGCTGATGCTGGGGTTTGGTGCGGTCCAGTTTTTTTTCACGGCGGACACCATGTTCGTCAAGGCGTATTTTTCCGGTGACGACGCGGGGTTTTACGTGAGCGCGGGGACGTTGTCGCGCGGGCTCATGTGGCTGGTGATTCCACTGGCCACGGTGATGTTTCCGAAAATCGTTCACAGCGTGGCGCGGTCGGAAAAAAGCAACCTGCTGGGCGTGGTCCTGATCGGCACGGCCGTGCTGGCGGCGGGCGGCGCGCTGGGATTGACGATTCTGGGACCGTGGGTCATCAGGCTGGCGTACTCGAAAGACTATGTTTCCATCGCCGCGGCGGTGCTGCCGTGGTACGCGTGGGCGATGGTGCCGTTGTCGCTGGCCTACGCGCTGGTCAACAATCTGCTGGCGCGGTCGCAATTCCGCATTGTCCCGGTGCTGGTGCTGCTCGCCGTGGCTTACGGTGTCGCGCTGATTCAATTTCACAACAGCCTGATAACGGTGCTGAAGACGCTTGGCGTTTTCAAT
>Ga0116112_1002365_pt1 | contig 11389 bp, 15 predicted proteins | sample June2015DPH_8_15_FD_89721 | JGI IMG/M metagenome (GOLD analysis project Ga0116112, IMG submission 89721) | Peatland microbial communities from SPRUCE experiment site at the Marcell Experimental Forest, Minnesota, USA - June2015DPH_8_150 | ecosystem: Environmental > Terrestrial > Soil > Wetlands... | reverse complement strand
GGCTTCTGTGCCTGCCTTTCAGGGACCGCACCAGGATCGACCCTGGGTCCGCTCCCTTCACCGGCTGATCTATGGCCGCTGACCTCTCTCTTTCCCTGTTCTATGGAAATTCGATACAGTAACTCGCCAGTGTTATCTCAACTTGAAAACTGGACACTATTATTGATTGGCGTTGACAACCTTGTTGACTATTTTTGACTGATGTTGACAACATTAACAAGATCATTAAACGAGTACATTGGAATTCTCGTATTTTGTCTAACAAATATCCCCCTCCCAAAAAGTTGAAATGGGACGTTTAAACAAAAAACCTGCCTTCTGGCAGGTCTGGGTAGGATAAAATTCCGCTTTAAGGGTCAGGTTGTGCTTGTGTGAGCGCGGAGAGGCTCGAACTCTCAACCAATGGCTTAAAAGCACAAATCCGCGTTACTGTTTCTCCCAACCAATGTCCTGCCATTTTCGCCGAATCCATTGGTCGAGTATATACACGAGTACATTGGAATTCTTAAACAGGGACGAGTCAACAGTTTTAAGGAATCCTGTCAACACCAACCCAAGGCAGTAAATCAGATTTTTTCTCGAGTATTAAGAGCTGGATTTAAATCGGACCTTGCAAGCAGATGAAGCTAAAGCGATAGTCACTCAGCGAATATACCCAGTCTATCCAGAAATTCATACAAGGTTTGCTCGAATAGACAATGGGGCGGGATCTCAAGGTAAAAGATACAGGTGTTGATCGTTGACATTCAATTCGCAATATTACACCCGGCAGGGTTTAAGCCTGCGACCAAGCGATCACGACTCGCCTATCCTCCTGAAAGGCAGGTCATTTTCCTCCGACCGGCGGTCATCGCCGGTGGGCGTGTAATAATCGCTGCATTCCTCGATCATAATTTTAGGCTATGTAGAAAATTCCCGATTTCGCTGACATAGAAAACCAGCCAAGAAATTGATTGGTGGGCGGGTGGGGGATTACTGGGCCAGCTGGATTGAATTATCGCTATTATGATTGCTTTCAGCATTACTAAAACGGCACTCAATCAATCATGAAAATCACAACAGGCAAAACGGCTGCTATCCAGGCATGACGGGATTGCTGGCAAGATATACCGTTTTTGGCGGCATGCAACCCGCGAGTCAAGTGGAGGTTTGGTTAGCCAGCCTTTGAAACCAGAATATCCAGAGTCTCACTAGAAACAAGGGCGGCTGTCCCCCCGACCCGTGTCATGGTGACGTCACCGTTCTCAGTGTACACATCGGTATGGATGACGGCGGGTCGTCCCATGGCTCGCCCCTGCCCAACCTTGACTGTGTGCCAGCCGTGTGAATATGGTCCCAGTAATTCGTATTTGGCAAGGTAAGCGCTTAAAGCGGATGCGGCTACGCCAGTAGCCGGGTCTTCGTTATACCCTGCACGTTTCGGATATCGTCTGGCTTCTACCTGGACGGTCGGGTCGAGTGCCCGCACTGTGAAGGGATAGAACCCGGTTGTATTGAACGTATCGCACAGCGCCCAGAGCTGTTCAAAATCCGGCTGCAGACCGTCTAAATCGGACCAGCTGTTTAACGGAATAATCAGCTTGGGCCGAGAAGTTGACACCGATTGAATCGGACTTGCTGTGTCCGCAATCACTTCGGGCGAAATGCCCAGGGTGGTGGCCACCTGTTCTCGACTCGGATTGTGCAAGGACAAAGTGGGGGGAAACTGCTCTACCATCACTCGTATAGAGTCATCTGACATTTCATGCCAATGTGCCGCGACGATGCCCAGCGCAGTTTCCACATGAACAGGCGATTTGTTCCAGGAGTTGTGCTGCAACCCGGCAATGATTGTTCCTACGGTAGCATGGACGCACATTTCCATTTCATGAAGCGGAACGAAATATCGCAATCGCACATCAGCCGCTGGATCTACAGGCTTAAGGACGAATGCTGTTTCTTCTCCAAAATGGGCGGCAATCGCCTGCATTTGCTGCGCAAGCAAGCCATCGGCACCGAAGACTATAGGAGCCGGGTTCCCGCCGGTTGGAGATACGCCAAATACAAGTGTATGTGTAACAGGTAAACGCATGGCTGAATCAATCAGCCTCTGGTGCTTCGGGGCGGATAACTCTTTATTCTACCAGCACACACCGAGTCATCCGCCTTGAACCGCTATCAATCGGCGAAATCACACTGCCCCATTCAAAATCACAGGAGCATGGGCCTGGCTGGATTCGAACCAGCGACCAAGCGATTATGCGTCCGGGAGTCCTTCTTCCATAGCTTCTACATCTTGGATTTTACCCCCATATTCGGCGGTGGTCGTGTACGCTACCGTACCAAATATTGGGGTCACACTTCTTGGGGGGCAAAAACCGACAGCGACCCTACTGCAACTCATTTTGAGCAGCGTCACAATCTCCTCGATCATCCTGTTTAGCTCCCAATTTCCTGACCCTTGAGTTCGTGTTAACCATCCTTGAACAGATGGGGAATTGGGTGTAGAATAATTGTAGCGAAGTATTACACAGAAGGAGTATGATATGGAATTTGTCCCCTATCGCGTTCTGCGCAACCAACCTTCCGAGTTGCGTAAAAAACTGGATGAAAAAGGCGAATTGGTTGTCACGGTAGATGGTGAACCGATGGCCGTCATGCTGCAAATCCCGAAAGGCAGCCTGGAGGACTTGGTACTGCTTCTCTCCCAGGTGCGTGCTCAGTTGGCCGCGGCGACCATCCGTGAGCAGGCGCGGAAAAGCGGCTTGAATAATATGACCGTCGTACAGGCGGATAAGCTGGTCAAAGAAACCCGCGCCGCGCGACGGGGGGATAGGCCGGTCAATGCGCATCGTTCTCGACACTAACGTTCTGGTAAGCGGTCTGCATAACCCGAATGGCGCTCCCGGACGAATCGCTGACCTAATCCTGGGTGCTCGCATTCAGGTGCTCTACGATGATCGCATCCTCGCCGAGTATCTGGATGTGCTTGCCCGCCCCCAGCTTGCCATCGAACCATCTCTGGCACAGGCGGTTGTGGGGTATATTCGCCTGTCGGGAGTGCATGTCATGGCACTTCCTCTGGACAAAGACACTCTGCCCGACCCGGATGATCTCCCATTTGCCGAAGTTGCCATTACGGGGGAGGCAGATATGTTGGTAACCGGAAATATGAAACATTTTTCCAAGCTGAAGGAACGTGGCGTGAAGGTTTTGTCTCCCGCGCAATGTCTGGAGCGCTTTATATAAAATTGGAACTGGCTACTTGACAGGTTTGAGTCATTTAATCTTGTCGATGTAAAGACCGCCGCACGGATAAAAACCCGTGCGGCGGCGTGCTGCTGGGATTGCCAGCCACCTTGCTGCCAGTGGGATTCTGCACCCACATCTCCCGCCAAGGGCGGGACGCTGCATGTCATTGGCGCCTATAATCTGACCTGGCTCCAACGCGGCTTATTCATTCACCTTACGCCATGGCATTGTGTTGATTATACACGGATCAGCTTATGTAGGCCCGGTAGGATTCGGGCCTGCAACCAAAGGCTTATTAGCACAAATCCGCGTTACTGCTTCTCCCAACCATTGTCCTGCTATTTCGCCGAATCCATTGGTCGAGGATTTACACAAGTACATTGGAATTCTTAATTATGGTCCAGTCAACAGTTGGGGAAAACCCGTCAACACTTATCGAACGGAGTATACCAGATTCTAGCTGACGAGATTGTAAAACACAAGCTCCGTATTCAATGTTTCCTCCTCATCGCAAAAGGCGTGGGAATATCTTCATGATTTTATAAGTCTTTCCTTAACTTGCCTGAATTTTTGACCCATTCCTTCCACTTTTGACCATCTCTCAATTTCATTGATATCAATCTTTTTATGTTGAGAAACCAAGATAGCTTGAGCTAAACATTGCTGATCCCCCCAGTGATAATAAGCAACCAATCGATCTTTGATGCAATCGGTAGGTGAAATCACCCTCAGGATACCCGTTGTATACTTAATTTCGTTTATCTGTTTTACAGGTTCTTCGCCTACTGAGAGAGGGCCAGGGGGAAATTCTACAAGAAATTCTGTATCGGGATATTCGAAGTACCTCCCTGCCTCACGAAAGCCAATTTCTTCCATTGCAATTCTTATTCTTCTTCTGTCCGTAAAATTGACGTTTACCAAGTCGATATCCTTCGATACATATTTATTACTACAATAAATAGCAACAGTAGCGCCACCTGAAAGAACAACATAAATTCCTGTCTTTTGCAGGTGACCTTGAACATATGCGGCTAATTCAGCTTGCGTCATGTTCTTTATTTGTTTCATAATTTCTTACCACTGCGTCTAGGTCTCCGCCTGTTCATAACCAAATTATCGCGTTCCGCCTCTGGATAAAAGGAGAGCGCTTTATCCAATAAACTCTTCAACTCCTTCAGGAATGGATATCTAGGGTTAAAAACAAATTCACGCGTTTTTCCTATTTTGTGACTTACCAGAACCCCTCCGAACTCCAATCTCTCTAATTGTTTATAGATGGGTGAAAACCCGGTTTTATAAAAACGTGACATCTCTCTGGCATATCCCTTTTCGCGGGCAAAAAGGAACATTAATACCCTCTCGGCATTTATTGAACCAAAAAGTGATTCTAGCATATATTTACACTCTCTTTTCTTGTTGATCTATAAAGTATATCATATGATCTATATTATAGATCAATAGTGTCCGCATCGTACATCTGAAATCAACGTCTTCATCCTCGTCTAAACCTAAATCATAGTAGAGCCGTTCAATACTATAAAAAACAGTTGAACGAGTAGATCGGAATTCTCGTATTGCACCCAAAACCAAAACAGCCAGAATGTAACCTTGAAACAAAAAGACCTGCCTTCGGGCAGGTCGTGGTGGGACTAAATTCAGCTTTAAAGGTCGAATTGTGAAGGTGTGAGCGCGGAGAGGCTCGAACTCTCAACCAATGGCTTAAAAGCACAAACCGGCTCTTTTGCTTCTCCCAACCAATGTCCTGCCATTTTTGCCGAATCCATTGGTTGAGTATATACACAAGTACATTGGAATTCTTAAACAGGGTCGAGTCAACAGTTTGGGGGAGACCTGTCAACACTTCCTAATGGAAGTATACCTAGTTTTTATCTTGAGGAAGATGTAATTCCCCCCGAGCAGCTTCCCGATCGATGAAGAAAAGAGCAGGTCATTCTCCAGCCAGTGGCGCCCTCAATTCCTTCTCATCCCCCAACTGGTGGAGATAAACACTCCCCAGCAGAGGGATGTACCCGAGGGTCGTTCGTTGTAAGATCGATTTATGGTTGGTATTCTGGTCTCGATTGATCAGGTGTCTTAATGTTGAAATCCAGGTAATTTGTTTGGAGATGAGGGATGGAAATTGTTTTACAAGCACAGTTGAGATATATGGATATTCTTTGCAGTCGCGACGCGTTGGTATTGATTGACCCCAAGCACACGCCTACTATCTGAATTATCAGAATCGTCAGGTACGCTATATGAGTGTCTGGTGGATTGTCGTGAACTTAACAAAGGTCGCAGAGCGTTTTGCAGCAACCCAAAATTGGCGTGGACGGAAATATCATCAACGACCAGACATATTGTAACTATTCGATACAACTTTCATAAGGAGGATTTCAATCATGCCTAGCTTTGGATCACCGTTTTCTGGTTTCGCGTCTGAACATAAACTGACCTGCGATGAACTGATCCGCGCCGTTCGTTTCCTCGTGGCTTCAGAGTACGAGGCAACGCAGTTGTATATGCAGCTTGCCGACTCGATTGACCATCCATTCGCTCAAGCAGTTCTGAAGGATGTCGCCGACGAAGAGCGGGTCCATGCCGGACAGTTCCTAAAACTCCTCTATAACCTTGCCCCCGATGAGGAGAAACTTTACGAAAAAGGGGCCAAAGAGGATGATGAAATCCGAAAAAAGGTTGAGAAGTAATGAAACTATGCCATATTCCAAACGGCAATTTGATCTCATCGTCGCTGGCAACGGTGCAATTGGAGAAGCGCATCGTTCCGGGCTTTGGCATAGATAAAGATCGTCTGAATTAGATATTACAAATACAGCTTCATGCTTGGCAGTGGAGCCATATATAATGGCTAAACTCTAATAATCAGGCGTGCTATTGTGAAAAATAGGAGGTAATGATGACTCAAGCAACCTGGAAACCCTATTTACAACATGGTGAATTGGATACAAAAGATCGAGAAGAACTGCCGGAAAGTGTTTATGCATTTCCAAAACAGCGTAAAGAACCCCTGACCGATGCTGATCATGTAAGAAATGCCTTGGTTCGTTTCGATCAAGTGAAAGGGGTATCTGACAGCGACCGCGATCTGGCATTTGCAAATATCGTGAAAGCAGCCAAGCATTTTAATATAACTGTCGAAGAAGATGACTGGCATCAATTAGGCAAGAAAGCACACACCAAAAATACAGATCATACTTCATGATTAAATCTCCGTTGGGCAGGCGCCTTTTCCAACATCGACTGAGCCGCTAATCATCCTGTTTGCGTCAGATCCTATATGCGATCCGAATTTCTTGGAATATACATGCATAAATACCCTTTTGGAATGTTAAAGAACTGCTCATTTCTCCCCCCAATACCAGGATAAGTACTCTTGAAAGGGAGACTACCGTCGAAGCTGATAACAGCTTTATTTTGCTAAACCGCAAGGTGAATAATTCTTCCAAGAGCTTTTTCATGTGTTAAATAGGAGCATCTTGTGAGCTTGGCCCCGATAGTGAAGGGGAATTTCTGAATCCAGTGCGGCGCCGCCAACCCACCTGAGGCACGTTTTTGCGACAGCTGCGGGTCACAGATACCTACTAAGGCCGGTTAGGGATCTTCGACACCTTAAATTATTAAACTTACTTGCCGGTGTGGTGGGCGTCTTCCCGAATGAGACTTCGGTCATCCGCTTGGTGGGCGCAATGCTCCAGGAATAGGACGACGAATGGGAGATCGCCAGACGCTACTTCAGTCTGGAGTCGATGCACAGGCTGTACCATCCTTAGCCGCTGATCACAGCCGAGGCAATGCCCTTTACGCTCGCTCCAGTTCATTGACATTCGTGACATCCTTCATGAGCACATGAGAAATTTACACCATCGACTGAGACGCTAATTCACCTTACGCCTCCTCTAATCCTTTTTGATTGACTTTTTTTGACTGGTGTTGACAACTTCGTTGACTATTTTTGACTGCTGTTGACAACCTCACCAAAATAATTGAACAAGTACATCGGAATTCTCCTATCGAATCAAAACCCAAAATAACCAAAATGGGACGTTTAAACAAAAAACCCGCCTTCTGGCAGGTTCAGGTGGATAATATTCCGCTTTAAGCGGGTAAGTTGTGGTTGTGTGAGCGCGGAGAGGCTCGAACTCTCAACCAATGGCTTAAAAGCACAAATCCGCGTTACTGCTTCTCCCAACCAATGTACTGCCATTTTCGCCGAATCCATTGGTCGAGGATATATACAAGTACATTGGAATTCTTAATTAAGGTCCAGTCAACAGTTTGGGGGAGATCTGTCAACACCAGCCAGAAAAAGTATACCTGATTTTCGTTTTGAGGAATTGGTGTTGGATTAGAATCTGACCTTGCAAGCAGATGAATCTGAAGGAATGGTTATTCAGTGAACATTTCCATCAATATTACCAATACTTCCTTCTGAGTGCTGACGTTTATTTTTCCAAGCTTTTTAACCAAACGGATCTTATCCACGGTCCGAATCTGATCCAGTACAATCTGCCCCTCTTTTCCTTGAAAACGACATTTGGCCCGGGTGGGGTAATCCCGCCCTTTGGTTGTCATGGGGGCAACAATCGCCGTCGCGATATGGTCGTTCATTTCATCAGGGGAGATGATTAAACATGGGCGCGTTTTTCGAATCTCCCTACCAAGTGTAGGATCAAGGTTGACGAGATAGACTTCAAAACGTTTGACTACCATGTCCACTCGTTTTCTTCCCAGTGGGTCGCAGGCGTTTGATCGAACAATCGATCATCGCCATGCTCTGCCATAGCAGCAAACTGAGCCTCCCAACCTTGGCGAGAACGCCGTATTGGATGAATGATTAGTTTATTTCCCTCTACTGCCATCTCAACGTCACCAGCCAACCCGGCCTGTTCCAGCAATGCCCGCGGAATACGGATTCCTCGCGAATTGCCGATTTTTACAACTTTAGATCGAATCATCATGTTCATACGATTACCTCCTAAATGTAATTACATTGTATCTACATTTTGGACGTTTGTCAAGAATGTCGTATACTGCATCTTTACTAAAATTGCCTGCATTCCCCGAAGAGCGCCTCTCACATTTCAAATAGCGTGGACATTGCGGCCGATCTGCTCAACAATGTAAGCAGCATCTGTGCCTACGCCGCCAAGCAGGGATGAACTCAACGCGGTCTGAAAGTAGAGGCCTACAAAGTACAGACCGGACGCATCCTGGACAACTCCCCGCTGGTGTCTGGGAGAGCCATATTCGTCGAAGATCGGCAGGTTGATCCAGCGGTAATCCGAGCGGAAGCCTGTCGCCCAGACCACACCTTCCACAGGCAGAACGCGTCCGTCTTCGAGTTTTGGTTTGCCGGATTGGATGCCGGAGACGCGCGGCGCAAAGTCAACGCCGGCCTTTGCAATTTCCTGGCGTTGGGCGCGGCCCAGCGGGGTACCGTGGTGGAGATCGTTCGCTCTCGCTTTACGCCCGATCGGAGTATTCACACTCAGCACGTGGCTCATAAACCACCAGATTGGCCGACCGCCAAATACCTTGCCCAATGGAGAATTGGCAGGGATACGCCCGACATCCCGCCCTGCCAGCCAGACCTGTTTGCCTGCCCTGACAAGTTCGAGAGCGATCTCAGCCCCGGAATTGCCGGCCCCAACCACCAGGACTGATTCGGCTGGGATTTGCTGCGGGTTGCGATAAGTGCTTGAGTGCAGTTGAAAAACTGTTGGGTCAAGTTCACTGGCAAAGGCAGGTATATAAGGCAATTGGTATGGCCCAGTGGTGACGATCACATTCCTGGCAGAGAAATTGGAAGCGTTTGTGGAGATGTGGTAACCCAGGCCATCGTGGTTAAGAGCCTCAACTTTGACACCATGCCTGACCGGCAGGTTGAACTGCGTGGCATATCCTTCCAAGTAATCGGCGACCTCGTCCTTTGCTGGAAGGTAATTAGCACGTTTGGGGAACGGCATTCCCGGTAGGCCGTTGAACTTGCTGGGAGTGAACAGTCTCAAACCGTCCCAGCGTTTTCGCCATGATTCACCGGTACGGGGATTTTCGTCCAGGATGATGAATTTCTCGCCCCGACAAGCAAGAAAGTAACCGACTGCCAATCCCGCCTGCCCCCCGCCGATTACGATGGTTTGAAACGATTCGTCTTGGTTAGCAATACCTTTAAGTTCTGTCGACATATTTCTTGCTCCTTTTATATGCCTGTAAAATCTAATGGTTTTAATATTAAATATAGTTATACTATATTGAATATGTATATGATACAATGGTATTGATAAAGAGTCAAGAGGCAATGGCGAAACAAATTCCCTCAAAACGCAAGTATGATTCATCCCGCCGCAAGGAACAAGCCCGTCAAACGCGCCTCCAGATCACTGAAGCGGCTCGCACCCTTTTTGTCGAGCGCGGATACGCTGGGGCGACGATCGAAGCCATCGCTGAGCAGGCTGGCGTGGCTCAGGAAACGGTTTACGCCATTTTTGGAAGTAAACGCAAAATCCTGTCGTTCCTCCTGGACATTTCTGTTGGCGGCGACGATCAGCCTGTCCGCATCCTGGATCGCTTAGAGCCACAAACCGTTTTACACGATACCAACCCATCGCGGCAGGTGGCGATGTTCGCCGAGGGAATTGCCGAGATCATGGGACGTGCCGCCCCTGTGTTTGAGATCATGAACAGCGCGGCCAAGACCGAGCCAGAGATTGCCAGCCTGGTAAAACATATCTATCAAGAACGTCTGGAGAATATCACCCTTTTCGTTAAAGCCATTGCAAGAAATGGATCCTTGCGGAATGGACTGGAGGAGGCATATGCAGGCGAAATCGTCTGGACATTAACCAGCCCGGAAGTCTTCCTTTTGCTGACCATTAACCGCGCATGGCCTAAACAAAAATACATCCACTGGCTGGCGGATACGCTCAACCGGGTATTGCTGCCATGATCTCACACTTGCAGTTGGATCGGGCAGGTGAAATTGTCTTTCCATCAATGGATAGATTACCCTTCCAGGATCCGTGACCAAGAACGGTGGTTCATCTACCAATTAACCTGCAACCCTGAGAGTGAACCCAAATAAAAAAACCTGCCTCTGGCAGGTCTGAGCGGGGAAGAACCCATATACAAGGGATCAAGATAGGGATTGTGTGAGCGCGGAGAGGCTCGAACTCTCAACCAATGGCTTAAAAGAACAAATCTGCGCTTACGCTTCTCCCAACCAATGTACTGCCATTTTCGCCGAATCCATTGGTCGAGTATATACACGAGTACATTGGAATTCTTAAACAGGGTCGAGTCAACAGTTTGGGGGAAACCTGTCAACACCAACCAAGGGCAGTATACCAGGTTTTCGTCTAAGGAACTTGAGTTGGAATCAATCTGACCTTGCAAGTAGATGAAACTAAAGCTCTGGTCACTCAGCGAATACACCCAGTCTATCCAATAATTCATACAAGGTTCACTAGAATAGACAATGGGGCGGGATCTCAAGGCAAAATATACAGGTGTTGATCGTTGACATTCAATTCGCAATATTACACCCGGCAGGGTTTGAGCCTGCGACCAAGCGTATTCAGGGCTCAACTCCAGTTCGGCTACATTATGACCTTCATATGGAAAGACATTGTGAATCTACTGATTTTTTCAAAAAACAATGTCCGCTATGTGTTTTTAGAGACATGCCAAGATATGGTCAATTTGACTCAAATCCATATAATTACTCCATATATGGGAGCACTTTTGGGCACTTTTTGCTCGTTGGCGGAATCTAGAGCGGACATTATTTATTGAGGATTCAATAATCATGCGTGGAATAAGGTAGTCTTTAGGACTTCAGCCGCAGTTGTTCGCGCGCTTGATCGAGGAGTTTGGTTGCCGCCATTTTTTGCTTCTTGCTTACCAATGGATTACGTTGTATATTGTTTACAGTAATCGTGATTATTCCGAGGGTGGTGCGTATTATATAGAAAAATGGGGTAGAAATATCATCCTGGAAAGCTCCACTTTGTCTCATTGCGTAGACCGGAGCATGCCGACCAGTGATTCCGATTTGATGTCGACCACCGATTCCAGACGGATGTCGTCCACTGATTCCGGAGGATGCCGTCCACCGATTCCGATTTGATGTCGTCCACTT
>Ga0116112_1002362_pt1 | contig 11399 bp, 7 predicted proteins | sample June2015DPH_8_15_FD_89721 | JGI IMG/M metagenome (GOLD analysis project Ga0116112, IMG submission 89721) | Peatland microbial communities from SPRUCE experiment site at the Marcell Experimental Forest, Minnesota, USA - June2015DPH_8_150 | ecosystem: Environmental > Terrestrial > Soil > Wetlands >... | reverse complement strand
ATGGCGGTAATTACGAATCTCTTGAGGATAGAGCATGAGCGCGCCGTTGGCCCCCGCGCTGGCGACATAAGCCTGCAGCCCGACCTTCGCAATCGTCTTGCGGTATCCGTCAACCAACTTCTTGCCAAGCTTCTCCACGTGAGCATAGTTCTGACGGGTCAACACCTCGCGGAAGGTGGCAAGACCGGCAGCCATTGAAACAGGATTCGTATTGGGCGTGCCGCCATGGAAGACCTTGCGCTGCGAGATAAACTCCATCACTGAACTGCACGCTCCGAAGGCGGACAGCGGCAAGCCTCCGCCAATCGACTTGGCGAGGCAGATCATGTCTGGTTTCACGCCGAAATACTCCGAAGCACCGCCCCAGCAGAGCTTAGCCCCGGTTTTTACTTCGTCGAAAATCAGCAACGTACCGTTCTGTGTGCAAAGTTCGCGCAAACCCTGGAGGAACCCCGGCTGCGGGAGGCAGAGGCCAAGGTTCATCATGATCGGTTCGAGAATGAGAGCCGCAATTTCGCCGGGGTTTTGCTTGAAGCGCAGCTCGACGCTGTCCAGGTCGTTGAATGTAGCTACGCCGACACTGGTAACGGCCCCGTCCAGCACACCTTGACCGGTGGGAACAGAACCAGGAGCATGCACGTCACCAAACTCCGGAGCATGGGGCTTCACGCTAACGAGCGCGGAATCATGCGCTCCATGATATGCGCCTTCAAATTTGACGATCTTCTGGCGGCTGGTGGCAGCGCGGGCCAGACGGATCGCGTGCATCGTGCTTTCCGTTCCAGTCGAGTTGAAGCGCAGCATCTCGATTGGAAATCGAGCGCAGATTTCTTCTGCCAGTTCCCACTCCATGTCGTGCGGCATGCCGAACATCGTTCCCGTGCTCAAACGTTTTTCGACCGCCTTCATGACCGCGGGATGGCAGTGGCCCGCGATGATGGCGCCGAAAGAAAGATTGTGGTCGATGTAATCGTTGCCATCGAGATCGCGGAAATGCGAACCCTGCGCCTCCTTCACAAAGATCGGGTAAGGATCGTAGGCACGGTAGTTGCTGGCCACCCCAAGCGGGATTCGCTTCAGATTACGCTTATGCGATGCGGCAGATTTCGGCGTGCGCTTCTCGTAGGTCGTGATCTCTTTCTGCAATTCGGGATACATGTGCGTCTCCATAGCTTTCAGAATGGCCCCGGATTTAGCGCAACTTGGCCAGAATCACGGCGAGGGCAAGATCGATGTGTGCGCGCATTGCGCGCTCGGCACGATTCGCATCACGCTGGAGTAGTGCGCGCGCGATTGCCTGATGGCCGGCGATCGACGCGTCCGCTTCTTCGTCACTATAAAGCTGGGCGATTCTGAAGGTGAAATAGTAGGATCGGTTCCTTCGAATCATGTCCGCCAATCGTTCATTTTGAGCTGCCGCAAGAATCGCATCATGAAAGCCATCGTTGATCTCGACGAGATGTTGTCTGGAAGATTTCAAGTTGCGTTTGGGGTGATGGAGCGAGGCGATCTCCTTCAGTTGCGCGTCGGTGGCTCGCTGGGCCGCCAGACGCGCGCAGTAACCCTCCAGTGCAGCCCGGGCCTCGTAGATTTCGCGGATCTCAACGCTAGTATGTTCCAGAACGACCCAACCACGGCGCCGGCTTACCACCAGGCCTTCAGCAGCCAGTCTTTGGAGACTCTCCCGTATCGGCGTTCGGCTTACCTGGAGCCGGTCGGCCAGCTCTGCCTCGATCAGCCGTTCATTCGGTCTGGCGCGGCCAGTCAAGATCGCTTCCCGTAGGCGCTCGTAGACGTCGTCGGAACGCGTAGGAGCCACGGTTCGCTCTACATCACCGGACATTTGCAATTCCTCTATCTTCATTCTGCGGCTCTTCCTGCGGCTCTTCTTATGATATTCGCTTCGGCACAGTCGAACTTATACGTAGCATTCAACTTCGCCTCGTGAATGACGAAGTCGATTACTCCCGACTCGCCGTGGAATGTTTTCCATCCCGTCTTAGACCGCCCTTGTGACAATAGGCTCTTCAATCGCGTGGTTTCGACGATCCGGATCCCCATCGACAATTCCTGCCAATCGCTTAGCAAGTTGTTTACACCGAAGCGAATCATGTTCGCGTACCATCGCCAGCTTCTCGGCTTCGATGGAACCTTCGGCGTGGATAGCTAAAACCGCCTGATAACCAGAGAAGTCGGTCGCTGTTAGTTCTTTCACAAGATTTATGGCCTTGAGGCGATTCTCTACCGGCACGCCTTCTCGTCCTCCGAGGTACTTGCGGACGTACTTACCGATATCAAGACTCTCCAGATCGGCTTCGCTTGGTCCCGTCACAATCAGACCGCCCGCAATGTCTTGCACGTAGGCCAGCATCTGATGAAAATTCGTTGCGAAGTGGAGCTTCGCCATATTCACAGTGAGGGTGCGGGGGAGTGCAATGCCGAGCGCCCCGGTTTCACAGTCGAGTGCCGCCAACCGCACCAGGGCACGCAATGTTTCGGCGTAGCTGATGAGGCGGGCGAGTTTTTCCTGGACGTGCTTCGCTCGGCCCAGGCCATTGTATTCCGTCATCAGCAGAGCGGCGCCGATCAGCGCATCCACTAGAGGAAGCTTATAGGAAATGGCAGTAAATCGGTGGAACTCCACGAATGTCTTGGCCATTTCTCCGGCAAATTCCCATTCTCCTTTGAGGAACACTCGGTCATGCGGCACGAGTACGTCGTCGAAGACAGTGAGCGTTTCTACCATGCGGTGTTTGGACGCTAAGGGAAAATCAAACTCGCTGTCTCCATGATGTGCTCCATAGGAACTGGAGATCAGCTTTAGCCCCTTGGTATTCAAGGGAATCGCGAAGGCCACCGCGTAGGCAGACTCATCCTCCTTCATGGCGCGGGTAGGAAGGACGATGACTTCATTTGTATTCACCGAGACAGAAGTGTGCGCCTTGGCTCCCCGTACGATGATTCCATCCTGAGTTTCTCCGACTATTCGAAGGTAATAGTCGGGGTGGGCCTGCTCCAAGGGTGATTTGCTCCGATCGCCCTTTACGTCAGTTTGAGCGACCGAGAGGGCAAGATCATAGCCGCGAGCGTATTCGTAGAACTTACGCACCCGATCGAGATATCCCGTGCCCTTGCGCTGGTCCATCTCGTGGGCCACGAGGTGAAGGGCGAAAAGGGCATCGGTCCCAATCTCTTTGATCAGCACCACGAGCGTGCCACCGAGTGCGGTAGCAGTCTCGATCAACTGACTGCGTAACAACAGATCCTCAGCCGTACGGGGCAACTTGAAGTAGCGGCTGAATTCGTTGCCATTCTCCTCATAAACCGCCAAAGCGCGGTATTCCCTGTTCTCCGCCATTTCGAAATCGATGGACGCATGATCGATGGCGAGGCGAATCTCGGCGTGGGTGGTAACATCCGGAACGCGCTGTCCCTTGAAGTACACTTCACGGCCGTCGCGGAGACTCTCGACGTATTGCTTGCTGGTTCGCATGGGTTCCTCTTTAGTTCTGCTGGCGCGTGACGAAAACCGCGCCCAGGTGACTAGCCGCCAACCGAGTCCTGTGACATTCGAAGCTTGCCAAGCCGCTCAACAAAAAACGCTTGACTTGGTATACGCCTTTGTATACCGTGCAGCATATTGTATTGCATGCCAGATGTCTAGCTGCTTTTCGACGAGGTCTCTTACCGTGGATAGTTCGCTAGCGCCGCAGTTCCCCTGTCACGCTGATCCGATCGTGCCTTTCCGGATGTCGGAATCCGATGGCACGTTGGCTGCGAAGGCCGTTTCCCCCATGGAGGACGAGCAGATGTTCCGCGCACTGCGGCTCATGATGCTTTCCCGGGCGTTTGATGCTAAGGGTATCAGCCTCCAGCGCCAGGGGCGCTTCGGGACGTTTTCTACGGTGCACGGTCAGGAAGCGTCGGTCGTAGGTTCAGCTTTCGCGCTCGACCCCAGCCGCGATTGGATCGTTCCGCAATATCGAGAACTGCCGGCGCTTCTCCATCAGGGGCTGCCGTTGGAGCAGTTCATCCTTTATTTCAATGGGCACCCCGCCGGGGGCCGTATCCCCGACGGCGTTCGGCTCTTGCCCATTCAAATCTCTTTGGCGGCACAGTTGCCGCATGCGGTCGGCCTCGCTTGGGGTCTGCAATTACAGGAAATCGATGGGGTTGTGCTGACCTACTTTGGTGACGGCGCATCCTCGGAAGGCGATTTCCACGAAGCCTGCAACTTGGCGGGCGTTGTGAAAGCACCAGTCATCTTCTTTCTGCAGAACAATGGCTGGGCCATCTCAACCCCGCGCTCGCGACAGTCGGCTGCACGAACTTTCGCCGAGCGCGCGCCGGGTTATGGATTCAACGGCATCGTGGTCGATGGCAACGATCTTCTCGCGGTCTACGCGGTGACCGCAGCAGCCGTTGAGCGCGCCCGCGCAGGGCTTGGTCCCACACTGATCGAGTCCCAGACCTATCGTCTTGGGGCACACAACACGGCCGATGACCCGACGCGCTACGTCTCACAAGAGATTCTCCAGGCCTGGAGCGATCGCGATCCCATACTTCGGGTGCAACGCTATCTCGCATCTCGCGGAGGTTGGAACGACGATACTGCATCCGAGGTCCACGATGATATCTCCCGAACCATAGATCGAGCACTGGCCGCCGCTCGGGCTGTACCGCCGCCCACGGCCAAGGATCTTTTTGAGCACACATATGCGGAGTTGACTCAGCGCCAGGCTCGACAACTGCGCGAGTATGGCCTCTGAACGACGAAAAAACGATTGGCAGCGATCGACGATTTAACGAACAGATTTAACGATCAACGATTGGCGACGATGAGCCAGATGAACATGCTCGAAGCGATACGAGATGCGCTCGGTAGTGAGATGGCCGCCGACGATCGCGTGATGCTCATGGGGCAGGACATTGGAAAATTCGGCGGTATCTTCCGCGCAACGGACGGTCTGCTTGCGAAATTTGGCGACAAGCGGGTCATCGATATGCCGCTGGCAGAAGGCGCGATCATTGGATCAGCGCTCGGCTTAGCAATATCGGGATTCAGACCTGTCGCCGAAATTCAATTTCTTGGATTCACCCAGCAAGCATTTCATCAGATCGTGCAGCAGGTGGCTCGAATGCGCCACCGCTCGCGGGGACGCTTCGTCGCCAGCATGGTTATCCGTGCACCGTTCGGAGGTGGGGTTCGAACCCCCGAACTGCACTGCGACGCGATTGAGGCTCAATTCGCGCAAGCGCAGGGCCTGAAAGTGATTGCGCCGTCCAATCCATACGATGCGAAAGGGATGCTGCTCTCAGCCATACGCGATCCCGATCCAGTCTTGTTTTGTGAGCCCTTGCACGGCTACCGGTTTATCAAAGGGGAAGTTCCGTCGTCGGATTATACGATCGACATCGGAAAGGCAAACGTCGTTCGCGAAGGAAGCGATGTCACTTTGATCGCCTGGAGTGCGGCCGTCAATCTTGCGCTGCGAGCGGCAGAAGTTCTCTCCATGGAGGGCGTCAGCGCGCATGTTGTTGATATTCGCTCGTTGCTTCCGCTAGACGTTGACAGCATCGTTGCGGCGGCGGAAAAAACAGGTCGATGCGTCATCATCCACGAGGCCTCGCTTACCGGAGGATTCGGGGCTGAGGTGGCAGCTACTATTTCAAGCGATGCGTTCTATTCGTTGCGAGCACCGATTGAACGCGTCACCGCGCCGGATGCACCCTACCCGTTGGCGGCAGCCGAGCAGATGTTTATTCCTGGTGTCGAGCGCGTGCTGGCGGCCGCACGGCGGACGTTGGAGACGCAATGACAATGAGCGACACCATACTGGTCGACGTTACTCTGCCGGATGTGGGGGAAGGAATTGCCGAAGCGCAGATTGTCGAGTGGCTCGTTGCTCCGGGCCAAGCCGTCTCAGAGGACCAGTCGATCGTTTTGATCTCTACTGACAAGGCAGCCGTGGAGTTACCTGCGCCGGCTTCAGGAATCCTGCGTGAGCAAGCGGTACCAATCGGAGCGACCGTGACCGTCGGCTCGCTGCTCGCTCGGATCGAGGCTTCAGGGGAGGCTGCTGAAAAGCTGACTTCCAGCCTCCCAGAGTCACCGGGTGGACCTGCTTCACAGGCTTCGGTAGGGACTCGTGGCGTGGCCGCGGCTCCAAGCACGCGGCTTCTGGCGCGTCAACTCAAAGTTGACTTGGGACGTCTTTCTGGATCCGGCCCCAACGGTCGCATTCTGGACGACGACGTTCGGAAGGCGGCGGCCGGAACTAATACTGGCGCAGCCAGTCGCCGACAATCTCCAGAGGGTTCACGCCTGTACCAGGGGAATGATACATCTGTCCCGCTGAGCCGAACCCGACTCGCCATCGCGCGCGCAACCGCGGCGTCTTGGCGCGACGTGCCGCATATCGTTGAGTTCCGCCAGATCGATGCGACCGAACTGGAACGAGCCAAGGAAGTCCATCGCGCTCGTATAGAGCAAAAAGGCGGACGTCTTACCTTCTTGCCTTTGTTTGTCAAGGCCATAGCCACGGCGCTGGCTCGACACCCGAGTTTCAATGCTCGCCTTGATATGGACCGCGAGGAGATCATCTGCAGCCGCCACTGCAACATTGGCATTGCCACGGCAACTGAGGCGGGGCTCATTGTGCCGGTGTTACACGACGTCGAGCGCCTCTCGATCTTGGAAATCGCCCCGGCTCTAAGCAAGCTGATAGATCGCGCAAGAAACCAAGTGCTGTCCACCAGCGACCTGGCAGGAGGAAGTTTCACGATTACGAACTTCGGCAGCTACGGGACGTGGCTGGGAACTCCGATCATCCGCGCGCCTGAGGTCGCTATTGTGGGCTTCGGTCGGATTCACCAAGCGGTTCTGGCCATTGGCGGCGCTCCAGCCGTTCGATCAGTTCTGCCCATCTCCGCGGCCGCCGATCATCGGGTCCACGATGGCATTCATCTTGCGGCTTTCCTCGACACCATCACAGAGTTGCTGTCGAACCCGCTTATGCTTTTCGCTGACGACCAGGGAGGTAGCACGGATGCTCGCTGATAACTCGACTGAGAAGCTGTTCGACTTATCCAATCAGGTGGCCATCGTTACCGGCTCGGGGCGGGGGTTGGGTGCTGCCATCGCCCGCGGCCTGGCAGCGGCTGGAGCGTCCGTAATGGTCTGCTCTCGGACGAAAGTAGAAGTAGATCGTATGGCGGCGGACATCGTTCAAAGCGGCGGAAAAGCTGCTGCCACCGTGGTTGACACCAGTAATCGCGAAAGTTGCCAGCGTCTCATCGACGAAACAGTTGCGCGCTTTGGCCGGGTAGATGTGCTCGTCAACAATGCTGGCATTGATGTCATAGTGCCAGCGGAAGATCTCACGGACGACGGTTGGGAACAGGTTATTGACACCAACCTCAAAGGATATTTTCTCTGTTCTCAAGTGGCTGCCCGCCAGATGCTGAGGCAAGGCACCGGCGGTTCAATCATAAACAATTCCTCGATCTGCTCAATCATCGGAGTTCAGGGGCTTACGGTTTATTCCGCGGCGAAGGGCGGGGTCAATCAACTTACTCGAGTCATGGCCGTGGAGTGGGCACGGCGCGGCATTCGCGTTAATGCCATTGCACCCGGCTATTTCGATAACGTCATGCAGGGTGCAACGGCTGAACACGCCCGCTCCGAGAAACAACAACAAGTCATCACCTTTACCCCGATGGGGAGGCGGGGACAGCCCGAAGAATTGGTCGGACCCGTAGTCTTTCTTGCCTCCAGGGCTTCATCATACGTCACTGGTGCCGTCCTCTTTGTTGATGGAGGCTACACCGCGCAATAAGTGTTGAGTATGTATTAGCCAGTGGTACCGGCTTCGTTTATGGAAAAAGGATAGGCCTCATGTCGGCACGAATTCTGGATTACATGCGTCGCTACGATTACAAGAAACTCGTCTTCTGCAATGACGCGTCAAGTGGTCTGCGCGCAATCATTGCCATTCATTCGACGAGCCTGGGCCCGGCGACGGGCGGACTGCGAATGTGGCCTTATGCCGACGAAGAGGAGGCGATCTTCGATGCTTTGCGCCTGGCCAGGGGCATGACCTACAAATACGCCGCGGCCGGAGTGAATCTGGGAGGCGGCAAGGCGGTCATCATCGGCGATCCAAAGCACGACAAGAGCGAGGCACTGTTACGAGCCTTAGGACGGTTTGTCGATCAACTGGGCGGCGAGTACATCACCGGTGAAGATGTCGGCACAACGCTGGCTGATATGGAAGTGATTTTCAGTGAGACGAATCATGTTGTAACGTTGCCCAAACATTGTGGAGGGGCCGGAGATATCGCTCCTGCCACGGCACTTGGATCGGTTGCAGCCACCAAGGCTTGTGCGAAGCGCGTCTGGGGTACCGACGAATTAAAAGGCCGCAAAATCGCGCTCCAAGGTCTCGGAGCAGTAGGCTACAAGGCGCTCCGCATGCTGGTTGAGGAAGGGGCTGAGGTGGTCGTAGCAGACGTGGATCCGCAGAAGGTTGATGCAGCCATCGCAGAGTTTAAGGTAACGGCGGTGGCTCCGAACGATATCTACAAACAGGATGTCGATATATTTGCGCCCTATGCCCTGGGCGCAGTAATTAATGACGAAACTATTCCCCAGTTGCGAGCAAAGGTGGTCGCCGGTTCGGCGAACAATATTCTTGCCGAAGAGCGGCATGGAGACGAACTGGAGCGGCGCGGCATCGTCTACGCCGTCGATTACATAGCGAACTCGGGAGGGACAATTTTCGACACCGACCGGCTGCGCAAGGGCGGTTTTCAGGCAGAGCGGGCCTTGGCAAATGTCCGGAAGATCTACCACCGGATCGAGGAAGTGTTCCGTCTAGCGAAGCGTGACGGTATTCCCTGCTACGCTGCCGCCGATCGTCTGGCCGAAGAACGCATTGCGGCGCTCAAAGCCGTCCGTTTACTCGAGCCTGCGACGCTTCCTCGCGATGTTTGCCGGTGTGTGACCTGAATCTACCCGGGGAGTCAGATTTCGAGGTGGTGGAAAATTTGATTTGAAAGTTTCGATATTTCGTTCAAAGCTTCGGGGACGATATGACATAATCTTCGCCTTGCCGAAGTCGTTACGCTGGCTGTCAAGGGAAAGCACATTTGTGATTTTGAAATCTTCCCTGAGGGGGGAAACATGGAGCTTCAGAAACTCGCAAAGACGGCGGTTCTTTCGGTTGGCATCGTGGTGATGCTCAGCTTAACCGGCTCGCAGCTAGGGTGGGGTCAGGGCGGCGCCACGGGAGCGATCGCGGGCGCGGTGCTTGACGCCAGCGGTGCAGTCATTCCAAACGCCGCTGTGCAGGTTATTGATGCCGCTACTGGCCAGCCAGTGCGCAGACTAACCACCAGTTCGAGTGGAAATTTCAGGACGACCTTGCTGCCCCCCGGAGCCTACACGATTGTCGTGAATGCCCCGAATTTCGGTGAGGCTCGGGCCGAGGGCATAAGCGTTCGGGTGACCGAAACCACCACCCTGAACGTAACCTTAAAGCCGGTCGGACTCTCGCAGAAAGTGGAAGTAACGGGTCAAGTGGTGAGTGTCAACACCGAAGACGCCACGACCGGTCAGACGATCGAACATGCAGAGGTGGGCGGGTTGCCGCTGGCTACCCGCAACTTCCAGCAGCTTCTGACTTTGTCGACCGGGGCTTCGAGCAACCTCAACAACTCCGAAACACTTGGCCGGGGCACGGTCCAAATCAACGTCAATGGGCAGCGTGGAGACAACAACAACTATCTGATCGAGGGTATCAGCGCCACCGACTACAACGTCGGCAGCCTTACAAACACTCCGCTTCCCAGCCCCGACGTGATCCAGGAATTCAAGGTTCAGACCAGCCTGTACGATGCCGCCTCCGGGCGCAACGGCGGAGGCATGGTCAATGCCATCATGAGAACCGGAACAAATCGGTGGCACGGCGATGCCTTCGAATTCTTCCGCAATGATGTTCTGAACGGCAATGATTACTTCCTGGAGCGGGATGGACAGCCGCGTCCCGAACTCAAGCAGAACATCTTCGGCGGCAGCCTTGGCGGCCCGCTGGGCTCAGGGGGTAAGTTCGGATACATCTTCGGTAATTACCAGGGGAGCCGTCAGCGCAGCGGCGCGGACTTAGGTACGGATATCAGCACCGTGATCCCGAATCTGCCCACCGATCGGTCGAACGCTTCGCTGGTGAAGACGTTTCTGCCCAATGTGCTCAACGCGCAAATCGATCCCGTCGTGCTCAAGTTGCTGCAGTTGCCGGGTACCAACCAATTCTGCAGCGGCGCCAATGGATCCCTGATTCCTACGGTTTCCACTACTGTCCCCTTCGGACAGTCCGCTCCGTTCGCCTGCAGCAATCCAGGCCGCTTTACCGATAACCAGTTCACGGCTAATTGGAATCGCGCATTTCATAACGACAAGGACAACCTTGGGGTGCGCTTCTTCTTCAGCAACTCGGATGCATTTAAGCCGTTCGGGGCAGGCGGTCTGTTGTCCACCTACGGCACACCGCCGAGCAAGACGGACTTGAATTTCCCGCTGGATATCCCGGTCAACACCCGTTTCCTGAACGGAAGCTGGACTCACCTGTTCTCCAATAACAAGGTCAACGCTTTCACCTTCGGCTACGTCCGCATCAACAATTCCTTCACCAACGTACCCATCGTCACCGCAGACCAGTTGGGGATAAACCGGCCCACCAGCACCATCACCGATGCCATTTACAAATTCACTTTCACCAGTTCTGGGTTCCAGATTGGCCCAAGTCCGGGCGACAATTCCCAGATCCAGAACAACTTCACCTACGGCGACGTATTTAGCTGGACACGAGGAAATCATCAGCTGCGTTTGGGCGGGGAATTTGACCGCCTGATGCTCAACAAATCCTTCCCGCAAGTATTCAACGGCCAGATGTACTTCGCCAACACTCCGGCTACCGCGACCTTGCCGGCGCTTACCGATTTTCAGAACTTTCTTCTTGGCTCTCCGCAATTCGTTTTTGGTCAAAGCGGCGCGTACACTCACCAGTATCGCCACAACAACATAGCCGGCTTTGCCCAGGACGACTGGAAAGCAACGAAGACCCTCACCTTGAATCTCGGGCTGCGGGTGGAGTCTTTCGGAGCCTGGCACGATGACCTATGCCACATTGGAAATTTTGACTCTTCGCTGCTCTTGAAGGGGCAGTATCCCTATCTCTATCCGACCTGCGTGAATAAATTCAACGTAGCGGGCCTGCAAGGGACAACCAACCCCACGACGTTGAACAATAGCTATGCGACGGGCTGGGGCCCGCGAATTGGGTTGGCTTATGACGTCCTCGGTCACCACACCACCACCGTGCGCGCCGGCTACGGCCTCT
>Ga0116112_1002361_pt1 | contig 11401 bp, 10 predicted proteins | sample June2015DPH_8_15_FD_89721 | JGI IMG/M metagenome (GOLD analysis project Ga0116112, IMG submission 89721) | Peatland microbial communities from SPRUCE experiment site at the Marcell Experimental Forest, Minnesota, USA - June2015DPH_8_150 | ecosystem: Environmental > Terrestrial > Soil > Wetlands... | reverse complement strand
TCGCCGGGATGATTGATTTGGGGGGGCAAATCAGGCTGCGGCGACGGGGTGGTGGATGCAGCATTATCGGGTGCAGCGCCGGACTGGTTCGAGTCGGCGGCTTGTCCCCATAAGGCGAGGGAGAACGCCAGACAGGTTAGAAGGCAGGAACGAAGCGCCAGTTTCCGCCAACTTTTCACGACAGCTATTCCCAAGCCCATTGAACGAAGTGGGTTTACTGATGTTTCAGAATTTCCCATCGAAGATTTCCTAATTACACAGATTTTGCAAGAGTGAAGCCCGGACGATCCCCAGGCGTTTGTGGGGAGACCGATGCGATTGCAGGATCGAGTCCGTCCGATCCTAAGAAGCAGTCACCCGCAGTGGGTTTCCGGTTTGGATCCGGTTCTGGCCCTTGTGGAAAGGAGAAGAGTGCAAGTCCCCCTCCTGGCCAGCGGCCGCGCACGGCTCAACATCGGAGGCATGGACCTCAACGGATACGGACTGCGCGAGCATGTCAACGGAAAGAATCAGGCGAAACAGATTCTTCTTGCGAATCAGAATTCCCTCGACACCCTCGAGCGCCCCCCTTATGACACGAACTCGTGTGCCGCACTTGAGAAACGGATAAGGCTCGACGCTGCAAGGCCCATCAACTGCCCTTTGAATCGCCTCAATCTCCCGGTCCGGAATGATTGCGACTTGGTTCCCGCGGTAGAGGATCATGTGGATCCCCGGTGTTGTTACGACCTGCAGTTTGCGATCGAGGCCGCCGCGAACGAAAAGGTAGCAAGGAAACAAGGGCAGAGAAAGCACCATCCTCCGGTCTTTCCAGCGACGGGTTGATTCATAGAGCGGCAGAAAGACCTCAAAGCCCTTAGTGGCGAGCATATCCGCAACGACCTTCTCGTGTTGGTGGCGAGTGTAGGCGGCCCACCAGGATGAGGCATCAGGAATCCCGGATTCAAAGGCTTCAGCGGCCGGCATTTCGACTTCCTATTCTTTCAGTGAACGGCAGTCCCAAAATATGTGCATTAAGACGTGGCTTCGCCCTGTGAGTCACATTACGTGGCCCTCACTTGGCTCCCCTGCGGGTTCTTTATCCTCAACGTCTGTTCACGAGACTTGCGTGCTAAAGATTTCGGCACAGAGGAGTTGCAAGTGTCTTCATCATCGGGGGTTGTCATCTGAGTGACAATACCCGTAATGTGCTAGTCACCTAAGCTCCCGGTAACCTAGTCCCGTGATCTCGAGTAACCCCGCGTGCTGAATTCCCAACTTCACTCGACGTGCGATTCTGGAGCCTCTCCGGGCCCATTGCCGCGCTGACAACTCCGGAGAGCGTGCTGAATACAACCCGGAAAGACTCATGCCAAACCCCGAACTCATTCGCCAAGCTGGGCACGAATCACGGCTCAAATCGTTCAGCCGCACCCCGGATGGCCTTCCTGGCGCGAATTCGGCCCGTAAATCATTGCACGTACGGTAAACCTCGATTTCCCTTGCGCCGCCTGCCCCCTCCAAGGTCACGCAATTCACCCAACAGCGCTTGATAGCTCACTTTCAAGTCTTTGGCAGTCTTGCGCTTATCCCAGTTATTAGCCTGCAAAACCTGCAAGATCGCGGTCGCCGCCGCCGTTGAGGCTGCTTGAGATGAGAGATCCTTTGATCGGTCGCAATCGGATTGCCTGATGTCATTCTTGCCTGCCGACTCTATTTGCCGTTTCAGTTCCGCACCCAAAGCTTCGTCATCACCCAGAATGATGGCGCGCGCAATCCAGTTCTCCAATTCGCGCAAGTTCCCAGGCCAGTCCCATTGCTTCAGCAGGTCCAGCGTAGCTGGATTCAACTGGGGTCTGCCTCTTCGAAACTGGCGAGACAGTTTCTGAAGAAAATACTCACACAGCCGGGGGATATCGCTCTTGCGGTCACGCAGAGCCGGCAGGTGCAAGGTGACCACTTCAATGCGATAAAACAGGTCTTCGCGAAAAGCGCCAGATTCGACAGCCTTCTTCAAGTCGATGTTGGTGGCGCAGATGACTCGTATGCGCCCTATTCGTTCCTCGCTGCCGCCAATTCTCGTATAAGAGCCGTCCTGCAGCAGGCGAATCAATTTGCCTTGCAGACCCCAACTCATGTCGCCGATCTCATCAAGGAAGAGCGTGCCGCCGTCTGCGATCTCAACCAAACCTGGCCGATCATTGCTCGTCCCCGCATAGGAACCTTTGTCGCAACCAAATAATTCGCTTTGGAGCAGATTTGCCGGAATGGCTGCACAGTTGAGCTTCACAAACGGCGCCTCGCGCCGGCTTGAGCGCGTATGCAGATACCTTGCAATGACCTCCTTGCCCGTCCCACTCTCTCCCTGAATCAGCACAGGCAGATCGCTGGAAAGGACATGATTGATCTTGCTCCAGATCTCGCGCATGGCCGGTGTGCAGCCAAAAATGACGGCTTCACCCGGTAAATCCGCCGGATCGATTCGAAACGTCTCGTCTAAATCTGAAGGCATAGACCTTGGGAAACCATGCGAGAACCGCTGACCCCCAAGGGGCACTTGAGTGACCAAAAGTCGACTCAATTGTAAAAGCTCGATAACAGAGTATTTAGCTGATTGTATAAGTAGTTACGACAGGTCTGGATGCAGGTTCCCTGTGGATGCTACCGTAGAAGTGCAAAACTTTGCACACTTCTTACCAGTTGTTTGCAGGTTGCTTGCCAAATCGCGCCCATCGAGCCAAGTCTGAATGCGGCGACCGAGGAACCAGCGAGGACCGCGCTTTGCTGAGCGCACGGGATTGGCGGCGCATTCTCACTCGGCGTCGTGCCTGGGCGAGATCTTCCTCCGGCGCCGTTTGTTGCTAGCATCTGACGATATTTTCGGCCGTCAGGCCTCGAGTGGCGTTGCGCGTATCCACGACCAACTGCGCCTTGGATACTATGCCGGGATAGTCATACTGAGAGTGATCCGTAGCGATGATGACGCAATCGAAATCCGGGATACGGTCCAGGGAGGTGCTCTTCATATTGAGCGCATACTTGCGTCCCTGGCCTGCTGAAGGAATGAAGGGGTCGTTGTATTCAACATATGCGCCGCGCTTCTGCAGTAATTCAATGATGGTGAGGGAGGGTGACTCGCGGAGGTCGTCGATATCGCGCTTGTAGGCCAGTCCAAGAACCAACACTCGTGAACCAAAGAGCGATTTGCGGCGTTGGCTCAAGGCTTCGATAATGTTGTCGACAACGAAGTAGGGCATGCCAATGTTCACTTCGCCGGCCAGCTCGATGAACTTCGTATGGAAGTCGAACTGTTTGGCTTTCCAGGAGAGATAGAACGGGTCGATGGGAATGCAGTGCCCGCCCAGTCCCGGACCGGGATAAAACGCCTGGAATCCAAAGGGCTTCGTCCTGGCCGCTTCTATCACTTCGAAGATGTCAATCCCCATGCGCATGCAAAGCTGCTTCAACTCGTTGACCAGCGCGATATTTACGCAGCGATAAATGTTCTCCAACAGCTTGGTCATCTCGGCCGCCGCAGGCGAAGAGACGGGGACGACGCGATTAAAGATCGACGCGTATACGGCAGAGGCCAGTTCAACCGCCGCCGCACCACATCCGCCTACAACCTTTGGAATATCCCGCCGAGCGATCGAGTCGTTTCCTGGATCTTCCCGCTCCGGAGAGAACGCCACGTAGAAGCCACGGCTGACATCGTCCATCGCCAAGCGGAGATCGGCTTGATTCCCATTCTCAAGAAGAGGGACAACGACTTCCTCTGTAGTGCCCGGATATGTTGTGCTTTCCAAAATGATGAGCTGCCGGTCATGAACGTGTGGCGCGATGCTGCCGACAGTGTCACGGATGTAACTGAGGTCCGGTTCGTGGTGTTCGTCGAGTGGTGTCGGTACGCACAAGATGACAACATCCATTTGGGCGATCTCGCCATAATCGGCAGTGGCCCTGAATTCGTTGTCCCGCGCCATCTGAATCGTGTCCCCAGGAATTCGCACAATGTACGAGTCGCCGTGGTTGAGAATCTCCACTTTGCGAGCATCGATATCGAAGCCGGTCACCTTGAAATGCTCTTCGCTAAACATAAGCGCAAGAGGCAGCCCAACGTAACCCATGCCGATGATCCCGATCCGCGCCTCACGGGTCTCGATGCGATGCTTCAGTTCTTTCATGCCCAATGGAGAATTCGACGTCACAATAGCCTCCCCAACCTCTCTTAAAGCTTGACTCCTTTGTCTGTTTCGGATTTGCGGCTGAACCAAAATCAGGCAAGTTATCCACTCAGAATATCGCCCCACCAGTTTAGCGCTTTATTCTCCGCATAAGCCTCGTCGAAACGTGCTCTCGTCAATTAAGGCCCGTTCTCCTCAGTTTGGTCGCGCGTACATTCCTTGCTTGCCTGAACCGCATCTGCAATCTCCGACTACCGGGGCAGCTTTCATCAAACTCGGCCTGGCGCCCACTCCATGCAGAGCGTTCATGAAAAAATGTTCTTTCTTCTTAGCGCTTCGCTTCTACTGAATGAAGCCACAATTGCCCGCTGCGCGGCTTTGCATGCCGCGAACTTAAGCAGTTGGGGACAGGACCCTCACAACATCGGCGACGGTCAGCACCCGCGCGCCGCGTTCTACCGCGAACCGCACCGTTTGCCGCAACAATGAAGGAATGCACCCGTAGGGCGACGGGTTGTCTTCGACATCGTGCGAGAAGAAGAGGAGCCGCCGATGTCACGCGGCATTCTCACTTATGAGTTGGCGGGCTCGCTCGAACTGATCGACGTCTCCGTTCAGGAGATTCGCGCGGAGCAAGTTGAAATCGACGCGGATGGGTCGACAGGGAGGATCTATCAGAGTGGCTGCCGGCTGACCATCAGGAATGGCCAACGAACGCGACTGCGATCTCTCCTTTTGAACACTCCGCTTGCCGCCTAGACCACATTGTTCCGAGCTGATTGGATCTTCTGGAACGGTTGCTGGGGATCGCCGGCTGGCCAGGGTCGAAGGTGATGCTGCTGGATCTTGTACAGCAGGCCGCGGTAGCTCATGTTGAGGTACTGCGCGGTGCGGCGGCGATTCCAGCCGAAAGTCTCCAGCGCGCTCTGGATCATTTTCGATTCGGTTCGTGCCGTCACATCGCGAACGATCGATCGTATGCCCACGCATGGAGCCGGTGCATCCATGAACTGATCCTGCGGATCAGCCGTTCCAGAGGCGGCCACTTTGGCTTCCAGTTCCCTGGTTGCGGCGTCTGCGTCGCGCATGACGATGGTGCGTGTAACGAAATTCCGGAGCTCCCTCAGGTTTCCCTTCCAATCGCAGAGGAGAGCCGCATCCATCAACCGGGAGGGAAGGCTGGTTCCAAATCCGCTCGTCAATTCCGCAGGTGAGCGGCGAATAAACTCCTCAATTAGATAGGGAATCTCCTCGCGCCGCTCGCGCAGAGGTGGAACTTTGATCGTGAAGACGCTGAGGCGGTAATAAAGATCCTCGCGAAATGTCTTTGTGAATAGCGCATCTTCCATCTGAACATTCGTCGCCGCAAGAACTCTGACGTCGACTTTGGTGGTTTCCTGGGCTCCAAGGCGAGCAAATTGCCCATCCTGGAGAACATGGAGGAGTTTCGCTTGCATCTGCACGCCAATTTCCGCAATCTCGTCAAGAAGCAGCGTGCCGCGATTCGCCTGTTCGAACTTGCCTGCCCTGTCGTTGATGGCTCCGGTGAAGGCGCCTTTCCGATGACCGAATAGCTCACTCTCCAGTAACTCTGCCGGCAGAGCCGCGCAATTCACTTTAAGAAATTTCTCCCTGGACCGTCGAGAGTGCTTATGAATCAGTTGTGCGATCACTTCCTTACCGGTGCCGCTTTCGCCCAGGATCAACACGTTGACATCGATATCCGCAAGCAACTTGACCTGACGATGGATTTCCAGCATCTGCGGCGACGCTGCCAGAAAGAAATTGCTGCCAGCGAGTTCTTCCAAGTAGGGCACGGCAGGCATGTCTTCGGGATTATGCGCGGAATGCGCAGGACCGCGCGTCGCGACTGCAAGATCCGCGCAATCGGAAGAGGGGTCGCGAACCTCACAGATCTGTCCCTTGGCGGAAGTCAATGATTCGATGACCGACTCGACATCTTCACGTGTCACCGGCAGGGTCAGGGTGCGCTCAATGCCGAGATCCGCGGCTTCTTTACGCAGCCCTTGCTCGCTCAATTTCGTAATCAGGCAAATTCTCTCTCCGGGAGCGAACCTCAAGTACTGGTGGAATTGAAATGGGTTCGACGGATTGACTGTCGAAGCCTCACAAAGGAGCAGGTCGGGATCAAGCCCATTGCTGAGAAGGGCGTGGACCTGAGCAAGTCCGGCCGCCTCGATCACTCTGTGGCCAGCACCCTCAAGAACCATCTTGACTGTGGAGCGCGCTTTCGCGTTCTGAATGTTCGTCAGAACCAGGAGGAGCGGTTTCACCAAGGCCTCTTTCTGCAAGAACAGTGATGCATACAAGAGCTATCCGGCTTGAAACTTCACACGCTCATGACCCACGAGAAAGACATGAAGTCTTCGGCATCTAACAGGACACGATGAGTGCAAAGGCCCTTAAACTGAAAAAACACAACTACACGGCAACTGAACGGTTTCTTCCGTACAGAAGCCATGTGCCAGTGAGTGCGGGATTAAGCCTCTTGAGCGGCTCTTATTTTACTAACCGTTTGAGGGATCTTTGTTTATCGGAGCGTCTAACGATCCATTACAGCAGCTTGGTCCGACAGCAGGTTCGTCCGTTGCCTAATGGAAACCTCCGCGGGAAGCAGGGACCACATTCAAGAATCCGAGGAGAGTTGCACAAGGCCCCAAAAGCGGTTCGAACTGACGACGCCAACGATTTCGAAATTTACTTTCGTAGCATGACGATATGAGAGAAGCCGGACAGTGTCAACGGAACAATGGTCATGACTGGTGCGCCCCGGTAATACGCGAACGTAACCAGAGGGATTTACTTTCTCGATAGTACGGGTTCTCGGCAGAATTCGGGGCCTTTATTGATTGACTCTTTCGATCGATGGGAGTTATTCGGCGACGACTTCGTCAGAATGAAATATACCGCACCGGCTTCGAATCGATGCGGCGAATATGAATCGACGAATTTATCCACAGAAACCAGCCGTTATCCACAGGGTTGACGCGCTGGTACCCTCCTCGCGACCCGTTCGATCGGGCATGCAGACCCACTGAGTTCCGCCGAACCGCCAGCCGCACTGGAACAGATTCTCCGACTGACCCGGAAGACAGAAGCCGGGTGGCCGGATTGATGCCCTCCGTACTGTCGCCGGCACACTGTTGTTGCGCAAATGGTCGTATGCTGTAACAAAAAGGATTGGGCCGATGAAGACTTTCACCCTCGACGAAGCGCAATCGCTGCTCCCGGTGCTTGAGTCGCTGCTCAAGCGCGCGATGGAAGGCGGGCGATCCGCTGAGATTGTCGAGTCGAGGCTCAACGGTCTGGCGCAGCAGATCTTTCTATCGGGCGGCATGCGGGTGGATTCCGCCAGCGTTGCCAGGCAGCGCGCCGAAGTGGAAGAGTATCTGAAGCAGGTTCGCGAGAGCCTTGCTGAGATCGACGCGATCGGCGTCCAGGTGAAGGATCTCGATTCCGGCCTGCTCGACTTTCCGTGCCGCGTCGACGACGAGGTGGTTCTGCTTTGCTGGCGCATGGGTGAGCCGGCGATCGAACACTGGCACACGGTTGAAGCGGGCTTTCAAGGCCGCCAGCCTGTCGATGAGCGCTTCCGCCGCCGCGCCGCATCCGGCGGCCGGCCCAACTAGCGCAGCCGACGTAGCCGTATCATAGGCCTTATGTGCGGACGATTCGCGCGGAGGTCTACACGAGAGGTTCTTGCCGAATGGTTCGGCGTGGACGTGGAAGACTTGCCGGCCTTCTCTGCCAGTTACAACATTGCACCGCAAAGTGTGCAACCGGTGGTGCGACAAGGCCAGGAAACAGGAGCGAGAGAATTCGCGTTGCTTCGTTGGGGCCTGGTCCCCTTCTGGGCCAAGGACGCAAAGATCGGTTATTCGACGATCAATGCGCGGGCGGAGGAGGCGGCTGAAAAGCCCGCGTTTCGCGAAGCACTGCGCAAGCGGCGCTGCCTGGTTCCCGCCGATGCCTTTTACGAATGGGCGCGCGTCGACGCTAAGACCAAACAGCCGTTCGCCATCGCGTTGAAGAGCGGCGAACCCTACGCTTTCGCGGGGCTCTGGGAGAGATGGCGGCCCAAAAATGGCGAAGCGCTTGAGACGTTCACCATTCTGACCACCGATGCCAACGAGGTCCTCGAGCCCATCCACAATCGCATGCCTGTGATTCTGGAGCCGAAGGACTACAGCCGCTGGCTGGAGCCTGGAACCGTGGAGCGGCTCCCGGTGGACCTGCTGCGGCCTTTTCCGGCGGAGCAAATGACCGCATGGCCGGTGAGCAACCGTGTGGGAAATGTGCGCAATAACGATCCTGAGCTTTTGGCTCCGCGTGAGTCATCAGAGTAACGGCCTCGGCGCAGAGCGGAATCCCTCCAAATCGCGTCTATTGACTGACGAATGCAGACGGCGCCGCGGCGTATGCGGGTGTTTAGTCGGTCGGCAAGACAAACGGCGCGATCAAGCAGTACCCTTTGAGCAGAATCGTTTCTGGAATTCTGTTGGCACGAATTGGCTTTGGAATGGCAATGCGCGAGGAGTGAAGATGAAGAGCGGGAATTGGACAGCACTTGGACTAGTTCTGGCCGCGCTCCTAGCCGGATGCAAGGGCTTTTGGGACCTTCCGCCGTCGACTGGCACCGGGACCGGCACCACGCCGACCACGCTTTCCAGCGGCGTCTTCTATGTGCTGAATCAGACCACCAAGCAGATCGCGGCATATGCCATCTCCTCGGGCACGCTTGACAATGTCACAGGCAGTCCTTTCACGCTGTCGGCCGCGCCGACTTCGATCGCCGTGGCGCCGGGAGGCCAATTCCTTTACGTCGGCACCGTGGACGGAATTTATCTGTATACCATCGGATCGGGCGGCGCTCTGACCGTGGGCAACAACGGAGCTACGATCTCCGGTGACATTCCCAATGCCATGGTGGTCAGCGGGTCGTGGCTGGTGGATGCATTCACCAACGGAAACGGCAGCGTGCAGTTGGACGCTATCCAGGTCAACTCGTCGACAGGGGTGTATGCCGGTCCTGGCGGCGCGCCGCCGACCCAAACCTTTAATATCGCCAACGCTTCTGTTCTGCAGATGGTTCTTTCACCCGATCGCGCCAATCTCTTTGTCGTGCTTGACGCCGGTGGAACGATCGTCGTTCTCTTCGCCTCAAGTAACTCCAATCCTCTGGGATCGACGACGATGACGATTCCAGTAGCGAATTCCGGAGGCCACGCCCTGTCGGTGGCCGTCGATCCAACCACCACGCCTCGCTTGTTTTATATCGGCGAGACGTTGGCAAACGCCGGTGCGAATTCGGGAGGGCTGCGCGTCTTCAACTACAGCTCGCTCGGCAGCGGCATAGTGACCCAGGCCACAGGCTCTCCCATCGCAAGCGGCGGGCTGGCTCCGAACGCCATTCTGCCCATTGCCGGCGGCGAGTACGTTTACGTCGCCAACGGAACCGGCACGACATCGGCCGGCAACGTCGCGTGGTTTCCTATTACGGCCTCGGGGACAACCTATACAGTGGCGGCGGGGAGCACAATTGCGTCCGGGATTCAGCCGATCGGGCTGGCGGAGGACAGCGACGACAACTTTGTGCTCGCGGTGGCAACGGGCGGTTCGACGTCAAGCGGCGATCCCGACCTTGAGGCTTACACGATGAGCTCCGGCGCACTGACGGCTGCGATCACCGCCAAGACGGGAACCGATCCAGTGGGAGCGGTGGCCATCGCGGCGCTGCCGTAAGGACAGTGGTCAGTGATCAGTTCACAGTTCGCAGTTCACAGTGGCCGGGAATCAGTGGTCAATGGTCACCGATAAACTGTGGTCCATAATGGTGCTATTCTCAACTTGAACGCTACGAGCTGTGCTCACTCGTTTGCCAATCCTTCCTGTTCGCTCCGTTCGGCGCATACAAGTTGCTCTTGCGCTGCCTTTGGCGGCGCTGTGCTGTGTTGTTTTCGCCGCAGGGTGCGCGCGATTCCGGCACGAGCATCATGAAATGGTGTACGTTTCGATCCGCACAACCTACCTGCACGACCGTGTGGCCCCGGTCTCGAACCGCGTGTGCGAGGTGGTGAACGGGCAGCCGCTAGAGGTGCTGGAGCGTGGCAAACGATTTCTGAAGGTTAAGACCGGCAAGAATGAGATCGGCTGGATTGAAGAGCGCGCCGTAATCGACGAAAAGACCTACGACGGGTTCGTCCAGCTCGGCGTCCAACACAAAGACGATCCGGCACAGGCCACGGCGACTTTGCGCGACGACCTCGCCATGCACTTGCTTCCAGGGCGCGAGACACCGCGCTTCTACCTGCTCGCCGCAAACGCCAAGGTGCAGCTCTTGGCGCGGGCGTCGGCTCTGAAAAATGCGGCGGATGCATCTGCGCTGCCTTTGCCTGCCAAAGCGGCAAAACCTGGGGAAGCCGGCAAGGCGCCGCCGGCCGCCAATCCGAAAACAACAGCGCCGCCGAATGCCGCGGGCGCGGAACCAGTCGCGCCGCCCGTGATGGAAGACTGGTGGCTGGCACGCGATGCGCAAGGCCGCGTGGGCTGGCTGCTCGCCGGCCGGCTGGATGTGGACGTGCCGGATGAGATTGCGCAGTACGCCGAGGACAAGCGCATCGTTGGCGCGTGGGTTCTGACCAAGGTGACCGACTCAGAGTCCGACACGGCCGACCACCAGGTTCCGGAATACCTGACCGTGCTTGACCCGCTGCAATCGGGGCTGCCTTTCGACTTCGACGAAGTGCGCGTGTTCACGTGGAGCATCAAACACCACCGCTACGAGACGGCCTTTCGGCTGCATCCGATTCAGGGCTACTTGCCGGTGCGCGTGTTTACCAGGAACACGGCGAAGGGAAACGTTCCCGCGTTCAGCTTTCAGATCGCGGGCAATAACGACGTGAGGACCGATCCCGCGACGGGCATCACACGGCCGGTGACGGCGCGCACGATCAACTACGACATGATCGACACGCGGGTTGAGCGCATCGGGCCGGACATGGCGCCGATTCCCATCACGCACGAGCCGGGAGAGAAGAAGCCGGCAGCAAAAAAGCAGGGCGGGAAGAAGCAGGGACATCGGGACTAGGGGACTCGGGACTGGGGACTCGGGAATAGGGACTCTAGAGCATTTTAGGAAATGCTGTAGACTGCATTGCAGAGCCTGAACCACGCCCTGGCGTTGTCCGGTGTGATCCTTTTGAGGGCATCGGCAATGG
>Ga0116112_1002360_pt1 | contig 11403 bp, 6 predicted proteins | sample June2015DPH_8_15_FD_89721 | JGI IMG/M metagenome (GOLD analysis project Ga0116112, IMG submission 89721) | Peatland microbial communities from SPRUCE experiment site at the Marcell Experimental Forest, Minnesota, USA - June2015DPH_8_150 | ecosystem: Environmental > Terrestrial > Soil > Wetlands >... | reverse complement strand
CAGGTTGCAACTGCATTAATGACGGCGGCGGAAGAGCAGGAGCGACAGACCGCCCAGGCCCGCCAACACCATCGTGCTCGGTTCAGGAATCGGTAACAGAATCACCCCCGACACCCCGCCCGACCCGGGCAGTTGGGTTGCGGCAGAACCGGCCCACACACTAACAGCGGCAGCAGGAGTGGGCAGACCTGAGCCACCACCAGCATAATTAAAGGCGACTGGCGTTTGGCCAAACCAACTGCCATCACCCATAACATTCCACGACTGAGACGCATTAAGCTCATTCTGAAGCGTGGCCCATGTTCCTTCATTGGCCGACCAACCCAGGATGGTGTAATAATCCGGTGTCTGGCCACCTCCACCGTAATTAGCGGATGTTCCCGGCGTAGGCCAATTTATGGCTGATGAACCACTGGTTGACGGTCCCGCTATAGTACCGGCTGCCAATGAGCTGTTCCGTCCACTTACGCCTGTATCAGTCCACAACGCCAACGCTGACGGATTGGCAAGCAGGTTGTAAACCGCCGCTTGGTTGGCGGTGCTGAGCGCAGTCCATGCGCTCTGGTTCATATCCAACACTTCAAAATAATAGGCGCTATTTGCCCCCTTTACAGGGCCACTGGCGACACCATTATTGGTGAATGCGACGTTGCCAGTCGCTAATATAATTGTGCCTTGAGAATAGGCCAGTGTAGCGCCTGCAATCATGGCACACGTTGTTACTAGTAGTTTTTTCATAATCATTATCTCTTCAGGTTTTGTGTTTTAGCTCTGTTCGTTTTTGTTATTTTTTGTTCTGTTTAGTTGTTGTTGTTGAAAACTTGGGTCCAATTTATAGCGCTACCATGCGGATTCAGCATGAAGAAACCCTGGCCAATGTTATTTGTAACTGGTAGAGTCCACCAAATATCATCGCTGGAATCATACACTTCACCGGGAATATTGTGAGTGGGGGGATAGCTGGCGTCCGCCCAATCGCTCGGATAGCCAAGGCCGGTGCCCACACCCGCGCCCCAATAGTAATAAGCATAGTAACCGCTGCCATTCCAAACGAATAACAACTCACTAGAGGTGAAATTCGCCGTCAGGCTGACCGGGGCCTGTGCAACATCGCCAATATACGGAATGGGGGAGCTTATCATGCTGTATGCAGAACTGCCCGGTATTACAACATTATTGCTTAACGAAATTGACCCTTGCCAGATGTTGGTTTCCGGACCATTGGGATTTAGAATAAACATAGCCTGGCCTGGCTTGCTAGTGGGTATGGGAGTCCAATAAACATCATCGCTGGAATCATACACCTCATTGGGAATATTGTGAGTGGGGGGATAGCTGCCGTCCGTCCAATCGCTCAGATAGCCAAGGCCGGTGCCCACACCCGCGCCCCAATAGTAATAGACATAGTAACCGCTGCCATTCCAAATGAACAGGCTTTCAGAACCTTTAAGAAACGTATTATTGAATATCTCAGTGACGCCGTTTGTGTCGTCGTTCAGCGTATTGGCGATCAACGAATAGACAGAACCACCGGGTATGACGGTGGTTGTGTAGCCAACGATGTTGGCGGAATAGATGTTTTGCGCTTGGGATGTCGCAAGACTTAACGCGAGCGCCGCGCCCGCGATGAGTAGTGTTTTAGTTCTCATTTTTCGTGTTTAGTTATGTTTTAGTGTTACCGTGTGTGACTCAAATATCCCAAAAGCGCAAGTTTGTGTCAACACATTTTTAAAATATTTTTGAACGTATTTGGGGAGCTTTCAGCAGTCTCTGTGCCACGGCGACGCGCCCAGGGGTTCAATGTTGAAAGTTGTTGATTAGAAGTGAGTTAGCGCGATGGCGTCGGTGAAAATGGGGCAGATGGGTGGACGGAAACAGGCCGGATAAGACACAGGATGGTTGAAAATCGGTACGTCTTCGCTCCGCTTTCACGCGATTTCGCAGGCTTGGAAGTTGAGAATGAAGGGCTTGCGACGGCCGGACCGGGCCGGAAGCACGGGTTGCGGACCATGGATTTGTTGTAGGGCTGAAGGGCTGAAAGTGAGACGGGCATTCCATACAACAGCGAATAGCGAACATTCAACATTCAACATCGAACAGTGAACAGGCGAGACGCCTGGGCTACGGCGCTACGATGATCTTGAGGGAATCTGCCGTGGGGTTGGCGGCCAAAGCAACGGCGGCGGCGGTTTGTTCCAGCGGGAAGCGATGGGTGATTAAAGGGCGCACGTCGAGCCGGCGCGAGAACACCAGGCGCGCCACCTCGCGCTGGAGCGTGAAGTCGGAGGAGTAGCTGCCGATGAGGTCTTTTTCGTCCAGACAGATGGAAGCCAGATCAATTTGCAGGTTGGGAGATGGGAGATGGGAGCTGGGAGTTCGGAGTTCGGGCTTCGTGTGGCGTTTGGTGTGGGCGAAGAGCAGGACTTGTCCGCCGCCGCGCACGAGTTGCAGGGCCTGCCGCACGACGGCGTCGGAAGGGACAGCGACAATGGCGGCGTCGAGGCCAGACTGTGGGACAGGCATCCTGCCGGTCTCTGACTTTTGGGAATGAATTGAGATAGATGGAGACAGGCGGGACGCCTGTCCTGCGTTAAGGACCCATTTCGCGCCGAATTTTTTGGCGAGTTTCAACCGCGCAGCCAACAAATCGGTGGCGAGGACGCGGACGCCTTGCAGTTGGAGCAGGCGCGTGAACATCAGGCCAATCGGCCCCTGCCCGGCCACCAGCACCACGTCGCCGCGCAACAGGTTGAGACGGCGCACGGCCTTGAGGACGGTGTTGACGGGTTCGAGCATGGCGCCTTCTTCGAAGGAATTTTTCACCGGAATTTTCACGACCCCCGGCAACACGAACGGCAGCACGCGGACATATTCAGCATAACCGCCGCCCGCCGGGTCGAAGCCGGCGGTGATACCGGTGTGTTTGTAGGTTTCGCATTGGGCAAAGGCACGGTGCCGGCAGTAATGGCAGTCGAGACACGGCACATGATGGTGCAGCGCCACGCGGTCGCCGACTTTAAGTGACGAGTGACGAGTGACGAGTGACGGGTTTCCGGTGCCGATTTTGACGATGGTGCCGGCGGTTTCGTGGCCGAAGATGCGCGGGGGCGGGACGGTGCCGTGCAGGATTTTTTTGATGTCGGTGGGGCAGACGCCGCAGACGGCGACCCGGACGAGCAGTTCGTGGGCGCGGAGGCGCGGGACCGGCACGGTTTCGAGGCGCAGGTCGTTCACGCCGCGATAAACGATGGCCCGCATGGTTTTGGGGATGGCGGACACGGGGGAATTGTTAACCGCGAAACACACGAAAGGCACGAAATTTTCGACGACGGCGCAAAGCCGCTATCCGTGGATGCCGGACCCGGGGAAATTTTAACCACGGATGGACACGGATGAACACGGATTGGTTAACCGCAAAAAGCTCAGAGAACACCAGGCAGGAAAACGCACACGACCAATCACTGCGGACCGAAACTGCAAACCTGCCACCGGCAAATCAGGACACGCCGAGGCAGTGGGTCGGTTTGGTGGGGCGAGACTGCTGACGAGCCGGCTCGCGAGGATCAGCCTTCGCCAAGCTACGGCGCGACAGGCGCTCGCCCCACCGGAATTTGCGAACTGACCCACTACCTTCGACCGCAAAGGATTGCCTGCGCCAGGGCGGATTTTGTAAGGTCTGGCGTTTCCATGGAAATGCAATCACCAGCGGCACAAGGGAAGTCATCGTGGATAGCCGGGCATCCCCGCCTGGTAATTGGCCTCATCCTGGTCGTATGCCTGGGGCCGTTTCTTAACAAAGCCATCCACGTGGACGATCCGCTTTTTGTCTGGACGGGACAATGGATACAGCAGCATCCGGCCGACTTCTATGGGTTCAAGGTGGACTGGTGGGTATCAACGATACCCATGTACGTGGCCAACTGGAATCCGCCGTTGATGTCCTACTTTCTGGCGGGGGTGGCCTGCTTGTTTGGCTGGCACGAAATCGTCCTGCATCTGGCCGGGCTGGCCGTCGCGGTCGCGGCGGCGATGGGTATTTATTCGCTGGCCCGGATGTGGTGCGAACGGCCGCTGCTGGCCGCGGTCATCGCCATTTTTACGCCGGTCTTTCTGGTTTCCAGCACGACGCTCATGTGCGACGTGCTGATGCTGGCTCTGTGGATTTGGGCGGTCGTGATCTGGGAATGCGCGTTGCGGGGAGAGCAACGGGTGTGGCAATTCATGGTCGCTGGATTGCTGGCGGGATTGGCCATGCTGACCAAATACAGTGCGGTGACGCTGCTGCCGTTGTTGCCGATTTTGAGTTTGCTGCGGACGCGCAAGGTTGGATGGTGGCTGGCGGGGCTGGCGGCGCCGTTGGTCATGGCGGCAGGCTACGAGTGGTTGACGGCCAGGATGTATGGGATTGGAGGGTGGTCCGGCGCCACAGAGTATGCCCGCGCGTACCGGTCAGTTTTTCTCGGGAATTGGATGACAAGAGACCTAATTGGCCTGGTTTTTGCCGGCGGCAGCCTGTTGCCGCTGATGTTTTACGCGCCCTTGGCGTGGCGCCGGCGGACATGGCTGATAGGCGGCGCAGTGATCGTCGGGGTGGTGCTGGCAACGCTCAATCTGGGCAGCATCGAGCTGATGAAGGCGGCTCCTGAAGTGACGAATCATTTGGGCTATGCGCTACAAGCGGCTTTGCTGGCCACGGGCGGGGTGCATTTGCTGCTGCTGGCCGGCGCGGAGGTCCGGCAGAAGCAGGACGTTACGTCCGCCGTTCTGGCGTTCTGGATCATGAGCGGGCTTGTTTTTGCGATAACCCTGAACTGGACGGTGAGCGCCCGGAGTTTTCTTCCCCTGGTTCCGGCAGCGGCGATTCTGCTGGTGCGGCGATTGAGGACGACGGCGGGAACATTCAGCGTCCGGTCGTGGTGGCCGCTTCTGCCGGCGGCAGCCGTCGCGTTGAGCCTGGCCCTGGCGGACTATCGGGTGGCCAACGCCACTCGGACGGCGGCGGAACAAATCGCCACAACTTACAAACCGGCCCATCACCAACTGTGGTTTGAAGGGCACTGGGGATTCCAATATTACCTGGAAAAACTCGGCGGCCGGCCGCTGGATTGCGAACGGTCCCGGCTTCAGCCCGGAGACATTGTGGTAGTGCCATTTAACAACTCCAACCTCATACCGCTTCCGCCGGGCAGCGTGGGGTGGGTCAATGGCGTGCAATACTTGCCGGGTTCGTGGATCAATCTGTCGGCAGGTGTCGAAAGCGACGCCGGCGGATTTTACAGCGCGAATTTGGGACCGCTCCCTTTTGGCATTGGAAGAATTCCTCCGCATACTTATTGCGTGGTGAAGGTTTTTTCGCGGGTGCAATACCAAACGCAACCGGCCAATCCGCAGGAAGTGCAAGCCGGCGCCGGGCCGGTGTTTACGAATCTTGCGTTCGTGGCGGAAAACCAGACGCCCTTCCACGAAACACCGGCGGCCATCCAGAACGTTCAACTCGCCGGTCAATTTGAAAAGGCCGGCGAGGTGGAAAAGGCCGTTCAATTTTACCGCAAAGCCCTGGATGCGGACGCCAACGATCCGGTGGCTTTGAACAACCTCGCCTGGATTCTGGCCACTACCGGCAAACCCGGATTGCGCGATGGCCGGGAAGCCGTGCGCCTGGCCACCCGGGCCGTCGGACTCACCGACAGCCGGATGCCGGTTTTTATGGGCACACTCGCCGCCGCCTATGCGGAGGCCGGCCAGTTCCCGGAAGCGGTTCAAATGGCCTTGACCGCGCACCACTTGGCTTTCATAACCGGCCAATCGGAAGTCGCCTCAATCAACCTCAAATTGTGCGGTCGCTATGCGGCGGGCCGGACGGTGAATGCGGCCAATGGCCCCTAGCTGTCTGTCACCGGCGGACATTGTGCGGCGGCGGGGCCGCTGACGTCGTGATGGACGCAGGCAGGCAAGGTCCGGTAAATTTGAGAATAAACGAACATTAAAAAGCTGCGGGCACAACCGATACCGCGGCACAATTGCATGGACGAACGCTCGCAGCAAATCAGACCTGACGGCCGGCCTCCAGCAGGCAATCCCGTTGACGCGAATGGCCGCTGGACAGTCGGCGGCGTCTGTGTCTTTTTGGGCGCAATTACGCTGGCAGTTTTTGGGCGGACATTGCAATACGACTTTGTCGGCCTCGACGACGATAAATATGTGCGCGATAATCCCGCCGTTTCCGGCGGCCTGACTTTCAAGGGGATCGGCTGGGCGTTGGCCCATGGCAGTTATGACAACTGGGACCCGCTGACGACGATTTCGCACATGCTGGACTGCCAATGGTATGGGCTGAACGCCGGCGGACATCATCTGACCAATGTCCTGCTGCAGGCGGCAACGGCGATGCTGCTGTTTTTGGCGCTGCGGCGGATGACCGGCGCCTTGTGGCGCAGCGCCTTTGTGGCGGCGGTGTTTGCCATTCATCCACTCCGGGTGGAATCGGTGGCGTGGGTGTCGGAACGCAAGGATGTGCTGAGCGGGTTGTTTTTCATGCTGACGCTGTTTTTTTACGCCGGCTATGCCCGGCAGGTGACCAGTGGCCAACCTTCGCCACGCTTCGGCACGGCAAGCAGGTGTCAAGTGACCGGACCGGAAAACGTCATGCCTGCGTCTGTCTGGTCACGTGTCACATGTCACCCGTCACTTTTTTACAGTCTGGCATGGTTGTTTTTTGCGCTGGGACTGATGTCGAAGGCGATGCTGGTGACCGTGCCATTGGTTTTGTGGCTGCTGGACTACTGGCCACTGAACCGTTTCACCCGGCCGGGGCGGGGCGGGGGCATCGCCGGTCCCGAGGCGGGCTTGAAGTTACTACCGATTCCTCTGCGTCGGTTCATCGAAAAAATTCCGCTGCTGGCGCTGTCTCTCCTGGCGGGAATGGCGGTCATTCTGGTTCAGAGTCATCAGATTCTGTCGGTGGAGCAGCTTTCGCTTCCCTTGCGCATCGGTAACGCGCTGGTTTCCACCGTAATATATATTGGGCAGATGTTTTGGCCGGCGGGATTGACGGTGGGCTATCCCTATCCGGTCCACGGGTTGCCGGTTTGGGAGGGCCTCTCGGCATTTTTGTTATTGTCGGCCATCTCGGTGGCCGCGTTCGTCTGGCGGCGGACACACCCGTATTTCTGGGTCGGCTGGCTGTGGTATCTGGTGATGTTGACGCCGGTGATCGGGCTGGTGCAGGTGGGTCCGCAGGCGCATGCGGACCGTTACACGTATCTGCCGCAGATCGGCCTGTATGTGGCTTTGAGCTGGGGGGCGGCAACGCTGTTTGCCAACTGGCGGCTGCCCCGCCCGGTGATCGGAAGCATGATGGCGGCAATCATCGCGGCGTTGGGCCTGGTATCGTTCATCCAGACTTCGTACTGGCGCAACAGCGAAACGTTATGGACTCATGCGCTGGCCGTCACGCCGGACAATGTACCGGCCCATATTAATCTGGGCGTCATACTTTTCGAGCAAGGCCGGGTGGACGAAGCCATTGACCACTACCGGAAGGCCTTGGCAATCCAGCCCGATTGGGACAAAGCCCTGGAAAATCTCGGCAGCGCCCTGCTCCAGAAAGGGCAGGTGAACGCGGCCATAACTGAATATCAAAAGGCCTTGAAAATCGAACCTCAATCCGCAAAGGTCCACAACTATCTGGGCAATGCCCTCCTCCAGGCCGGACGGGTGGACGAGGCCATGGAAAACTACCGGCAGGCAATCCAGGCAAATCCGACGCAGCCGGATGGCTATTACAACCTGGGCCGGGCGTTGGAGCAAAGCGGCAACCTCAAGGACGCAATCCGCTATTACCACGAGGCGGTGCAGCGCGCCCCGAACAATGCGGAATTCCTCAACCATCTGGGCATCGTTTATTTCCGATCGGGAGATCCAGAGGAGGCAATCCGGCAATTCCTGGCGGCCACACGCGCCGCGCCCAGGGATGCAAAGTCCTACAGCAATCTGGGCAACGCCCTGCTGTACGCCCGGCGGCTGGACGAAGCGACGGAACAATATCGCAAGGCCATTGAAATCGAGCCGGGCTTCGCGCAGGCACATTACAACCTGGGCAATGCTTTGATCCAGGAAGCGCAGGTCCGCGAGGCGATTGAACAGTATCAAAAAGCCATTGAAATCCAGCCCCAGTACCTGGCGGCGCTGAACAATCTGGCCTGGGTGCGGGCGACCTGGCCGGAAGCATCCGTCCGGAATGGACCCCAGGCGGTCAATCTGGCAACGCAGGCGAATCAGCTTTCGCAAGGCATGAATCCGCTGGTGCTCCGCACGCTGGCGGCGGCTTATGCCGAGACGGGCCGATTCCCCGAAGCGGTGGCGACCGCCGGGCAGGCCCGGGCGCTGGCCCTTCGCCGGTCTGACTCCAACCTGGCCAACGCGCTTCAAGTCCAAATCGGATTTTACCGGGCGGGCGCTCCATTCCGGGATACCGGCCCGGCCAACCCCTCCAGCCACCATTGATTAAATCCGAAAACCGGAGTTCACCGTAACGCAGCGCGTCACGCCTGCCGAACTCCGGTTTTCGGGTTAAAATGGAGACGGTCGCGCGCAATGTGCGCTTCCAGAAGTGACAAGGAAGTCACGAATTTTTTTGCAACCGGGTTAACCAGCGCCATCCGTGACACGAAACCCGGCGAACCACGATTTTTGCTGTGAATTTTCTTTTTCGGTTCATGCGAATTCGTGAAATTTGTGTCGCGCAATGCGGCTGAAAATTTTCATCTGCCTGCTCCTGGCGGGAGTCACGCTGGCGATTTACTGGCCGGCGCGGCATTACGGGGTGGTCAATTACGACGATCCCCTGTTTGTCGCGGTTAACCCGGAAATCAACAGCGGCCTGACCTGGCACAGTCTGTGGTGGGCGCTGTCGGGTGTGCTCGTGGCGAACTGGCACCCGGTGACGAGCCTGTCGTTCGTTTTGACGCACCAATGGTTCGGGATCAACCCCGGCGCGGAGCATTTGGTAAACATGATTTTTCATGCGGCCAATGCGGTGCTCCTGTTTCTGGTGCTGCAACGGATGACAAAGTCCCCCTGGCGCAGCGCGGTGGTGGCGGCGATATTCGCGTGGCATCCGTTGCGGGTGGAGTCGGTGGCGTGGATTGCGGAGCGCAAGGACGTGTTAAGCGCGTTTTTCTTTCTGCTGACGCTCCTCTGGTACGCAAAGGCGGTGACAAGTGACAAGTGGCGAGTGACAAGAACGGAAACGGCTGCCGCGCCGGATTCATCACATGCCACGCGTCACCCGTCACTTTTTTACAGTCTGGCATGGTTGTTTTTTGCGCTGGCGTTGATGAGCAAGCCGATGGCGGTGACGCTGCCGTTTGTGCTGCTGCTGCTGGACGTGTGGCCGCTGGGCAGAGTGGCAAGTGACAAGTGGCGGGTGACAAGATTCCGGATTCCCGTCCCGCAACCCTCGACTTTCAACCATTTGCTGTTTGAAAAATGGCCGTTTTTTACGCTGACCGTTTTTTCCAGCGCGCTGACGTTTTGGATTCAAAAAACGCACGCGGCCGTCGTGCCGCTCAGGAATCTTGGACTCGCCGCGCGCCTTGAAAATGCCACCTTGAGCTACACTTGCTACCTCGCCAGGTTTTTCTGGCCGGCAAAACTCGCGGTCATTTATCCGTATCCAAAAAGTTTTGACGGCGGGGAGGCTTTGCTCGCGGCGCTGTTGCTGTTGGCAATTTCGATTTTCTGCATGCTACAGGTTTCGCGCCGGCCGTATCTGGCAGTCGGCTGGTTTTGGTTTTTGGGCACGTTGATTCCCGTCATCGGCTTGGTGCAGGTGGGCGAACAGGCGATGGCCGACCGTTATACTTACCTACCGCTCATCGGCCCGGTCATCAGCCTGGTCTGGCTGGCGGCGGAATTATTTCATTCGCGAAAAATGCTTCTGTCCGGGGCCGCAATCCTGGTCCTGGCCGGCTGCGCCGTCCTGACCAGCCGGCAACTGCAATCCTGGCGGAATAGCATCGCCCTGTTCGAACATGCCATTGCGGTCACCACCGACAACCCCGCCGCGCAGTTTCGCCTCGGCAGCGCGCTGGAGTTTGAAGGCCGCTTGCACGAGGCCATGTTTCATTACCTGATGGCGATGAAAATGAATCCGCTGGATTACCGGGCCTATTATTGTCTGGCCAATTGCCTGGAAGGAGAGGGGCGTTGGGCGGCGGCGGTCGCGGTGTACCGGGCCGGCATTGCGCTGGGCGCCAAGCCCGATGATTATGTAATGCATCTAAATTTCGCCGCCGCCTGGTCGCATCTGGAACGCGCGCCGGAGGCCGTGTATCAACTGAACGAGGCCCTGCGGGTCAAACCTGACTCGCCAGAAGCGCTGAACAATCTGGCCTGGCTGCTGGCCACCGGTTCGGACGCCAGGGTTCGCAACGGCGCGCGCGCCGTGCAACTGGCCGAACGCGCGTGCCAGTTGACGGATTACCGGCAGACCCTCTTCGTCGGCACGCTGGCCGCCGCCTACGCCGAGGCCGGGCGATTTGACGACGCCACGGCGACAGCAGAAAAAGCCATCGCGCTGGCCGAAAAAAACCACGAACCGGAGTTGTTGCAAAAAAACCGGGAATTGCTGGAGCTTTACCGCGCGCACAAACCATGTCGCGACGCCGCCGGCCGGGACCCTCTGGAACCACCGGTCGTCAACCATTCTTCCAGCGACGGTCCCCGGCCCGGGCGGAGCGCAGCGTGAACAACCTTGAAATTTCGACCGATTCCAAACAGGCTGGCCACAACATGCGACGTGACGTCCTGATTTGCCTGGCATTGTTCGTCATCACGCTTATTGGTTTTTGGCCGGTGGGCCGCCTGGGTTTCATCTACAACTATGACGACGAGGTCTACGTTACTGCGAACCCGAACGTCCAGGCAGGCGTAACCGCCAAAAGCATCCTTTGGGCGTTTACCACCACGCGGGCCGCGAACTGGCACCCGCTCACCTGGTTGTCGCACATGCTGGATTGCCAATTGTTCGGGCTTGATGCCAGTGGCCATCATTGGAGCAGCCTGGGATTTCACCTCGTCAACACCCTCCTGCTCTTTGGGGTATTGCGGCAGATGACGGGGGCCGTGTGGCGCAGCGTTCTGGTGGCCGCACTGTTCGCGTTGCATCCCACGCGGGTCGAATCCGTCGCCTGGATTGCGGAGCGCAAGGACGTGTTGAGCGGCGTTTTCTTTCTGCTGACGCTGTTTTTTTACGCCGGCTATGCCCGGCGTGTGACCAGTGGCCAACCTTCGCCACGCTTCGGCACGGCAAGCAGGTGTCAAGTGACAGGACCGGAAAAAGTCATGCCTGCGTCTGTCTGGTCACGGGTCACATGTCACCCGTCACTTTTCTACTGGCTG
>Ga0116112_1002359_pt1 | contig 11404 bp, 18 predicted proteins | sample June2015DPH_8_15_FD_89721 | JGI IMG/M metagenome (GOLD analysis project Ga0116112, IMG submission 89721) | Peatland microbial communities from SPRUCE experiment site at the Marcell Experimental Forest, Minnesota, USA - June2015DPH_8_150 | ecosystem: Environmental > Terrestrial > Soil > Wetlands... | reverse complement strand
GTGGTTTGGGAGCACATCGCCACGCAAAACACGGCGTTGCCGGGGTTGCTCCTTCTACCTTGGCTTATCACCAGAAGCACAACAAGAAGGTGGAAAACAAGAAGGTGGAAAACAAGAAGGTGGAAAAACCAATTCCTGCGAAAAAGTCACATCATCCTGTGAAAGCCAAACCGGAAGTGACGGCACCGACTGCGAAGGCGCTGGTGGTGCAGAAGCGTGTGGATCAGTCTCCGATTTCAGCGGCTTTGATGGGCTATGCAATGGGACGGCTGGAAAGCCTGGCTGAACAGATTGCCCGCGAAAACGGATTGCCGGAAAAAGAGTTTGTCCGGGTTGTTTCTTCCAACTTGGCCGATCTGGCAAAACGATAAAAACAGTTTTCCGCTGTTCGTTCGTCGCCTTTTGCCAGAAGCGAACAGCGGAAAGCCGTCGCACTGCGAGCGGTGCGTGGATTGAAACGATGGAAAACGATTCTCCGAACCGTCCACGAATGGAACTGTCGCAATGGGTGATCTACGCACATCCACGGGATTATCCGGACAAGTATGTGATGCGCCGTTGGGATATCTCAGGAAGCGTAATGATAGCAACCGATGAAACAGCCTTTGCCGATACGCTTGCGGAGATCCGCGAATGTGTGCCGCAAGGGCTTTTCCGGTTGGAACGCTTTGAAAACGACGACCCCTGTATTGTCGAGGTTTGGCTGTGAAGAAAGAAGACGATAAGCGTGTTGGCATACTTGCTGTCGAGATTCTAGAGGCAAAACCCAATTCGATGTTTACCGAAGAACAGCGTGCAACTGTTCGTTTTTTACGTTTTAACCGAAGAGTGCGATGTGCGGAGTGTGGTAAACGGCTTAAAGTGATGTGGACCATGCTGTGTGAATTCTATGCGTATGACTTCAATGCGCCAGGGCCAGTGATGCTGAAACCAGAGAAAAAACATGCGCCATTGACAGCGGTTTGCGGGGATCATCCTTTGGCGCCTGCATGGCCTAAAGAAATTCCAGTGAAGACTTTGGCTAAAGCGGAGAGTTGCGGATGAAATGCCTTCATTGTGGCGAAGAGATCGCAATTGGTGATCAGATCATCTCTACAAACAATGGCAAGGACGCAATGCATAAGAACTGTGGATTGCGGGGTGTGATTGGTTCAGTAGCGCACTTGGAGCGTCGGTGTTCTTGTTTTATTCCAGGAGCGATGGAAGGCGATCCGCCAGGCATGACGCGCCGCGAAGCCGCCGATGCTGCCGTGCGTGTGTGGTTGCAGCAACAGAAAGAGGAATCAACGATGAGCGAAGTTCCTGCGGAGAAGCCACGCACAGCCGCAAAGCTATTGATCGTTTCTTGGATTCGGAACCATCCGCACCTTTTTTTTGCGAATGAATTTGCTTCGTGTCTGCTCTTGCTTACGGGAGGAGCGGTGATTGCGGCAGAGTGTTTTTTTCGGTGGTTTTGGCACGCTGCTGGATTAGGGGTTTGTATGCTGGTATTGTGCGTGGTACGTGCGTGGCGGAATTATAACTTGCAAAATCTCTTTTTGATGCAGAAAGAAGTTGTCGAAAAGCAAAAAGAAACGATCCATCAACTGGAAGTAGAAGTAATCAAGCATCAGGATGTGATTTACTCCGCTCTGGTGCTAAAGAAGAACATCGAGGTAAAAAACGGGGTGGTTGACATGACTTCCCTGATGCAGAGTGTGGATGCCCTCTTTTCGCAGGAGAAATCCGATCTTTCGAAACTGAACTGAACGTAGGAAGCACTTTTAGAAGCGCTATGCCTGTTCATAAGGGACAATTCTCTCTTTTTTGCGACGTTGGACGACGCTCCAGAAATCCTCTTTTACAATTGCGCTCACATTGCGTTGATGGCAATGACTCCTTGATGGAGGAATGAGCGAATGCTGGAGCAAAAAGAAGCATCGATTCATCTTTATCGCCAGGAACTGGTGGGCAAGCTGTGTCGGCGGGTGAGTTGGTCAGACAAGATTGAAGATTTGATAGAAGAAATGACCCAGCGGATGAAAGAGCGAGGAAGGAAAGGACTGGCTGCACCGCAGGTGGGCGCATATTTGCAGCTGGCGCTGGTGACGCTGCCCAGCGAAAAGATCGAGATTCTGGTGAATCCGGAGATTGTGAATTTGGGTGGGAAAGATCTGCTGGAGGCGGAAGGATGCGTGAGCCTGCCGCCTGCCGAACAGGCCACGGCGCGCGTCTGGCGGAGCGAGATAGCGCACGTGCGCAGCGGAACGATAGATAACCCTGAAGCGGCTCACATCGCTGTCTACAGGGGGCAGACGGCCCGCACGGTGCAACACGCGATTGACCACCTGCAAGGCATCTTTTTTGTCGACCGTTGCCAGCCGATTGCACGGGGGATCGTGCTGCGGAAGTATGAGGATTATTTAAAAAAAAGCTTGGCAGCACATACCGCCCGGCAGGTACTATAAAAGCGCCATAACAGTGCATCGTGCAGATGCAACTTGATGAACTCGAACATCTGCGCTTTCCTTCCACGTAGCAATGCAGTTTGAGTGCATCGGACAGATGCAACGTCGACCTGAAGTACATTCCTCTTCAGACTCGCGCAGCAATGCAGTTTGAGTGTATCGGGCAGATGCAACTGCGAGGTCAGAGAGGCCGTGACCATTGCGCCCTGTAGCAATGCGGTTGAAGTGCATCGGGCAGATGCAACTAATCACAAAGGCGGTGTTGGGAAAACTACGTTCGTGGCAACGCATTTTGAGTGCATCGGACAGATGCAACATGAGGTATTTCAGCATCTTTACTCAGTTGTCAGAGTGGCAACGCATTTTGAGTGCATCGGACAGATGCAACTTAGGGAGTGGTGAAGTTAAGCCACACAACAACGGGTAGCAACGTAGTTTAAGTGCATCGAACAGATGCAACGGCTGGTCTTAATTTCCGGCCGCCTTATCCTCGATGGGTAGCAACGTAGTTTAAGTGCATTGAACAGATGCAACCGAAGAGCCTCGGATTGATGAACGTGATTTCTTTTGTAGCAATGGAATTGCGGTGCCTTGCGGAGATGCAACACCGGGGCCGTAATGCTCTCCATCAAAAATAATGTTTTGATCTTGGCAAACTGCATATACAATAAGCGCATGGCGATCACCAAAAAATTGATTGACGACGATGGCGAAGTGCGCGAATTAACGGAAGAAGATTTTGCTTTTCTCGTACCTTTTTCTGCGCTGCCAAAAGCTGAACAGAAGACGCTCCGTGTTCTTCGTCAGCGTGGCAAGCAGAAAGCTCCTCGCAAAGTGCCTATTTCGATTCGCTTGTCTCCCGATGTCATCGAGGGCCTGCGCGCTACAGGGGAAGGATGGCAGAGACGTACCAATGAGGTGTTGCGCTCCTGGCTGACTTCTTCTGCACGGTAAAACCTGGGCAGAGATTCCATCGAAATGTCAGTGCATCGTAGAGATGCAACTTATGACATGTTGCACACATTGGACGCAGAGTGCATCGCAGTGATGCAACACGCTGGCATTGGGAATCATGGTACCGGACGCAGATCGCAATGGAATTTAAGTGCATCGGGCAGATGCAACCTCGGACGACCGGCCTTATGGCCGACCAAATGGTGTAGCAACGCACTTTGAGTGCATCGAGCAGATGCAACCTCACATGGTTTGTCGCATTCACCGCGTTAGAAGGGTAGCAATGCGGTATGAGTGCATCGGGCAGATGCAACCTCAATGCTGAGACCTAAGAGACGGACGTGATAGCGTAGCAATGTGGTTAAAGTGCATCGGGAAAATGCAACCGCTCACATGGCTGTCTCACGTCGACTCATTCTTGGTTTCAACGCAGGTAAAGTGCATCGAATAAACGCAACGAACCAATGTCCTTGTTAATAACGCTGTCTACATACGTCTCAAAGCAAGCAGAGTGCATCGGGCAGATGCAACAACATGTGGCCATTTATGGAGGAAAAGATAATGATGCAGTAACGCGGTTTAAGTGCATCGGGTAGATGCAACATTGTCCATCAGACGAATAAAGAGGCCGCTCATGTAGCAATAGAGTTTGAGTGCATCGGACAGATGCAACAGTGGAGCACAGGTCAGACAGTCAATCAGTCATACGTAGTAACGCAGTTTGAGTGCATCGGCCAGATGCAACATTGTCGTACTTGTTATATTGATCTCTAAGATAGGTAGCAATGTAGTCGAAGTGCATCGAGCAGATGCAACTGTAACAAGCCGACACAAACGGCCATAGGTTTTGTAGCAATGCAGTTTGAGTGCATCTGGTAGATGCAACAGATTGGTGTAGATTTTCTTGTTGCCAAGAACCAAGTAGCAATGCAGTTTGAGTGCATCGAACAGATGCAACTGCGGCGCATAGCTCAGGTGCGCGTGGGTGATACATAGTAACGCAGTTTGAGTGCATCGGCCAGATGCAACTCATCGGAATATGGCATATCGGTTTGTAGATAGATAGCAACGTGGTTTGAGTGCATCGAACAGATGCAACAATGTCGTGCCAGCATAGAGGATTGGGATGATCTTGTAGCAACATAGTTTAAGTGCGTCGGACAGATGCAACTTGCCTGACCCGCACCAGCATGGGTCATTACGTCGTAGCAACGCAGTTTAAGTGCATCGAACAGATGCAACACTGGATAAGGTACTGGAAACGCATCGGTAGGTAGTGTAGTAATGCAGTTTGAGTGCATCGAACAGATGCAACTGTCAAACAAATAGGGTTCGCTTCCCTGTCATAGCATTGGTAGTAACGCAGTTAGAGTGCATCGGACAGATGCAACCTTTGTTGTCAGTGCGAAGGGCCGTGCGAGCGCCGGTAGCAACGCAGTTTGAGTGCATCGAACAGATGCAACAGAAAACGGTACCCCTTGGTGAACGATGTTCGTCGTAGCAACGCAGTTTGAGTGCATCGAACAGATGCAACAACATCGTGACTGTGGACCGCAGGGTTTCGGCAAGTAGCAACGCAGTTTGAGTGCATCGAACAGATGCAACTTCACGATTCTGTGCGCTCGACCGGCAATCGAGCGTAGCAACACAGTTTGAGGCATTGCATGCAGCCACTGTCAGTTCATCCTGCCACAACGCTTTGCTCAGTCAAGCGAAGCAGTTGGCCCCACCGCAGGTGGCGCAAGGGATGGGAAAACAAGGCGCAAGTTATGTGGACTTTTGTTTCCGTGCCAGGATCTTGGCGATCGTTCCGCGGTTCCAAGCCCTTCCCATCCTGGTAGGAATGCCTTCTTTGTTCAGTATCTGTGCGATGGATTGCGTGCTTTCTCCTTGAAGGCCGAGGGCATGAATCCTGGTGAGGATCTGCTCTTCGCCGGGCTTTTCGCCGAAGGCATGGCGCCCATCTCCGCGCTCACCCCTCGCCTTTTTACGCTGGCGCGCGCCACGCAGCTTCATCACGATCATGGCCCGTTCCCATTGAGCCAGGGCACCAAAGATTTGCCGCATTAAAACACGGCTGGGGTCTTGTGAGCATAGATCCGGCTCGGCTGTGGATAGAAGGGTGTAGCCGTGTTTTTGCATGTCGGCAAGGATGGTTTCTTGCACCATCAGATCGCGGGCCACACGATCCAACTTTTCGACAATCACGGTTTTGATGCCGTTCTCTTCCAGTGCGGCAAAAAGCTCGGAAAGCGCCGGCCGGTCATCGAGTTCTTTGGTGCCGGAGATGCCTTCTTCCCGAAAGACTTCAACAATTTCAATTTCATTGCTGGCTGCGTATTGTTCGCAGGCGAGCAGTTGACGGTCGAAGCCGTCGCCTTCAATCTGCCCTTTGCCGCTGACGCGGAGATAGACAAAAGCCTTGATCATTGAATCCCTTTCAACGCCATTTTTTCGGCCAGGTCATTCCATCCAGCTTGACGTGCCTTGGCCTGAGAGATGGCCATGCGTGTTCCATCCCTCATCACAATTGCGCCGGAGCGATAATCATGCTGAGGCTCGTAGGCATAAAGTTTTTCTTCTTCCAGGCAGCAGCCTTCCCCATTGCGATAAAGTCCGTAGAAAACCGGGTTCTGGCCGGAAAGATTCTCGGCGAGGTCACCGGCAAGATTCTTGTACTTTGATACCGAAATACGAACGCCTTGCGGATTTTCAGCCATTGGGAAACCTCGTTTCATCGTCGAGCCATGCAGGCATATCGACGAGTGGTTCGATCAATCCTTTTCCATCTTCTGTCGGCAGATCGATGTGGTACTCAAAATCCGGGTCATTGCGGCCGAGCTGCAGGTAGAAGCGCTCCCGTGCGTTCTGGCAGGCGGTGAGCATCTTTAGAAAATCCTCGGTCGAAAGCATGCGAAGAATCGGTTTCATGTTCATTCTTCAATCCTCTTGACCTTGCGTGGTTTGGGCAGCTTGACGACTGCGGGTTTGGACTTTTTGGCGCGCTTGATTTGACAGAGCGTGCATTTACAGCCAGGAGTGTGAGCAGCTGCGGTCTTCTTTGCCGGTGCGGCGGCGGGCGAAGGCTGGAGGGCAGCAGCGGAGCAATGCGCACAGACTTCAATGCCCTCGGCGTTCTGAATCCATTGGGTACCGCCGCAGGTGGAGCACTGCCGCACGCGCACCCATTCGTATTGTCCATCTTTGCGGCGGCGGTCTTGACCATTCCAGCCGGTGCGCTTGCACCAAGAGCAACGCTTGGGAATTTTCTCATCCTTGGAGTCCCACGGTCGGCCTTTTCCAATACAGTCGGGCAATTCACAGACGCAACGGTTAACAACTTTGGTAATTTTTTCGACGCTCATAGCGTTCTTCCTTTTCAATGGAAAATGGGTTTAAATTTTTGGTCCTCTATCAAAGAGAGATAGAATCCTGCGGAAGATCAAAAGAAGATGATTTCTGCTTGATCGTCATGATGCAGTTGCGTCCGCTGTTTTTGGCTTGATAAAGCGCGGCATCCACAGCGTGGATCAATTCTGCTGGATCAGTAGGAAAATCAGAAACGACGCCAAAACTGGCGGTCATGGCAATGGAAGTGCCGTTATATCGAAAGCGGGCCGACTCGATCGATTGACGCAACTGTTCCGCACGCGCAACCGCATTCAGCAGATTGACGCCAGGAAGAATCAAAAGAAATTCTTCTCCGCCATACCTGCCTGCGCCATCGTAGGAGCGCAGAGAATTTTTAAAGATTGCGCCTACCTGCCGCAGTACCTGATCACCAGCGGGATGGCCAAAGGTATCGTTGACCCGCTTGAAGTGATCGAGATCCACCATAATTACACTGAGCGGCGTATTGTCACGGTAAGACCGTTCTACCTCTTGCTGTAGACGCTCAACAATGATGCGGCGATTCCACAGGTCGGTTAGATGATCGCATTCAGCTTGCTTGCGCAGCTTGATCGAAGTCCGCAACAATTCCGCTTTTTCCCGTTCTAATTTTCGACGTTGACGGTAAGACCAATAAAGAATGTTTCCCACATACACCAAAGCAACGATTGCCAGAAACGGCGGAATGCTGGCGAACACTTGCTGTCGGTAATTGCGATGGTTTTCCAAAACATTCTCCGATTCTTGGAGCTGTGCTCCGGCTATGGCGTGTTCTGCCGGTTAGAATTTTGGTCCTCTATCAAATAGACCCTTTTAGAACTTTCTTCTTTCTTTACCGCAGTGTCAAGTCATAGCCGCACTGTGGTGCATTAAATTCAGAGATGCCTGTCCAGAATCTGGACTATGCGCCTGCTAGTCGGCGCTTTTGGGAATCGTCGGTGGTTCAGACTGTTGCAGGGCAACGGCCGCATTGAGAGCATTCAACAGCATCAAAATGACGAGTCCGGCAAGACTGAGCCAGCGAATTTCACAAAATGTGAGCGTGCATTCCAGCAGTGCGACAAAGCCGAGGGCGCGCAGCTTCCAATGAAACATTTTGACGGCCCACATATAGACGCTGATGGACGAATAAACAAGACCACCGGCCACCAGAAACCACATGCCAGGCCGTTGATCGACTTCCACGTGCACGACGGTATAGCTTGCCAAGGGAACGAATGCGCCTACACCAAAGCCGAGCAGGGCGCGGGCGCGCTGGCCGAGGGAGAAATAGACGCGGGGCGTAGGCGCAACGCTGGCAGGCGTAGGCGGGGGCGGTGGAGCTGGTAGAGGAAGGGGCGCGGGTTCCACGGGCACTGGTGGGGTTTTGGCTTCGCGGACGGCGCGGCGCTGGTCACGGCGAGCTTGATTGCGCGCTTGCCGGCGTGCTTCGCGTTCTTCCGGGCTGAGCGGCGGGCGTCCAGGATGGCGGGACGGCTCCAGTTCACTGAATGGGGCGGGAAGTGTGGCCAGAAGAGCCATGGAGAAAAACCTTTCTGGTGCTGGGCACCGGCTGGGAGTTGCAGTCCGTTTTCTAAGGTGTTCGGGCTTATTCCCGGACACCTTGGTACACGTTGGCGATGATCTGAAACGGTCCATAACAGGCGATAAGGGCCGTATCCCTATGCGAGTTCATGAAAGCGTTCGACTGTTCATCGCTGGTGGTGATGGCGCGAACCTGAAAGCGCTTCCCCATGCTGTAGATCCAGAGAACTTCTTCAGTGGATGCGTGCATGAGCGCGCCCGGTTCGGCATTGTGTTTGCGTGGCATTGTGGTTACTCCTCTGTCTGTTCTGCGTCGGTCAAGCGCGGGTCACCCGCACCACCTCTCAAACCTGCGTTGTAATAGGCTTGGCATTCCATCGGTTCGATACCAGCCGCCTTGCACCGTTCAAGATAAGGCCAAAAATCGTTTTTCAGCCAGCCATACGCAGGCCAGAATCCGGAGCCGGTCGACATGATCACCGGCTGCCGGGTTCCCTTGCGGTGGGTGCGTTGCCACTTCATGGCCTGTGTGTAGCTCATGGGTCTATCCCTCAAAGTTTTCTCGTTTGAAATTTTGGTCCCCTATCAAAAGGGGACCGTGGGCGTGGGAGTGCTTGTCTAGCTGCGCTCAATCAGCAGCAGCCGCGTGCTGACGCCGGTACCGCTAGCCTTGAAAGCACCATCGGGCAGGTTTTCCCACGTGGCGTTTACCTCGTCGAGCCAAGCGCGAAACTCGGTGCTCTTGCGGTCACTGCGGAATTCAAAACTGGGACTGAGAACAGAGACCAGCACGCCGCGCGGGGCAAGAAACTTGTAGGCATGGCGGATGTGTTCAAGATCCTGCTGCCGTTCAAAAGGCGGATTCATCACAATGCGGTCATACTGGCCCAGATCGGCGCACGATAACTGCAGGAAGTCATCGCCCACCAGCTTGTACCCCTTCAGGCGCAGGAGTTCGCGCAGCTTGTACACCGGCTCAATCACTTCCAGGATGACGCCAGGAACCGCCGCACGCACGTCGTCGGCAATGTGCCCGCTTCCGGCTTCAGGCTCTAGTACCTTCATGCCGGGCTCAATGCGCGCACGGCGCAGCATGATTTCAATCACAGGGGCTTGTGTGGGGAAGTATCCGGGAATACTGGAGAGTTTGATTTCGGCCTCTAGCTCGCCGATTTTGCGCAAGCGCTCCCGCTCGGTGCGCTCGGCGGAATTGCCCTCAATCATGGATTGCAGCAAGCGGGCAACGGGCGAGGTCTCGGCGTAGTCTTTTGACTCAATGCAGGAGTAATAACCACCCTCACCAGAAATAGACTTGCGCACCAGCAGGCGTATTTCGTCTTTCTTTTTGAGTTCGGCCAACTCGGTGGGAACGGTTCCGCGTTCGTGGGCATCGGCCAGGGCGCGCAATGCCTTTTGTGTGCGCTCCAGGTTGCGGCAATCGTGCATACGCATCTGATACTGTTTGTTTCTCTTTGGCGTCGGGTTCTCTGTCATGGGACGGCCCAAGTGATCAATCTGGTTTTGCAGGGCATCGGCCCATGTGCGGAAACGGTTGATGAGCTTGGAGGCGTCGGGCATTGCGGCGGTCATAGTCATGGTTGCCATGGTGAGACTCTGCTTTCTTGGCGCTGTGCGCCGGTTAGGAATTGTTTTTTGGTCACCTATCAAATAGGCGACTAGACTCCTGATTTTGAACTAAGCCGCCGATTTTTTCTTGGCAGCATAGAAGACGATGGCTTCTGACTTGAGGGCTTCGATAGCATCGGGAGTAAAAACGCTGGAGTGCTGAAGGTCGAGCGCTTTTTGTGTGGCGCGGGCTGTGGTGCGTAACAGGACTTTGCGGAAGTCGCCAAAAACTTCAAATGTAATGAGTCCATCCCTGACAAAATAAATGTGCGCAGATGAAACCATCTGACCATTGCTGTACTTGTTTGTGGTGAGTTGAAGCTGTGCCGCGCCTTGTTCGTTGTTGAGTGCCGGAAGGGAAATTGTCTGTTCTGGTTCCTGTGCCATGATGTACGCTCAATTCTGCCGCTGTGCGGCGGTTAAAGGTTGTAGTTGAACTGGTAAGGAATGCTTACCAGTTGCCGGTTACTCGATATAATTCGCATCGGGATGATGCTTTCTCATGCCACAAACGGAGCAGAAACCCACGATATCCTTATCGTTGAACGGGTGCGGTGCTTCGGGGCTAAGAATGCCGACAGGCATAGCGGCGGGGATTGCGGCAAGCGTGGTGCGGTCCTTCGGGCTCAGCGGTGCTTGTTCGTTCTCGCTGATGCAATAGCCCTGCAAAGCGGGGTTGCTGGTGGTAACGGGGATTGCGGCAAAGATCTCGGAAAGACTCCGTCTTTCGTTGACTTCCCATTTACCAACGGTGTTTCCATTTCGGTCCCAAAGACTGCCCGCCGTTCCATCATCCAATTTCAACTTTTCTTCATCCTTGAGGCTTTCCCGCAGAGCCTTGATTACATCGGTTCCGGTTTGCATGGCGTCGTTGTCAAGTTCAATTTCGAGCCTGAATCTCATTACGTCCTCAGTTCTCCGGCTGAGCCGGGTGTGGGTTGAAATGTTGGTCACGCTATCAAAAGAGAAGTTAGTTTATTTCGTAAACTGCTTCTTCATAGCCGGGCAAAGATTGAATGGTTTGCAGACGCAACTGTTGCAGGAAATGTGCTGCGTCCGATGCCTTCCAGTTCTCACAGGCATCTGACTGATACTCCAGGCAGAAAATAGCCTTCAACGTCTGCACGCGCATGAGCGGTTCCACGGATACAGGAAAGCGATAGGCGGCCGCGCGCGCTGCATCGCCTTCGGGATCTGCTTCGCTCGGATAGTGGACGCCGTAACTTTTCAGATTCTCGCCTAAAAGCATCTGGCCGATTTTATCGGCGCATTCCAAAGCCGCATGTTTCCGTTCAGGTCTGAACCATACATGCCACAAACCACGGCGGACGTGTTCCTGCGCGTCCTTTGGGCCATGAATAGCCGTTGCAATGAGCGCGTGAATGTGTGCGTCCGAAACGACAAAGCAAGACATAGAATCACCTTTCCTGTACGGCGCGTTTCTGCGCATTAGCCTGTTGCTT
>Ga0116112_1002348_pt1 | contig 11437 bp, 12 predicted proteins | sample June2015DPH_8_15_FD_89721 | JGI IMG/M metagenome (GOLD analysis project Ga0116112, IMG submission 89721) | Peatland microbial communities from SPRUCE experiment site at the Marcell Experimental Forest, Minnesota, USA - June2015DPH_8_150 | ecosystem: Environmental > Terrestrial > Soil > Wetlands... | reverse complement strand
GCTCGCTTTTTACGTCACGATAACGGGGGTCCATCATCTTGTGTGAGGCCGGGAGATTGGCCCACAACTGGAACCCTCCCATGCGGCCTGTTTTATCCCCCTTCGGCATCTCCTGATGGATGATACCGCTGCCGGCCGTCATCCATTGCACATCCCCGGGGCTGATAACGCCTTTGTTTCCCATGCTGTCCCCGTGTTCGACACTTCCATGAAGGATATAGGTGATGGTCTCGATTCCGCGGTGCGGATGCCAGGGGAAGCCCTTGAGGTAATACCGGGGGTCCCTTGAACGAAAATCATCGAGGAGCAGGAACGGATCAAATGCAGGCACCTCACTGAAGGCGAATGCCCGCTTCAAGTGGACACCGGCTCCCTCGATAGTGGGTTTGCTCTTGATGACCTTCCGGATCTTTCTGTTTTTCTCCATCTTTTTCCTCCTCGCCTGCGTCATTTTGTGCCTCGGCATGCTGGATTCAGCCCTGCGCCCGGAATGAATTGTCTTCAGTAGATATATGCCATTTGGAGAGATATAGAGGCGTTAAGTAATCTTTTATCACGTGTCCAAATGGGAATGTGAGCGAGACGTGAAGATGCAAGCAAATGTACATCAATAAGCCCAATCCCGATTCCTGAAAGATTATTCCTCTCGATGAAGAGCAATATTTCCTCGTTTTCTATGATGGGCGTCAAAGGGAGTGAATGAAGTAATGAAAGAATCTCTGTCCTGTTTTTCAGGTTGCCGCATGCAATCTCACCAATGATAAAAGGATGGCATGCCACCTCAATATCGAGCAGTAATTTTTCCAGGTGTGCATTGCCTTTTTTGAGATGGTCAATCCATACGGATGTATCAACCAGGACCATTATGAAGATCCGGACGGTCTGCGACGGGGAATCGGCCGGAGATCCTTTTCGGTCCCCCCCAACTTTGCGAGTCTTTTACTGCTCTCTATTGCAATGATCGCTTCGAGTCCACGTTGCACCAAGGCGGTTTTTTCTTTGATCCCCGTTAACCGGCTCGCTTTTTTTAAGGTATCATCATCGATATTGAGTGTCGTTCTCATATGTATATATATGCATTAACTATGCATACAAGTCAAGGGCACTCAGATAAATATTGCCGCTGATCGGCGGCCTGTGCCTGCACCATGTCCGCTGCAGCCTTTTGTCAGCACTTCCCCTTTTTCCTTTTTTGCAAGATCAACCATTCTTCAATATCCCTGTTCCCGATGCAGGCAGAAGCTTCTTTGCACCAGGCCAGACAAGTATTCCGGACCCCGGCATTTGTGTTTCTGGTTCCACAGCCAGGACAAACAAGGAATACATCGTCTTTCCAGAACTCCATATCACTGCCGCAGGAAGTACACTTCTGTGCACGGATATCCTCGATTTTGAAATAGGTAGGATCCATTCCCGGACATCGTTTCTTCATACTTAGATTCCTCTACCGAACCGAAAGAAGTCAACCGGTCCGGGACGGCAGCCGGTGTGGAATATGCCCAGGTCTGTGGCCGTCAAGCGCGACAATTCATCGTCCAAGGGGCCTGGGTGTCGCTGCAAACTTCTTGAGCGCCGCGCGCACTTCGGCAACCACCGCCGCCCAGTCGCCCATGCGGGGCTGGCGGAAGAGGCGCATCACGCCGGGATACCAGGGCGAATCGATGCGCCCGGTCAGCCAGCGCCAATCGGTCTTGTAGTCAGGCAGAAGTACCCAGCAGTCCTTGCCAAGAGCCCCGGTAAGGTGGGCCATGGCAGTGTCGACGCAAATGATCAAGTCGAGATTCATCACAATGGCCGCAGAATCGGCAAAGTCCGAAATCTGCGGCCCCAGATTCACGAAAGGCAGGCCCTCCGGCTGACTTGCCGCTTCATCCTCACCGGCCCCTTTCTGCAAACTGAAAAAGCGCACCCCTGCGACCATGCCCAAGGACTCCAGCGTCTTCAGATCGGAAAGGGATCGATCGGCATCGTTCTCGAAACGTGTAGAGCCTTTCCACACCAGGCCCACACGGACATCGGAAGGATCGCACTGATCGGACAGCACGGATGACCATCTTTCAACAAGCTCTCTGTCTGGGTGCAGATAGGGTATGTCCGCAGGGATCGAATCGAGCCGGGTCCGGCAATAGTATGGCATGCTCAGTGGCGGCGTCCATAAATCCCACTCTGGAGGCTCTGATGTCTCGTCAAAGGCAAAGACAGCATCCACACCGTCCATGGTAGTGAACAGGGTCTTCAATGCAGGATGGCAAATAATGGTGATCCGTGCAGCCCCTTGAGCTTTCAATACCGACGCATAACGGCAGAACTGGATCATGTCGCCGTGCCCCGCCTCGAAGCCGATCATCAGAGATCTACCCTTAAGCGATTCCCCTCGCCAGCGGGGACAAGAGATATTCTTCTCCAGCCGGGCATACCAGTTCCGCTTCTCAAGACATTGCCAGCCTTCTTCAAAGCGGCCCTGACGCAACAACAGGTAGCTGAGATTGAAATAGGCTAAGGCGTAATCCGGATCCAGCTCTATGGCCCTGCGATAACTCAGCTCGGCTGACTGTTCCTGCTTCCGGCAGGCCTGCAGCACCCCCAGATTCGACCAGGCCGCCGGGGAATCCGGGAGCAGCTCAAGGGCTTGACGATAAGCAGCCTCGGCCTCTTCGAAGCGTTTCTGGCCGGCCAGCAGGGCCCCCAGGTTCATGATCGTCTTCCCGAGATTGGGATTAAGGGCGATGGAATGCAGGTACTGATGCTCTGCCTCGGCAGGCTTGCCCCCTTGATCAAGCAGCAGCCCGAGGTTGGCATGGGCTTCGGCAAAGTCCGGCACAAGCCTGATTGCCTCCCGAAAGCATGCCTCTGCCTTATGGGCATCGCCTGCGGACATATGGCGGTTCCCCTCGATAAAGAGTGCCTCGGCGCGTGTAAGGTCTGTGCTCACTACTGTGCTTATTGGGATACACGGATTTCAGATCTTCTTCTACAAGTCTTTTCGCCCTTGTTTCCTGGTCGGCTGGAAGGAAATGTCAGACGGGCGGACTCTGCACATAGATCTGCGCCACGCGATACTGCCAGTAAATAAAGAGGGGTGCCCCAATAATTTCTAGGGCGGTGAAGCCGATAAATGGAATTGGAGGCAGGCCCAAGAACACCATGGAAAGAAGCCTGCCGATACCGCCAAGAAAGATAGCTCCCCAGATAACCCGGAACAGGGTGCCCTGTTTCTCAATGGACGGAACCAGCCAGAGTATGGCTACACCGAGGCCAAGCCACACACCACCAAAGAACCTAAGGTTACTGTCTAGGAGCGGAAACCTTGGCACCCCTGCCGAAGCATAAATGGGATCGTAGATTCCCAGCATCGTAATGATGCCCGTAATCACCGGAACCAGCCCAAGAATTGCTGTTGTGACTTGCAGCGGCCTCTTGTTCATGTTGGTTACTCCTTTCCATCCCATAGACACCTCATCCAGTGTCTATGAAACTATGCAAAAGTGTTACCCATGTACCCAGAACAATCTGTTGCCTATGTGCCCGTTCGGTCATTATTTTTCAGGTTCATAAGGAAGTTGAGCACCATGCCATACAGCTACGATCCACACGGTCTTATCTTTCACGCGATAAAAAAAACGATATGGATGCACAATTACTTCGCGAAAGGGAAGATCAGGAAACTCAGGCAGCAGCCTTCCCGATTCAGGGAACTTTTTAAGACGGGTTAGACTCTTCTCTGCCTTATGCCGAAAATCTGCAGCGGCGCTCGGGTTGTCTTGACGAATATATGTTTTTGCTTCAAAAAACTGAAGACGTGCTGTCGGGATAAAAAGAATTTTCAAGGTTTATTTCCCTTTAAGAATCCTATCAGCCTCCTTCAGTACATCATCGAGTTCGTAGCCGATACCCGCCTCAATCTCTTTTTCACCCCGTGCGAGCAAGCGTAAGATTTCAAGTTCATGCTGCGAGTGCTCATACGATTCCATACTGACCATGACGGCAGCGGCTCTGCCGCGCTGGGTGATAAAGACAGGCTCTCGGGATGATGATACCCTTTTCACAACATTACTGGCATTCTGCCTGAGATCTGAGATGGGTATGATTTTGGGAGCTTTAGGCATTGGTAGTACCTCCAATTGTATTATCAATGGTACTACCGGTTGCTATATTGGGCAATACATATTTGGGCGGCTAACGAGCTGATCACCGGCGGCTGAAAGCCGTCCGGGTGGATGCGATGGTTGGGCTTCATTAGGCCTCTTCTTTAGCTGGCGCTTCGTACCCGCATGCCATGCACACCAATAGATATGGCGGGTCGTACTCAAGCTCCGGCATATAGAAACTCTGAACCTGATAGGACGAACACTTCGGGCACCGACCAGCATTCTTTGACTCTTGACGAATCAGTGCTCCTGCAAAGGACTCCAGAACATGATTCGTTGCGGCGACTGCGATCTCTGCGTCGTAACGCACGGCGCTAGTTGTATGCGTAAGCCAGTTCACTAGGGGCCAAGCGGAACTAGCAATTTGCTTTAAATAAGCACGTAGATCTTTTCCATGTGCTCCTGGCGTAGCGAAGTCGGCCAACAGTTCCGACCAGTGTACGAAGTCCGCACGTTTGGGTGGTTCTTGCCCTTGGGGAACGTGCACATCATCCTGCGCATCTCGAACAAAGGTAAGAAGGCACTCCCGACATTTCATTCCCACAGCTTGGAAGTCTTCGGCTTCTCTAGCTTCATCAACAGCAATGGCGGCTTGCTCCCACCGACGCCATGCCGCTGCGAAACGCTCGGCGTTTTTGTTTGTAACCCGTCTAGATTCACGCGCAGCCAAGCGAGCCATCAACCCAACGTGGAAAGAAAGGATGTAATCCAGACTGGGAAAGTCTGTCTGTGAGTAAAGATTCATCGGCTCAGTTACCACCCACCAGCGACCATCGGTTGTGTGGACGTCCCAAACCTTGTGAAGCCTACCCCATACGACCTCAGATTTGACTAATTCGAGGTGCTCAACCGTGACTGGATCTTGCTCTTCCTTTGATAACTCACATTCGACGTACTCGGCGACTTCCCGTTCCTCATATGGAGATGAGTCGACGAGGTTCTTTCGCAAGGCCGCTGTGGACGGCCGCGAAGGAATTACACAATCACTCGATTTCGTCTGGGAGCTCTTTTTACGTTTCATGACGATTTATCAAGCCCAACGCTGCTAATCAGCCGTGCTGCTTTTTGCGTCGGCTGCATTAGCCTTGTTATATTGTTTATCTTTATCCATATACTCAAATGAAAGTATTCGCTTGTTGGGAAAAAGCTTAATGCCAGTCGCTTTAATTTCTTTTATTATTTCTTCGTGAGATTGGATGGCATCTTCCGTGACGAAAATCAAATCGTTAGTTAATCTTTTAAGTCCGCTAACGAGCTGAGTTCCTAATAAGCTTTCCACTTTTTCAAGCGAAAAATCAAAGGGCTTACCTTCTATGAAACCCATCTCTGCCAGTTTTGGTTGTAATTGATCGACATGAATATTTGATCTTAAATTAATTACATTCATTACCTCTTTAAATTTTTCCTCAACAACTAATACTTTTGAAATCAGAGCAGAGGAATTCTTCTCGACAAGAAACGCCAACGATCCTCCATCTACTTGGAGCTTCGAATAATCCCTGTGTGGAGCAGCTGGCAGAGCGATCCAGTTTATTGGATGGTCTTTGTATGGTTGTATAAAATCTTTATTAAAAATTGTTAGAGCATTGAGCTGCTGAGTTAACGTAATTTGAACTTTATTTAAAGCTTCAACATTAGTGTTTGTCTCTCTCTTTTTCTCTTTTCTATTCTGGAGCAAGAAAGCAAACCAAGCACCTCCGAACGCTGCAACTAATGTTGTTAGCGCCTTAATTATTTCAACCCAGTGATTTGTTTGTTGCTGTATTGCAAAAGGGAACATATTTCCCCCTTAAATATAATTACTATACTGCACTTTTGCAGTATATCACTATAGTTATCCGATGCACAATTGCAGTATATCCGGATATTGAGTGCAAGGCATTATTCTGTTATAATTCTTTATCTGAGACCTTTGCACATCCTATTCATCGGTCATTGCGAGGAGCCGAAGGCGACGTGGTCAAATTTCTGCAGGAAAGCAGAAATTGACGCATCGAAGTTGCGCCCAAAGGGCGAGGGGCAGGGATGTCCCGAGTCAATCTCGATAAATCGAGACTGTGCCAAGATGCAGGGATTGCTTCGCTACGCTCGCAATGACGGACATAGGGTAATGCAAAAGTCTCTATCTGTGAGAACCTGCTGGTCGGCTCATCCCTATTGCAATGACGGATGGAAAGTCATGCAAGCATGTTTCCTATCATGTCCCGAGAATTCGAAATTTTTGAAAGCCCCAAAAGGTAGGTGCCCTGTATACGCTATGGCATCATTCCATCGGGTTCGTTTGGTCTAACACGGGTCAGCCCGTTTTTGTTCCGCCCGCCCTTCCGCTCAACCCAGCACCTGGGCTTCCATCGGTTCCAGGGTGACCTGTATTGTGCGGCAAGCACCGTGGGTCGTGGTTGATCCGGGCGCGGCAGGGTGTTGCCTCGTAGAGAACAATATGCTCCAATTCCTGCCGTCCGGATTGAGGTTGCCGTCGATGACTACGTGCACGGTTGCTTTCTGCTGGGTGTCGGTGTTGGCAACGATGAGGATCTCGCAATCATTCAGTATCCGTGAGAGGCTGACGACTCCCCCGCAGTAGGGTGAATAGCCGAAGTCCGTACCGTTCCCGCTGCACGGCCGGAAGTATTGCCGACCGTAGCGAAGTGCAGGCTGGCGGTCTCGAAGCGTTTTGAGGTCCTGGATCGTCTTATATAGCTCATGGGTCGATGAAAAGGCACCCGGCTTCCCCCAGAGGGCTTCGCGGACGTATTCGCACCGGTCGCCATGGCCGTCCAGTCCCTGCTCGGTGCCGTAATAGATACAGGGGATTCCCTGCATACACATGAGCAGCGTCAATGCCATCCCGGTCTGCTCGGGATATTGCGTATTGTGGAAGCGTTCGTGTAGGTCATGGTTGTCGAGGAAGGTGATATAGTAGCCGCTGGCATCACCATGCGAGCTCACGGTCGTCTTTAATATCCTGCGGCGGTAATCGAAATGATCGGCAAGATCGCCGGGCGGGGTGAATCCCTTGCATACGCTGACCAGGCGTTTGCGCATAGGGAAGTCGATGGCTGCATCCACACCGACCAGCTCGTTGCCATTCAGGGTGTCGCGGCCGACGAACTCCGCGATCCTGTTTTCGTCGTCTTCCTGCCAGACCTCTCCGAAGGTGAAGAAGTTTTTCTTGCCGATGGAGAGGGCGTACTCACGCATGGCATTGCCGAAGACCCGCGCAAAATCCGCTTCGATATATTGCAGGGTATCGATGCGGAAGCCGTCAAGGTCGAACTTTGCAATGAGATACTGGTAGGCACGTATCAGAAAGTTGCGGACCGGATAGATATTCGCGTCACGGATGAGATACTCGGTCACCAGTTCCTTCATCCTGCTGAAGTCGCCGCGTGTGGGGTCGGGGCTGTTGTCATATGTACCCCGGCGCCGGAAAAAATCGTTGCGCTGAAAGTCCTTCGGCCATATGCCGGCATCGCGCGGCAGACCGGGGATGCTGCCGATGTCGGTCCACCCGCCCTGGGCTTCCCCCTTCTCATTGCGCCAATAGATGGAATACTCGCGGTAGTCGTTCCAGGGCGCGGCATCGCGCATGCCTTCATAGTTGAAGAGATCGCCGACGTGGTTCAGGACAATGTCGAGGATGATATACATGCCCTGTCCGTGTGCCTCATCGACCAGATCGCGGAACTCCTTGTCGGCTATGTCCTGATTCTTGGCCGCTTGGTCGGGATCGGTGCAGAAGCGCGGTTCGATGCGCAGGAAGTCGAGGGTGCCGTAACCTCCCCAATATTGCTCAAACCACGGGGGGTTCATAAGGACCGGTGACACCCAGATCGCACCAACGCCGAGGTCTTTGAGGTATGGCAGCTGCTTCTTGATGCCGGCGAAGTTGCCGCCTTGATAGAAATCATAGGGATCACTGTTTTGCGGCGGCTTCGATGGGTTGTTGAAACGATCGACAAGAAGAAAGTAGATCCAGTGGTCCCTCCAGTCATCGGGTGAGGGGAAGGGATAGGCAATCTGCCCGCCCCCGGCGGTCCTTGTCGTAGCAGGCTGTGCCTTAAGCACATTATCGACGGATGGTTCATACAACGAGATAGCCATAGAAACCTCCTCATGTGTTATTTTATCCCGGAATTTGCATTGGAGAGAAGTCAGAACCTGTAGGAGCGGCTTCAGCCGCGACTGGAATAAGGTGCGCACACAATTTTAGCGCCTGAAGGCGCTCCTCCTTAACCCAGATCAGGCGCGCATGCCGCTGCAATGGGGATGTACCCATGCAGAATCCCACATATATTTTTCCTCAGGGATACCGTTCCCGGAATCAAGGGAATAAAAGGGGTTCGGATAAAAAGGGACAGGATAAAGGTCATTCTTCCCTCCTTTCCCCCTTACCTTACATGCATCACCCTGCAGTCCGCGCCAGTTTCGCCTTCAGGTGCTTGGCACGGACATCCACTGCCCGGGCTGCTTCCTTTGAGAAGATGTCCCATTTCTTATTATTCATCACCAGATTCTCGATTCCAGAATGAAAAGTATTTCCTGTTCTGGATGTCCCCGGATCCGGACTGAATGAGCTTCGGAAACAGCAGCATGCTACTCCTCAATAGCGGACTTGCGTCCCGGAATACCCATCGGGCCACAATCAGCCCGCAGGCACTCGTTGTCCTTCGCAGGAAGCTCAGCGAGGTCACGTCTGCGATGTCACTTTTTGAACCATGGGCTGAAAAAGTTTTCTTGCTGCTGGATGGGGGGCCCTTCCGGAACCAAACCAAGTACCTGATCGGGGATGACCCGAACGCTATCCCATCGGAGGCCAATAGCCTCGAAGGTCTTTCGATCAGTGATCCAGTGCCTATAACCATTTTGAAGCAGGTAGACCGGCGGCCCTGAACCCTTAATGACCGGCCCAGGGAGAGACGGATAATCTGGCCCCCTCGGAATTGCTTCGAGTTTTCCGTCGTCTATTTGCCCGATGGCATTCCACTTAAGGCCCAATGCATCGAAGGTATGCCGGTCCGGAATCCACCGGCGCTGCCCATGTATTACTAGGTAGACGGGCGGCCCACTCCCCTTAAGCAAGGTACCCTCGGTGTATTCCTGCGCGAAGGCTTCGGAGGCTAAAAACGAAATGGAACTCCTCTTCTGGATGGCTTCGAATGAATGTGACGGCATGGCCGATTTCGCGATGGCATCGCCTGCGGAGTTCGCTCCCAACGCGGCATCGCCCGCCGAGTTCGCTCCCAATGCCATTGTAAAGACAACAAGAGTATTTAATAAAAAATAGATCGACTTTTGCCATAACGGCATGGTACCTACGCCGACAGCAAGCACGACAATTAGAGCGGCTACTACAAGTGCAATGTATGGCTTTGGAAGACCGAAGTTGCAGCACACCGAATTCGTAACCATCATCGTCAATGCGCCTGCCAGGCCTGGCGTGATCATGGACTTGGGGTTCAGGAATTCGACCAACACTGCGTTTGGTTGTGGTCTCCGTGACATCCCTGAGGGATTTGGACCCACGGAACCACCCGTGTTACTGTTTCCATTCGGGCTCATGACTCCTCCTTTCGAACTTTTTTTGTGGTTTTCAATCTTCCATCTTTCACTCATCCCTCACATGCGTCACCCTGCAGTACGCGCCAGTTTCGCCTTCAGGTGCTTGGCGCGGACATCCACTGCCCGGGCTGCTTCCTTTGAGAAGATGTCCCATTTCTTATTATTCATCACCAGATTCTCGATTCCAGAATGAAAAGTATTTCCTGTTTTCTTCCGGGAAGCCTGAATCACCTGCACACGGTAGTCTGATGCTGCATCGGACTCGTTATAGAGCCTTATGGATGTGGATTGCAGGTTTTCATCGAACAGCACCACGGAAGCCCCCTTAATCGGCTGTCTCTGCACCGATTCCACAACCCATCCCCCGGTATTGTAGACATCCACCCAGCCGGGATAGCCGTCGAAATCATCGTCATCCTGGTAAGGCTTATGGGTGTGGCCGAAGACAAAGGTAATGTCCTTCGGTATGTCGGGCGTTTGTTCTTTAGGCAGACCCCGAAATTTTTTCAGTGCGATCAGCAACTGACCGTGTAACGGCCCTTTCAGGTAGTTCCCCAGTCCTTTCTGGGCATCCTCGCTCAACGGTTTGTCGGTTACGCGTCGTTCTCTCTTTGCAAAATAATCGGCAAGCCTGGTAAGGATGACCGGGAGGATCTTCTCTTCCATCCAGTCGCCCAGGCCGTGCAGATCATATTCTTTGGCAAGGCTACCGCATATGTTGGAAATAAGCCGGTTTCTTGCTTTCTGAACGGGCAGTGCCTTGTAGATGACCTCGACCTCAGTGCCTGCCCCGCCGGAGCGTCCCATGGTCGACCAGAAAAAATCAATCCACGCGAAGTTTTCTTTTTCGATGTCCCAGATTTCCTGTGGTTTCTCTCTGTCCGGGAAAATCCAGGACATGACTTTCGTCATGAGCATGTAGATGGACTCGATATAATGGCCGTGGTGAAAGATGACATAGCGCTGTTTGTTCGGGTCGCAAAGCCCCAGATTGGGATACGCCATCATGACGCTAAACTTGTTCAGATGCCCATAGCGGCGGACCAGACCGTTTAAGAAATAGCTGGCCAGGGGGTTCTTGTCATCCATAAACAGGTTCGTCGTATGCCAGGGCGCCGGGAGCTTGTCACTAATCTTAATTTGCTTCAAGTACTCGACGTATTGGGTTTCCCGGGCTAGTTCCCAGATATGGTGGTCATGGTTGCCGGGGATATAGATCATTTCCGAAAAGATCTCGTTGCCTATGGGCATCGTGCATTCGATGAACCGTGAGAACACCATGGCTGCATCGTTGACATCCGCCAGTGCCAATTCCAGGATGTCGCCGTTTAAGATCAGTACGGGTTTGACCCCTGAACCTGCATTGGCGTGTTCGATCAATTCTTGCAAAGCATCGCACAGGGCCTTCATGACAGGGCTGGCAGAGCTGTGGTCCAGGACGGCATCGGCCTCGATAAGGTTCGTCAGCAGGCTGTTATCCTGCCCTAGATGCATATCCGATAAACAAACGTATTTAATCGTCATCGTTTCCTCCTTAAGAAAGAGTGATACAGTTCTCTCTGTGCTTGGCCCGATTAAAAAGTATGCGCAGACTCCGTCCAGTAAGGGTGGATTCGTGGAGACGGCATGGACCCTCCTTCAAGAACGGGTAGGATTTTGTCATTCCATATCATGCTGCAGCCAGCATACAGCTTATACTATATGATAATGGACAGGGGTATTGCTGT
>Ga0116112_1002344_pt1 | contig 11453 bp, 7 predicted proteins | sample June2015DPH_8_15_FD_89721 | JGI IMG/M metagenome (GOLD analysis project Ga0116112, IMG submission 89721) | Peatland microbial communities from SPRUCE experiment site at the Marcell Experimental Forest, Minnesota, USA - June2015DPH_8_150 | ecosystem: Environmental > Terrestrial > Soil > Wetlands >... | reverse complement strand
GGGCGAATACGAATATCACGTTCATCAATACCAACTACACAATCCCGATGCTGGCCACCAACCTGATGCTGTTCAAAGAGTGGGCGTCTTACGGTGGTGTTGCGCCGTGGACCTCAACCACGGGTAGTCAGATTCTCTCTAACTCAATGTCCTCTTGGCCGGCATTCCCCGCGGCTCCCGGCGCTTATTGTCCGGTGAATAGTAACGGATTCCCGTATGTTCTCGTTAGCACTAACGGTAGCGGCGGAGGTTCTTCGACGTGGACCGGCACCAACAAATATGGGTGGTAATATGGAAACTTGCCAAGGAATCTCCGGTTCGTGCGATAACAACATCGTGTTTATGACGACGCTTCTGACGCCGCCTACGCCGTAATATGTCAACTCCAGTCAGCTTTACCTTCGGAAAAACGCCCGTCGGATTTTGCCCAAACGCCACGACTCCCAACCTTATGTGGGATCAAGTGTGGGCGATGCTCGCGGGCATCATGTCTGGAAGCGTATCCGCCCAGTCGTCGTTCTATCCCAGTTCGACGGCCCCACCCGCATCTTTGCAAGGTCAAGTCATCTGGGGCAAGACGGACAATTACGGCAGCCCCGTTCCGGGACAATGGCTCTTTTGGTGGTCGCCCGCCGTTGGCGCATGGGTTTGGCCGCACCCGAAGCCGCCCGGCAGTCCAGAACTCATGATCTGGAACGACATCGAGAATCCAAATCTGTGGCAGTATGACGGAGGCGACACGCCGGGAGTTGATCCAACCGTCACGGCTCCAACAGCGGCAACGGGCGCCATGTGGTTCATTAAACACGCCGTCACGGATTTCAAGATGCTTATCAGCGCCGGGACGAGTCCAGCCAGCTACAATGGGCAACCCGCAACAGTGCTTACCCAGGGCCAGACTGTTGGCGAGGAAAAGCATGTCCTCACTATGGACGAGATTTGGCATCAACATCCGATTGGAAATGTGTCTATTGATTCCAGTGATGCCAACAACACGCCTGGATTCCGACAGTTCGTTCTTGAAACCAATCCCGGTGGCGCCGTTCCCCTGACGCCAAACGCTCCAGGTTTCATTGCAGCAGAATGGCAAGGCGCGACAGCCAGTGGTACTAAGGGCGGTGGAACGGTGCAAGATATTGGGTCCGCTCAACTTGTCGGTCCACCCGTCGGCGTCCAGACTGACACGCCAACTCAAGCTGACTCGAATCACCCAAACACCGTAAGCAATTTAACGCCACCCGCACCTTCGGCACACAACCTACTCCCGCCGTCTATGGTTGTGATGTATGCGCAGAGGACGGGGCGCATTTTCTACCGAGGGAACTAACATGCCATTAAGAAACACTTTAGCAGATGCGCTAGCACCCACCAGCGGCATTTGCGCCGCGTTGGGCGTGTTCACCCCGGACGAGCGCGTCATTGGTTGGATTAACGCGGCATCGGGTCGGCTGTTCATCTCTGGTCCGTGGATCGGCACTATTGAGAAGGCGACCATACAGGTGACAAATCAGCTTCTCACCCTGCCGGCAGAGTTCGCCACTGCGGAACAGATTGCCATCGGATGCGAGCCGGTTGATTTGCGGACTCCCTGGGCGGAATTCGACCCCAACGGGTTTGGCGTTATCAACGACCCGGAACCTGGCACAGATAATCGGATGTGGTTCCGAGAATCTGGCGCGTTACGCCGCAATAGCGCCTGTACGTTCCAAGACATCCCCAAGAGCGCGCCATCCACGTTGACATTGCAATGTGACGTTGCGGCTGACGTGGGGCTGAAAGTTACAGTCCTTGGCTTTGACAATGCTACTCCTCCTAACTGGGTCAGGACACAAGTGAATGGCGCGTGGCAAGACGGGGAAGTCATTGCCCTATCCCAAAGTCCTGGAACAATATCCAACACGACATTCTCGAAGATCACCGGAATTCAATTCCCATCCGGTCGCAGTGGCCAATCCTGGCTCTACGCTTCTGACGGCACGATGATTGGCCATTACCAGTATTGGGAGACCTATCCGAGCTACCAACGGTATCTGCTGCCGTTCCTAGCTCTGAATCAGCCCGCCCAGGTGGACATCCTGGGCAAGCGCAACTTCCGGCCTGTGTCTCAACCAACGGATTGGCTCCCCATCCCCAACCTCGAAGCCCTGCGCTTGGGTTGCATGGCGGTCAAACGGGAGTCGGAGAATTTGTTCAAAGAGGCGGCGGTGTTCATGAACGGCGTGGTTGACCGTCGAACGGGACAGGTTGTCCAGGACGGTGCAATCACGATTCTGGATAAGGAATTGAGGCACTTCACCGGCGGGGGCGAGGTTGCGGCTTTCAGGACATTTGGGGCCGTAGGGCCAGCAGGTGAACCAATAGAGGCATTTTTGTAAACGTATGTTTGGACTCGATATTGCAGAAGGACTGGTTAGCAACGCTCTTCGTGGCACGCCCACGATGCCGCAGTTTAATACAGTGTCTCTTGGAACCGAACAGAGCAAGGCCATCGGCGCTAATGCCGCATCCGTTCCCGCTCTGGAAAGCCTCGCAAGTGGAGTCAACCAGTTCAGTATTGACCAGTTGACAAAATCCATTTTGAAGCTCGACCCGGCCTACACTTCTCAGCAGTCAGCAATGTCCAAAGACATCGCCTCAGAGTTGACAGGTCAGATACCAGCCGATGTTCAGAATGCGATTCAAAGAAGTGCCGCAGCCAAATCGCTTGGCACTGGCACAGAGATGAGCGGGGCTGCCCGTGATTTGGTAGCGAGAGACCTTGGCTTAACCAGCCTGGGTTTGATCGATAAGGGCATTTCCTCAGCCGAGAATTGGCAGAGAACATCCGCTGCCATGGCACAGCCTGAGATGATGAACTTCGGCTCGATGTTTGTTACCCCAGGCCAAGAAACATCTTTGGACGTTGAAGAACGCAATACGCAGTTCCAATACGAATGGGGCAAGAATCTCATGAAATGGCAGGGATCGCCGGGTTATGCGGCGGCAGCGGGGCTGGATAAGGAACAGGGCCAGATGGATCAGATGATGATGAGCGCGGGAAAACTAGCAGGGTCCGCGTTAGGCGGCATGATATAGGAGAAAATTATGGCAGACATTTGGGGAGCATCAGGAGCACCGCGGTGGCAAGCGCCACAAGAAACCGCCCTTGAGTCCTACCGAGCCGGTGAGTCGGTAGCGCAGTCATTCTCTCAGGCGTTTTCTTCCGCTTTCGACCGCGCACAAGAACAGGCGAGTCCATTGGGAAAAGCTCGGATAGCCCAGGCCCAAGCTCAAACTCAAGCATCGATGTTCCAGATTGATCAGGCTAAAAATGAGGCTAATGCTCAGGTGGAGGATCAGAAATCACTCTTTCCATGGCTTTCCCTGACACCGGATAAGCGCATGGAGACGCCAATTCCATCGGCTCCCAAGAGCAAGATGTTCTGGCAGATAGTCCAAAACACGCAGAGGAATGATGAGCAGTTTGCGTGGAGGAAACAGGCGGCGGACAATAACAGCCTTAAAACAAAGCTGCAACTCAAGGTTGAGGAAAACACTCTCAAGGATATTGACGCCCTGCCGGAGGACTTGCAAGGTGAAGTCATGTCCGCGCCCAATCCTGAATTGATGCGTGCCAGGCTTTCAGACGCGAAGCAGATTGCGGAACAACGCAAGACTACCGCCGCAGCGGAAGCCCGCGCCAGAGGCGATACCGTCACAACTACATTTTCTCCACGAGGTGAAACCACAACCGTCAAATCGGCTCCGGGCGCTGCTGTTGGTCCCCACACAATCGAGACTCAAGAACTGCCCAATGGGCAGTTGGTTTGGCGTGACACTGGAGCCAAGGGAGTAGCTGGCGCGTGGAAAACTCTGCGCGACCCCGCCTTGGAACTTGAAGGGCGAGCGGCGTTGACCAGTTACAACAAGGCCCTGACAGAGTACAACATGGCAGTGCAGAAGAATGGCCTGGACTCAAAAGAGGCGGAGGATGCACGCAAGGGCATCAAGTATGCCGAGGATGAACTCAACTCTCTCTACACGGCCAAAATGGGTACTTCCACTGAAAAAGAAGCACCGTCTAAATCACAAGCCGAAGCGATGCCTGGAACGAAAGAGCCGGCATCAATGATGGGAACCATTGACAATCCGGCCAATCCCACGAGCCAGGAGGAATTCGACGCCCTTCCGTCCGGAGCATTCTTCATCAATCCCGCAGACGGTAAGCTAATGAAAGTGAAATGACATGCCCACTCTTGATTTTAGCTCCGCCGCCGTGGCTGTTCCAGACTTCTCGAACAAGGCTGAGCCGGTTATCGAGAGGCCCAAGTCAAAACCGTTAGACTTCGCCGGACCCCGCTCGACTACCTACGGAGGCCCACCCAAGGCGGCGGGCGATATGTCAGCGGTCTGGTCTGATCTTTCCGAAGAACTAAACAACCCTCGATTTACCACGCCGGACCTTGAGATAAAACCGGACGATTCCATTGCAATGGCGGCTGGCAAAGAGGCGATCAACATCATTAAGGGTGTACCTGAATTCCTCAGTTCTGACACCGGACTATTGAGCATTGCGGCGGGCTACGGTGCTCCCCGTGTGGTATCCGCTCTTTTCAGCCTGGACATGGCCAAAGACCTTGGTAAGCAGATTCTCGAATCTCACAAGGATTGGAATCGGATGACGGCATCACAGAAAACCAAAGCTGTTGTGGACATGGCTGGCAGTGGAATCTTCGGCACGCTTACGGGGATTCACGCCACAAGGGCACCAAAGGCACCAAAGGCACCAGGAGAAATTCTTTCTCCCAGGACAACCGAAGCTGTCGCCTCCCTTGGTGAATCACTCAAGATGCCCAAAGGAGCCACGCCATCACCCGCAGCGCAGTCCATGGCTGCCGTGGCGGAAACGGGCGTACCTATCGAGGGGGAGACTACCAAGACTTTAACCCCGCAGACCGAAGCGGCTGCGCGGGAAGTCGCAGCAACACCAAAACCTGAACCAAAGGCCGAAGATGCCACTGAAACGCGGAAAAAGCCGGAAGACGTTCGAGAGCAACGTGAGGGAGATGATAAGGGCCGGGCACACGAGAGACCAAGCACTGGCGGCGGCGTACCGCCAGAAGCGGAAGGCGCAGCACAGCAAGCGATAGCCTTCGATCCCGCCAAGACCGGGCCGATAACCGCGGCGGCATACAAAGACCCGAAGACCGGCGAAGTGTGGACCGGGCCGAACCACCCGGCGATCCTGGCAGAGCACGGCGTCAAGGGCTTCGATACGCGCGAGAGCAGGAACACTCCGGCGTTCGGCTACGTCACCCAGTCCGGCGACTTCATCCCGCGCGCGGAATCCTCGCCGATTGCCAAGTTCCACGACCAGCAACTTGAACCATTCGAGCACGGCGAGGGCGGGGAAGGCCAGCCAGGGTCAGAGCAGGTCGCGGCAAAACCCGGCGGAGAGACGCCATTGTCGGAAACTGCCGTTGCGCCTCAACCGTCCACCGAGCCGCCCAAGCCATTGCCGGAGGCTGAGAAGGTTCCGACAGAACCCACTCCCGCCGCTAAACCGTTAGTGGAAGGAGAGAAAGCGCCAACTGCCCCACCCCCACCCGCGCCAAAGGCCGAGACGGGGAAAGAAGGGGCGGGGGGGGCAGTTGAATCGTTTCCCGATCTCCCGAAAGAGAAGGCCCGATTCGATCAAGGGCCTACTGGTTACAAAGAGGATGTCGCCATGCAGCGAAAGACGGACCAGGGATGGGAGAAGTATTACGACCAATCTCCAGAACAGCGAAAGGCGGCGTTCTCCCAAATCGTTCAGAATCTCAGCAAGGGAACCTCCGAGGAAATGGCGTTTGCCCGAGGATGGATGGATGCCCGAGACGCGGCGCAGATGCACGCCGCAATCGAATCCGAAAAGACCGGCACCGGGCCGCTGACCGCGCAAGAGCGAGTCGAGTTGAACGAGCTTCGTGAGACGCGGAAGTCCAGGGGCAAGCTGGGCGATCTGAATCAGGCAAGGCTTGAATGGTTAGAGAATCGGGAGCGCGAGGAGCCAGCCCCCCAACCGTCCGCCAAGGAGGGTGAGGCCAAGCCCCCCGGCCCATCCGATGTTGGTCCTGGCACTGGCGTAGGACCAGGAATGGGCGGTGCTATCCCTTCCGAGTTTGGAGAAGAAGGCTCCATCGTGTCCAACATATTCGCCGCGATTGACGCAGACCGGGAAGCTCGCGGACTTGAACCGATGCCTCCGGCCAAGGGCCGCTCCTGGGATCAGGATGAGAAAATAGCCATGACCAGACTGAATCGGGACCCGGACTGGATTCCCAATCTGATCAAACAGGTTTCGGAAAACCCTCGCCCACTTCTTTCCTGGGAGCAGGCGGGCATGGTGTTCACCAAAGCCAAGTGGAAGGCCGAACAGAATAACGCACTCCGGAAAATTGCCCAGGCATTTGAGGATGGCCGCCAGGATGACATTGCTACAGCCAAGAGTGAGGAGGCTGTTTGGGCGGACAAACTGCAAGAGATGGAAGATGCGGTTGGACGCGGCGGGACCGGCAGCGAAGCTGGCCGTTCACTCCAGGCGCAGAAGATGGGCGTGACTGATGACTTCGACTTGGTTGAAGCGGTAATGCACAAACGGGGCGCGCGCGGAGGTAAGGAGCTATCCAACGAGGAAATCGCCGCACTGAAAAAAGAAGTGGACGCATGGAAATCCGAGAACGAGAAATACCAGAAATCGCTCGCCGACAGAGAAAAGCGGATTTCAGACTTGGAATCCCAACGCGCAATGGAGGAAGCCAAACGGGCAACCGAGGCGGAAAAAGCGCCAAGCAAATACATAATCGGCATCGCGGAGAAGATAGGTGCGGCTCTACACGAGAGGGCCAACGGCGCTCGCGCAAGGTTGAAAGGGAAACTGCTGTCAGTCAGTCCTGAAGACCTCAAAGACATCGCGGAGATTGGCGCAGACGTGATTTACAACACCGGCTTAGACCTCGCCAAGTGGTCCGCTAAACTCCTTGGTGAGTTCGCTGATGATGCTAGAGAAAAAATACGCCCCTACCTTGATCAGATTTTCAAGCAAAGCCAGGATATAGTTGAAAAGTTCGCTGAGAAAGCGGCACCCAAGGGCAAGTCCGAGCAGGTCAAGCGGGCAATAAATAAGCAGTCACCGCAGGAAATCCACAGCGCATACTCCAAGACAATCCGTGAGAAACTCGATAAGGGCGAGAAAGGAAAGCTCAGTTACTACCTTCAAAAGCTGGCACGCGACCTATACGCGGAGGGCGTAACCAGCCGTGACGAGATGGTGGACAGATTGACGGAAATCGTCCAGGAAGAATCGCCTAACATGTCCCGTCAGGAAGTCGCGCGCGCCTGGAGTGGTTACGGTGATTACCGGCAGCTTTCCCACGATGAAATCTCAGTTTCCATTCGCGGTATGAAGGGTGAACTTCAACAGATTGCCAAACTGGAGGACATGCAGGCCGGCCAACCGCCGCTCAAGTCTGGAATGGCTAGGCGCGAGCCTTCCGAGGTGGAGAAGAAGTTGATCAAGCTGGTCAATGACGCGAAGAACAAGTTCCAAATCCCAATCAGCGACCCCGAAACGCAACTCAAGTCCTCGTTGGACACCCTCAAGGCATCGCTCAAAAGCCGAATCGAGGATTACCAGGACAGACTCGACCGGAAAGACTTCGCCCCTCGCCCACGTCGCGAAATCAAACTCGATGAAGAGGCCCTCCGTCTCAAGGCTGCACGCGACCGCATCTATAAGAAGTTCCGCGAGGGGTTGATTGCCGACCGGCTCAAGAATCGGACATCTTGGGAGAAGGCGATGGACTGGGCAACGAAGGTTCGACGTTCTGAAGTGCTTACTTCCCTGACTGTCATCCCCAAACTGGCGTCCGCTGGTTTGGCTCGGTTCGGAGCGTTAGCGGCTGAGGATGTTGTAGGAGAAGTCTGGAGCCACATTCCTGGAGTGTCCAGCATCTCCGCAAAGGCACCCCTGGAAGGCGGTGGGGTTAATCTACGAGCCGACATGCGCGGCTATGGCGCGGCATTCACCAAAGGATTGAAGGACGCATACGACGTAATCAAAACCGGGCACAGCGATCTCGATGTTCTGTATGGGAAAGCCGCCGAGAGTTACACAGGCGAATCTGAACTTGGCAGCGCCCTTATTGCCCTGCCCGGCCGCGTTCACGGCATGGAGAAATCTCCGGTGAAGCGCCAAGCATTCGAGCGTGCTGTTCAACGCCTGGGGGAATGGTGGGCGCAACAGATGGATGAGTCCGGTAAGCCCATTGACATCAACAACCCGATGGTTCAATCACGCATCATGGTGGACGCCTACAAATACGCCAACCGCCAGATTTTTTTGCAAGACAATGCCATTGCCGCGGCGGTGAATGCCGGACTCCGAACGCTTGAACAGAAGGATAAAACAACTGGCAAACCGAGCTTGGGAAAGAAAGCGATTGCAACCTCAGTCCGCACCGAATTGCCGATTATGAGGGTGCCCCTCAACATCGCCGCCGAGACTATGAGCTACGCCGTTGGTTGGGCTACTGGAGGTGGTAAAATACTCGCCGCCGCCCTGGGCGATGGGGTGAGGAACTTGAAGCCGGAGGAAGCAGACTTCATCATGCGCCAACTCAAGAAGGGGACCATCGGCGCCGCGGTGATGTATTTGGGCTATGTCAACCGCCACAACATCGGCGGATACTACCAACCCGGCCAGCGCGGCGAAAAGCAAGTCCCATGGGGAAATATCCGCGTCTTTGGCAACAACATTCCGTCCTGGCTCTTGCATAATCCACTCCTGGAATGCCTGCAAATCGGGGCCACTGTTGGCAATATAGCAGAGTCGCAGTTGAAGCGCGGGGGAGAGAAGCAGGGACTTACTATGGGCATTATGGGTGCCGCCCTCGGAGTTGCGGATGAGACGCCGATTGTCAGAGAAGCCTCCGAAATCGGAAAGGCGATGGACCCGCGAGAGCGCCAGAGGGTTTTAGGACAACACGCGGAGTCTTTACTGGTTCCTGCGGCGGTCCATCAGGCCGCAAAATGGACTGACCCGGCTAAGAAACGAAACCCCAAGACGGTTGGCCAGTGGATCAGGAGTGGAATTCCTGGCGCGAGAGAAACCGTCCCGGCAGCGAAGTGAGTTGCCCGCATTAAAAAGGATTATTATCTGCCGAGTGGTTCATAATCAATTCCGTCAAATGGGTTATTCGAGGAGCCATGTGCGGCTTAATTCTAACCCTTGCGTGCCTATCGTATAGCACGAAAGCGTTTGCCATTATCCGACCACGTTTCGCGTGGCCGGCAAATAACCTTCGGGAGGCACGCTTGAATGCCTTCCGGGTTGGCTCGTTAAGTAGCCGCACAAAGGCCGGGTCAGCCAGAAGATCCTGCTGGATACGGTTCCTGACGGCGACGGGCTTGCTGGCATTGGATCAATCTCCACCCGCTCTTTAATTTCTTTGCCACCCCTTGCCGGCCAGTAGTTCTTGACGGTGACTCCTTTGTTATTTATGGATATAGCAAGGGCGGGGTATCGGCTTGCCGGGGTTCTCAATAAGATACTTCCACCATTCTGAAGAAATCCGGCACGATTCATCCCCTGAAACCATCATGCGGGCGCGGCTGCGGATTCTGCGGGGCCGTCTTCGCACAAATGTCTGCCGTAAGCCAAGACCGTTTTGCGGTTGATCAAGTTCGGTGTTTGCGTTTAACATAAACCGACGGAGTAGGCCGACCAAGGGGCGCCCTCGAATTACGACGCGGCTTTTGTGGTGGTATGGGAGTGTGAGGGAGAGCCGCCACTGCCGAAGAAAGCGACGGACGATCTCCTTGGCGAATGAGCTTGTGGATCAGCTTCCGCAAAAGCTCCTTGGCGGCCACGGTCCTATTCCGGCAAAGTCTATTCCCCACGAAGCAATAACCGTGCGGCACGTCCCATGAATCGCGCTTCAAGGCGATCCGCCCGAGGGTCAGGCAGACCTCTTCTCCATTTTTTCCGGCGGGTTTGAAAGTAAACTGAACTGGCTGAACCGATGATAAATTATCCTGAGAAGTTGGGTGAGGTTCCGGCATTGGAGGCCGGCGGATGAGGGAAGTACACGCCGCGAGATCGCCGAGCGGTTTTCGCCGGCGTCATTAACACGGCTGTAGGACATTACCGGCATTAGAGGATGCTAAATCAATCAGCCGTTCACGTCAACAACTATTTTTCCGCTTCCGCCGGCGTGGCATCCATCGCACGCTTAACCCTCTGCACCGTCATCGGCGAGCACCCGCAGCGCAGGGCGCAATCGCGGATGCTCTTATTCGCCCGAAGCATTCGCACTACGTCTGGGTGAGCCTTGAGCGCGTCCAAACGGAAGCCTACTGGCCGACCTAGCACCTGGCCATTCCGGCGCGCCTCAGCCAATCCGCTGCGCGTCCGCTCGATAAGCTACTCCCGCTCTGCTCGCGCCATCTCCGCCAGGAGGGCGAACATGATCGCCGCAGCGGGATTCCTCTTGCCGTCCGGCAACAGCGTCTCAATCCTCTGCGCATTCCACCAAAGGCTAACACCCAACTCCGCCAAGTCCTCAACGAACTTGTGGGCCGTGCTGTTGCGCCTGGCGACCCGCGATACCTCATGCACCAGCACCTTTTGAATCTTCCCATCCCTCGCCAACGTCATCACACGTTCCAGGTCCGGCCTTTCCTTCGAGTTGCCAGACAACGTGATGCTCACGCACTCAACGACCGCCCAGTTGTTCTCCTGGCAGACATTCCGCAATTCGGATTCCTGCCGGGCATCCTCCTGCTTGTTCGAGCTAACGCGGGTCAATATCGCAACGTCCATACCCACAACCTAACCTAGACGCGTGCTCGTGTCAACATAAACGTGTGCTAATTCTCTCCGCGTTCGGCGTGGAACATATCGTCTGAAAGGGCTTGGAATTGGGTTTCGGAAGTACAGACTGTGACTCAGGCCCAAAAAAGTCAAGCCTAAAGTGACGATTCTTGTTGATTATTTTCAGGTGGTGACGTAAAGTTGGGCTATGACGCTGACCGTCCAAGTCAAATTGCTTCCGAGCGATGCCGAGAGGGAGGCCCTCCGCCGCACGATGGAGACGGTCAATCTGGCCTGTAATCGCATCTCCGAACTGGCTTGGGGCCGGAAGGAATTCCAGCAATTCGGAGTCCAACGGCTCTTTTACCGTCAGGTGCGGTCTGAATTCCCATCGCTCAGTTCTCAGGCCATCATTCGGGCCAACGGCAAGGTTGCGGACGCCTACAAGCTGGATAGGGACTCGATGCGGACGTTCCGAAAGCATGGGGCAATCTCCTACGATACCCGCCTTTACCGGATGATGGTTGAAAGCTCGATGGTGAGCATTTGGACGGTGATCGGACGACTCAAGCGGTTGGCCTTCGTTTGCGGCCCCAAGCAACGGCAGCTTCTCCAATTCCCG
>Ga0116112_1002342_pt1 | contig 11459 bp, 6 predicted proteins | sample June2015DPH_8_15_FD_89721 | JGI IMG/M metagenome (GOLD analysis project Ga0116112, IMG submission 89721) | Peatland microbial communities from SPRUCE experiment site at the Marcell Experimental Forest, Minnesota, USA - June2015DPH_8_150 | ecosystem: Environmental > Terrestrial > Soil > Wetlands >... | reverse complement strand
TGGAGGCGTCGTCCACGATGACCAGTTGCGCCACGGGCCGTTGCGCCAGCACCGTTTTGATGACGTTCGACACCGTGTTCGCCTCGTTATAGACCGGCATGACGGCAGAGAGACACGGCTCAATATCGGCGTTGGACTTGATTTCGCTCATTCGTAAATTGTCAGGTTTTGCAGGAACCCGTCAGGCTTGCGCGGCCATTATTCAGAATGCGCGAAAGAAAACAAGCTTGGGCTGAAAGCCGGCTGGGCGTTCGATGTTCGAAGTGGGATGGTCGATTTTTCATACGGTGGGGCGAGACGAACCTGTCCCGATGTCGTTTATCGGGGTCGAGCCGAAGACAAACCGTAGCTCAAGCGTCTCGCCTGTATTTTATTGAAAGTTCAAAGTTCGATGTTGAATGTTCCCCGTTCCCTGTCACGCTATAACCTGGCGAAGGCGGATCGCCCCTCGGCTGTTCACGCACTCGGTGAGGACTGGCAGGTACGCGTCTGGCGTGACGCGCCAACGAATGCGAACAAGTTGAAACAATTTGACCGGTTCGCGGGTTATGATAAAAAGACACGGATATCGGGCCGCGCTCGCTTTGACTATCGCTTAACAGACATAAACCATTAACTACCATGAAACTAACCACACTCCTGTTGCTGCTGACCTCTTGCGCGGCGTTCGCCGCCACGGAGGACCAAATTAACACTAACTTTAACGTCGCGCCCGGCGGCACGCTGATCGTGAACGTGGACTTCGGCTCCATCACCGTCAGCACCAATGCCGCCAGTGGAGTCACGGTGGACGTCTGGCGCAAGATCAGCCGGAAGAACGAGGCGGACGAACAGAAATTCCTTCGGGATTATCCCGTCCAATTCGTCCAGGAAGGCACGACGCTGACCGTGCAGGCGGAACACCGTGTAACCAACTGGCGGTCCTGGTGGCCATGGAACGGTCGGAATCGAGACGAGGCAAAATACACCATCCACGTGCCGGTGCAGTTTAATGTCCAACTCAAGACCTCGGGCGGCGGTATCTCGGCCAGCGACCTTACGGGAGAAACCAGAGCCGACACGAGCGGCGGCGGGCTGAGTTTCACCCGATTACATGGACCGCTGGACGGCGACACATCGGGCGGCGGCATCCAGGTAGCCGATTGCGACGGAGCGCTCAAGATTCACACCAGCGGCGGCGGCATTACTGTGACCGGCGGTTCCGGCACGCTCGACGGCTATACGTCGGGAGGCCCGGTCACCGTGAAAGATTTTCAAGGGAACACACACGTCGGGACGAGCGGGGGCGGCATCACCATCGAGAATGTCGTTGGCGAGATTGAGGGGTCAACATCGGGCGGTGGCGTATCGGCTGTGTTGCCAGCGCCGTTGCTTCATGCGGTGGACCTTTCCACGTCGGGTGGCGGCGTGACCGTGCGGGTTCCGGCAAATGCCGCTTTTGAACTGGACGCCGCGACCTCGGGCGGTGGCGTGAGCAGCGAATTGCCGGTGACGGTGGTGGGCAATATGGGCCACGGCCATCTCAAAGGCGCGATCAACGGCGGCGGCCAAACCGTCCGGTTGCGAAGCAGCGGTGGCGGTATCCATGTGAAGAAGTTGTAGGCCGTGCAAAAGGAAGGGCGTCCCGCCATGGCGGGATGCGCGCTGCAACAGTCCAGAGGACTGCCGGACATTAGCCCGGCACAACGTGCCGGGTTGATTGTCGGAAACAAAACCCGTCCTGAAGGGACGGTGGATGTGTCATTCCCCTGCCGTGAAAATGTTTGACCACGAATGGACACGAATGGACACGAAAGGTAGGGCAAGACGAGCCTGCCCCGATGTCGTCTATCGGGGTCGAGCCGAACTCAAATCGTAGCGCAGGCGTCCTCGCTTGGCTGGCGTTTCGACGATCCTTGGACTGCGGCGACACGTCGCCACTCTAAAAGCGCGGACACGCCCACGCACTCCAAAACTCCATGAGGCAATGTGAAATCTCACATGACCCGATCCAGCAGGGGCTTTCTGCAAATGAACCGGTCAAAGTTTTTGAGAAAATGACGCACCAGCGTTTTGGCCTCGCCAACGTGTCCTCCCGCCACGTGCGGGGTGATAAAGCAATTGGGTTCCGCCCAAAGCGGATGCTCATCCGGCAGGGGTTCAGGCTCGGTCACATCCAGCCAGGCAGCCCCGAGGCGTCCCGAACGCACGGTATCCAACAAGGCATCCTGGGCGACTGTCGTGCCGCGCCCGATGTTGTAGAAAATGGCTCCCGGTTTGATGGCCGAGAACCGGGTGGCATTAAAGAAATGCCGCGTTTCCGAACTCTCCGGGAGGATATTGACGATGTGATCGGCCTCGGCGAGCGCGCGGGCCAGTTGGTCTTCGGTAACGACCGGCACGCCTTCATCGCCACGTGCCTTCCGGCGATAGGCGATGACCTTCATGTCGAATGGGCGGAGCAATTCGGCCAACCGTTTGCCAATCGCGCCGTAACCCACGATGAGAACGGTTTCGCCCCGGAGCGTCCCGGAGGAACCGCGAATGGCATACCAGGCATCGGTGCCGCTGGCGGCTCTGGTCTTGAGCGCCAGGGGCAACTTTCTGGCCTGTGCCAGCATGAAGCTCAAGGCGTGGACGGCGCACGCCTCGTTATAGACGCTCGCGCTGTTGGACACGGCGATTTTGCGTTCCGCCATCAGCGCGCGAAACTGCGGGTTATCATAACGCGTGATACCCGAAGAGCTGACGTGAATCCATTTCAGGCGATTGGCCTCGGAAATCGCTTCGGGTTCGGGCTGGCCAAAGGCGACGTCCACCGTGGCGAATTGCGGATCGCGTTCCGCCTTGGCCAGGACGGAAGACACGGGCGTTTTGGGAAAAACCAGTTGATGCCCCTTGGTTCCCGCCTGCAGCAATTCCAGAACATCCGGGGCCACGGCCAAATCCACAAAGATTCGAAGCTTGTTCATGGCGCCCTGAATTTAATCGCATTTCGAAACCGAGGCCAATCCGTTCAATTCGCTCAACCCCGGTATCCCTACGCAATCGAGTTCGGGTATCCGTGGCGGCGATCCGGCAGGTCGCAACCGGCGCTGTAAGAAGCCGGAAGCCGGGCGTAAAGGTCGTAATCGCGTTTCCGAATCATTGCGGCAAGCCAGTGACGTGTAAAAATCCACAGCCAGTCACGACCCGTGTTGCCTTTGCGCCGGATGGACTGGCCGAAACGTGGATTGTGGAAGTAAATCACGTCCGCCCGGACGGCGAGCCGGCGAATCCATTCGCGCGGCAACTCCACGTCCAGCCACGCGCTGGCTTCCTCCCACACGGCCACGGCGACGGCGTCCGGGATGATAGGTGTGTCGCGCTCAATCCACAGCCACCGGCAACGGCGGGGAACATATCTTCTGCACACGACCGTCTCATGCTCAATTTCCGGACGCGGCACGGGGCGCGCTGACAACCGCGCGGCGTCAACTTCATCCAAATCAAATATCCAGCCCATAATGCGGTCAAGTTACGTCAAGCACAGGGACAAAGGCTGTCCAACCCTGAATTATTTTTCGCTGGCCCTTTTATTTCAATGAGCATCATTGCAGGAAGGGCTTTGACAAACATTTATGATCCGTTTCGCGCAGCTCTTTATTCCTCTCTGTAACCGTCCCGTCCCATGAGCACCTTGCGCAATTGCGCTTCCGTCACACGCGGCCATTTGAGTTTCCGCAGCCAGAGGTTGATGTTCGCCGGATCGAAAGCTTCTGCGTCAAAGGAGCCGCCAACCCATTCTTTCATGTCTTTGTGCTCCGGGTGTTTCCGGTTCTTGAGAATCCTGAGCAGGTTCGCGTAGCCCCAGATGCCGCCGCAATCTTCCGGCGGACAGGCGCGGGCCCCGTCCAGGCAAAGTGCAGTCGCGGTCGCCGCCGGATCGGGCGGCAGAATCTTTTCGACGGTGATTTCGTGCTCCCAGGAATCGCCGAAATCGTATTCGTAGCCGAATAGCGCGTCTTCGTTGGGAGCAATCTGCATCAGCGTGGCTTTCATTTCATCACGATCCCGTTCCTCGCCGAAGCCCATGTCTTCATTGTGAAGGGGATCGGCATAGCGCGCATCGCTGGTGAGGAAATGGTGCAGGTGACTGTTGGTCCACCCCATCGCGACTTGCAGGACGGCGTGAAGCCAGCCGAGGTTGGCGTTGCCCGGCACTCGCAGCCGCCGCCAGATGGATGGGTTGGCGCCAGCCAGGACGATTTTCAGGTGATAGATCGGGGCGGCGGACTTCGCCGCGGCCGGTTCAATGTTGGCAATCATTTTTTAAAAAGTTGGCGTTGGTTAATTCTTTCGTTCAAACTTGCCGCGCATGATATCGGATGGTTTTATTTTTGCGTGGACTCCCGAACCAACTTGATTTCAGCTCCGGTCAGGCCGTAGAGCTTATAGACCAGTCGGTCAATTTGCGTGTCGGTGGCGGTGATCTGGCGTTCGAGCGCGGTCTTTTCCTGCGGCGTCCGCGTGCCAGCCGGTTTTTTGTGTAAGTCCAGCATCTGCTCCACCAGCTTCACCATCCGGTCGTGCGCAGTTTTGTCGGCTTTGTCGGAAAAGTTGATGACGCGAACGGGAACTTTCTCCATATATTGGTAAATAAGCCGGTAGCGGTATTCACCCGCGCGAATTCCGAATGGGATGCTGATGTTGCTGATGGCAAACCAAAACAACCGGCTGTTCAAAAAGCCGAGCAGATAATGGTCGTCTGTGCCAAGGCAATAGGCGGTATTGGCGAGGTAGATTCCGCTGCGGTCAACATAGAAACGCGGGCCTTTACAGATGTCCGGGAAAATAATCTTTGGCGCTTCGAGATGCTGGTAGTAGTCGCACGGACGAAGTTCCCACCAGTAATCACCTTGGTCTTGCCGTTTCTTCAAAGCATCCATGAACGGGGCAAGATGCCCGGCCAGTTTCGGATGTTCGCTGCTGAACCAATTCCAAGCCGCCCGTTCTGAAACGTCCGCTGCGCCCTTTTTGGCCTTGGCCATCTGCTCGCGCGTCCAGCCGCACGGAATGGCAATGAGAAATCGCCTGTCGTCCTCGATGCAATAGCGTCGGATGTCCTGTCCGCCGAGGAATGGTTTGATGAGCGCCTTGCTGTCCGGCGATGACTTGGTCAAAGCGGTTCGCTGCGCAGCCGTAACTTCAAAGGCTTCGTTCAGACCCGTCTTGATACCATAGAAGAGTCGTCGCTCGACATACTCGCCCAGCGGTTTGCCGGCTCTCATCATCTTGGCGAACACCGCCGCTTCGGCATCGGATTTGAGCGACCAAGATTCCGCCGAGAGACGTTCGTGCGAGATGGCGAAGCGGTTTGCTGCGACGTGTTCAACGAGCTTGAGATTCTTCAGTGAGGCAACTTTCGAAACTTCCACCCGCGACTGCTTCGCGCCTTTGGCAAGCAGCGGAACGCAGACGTAAGTGTCCTTGGCATTAGCGAAGACTGCGAGACCGCCGAAGTCCACGATGCGGACAACAGCAGCGTGTCGCTTCAGCGTGCGGCGCAGCGGTTCGCCGTAAGTTGCGCGGAGGAAGCTGCTTGAAACGATGATGCTGAACAGCCCACCGTCGCGCAGCAGCTTCACGCCTTTTTCCATGAAATAAGTATAAAGGTCAGCCACACCATCAAACGCTTCGTAATGTTGCTCGAAATACGATTTGAAATCGGAAAGCGATTCCTGCCGGACGTAAGGCGGATTCCCAATCACCGCGTCAAAGCCGCCTTCCCATTCGGATTCGACCGGCGCGGGCGGCGCGGTCTTTACCTTTATTTTCCGGGTGCTGTATTTGCCGTGCAGCGGCACGCCGGGCATGGTGTAGTCCGACGGCGGGGGCGCGTCGTGCAATTCACCACCAGCCGTCCGGCGGCGGAAAATTTGTGGAAACTCCGCGTGCCAGTCGAAGACGTTGATGCGGTATTTCTCGTCGTCGGTCAGAAGCGGGAGTTCGCCCTGCTGGTAAAAATCCGGGCCGATGAGCGAGTTGCCACATTTGATGTTGTCGCCGAGATCAGGCAATGCGCGTTCCTGAAACAGCCGGAAAATGGTCTGGAGCGTCTGGCCGGTTTCGCCTTCCAGTACTTTGAGCAAGAGCGAAAGCTTGGTCACTTCCACTGCCTGCGTGTCAATGTCCACGCCGAAAATGTTGGCGAGAAGAATTCGTTTGCGCTCGGCGATGGTGAGTTTCCAGCTTTTACCGGCCTGCACGAGCGCAGGTTTGCCGCCTTTGGCCCACTTGACCGGGCTGTTGGCCAGGTAAAATTGCAGATGCCAGTCCAGCAGGAATTGATACGCGCCGATGAGGAATGAGCCGGAACCGCAGGCGGGGTCGAGGATTCTAATTTTCTCAACTTGTTTGGGTGTCTTGCCTTCGACGAGTTTGCCCACGGTCTGCCGGACGATGTAATCCACAATGTAGGTGGGCGTGTAATAGACGCCGCCGGCTTTCTTGACCTCCGGCTTGTCATCCACCACGGCGTGGTGGCCTTCGGTCAGCCGGATGACTTTGCCAAGAAATTGTTCATAGACCTGACCGAGGATGTCGGCGGAGATGACCGAGAATTGATAGGGGCTTTCGGGATAATAAAGACCGCGCAGGATGTCGCGCAGGAGTTTGTCGTCGAGGTCAAGATCGAGCGTCAGTTCGTCAGGCGTTTCGTGGCGTCCCGGCTCTTTTTTGAAATGGAACAGGCCGGAGTTGTAACGCGCGTCGGCATCTTCAAACAATCTGGTCAGTCGCGGATAAACGCGGTTGCCATTGACGAGAGCACTGAGGCGTCCGTAATCCTCGATGGCGCGGTCTTCGCAGATACGCAGGAAGATGATGCGGTCAATGATGCGCTGGACTGCAAAGTTGAGTTCGCGCTGTGTGAGCTCGGGATTGCGGAGCGCAAGGTTTCGGGCCAGTTCCAGCCGCCAGCCTTCGATGGTGATGAGGAAATCCTCGTCAAAATCCGACGTGCCTTTTTTGGCCTTGGTGGATTCGGCAAATTTGTCGAACGAGCCTTTGAGAACGGCGTCACGGGAGAACCGCTCGTAAATCCAATCCCATTTCTCCGCGTATTCGTGGAACGTGCAGTAGAAGATGCGCCCGATGGAAGCTTTGTCATCTTTGTGCGGTTTGATCCGGCAATCGTAAACCGCCAATTCCTCGAAATCGCTCAGGATGCTCAGCGGCAGTTTAGCCGACCATGCATAACTGCGCAGTTGGTGTGCGGGGCTGATGTCCTGCTTGATGTCAACGGACGGCTTCTTGGCTTCGAGGAAAAATTTGCGCGCGCCGCCGATACGAAAACAGTAATCCGGCGCTTTCATCGCGCTGCCCATACGGATGGCATCTTCATGGATGACATCCTTGTAGGCTTCGGCGTAGCCTTGCTCGTTGTCAATGTCCCAGCCAAGCGCCTTGAAGAAAGGATCAAGGAATTCACGGCGGACTTGGGTTTCGTTGTATTGGCCGGATTTGTAAGCTTCGAGTTGCTGTTCGAAGCGTGCGACCAGATCCAAAATTTCCCGGGGCGCGGACACGGACAACGCTTATCGGAAAATGCGCGTGGGGTGAAGTAAATTATATGCAATGGCGAACCGCTCCAGCCGTCACCATTGGCGAAATTAGCGTCGAAGCTGTGACATGTCCGTCGCCCCGGTCCGTTTCCGCTGCGCTTCAACGCGACATGCTGGGGCGAAATATTTTTTGCTGGTGTCTGTGCCGGGGGCGTTGCCCCCGGCTAATTTCCGGCAGTCCTCCGGACTGTTTGCCTTCACGCCTTCGTGTCTTTGCCTGCCGCGCCATAGCATAGCGACGGCTGGTTGTTCAAAATCCGTGTTATATGCGTCATCCATCCTTCGCTCAGAAGCTTCCACCTTCGTCCCGCCATGCGGGACTACGTTGGACAAGCCGGAGGACAGGTCCGCGGTTAAGCCGTCTCACTCCATCGCGGCGAGCAGTTCATCCAGGGAAACGGTGGCAAAGCTGGTGGCGTAGTCACTCATGCCGTAAGGGATGACGAGTTCCCGACCGTGCAGCAGCGCGCCGCAGGTGTACACCACGTTCGGCACGTAGCCTTCGCGCTCGGCTTCGTTCGCGGAGAGCAATGGTTCACGTAAGCGGCCAATCACGCGCGTCGGATCATTCAAATCGAGCAGGAACGCGCCGATACAATACTTTCGCATCGCGCCCACGCCGTGGCTCAACACCAGCCAGCCCGCCTCCGTTTCAATCGGCGAACCGCAATTGCCAATCTTGAAGAATTCCCACGGTTGCGCCGGCGGCAGCAACAGCCGGGGCGTCTGCCAGAAATGGATGTTGTCGGAGAACATCAGCAGGATGTTCTCGTCGTCCTGGCGCGAGAGCATGACGTATTGCCCGTTGATTTTGCGCGGGAACAGCGCCATGCCCTTGTTCTGCACAGCGGGGCCGTTTAACGTGGTGAATTTGAAATCCACAAAGTCCGGCGTCTCCAAAAGTTGCGGCAACGTGATCTTACCGTCGTACGCCGTGTAGGTCGCGTAGTAGGTGAAGCTGCCGTCGTCGTTCTGGAAGCGGACGAAGCGCGCGTCTTCGATGCCGTTGCGCTGGCTGGCGGTGGACGGAAAGAGAACACGCTGCGTGATCCGGCTGCCGGGAGCAAAGTGGACTTCGTAGTTTGACTCGGCCAATAGCAGGATGCCGCGCACGGCACGGTCGGCCGTGGCGTCAGCCGGGTCCGTTTGCCGGCGCCCCGCGGCCAGGACGCGGTACAGGTCGTCCAGGATGAAAGCCTCGGGGAGTTGGCCGAGCACGCGCTGGCAAAAGTCGTTTTGCACGCCCGCTTCCTGGAGTTTGCGGCTAAAAAGCGCCTTCTCGTAAACGGCGCTCGGCACGCGCTCCGGCTCCGTCACAAACGGCCCGGACGGCGTGAGCGTGATGCGATGGTGCGCGCTGACCGTGCCGGTGCGGAAGGTGATGGAGGAAATGTGCCCTTCGCCCGTGGCCCGCAAGCTCAGGATGAAACGGAGCGCGCCTTTGGGCTGCCCGGTCTGGTCGGGGTGGGGCACGATGGACGGATTGAACAGCGCGGTGGACTCCGGAGAGTATTCGTGCGTGAAGTAAGCGCCGATGAGCGCCTGCCGTTCCGGCGAAGGCTCCCACGCCTCGCCCAGGTAACGGCGCACTTGCGCGAAGCGGTTGCGAAAAAATTGTTCAACGCGCTCGTGCCGGTCCTCAAACTCGCCAAGCACCTGGCCCAGCAACCGGGCGACTTCCTCATCCGAAAGCGCCATGACGCGGGCGACAATCTTTCGCGCAATGTCGTCGCTGGTGGGATAAAACGGGCGCATCAGCACCCGCGAGCGGTCCGGGGTCAGGGTCGGCCCGATGCGTCTGGCATGGAGGGCGGATGGTGTGGATTTGGTCATGAAATTTGTTCAGCCAGTTTTTCAGCGGTTGTGTTGTTTGTCATAATTATTTCTGGTTCGGGCGTTGAAGCGGGCTAAAGCCCGCGCTCCGGAGCGCGGCGTTCACGCCGCTTATGGTTTCCATCGGCGAATACCGGCCGTAAATCAACCGGCTTGCCGACGTTGAAGCGGGCTGAAGCCGGCGTTCCGGCATTTATGAAATGGGTTCTACTCACCGACGGGTTCCTTGAAACTGGTGAGGGTGTTTTGCAGCGCCCGCTCTTCGGCGAGCGCGAGCAGGAAGGCCAGCGTGGATTCGGCGCCTTGATTCTGGCTTAACCGGTCCACGTGCAGGCCGTCGCGACAACCGCCGGTGCCCGCGTCGTAGAGCGCGAGGCCCAGATCGTTTCGACCGAGAAACCACTCGAACGCGCGGCGCGCTTCCGCGACCCAGAACGGGTCGCTCGTGGCGTGATACGCTTCGATGCAGGCCGAAATCGTGGCTTGCGCCTCGATGGGCTGCTGGTCGAATTGCGCGCGTTCCTTACCACGCGGATAAAATCCATTCGAGCCGATGGGCCGGAAGGCGCCGGTCGCAGAGGTCTGGACCTTGACCAGCCAGCGCAAGGCTTTGAGGCCGGTCTCCAGCAGCGGGGCGGCATTCAGGCAGCGTCCGCTGAGGATGAGCGCGTGCGGCAGCTTCGCGTTCGCATAGGAAACGACTTCTTCAAACCAGTGCCAGTCTTCGGTGGCGGTGTCAGCGTAGCTTTGCATCAACCGCGCAGTGAGCGATTCGCGAATCTGGTTCGCGCGCCGGTCGCCGCTGAACCGCCGCAGGTATTCGTCAATGCCGATGAGCGTGAAGGCCCAGGCGCGCGGCGACACAAATTCGGCGGCCACGGGCAGCGCCTGCTCGAAGAGTTGCGCGGCGAGCATCTGAAAACTGCCCTGGCCGGCCTGCGACACGCACAATCCCAGCGCCCACAGCGCGTGACCCTGGCAATCTTCCGAGCCGACTTCCTCCAGCCAGTGCCGGTCGAAGCCCATGAAATTGCGGAAGCGCCCGCTTTTGCGGTCGAAGGCGTGATTCAGGAACGCCGCGTAGGAGGCGGCCTGCGTGCCGAGTTGCGGCGAACCGAGCCCCAACTTTTGCAGCATCAAGGCCAGCACCAAAGCGCGGGCGTTGTCGTCCGTGCAATAGCCTTCGGCAAAGTTCGGCACCGTGAAGCTCGCGTGCTGGAAAATGCCGGTTGAATCGCTCATGCGAAACAGATGATCCAGCTTCAACTCCGGCAACTGTCCGGGCTGTTGGTCGAGCGTCTTGATGGGCGACAATTTTCGGCCCACGAAACTGTGGTCCTGGCGCGCCTGTTCGAAGGACTTCGCATACAATTGCGCCACGCGGCTCCACACCATGTCGCGCCCCAGCTTGTAGGCGTTCTTGCGCATCGAGTGGCGCAACACCTCATCGCGCAGCAGTTCGACCACGGCGACGGCGATGGCCTTGGGGTCGCGGAAGGGCACGAGTTTGCCGCGCTCCGCCGTCAATAATTCCGCCGCGTGCCAGTAGGGGGTGGACACCACGGCATTGCCGGCGCCGAACGCATAGGCCAGCGTGCCTGACGTGATTTGCGCTTCGGTCAGATAAGGCGTCAGATAAATGTCCGCCGCGCCAATGAACCGCATCAATTCCTCCAGCTCGACGAAGCGATTGAAGAAGACGACGTGCTTTTGCACGCCGAGGTCTTTGGCCAGCCGTTCCAGGCTCAGGCGGTAAGCCTCGCCCTCGTCGCGCAGCAAATGCGGATGCGTCTGGCCCAGCACGATGTAAACAATGTTGGGGAATTCCAGGATGATTTCCGGCAACGCCCGCAAAACAAACTCGATGCCCTTGTTCGGTGACAGCAATCCGAACGTGAGCAACACCTGCTTGCCCGCCACGCCGAATTCGTCCTTGAAATAATTCGGGTCCGCAAACGGCATGTCCGGAATGCCGTGCGGGATAAGATCAATCTTCGCCATCGGCGCATGATAGACTTCGCGCAGCAACTCCCGGCCGCGTTC
>Ga0116112_1002339_pt1 | contig 11469 bp, 9 predicted proteins | sample June2015DPH_8_15_FD_89721 | JGI IMG/M metagenome (GOLD analysis project Ga0116112, IMG submission 89721) | Peatland microbial communities from SPRUCE experiment site at the Marcell Experimental Forest, Minnesota, USA - June2015DPH_8_150 | ecosystem: Environmental > Terrestrial > Soil > Wetlands >... | reverse complement strand
GCGCATCGTTGAACAGATGCAAAAACTTTCACGGCATATCCTCTTTGAAACCGTTCCCGGCGTCATCCGCCGCAAACGCTTGACCAAGAAAGTTTTAGGCCTTATCTAAGGGCCATTCGGGACCGACCCCTTTACTTTACTTTATGCGACACGGTGCCAAGGGTCTGCGCGGATGGCTTAAGCCGCCCAACGATCAGCTCACCGATGACGGCCCTCCGTGATTTTCAAACTGCCCGAGAGCGTCGCGGGGCCGTCATTTGGTGCAGCGCCTGGTTGGACGATTTCAGATCTTTTAAGCATGCTTTGTTTTGCTGAAAAGCTGTTCCGCTGCGCAACCGAGCTCACGCTGTTTGCAGTACTTGCAGGCCAGTTGCCCTCTCACCAGACCAGTGCCCAGTGAACCGAGGAACGCCAGGGCAACGATGAGGAGCAGCACAAGCCACGAGAAATTCCGGATCAGAATTACGATCCCTGCACCGAGAGGAATTAGGGAAACCATGAAATCGGGCACAAGGTTTCGCCACGAGAATCGTTTTGTGCACAAAGCCTGTTCCGATCTCTGGTTGAAGAACCATGAACACAGCCGACCCTTTCCAAACCCGCACCGCTTCCCGAAATAGTAACAGGAGCGACAGCTTCCGGAAAGGAGCCGCCATTCCATCCAGACGCAATAGGCGGCGTAAAGCACTCCCCACACGATTCCCAGACGGACCATCAGAAAGAGGCCAATCGCATAGATGGCCAAACCGGCCAAATTACAGATCAAGACCATCCACCAGGGGAAGTTCTCGAAGGACGACGTCTTCATCTTCTCACCTTATCGTTCATTGGGCCTCTGCTACCGGTCCAACTAACCAAACTCAGCCACACCGGGCCGGGGATGTCAACCCTGAAAGCCTCCGGGGCGGGCTGCCATGCTAAACCGCCGCCGAACCACAGAACGGCTCGACTTGAAAACCGCGCCGTAGCGCAGCGCAGGCGGGCAGCCGCTGTATGCCTGCCGACAAAAGGGGCAAATGGCGCAGATGCTTTCGCCTTAACTCTCAACCCTCAATGATGCCAGCGCGGCGGGCATTGTCATCTCGCGCGACTATGCCGAAATGCACGCAGCCAACTTGAAAGCGGTTGGCCGGGCCATTCGCGAAATGGCAGCGGAACAGGGAAAAGTTTCCTGAATCCATTTGTGAAATTACCATTGCCAGCAACTGTCAATCCCGACTTATCGGGAACCTCGACTCCTGCGAAGGCTATTTCAATGCTTTTGCCAGAACGTCCTTAACAAATTGCGGAATCTCCATGCCTGATTTGGTGGCATCCGATTTCAGCTTTTCGTATTGCCGGACTTCTTCGCCTTGCCAAATGAGATCAATGCGGCGGATTTGGCGCATGGCCACATGATTGTATTTTTCCGGGAATGCCCAATAACACGAAAGGCAAATATTTTTGTCTTTAACCGTTTTCCAATTGTCGCAATGCTCGCACGACCACGACTTCGCGCGATTGGCCGAACCGCAGAGCAGCATAAAATCCTCAATTTTGAGTTCGTCGCTCTCTCCAGCCACTTCGTAAGGCACACGATGGTCAATTTGCAGATCGCCAGCGTCCATCTTTTCCAGGTAAATGAAACAGCGGCAGCCGTATTTCTGTATCAGTTGCTCCTTGATTTTCCTGGAAAGACCGGTGCGCCCGCTGAACCGGCGAAACTGTTTCTTCGTGGGATCGGCAAAACGGTAAGCCGCAATTTTGCGGCCATTTGCCGCCGTGACCCGGAAGGTTTCAAGTTGAATGCCCAACTCGCGAACATCCCGCGCCGCGCGTGGCGGATGATCGTAGCCGTATTTGTTTTTCAACTGTTCCGTCGTGATGTGCCCGTGCTTGAGAATGTGATCAATGACGGTCTTCGGGCGCTTCGCAGTAACGGACGCACAAAGTTCAATGAACTCTTTTGGATATTTTTGCTTTTTTGCCATAGCGTGGAGGTGTTTCTATCAACTGCATTTGTTCGTCGCGCCGTCGGCGATGCATTGTGGGTTGAACTTCCAGTTCATCCGTCAGCGCGGGTGAAAGATACAGGGACTCAATCGTTATTTCGCTGCGGCCAAGCAATGTGGCCTGCGACGAACGTCCCGCTTCGATTTCCATCAGCGTAAGATTTAATTTCGCCGGCAACGGCTTGCCGTAGGTGCGGTTCCCCAAACGCCCGTCGTAGCTGACCAGATAGCGGACCTGCTTGTGATTCAGCGTCTCCAGCTCCGCGACAAAATCATCAAAGGAAATTCCGGCGAAATACCGCGAGTCACGTTCCCCGCAAACGCCTTGATACGGCGGGTCCATGTAAACCACGTCGTCCGGGCGCACGTTCGCCAGCACGTCCTCGTAACTCAACGTCGTCACGATGGTCTTTCCGCGCAACAACGCGGAAATGGCGGCGATGTTTTGTTTCATCGTTTCCGGGCGCGTGCCTAGGCGGCGCTTGTCCGGGCTTTGATTGAACAATCCATCCCCATTGTAACGGACCGCGCCCTTCACGCACCGCGCCAGCAGATACAGCAGCAGCCGCGCATCCTGCGTGCGGTTGAATGACTCGCGCACCTGATAATAATGCTCCAGCGCGTCCTCATGGTCGCCGCGCCAGAGTTCTTCGTAGAATTTTGAAAGCTCCTTTGGGCTGTTGATCATCAAAGCCAGCAATTCGGCCAGCGGCTTGTTGAAATCATTCAGCCAGAATTCCTTTGCCCGCCCGCGCCCCGCCGCCGCAAGGGAAACCGCCGCCGAACCGCAGAACGGCTCGACCAGCCGCGTCATGTTGGTCGGAAGATATTGCAGAATCAACGAAGCCAACGCCCGCTTGCTGCCTTGATACTGAAATGGTTGGGGAAGGGTCATAGAATGCGCAACCGCTTGAGATTGTTGTCAAAAAGGAGGCGGTTCATTTGCATTGGATTTAGCAGGCAACCCGGCTAAAAGAAATAAAAATGAATGGCGAAGGAAAGCCCGCATCTGGGTAGTGTCTTAATTTGAAAGCCACGCCGGGCCGGTGTGATGTCAATCGCGAAAGCTTCCGGGGCCGGCTGCCGTGCTAAACCGCCGCCGATCCGCAAAAAGTGTACCGGTCGGTGCGGAGATCATTCGAGGCGGGTGCGTCGGGCATTGTGGTCTCGCGCGACTATGCCGAAATGCACGCGGCCAACTTGAAAGCGGTTGGCCGGGCCATTCGCGAAATGGCAGGAGGATTGGGAAAAGTTTCCTGAATCCAATAAACAACCATCTGAACTTCTTTGTGGTCATCTGGTCAATGCCAAATAATCTCGAAACCTACGCCACTGAGAATCACCTTCACGAAGCACGGGAGTATCATCGGTGACAAGGCCATCCTTGCGCAAAAGCCTCAAATCGCTCGCGTCAACCGGACCCTGCTGCGTGCCGTCGGTGGAATAATAATATCCCATCTTAGAACTCGAAGAAATCGGAGGCGCAACTGGCGTGGAGTTGCTATTCTCAATTGCTCGCAGACGCTCCATGATGGAAGTTTCGAGGATAGTACAAAGCCGGTCAGTGGAATGTGCTGTGCGTGCCAAATAATCAACGGCCTGACCAATGCCGAGGTAAATAATACCTGCAAAGAAACTTGCGAAACCCAAAACGATACCCTCACTCAAAGATTCAACAATACAGATCACTACTCCGCCAACTATACCACCGGTGAGGGTGACTACGCCCAAGACATAAAAGATGCTTGTAAGAATTGGTGTCTTGTATGTGGTGCTCATACTCCGTGATGCTGCCTAGCAGAGTGTAACGGTGGCGATGCTGCCCTTGCCAAGCATCTCACGAATCTGTTCTGACTCGCGTCGGCTCCGGCGATTTTGTTGGGTGAAGTCATGTCAGCACGTACCCTGCTTGTTCCAGACGGCGTATCAGTAAAGATGCCAACGACAGATGATCCAAACAAGTGTCTGGTGTGTCTCGAATGCCATACTCGTGGCCTCTTGGATTGCGGATGGCCAAGACAGAGCCAGCAAAGAGAAACTGAAAGCCCTTCTGCTCGTCCTTCTCGGAAGTGGTTGAACACTTGGTTAGCTTGATGACGGGCGACGTCTCAGGCAGGACCTTCATCATGAGCTTGAAGCCCGATTCGGAGTCCCCAGAAAGGCGTTGAATCTCTTTGTCGATGTACTTGAAGGCTTCGAATGTGGCTTGGGCAAAATGCCCGTCGTCAAAAAGGTCGCGGACGATCTGTGGAAGCCGTGGATGGACGTCTCGTGACTCAAACGGATGAAGCTCACCTGCCTTCTCGGTAGAAGCATCGGTGAAGGCCAGCGCCCCGCGGGCGATTGCCTCGAAGCGGGTGAAGTTACTATCCATTCAGCAAATTCTCTCTTATGCTCTTAAATATGCGGTCGTACGTCTCCTTGTCACCGGAAGCAGGTAGGTTGATCTCAATGCGAACAGTCAACCCGAAGTCGCGTGTTTGAGAGGTTTGAGGCCGCACGGGCGTCGCCGGAGTCACTGCGGCGACAGCCTTTTCGGCTCGTGCAATTGGTTTGCGGGCCTCTCCCTTGCTGCTACTTGGACTTGTGGCGCGGGTCGTCGGAACGTCGCCGTGTCCTGCCAAGGATGCCAGCGTCTGAAAAGTAGTGGCCTGACGTGTTCCAACGACATTACTCGTCTGGTCGGTCTGGCGGAAGTATGTGACGAGAGCGGCCTGGTCCAAGTTCCATGCCTTTTCTGAGTGTAGCTCAAACAGACCCTTGTAGGCCGGCTTTAGCATGTCCGATAGGCCCTTGCTGAAGGCACTGTCATCGTGCTGGGTGAAAACTTTCCGGGCGCTGGCAGTCGGAGTTCCGTCGTCGCCGATGATTCCTATAAACTGCAGGATGTTAAGCAAGTATGACTCATTTTTGGGAGCGAGCCCGAGCTTCTTGAGCACGGCGGCGTCGATTGTTGGTGGAAGTGAGTTGCGGAGATGTTGAATCGCCTTCAGAAGCGCACCGCCGCCCGAGATGTAGGGGTGTTTACTTGCCATAAAGTTTTCGAGCACGTGAGGTCATACCCAACAACCAATATAGGTTATCTGTGGCCTTTATCATGAGTTTATGAAATCAGACCTGGAAATTTCTTTCAAGGCTTATCTGAACTGCAAATAAACCCGGCTGCCGTCGCTGCACAAACATGCCGCCCAGGTTGGTTTAGCGTTTAATCAAACCAATTCCGTTTCCAGCCGTTCCAACGCATTCCGCCTGAACTCCAAATCCGGAACCGGAGTTTGCTGGCGTTCGGGAAATTCATCATAGGTGCGCCGGTCCAATTCCCGGCCGGTTTCGGATTTGCGGACGCCGCCCCATTGTTTGAAGAAGAAGGCGACTTTCGCGCCACGGCATTGCGCGCGGATGTCTCGCACCCAGCGGGCATCCATTGGCCGCGCGCCCGGTCCGCTTTCGCCGCCAACAATCACCCAATTGATGCCTTTCAAATTGAGCGGGCCGAGATGTTCCAGCAGCGGTTCGATGGAAAGGAAACGGACCTGCGCCGGCGAGTCGCGCAGCAAATCCACGCGCGGCAGGCCGTGTTTGCGGTTTTCCACGCTCACGCCCCACCAGATGTGCGGCTGCTCCGCCGCGAAACGTAGTTTTCCTTTCAGCAACTTTTGCATCCGCCCGGCGCGCTTGGTGAGAATTTGATACGTGTGCCAGTTGGCGGCCTTCATCACGCGCGCCACCTTGACGATGTATTCGTCCGGCACCTTTTCGTGGAACAGGTCGCTCATGGAATTCACAAAAATCTTCCGTGACGTTGACCAGCGCAGCGGGTCGCCCAGTTTCTCCGGCACGAGGCGCAAATTGAAGCCGAATTCAAACGGATGGCCCGGCACGCCGCGGAAGCGTTCCGCAAACGTCTCGGCGTAGCAATGCAGGCAGCCCGGGCTGACTTTGGTGCAGCCACGAACCGGATTCCACGTTGCATCCGTCCACTCGATTTTTGAATTGACGCTCATGAGGAATAATTTCCCACAGACGATAGGACAAATACTGTCCAAGGCGAATTGTTTTTACACCCGCCCAAACAATTCAGGTTCATTGACTCGCTTTAACGTTTCGTTCCAAAATTTTTCGCCAAGCGAGTGTTTGCTGGCAAAAAACAGATAATAAAGAGGAACGTTGCCGGGTGTCGTCACTTGTTGAAGATTTCCAACAAAGTTGTAGCCAATTTTCCGCAGTTGCGCCTCATATAATGCCAAAAGGCCACGACAGAAGTTTGACGGGGAATTTGTCGGAAGTTTTTTCCATTCTTCAGACCCCAAATATTTTGTCAATGGAGCCTCCGAATCTGACCGGGCAAGGTAATTGTGCAAATTGCGTTTGATGTCCGTGCCGGTCGGGATATTGGTCAAGATGTCAGATCGCGCCTTGGCTGCAAGAATTGAGATGAGTTTAAACGGAGCATGACCGATGCGCGTTGGGTCAATAAAAGTGAAAGTCAAAGACCTTGGTGGAATCACAATCTTTCCAACCGCTTCCGAACAATCACCACACCAAATTTCAACCTTTGAAGCGTTTGTGTGTCCGGCAATTCGAGTTGCAAGCGCGTCTGCCGCGCTTTTATTTATCTCGACGAAAATAAATTTTGTGAAATTCGCTTCGAGCACTTGAAGCGGCGACCCGGGCTCCTCTTTTTTTGTTTCCCGGACAAAGCAGCTTCCGGGACCGGCAAAAAGTTCAAAATAAATTCTTTCATCCCAAGGTTTATCCTTCATCGCCTGGTTAAAAATCTCCGAATAATAAACCAGCGCCTTATGCTTCTTTTCAATCCAAACTCCACTGTCTCTAACGGGAAGCTGGTTGGCTTTTGAAATACCATCTTTCCAGGTAGAATTATCTGCAGATGGCAAATAATGAACGGCAGGTTTCATTGTCTTGAAGCCCATGTTTTCCCGATTGATTGGCTGAATACGCCTGCCAGCCCATTTTGTCCAGCGTTTTGATTGTAAAGCGGCTTTGCGGAAGATACCGCTCCGACGGAGCTTGAGAATGTTTGCGTTTTGATTCTACAAAGATGTCGCACCTACGGTGCTGCGGGCAGGATCAAATCGGAAAGTCGGCGAATTTGGGTTTTGTGATTTCGGCCGACTACCGGAACTGCAAATAGACCCGGCTGCCGTCGCTGCGCAAACCGGCCGCTTGGCTTTCCTTGAGAAACAGGCGCGCGGCTTCAACCTTGCCGGTCTGCAACAGATACGCCCGCACCGCTTTCGCGCGACTGGCGGCCAGCGTTTCCAAATCGCTATCAGTAATGGCGAACGTGGTGAGCAGGACGGCTTCCATCGGGTCGGGCGGCGGAACCAGTTTTGTTTGGTAAGCCGCGTTGGCTGCGGCTTGCTCCTTCGCCGTCCGTCCGGATTTCAACAGCTTCGTTGCGCCTTTTTCAATGGCCAGTCGGCGTGGCAAAACTTCAGCGGCGTAGGCAGCGAGGTTCGTGTGGGCGGCGATGAGTTGCGGCGTGATTTTGCCATCAGCGACCGCGTCGCCGTAAAGTTTTTTGACCCAGTGTAAGCGTTCGTCGGGGGCGAGGACGATTTGGTCAACGGAGTTGGTGGCGCGCTCGGATTTGCGGAGCGTCGTCCAAACCTTGGTCCGGATTTCCCGGTCCAGCGCGGCGCGCTGCAACCCTTCGCGGTCACCGTCGGGGTCCACGCTGCCGGAAATTTCCAGTTGCAGGGCAGGGCGCGCGTAAAGTGCCTTCGCCAGCGTATCCAGTTTTTGCCGGTCAACGGGCGACAAATCCGCGCTGCCCGCCGCGAAATCCTGGTAGCCGAGCTCCTCGCCGCCACCGCCGAACAGCGCGCCCACCAATGAAAATGGCGAGGTGGCAACCTTGGTAAGGATGTTGAGAATGGCGCGGGTGACGACCTTGCCGATGCGGAATTGGGGATCGTCGAGGCTGCCTTCGATGGGCACGTCGAGCACAATCTTGCCTTCGCGGTCCTTCATAATCGCGATGGCGAGGCGCACCGGCAGATGCGTTGCGTCCGGGCTGTTCACCTTTTCGCCGAACGTAAACTGGTCGAGCGTGATGACGTTTTTCGACGTTAATTTTTTCCCGACCAGTTCATACGCGAGCTCCATGTTCAACTTGCCCTCGGCGATGCGGTAGCCTGCGAATTTTCCCGAATACGAACTCGTCGGCGTCAAGTCCACGTCCTTCACGGAAATTTTCACGTCGTTGGTCTGCGTGCCGCTGAACGGGTTGATGGTGCCGGTGATGGCGACCGGGCCGACGCCGTCCACCTTCGCGGTTAGGTTGATGTCCGCATGCTGGAGTTGTTCCGAGGAAATTCCGGAAATCGTGCCGTTCACCTGCTGAATCGCCAGGTTCACGTTCGGCTTGAGCGAACGGTCGGTGAAGCTGACGGTGGCGTTGGAGATGACCACGTTGGCGATGGAGATTTGCGGCAACGCGGCATTCGCATTCGTTGTGGTGGCCGGCGGGGCAGGGGATTTCTGCGCGACGGCGGCTTTGGTTTCATTGGTGGCGGGGGCGTTCGTGTTCGTCAAACGCAGGGCGTTGAGCAGGTTGATGGTGCGGTTGGTTTCGATGACAAGCCGCGCGTAGGCGTTGTCCACAGCAATCTCCCGGATGGCGACGGTTTGCGGATTCAGGTTCGCGTCAATGCCGTTGATGTGGACGGAATCCCACTTCAACAAATCCTCGGCCATGACACCGTCCACGGTGTGGAAACCGTCGAGGCTCGCGTCGCCGTGGAAGGTGACTTCGGGCAACTGGTCTTTCGGCGTGCGCAAATGCACCTGTCCGTGCAAGCCGAGCCGGCTGCCGAGGATGAACAGATTGAGCTTGGGTTCGAGATACGGGTCGAGCGTGCCGAGCTCAAGCTGATCCAGGTCGAGCTGGAGGTCGGCGGTCGGCGGCAGGAACGACGCGGTGGTCGCGATCTTGATTGAACCGTTGGTATTCCAGCGCAGGGACAGTTCGGCCGTGAGATTTGTGCCGGGGACATTGGAAATGTTTTTGGCTGAAAGCGCGATGTCGGTCAGGTCCAATTTGGCCGGACGGGAATTGACCAGGTCTTCGAGGTGCAACGCGCAATTGGTGAAGTTCACGCTGGCGACCGTGGCACTCCACAGGTTCGTGCTGTTGAGCAGCAGGGCGACGGCGTTGGTCACGGAGCGGAGCAGGAACAAAATCCCACCCGGTGCGTTCGTCGCCGCTTCCGCCGGTTTGGAAAGCTCGACGACATTGATGGATTCATCCTTGCTGCGGCTTAAGAAAAGTTTTCCGCCCACCGCCAGTACGGAACCCACCGTGGCCTGACGGCGCTCCAGATCAACGCTCACGCCGGTGACGTCGAACAGCGGCAGTTCGGCGATGTTGTTGCTGTTGCCCGGCAGGCCGAGCTTGAAATCGCGCAGCGCGAACGCCGTGTCGTCCACGGCGGCGGTGTGGTTGGTGGCACTGAAAACAAAGCGGTATTTGGCGTCCAAGGCGATGGAGCCGTCGCGGATTTCAAAGCGCACCAGGTCCTGATACAGCGGCGCGTATTTGTTCAGCGTGAAGTTGAACAGCTTTAATTCGCCCTGCGACCGCAGGGGGTCGAGATAGAAAAAGCCGCTCCAGGAGATTGTTTCGCCGGCATCCGTGGTGCCAGTGAAAGCGTAGGGGTTTTTGTTGTCGGGGTCGGTGCGGAAATTGTCGAGCGTGATGTCCAGCGGTCCGAGGGTGCGCTTGAACGGCTCGCGTGTCGTGAAGTCCGCGAGCGCCGCCGTCGCGCCGCCGATGCGCAGCCGGTCAATATGCAGCGCCAGCGGCTTGGATTCTGTTTTGGCCGGCGCAGCGTTGGTGGAAAATTTCGTGACCAGGTCGGAAAAATTGAACGTGTAATCCTTGTTCATCTGCACGCGGACGAATGGCCGGGTAGTGCTGATTTCCTTGAACACCCACGCCTTGCCGAAAAACGACGAGAGCTGGAAATTGACATAGACCTCGTCCCAGGAAACGAACGGCTCGCCGTCCTTGTCCTTGACGAGCAGGCCGCGCACAGTGCAGGAGAGCGCGAACGGGTTCAGCTTCACCTGCTGGATGGAAACCTCGCGGTCGAGTTGCTTTGAAAGCTGCTTCACCGCCACGCTGCGGATGATGGGCGGCAGAATGAGAAAACCGGTGACGGTGTAGAACAGCAGCAGCCCCAAAACCCAGAACAACAGTTTGCGCCGTCGCGGCGAAAGAGAATCCAAAACGCGAAATTTCATCTTGTCACCCACGATGGTGGGAATTTGCGCGTGATGCCTTGCGCCGTCAACTCCTTCGTGCGGTCGGTAGTTTTACAGTTTGGGTGGGGCGAGGCTACTGACGAGCCGGCCTCGGCGCCGAAGTGAACTGAAGGCGGCTCGCGAGTACGCTCGCCCCACAAAAATTACATGCTGTACCACTGCCATGTGGGCAACGCCGCTTCATCGTCCTTCACTTGGAGAAACGGCGTTCACCAAGGGTGTTAGGGCGTTGAAGCGGCCTGAAGGCCGCGCTCCGGGGTCTCGAACTGCGCCCTAATTGCGGCAGGAGGCGACAATGACATTGAAAGGGATGGCGGACCGGTTAAAGATGAGGACATGGACTTACGTGACCACTCGAGACTGACATTTTTAAGGTATTTGTTCAGTGTGAATGGAATGGAATGCCTGCTTGATAGAGTTTCATTTCTGATCGAATGGCATCGGCCAGCGTGGTGTTGGACTGCGTCCCGGCCAGTTGCAGAGCGCGCTGTGCGGTTTCCACCGCTTCGGGAAAGTGTCCAGCTTCGGCGTAGGCGGCCGCGAGCGTGTTGAGGATGGTTGGGTTCTCTCCGCCGGTAAGTTGATTCGCCCGTTGGGCCAGTTGCACCGCTTTGTTGCCATTGCGCAGCGACGCTCGCGGACAGGTTGCAAGCACCCATGCCAGATTATTCCGGGCTTCTACGTAGCTGGGATTGATTTCCAGCGCCTTTTGGTAATGTGAGATCGCTTCATCCGGGCTTCCCTTTCGGAGAAGAGCGTTACCGAGGTTGTAGTGGGCTTCTGCATAGTCGGGTTTGATTTCCAGTGCCTTTTGGAAATGAACGATCGCTTCGTCCAGGCTTCCCTTTCGGAGCAGAGCGGTGCCAAGGTTGTTGTGGGCTTCTGCGTAGCCGGGCCTGGTTTCCAGCGCCTTTTGGAAATGCGAGATCGCTTCGTCCACATTGCCCCTTTGGAGCAGCGCGGTGCCGAGGTTGTAGTGGGCTTCTGCATGGTCGGGTTTGATTTCCAGTGATTTTTGGAAATGCGAGATTGCTTCGTCCACACTGCCCTTTTTGAGCAGCGCGGTGCCGAGGTTGTAGTGGGCTTCCGCGTTATCGGGGTTGATTTCCAGTGCCTTTTGGAAATGAACGAGGGCTTTGTCCACATTGTCCTTTCGGAGCAGAGCGATGCCGAGGTTGTTGTGGGC